>Ga0315285_10001018_pt1 | contig 29222 bp, 23 predicted proteins | sample YL17G09_36_MG_FD_203698 | JGI IMG/M metagenome (GOLD analysis project Ga0315285, IMG submission 203698) | Sediment microbial communities from Yellowstone Lake, YNP, Wyoming, USA - YL17G09_36 | ecosystem: Environmental > Aquatic > Freshwater > Lake > Sediment | place: USA: Wyoming | collected...
GTGGTATCTCCCTGAGCAAACAGGCCGGCTAATAAAATTGCTGATTTAATCTGCGCACTTGGCACTGGCAAGGTGTAGCTCATCCCGTGAAGTCTCTTACCTTTAATTACCAGAGGAGCCAGGGAATCGTCTCCACGTCCATAGATTTCGGCACCCATTAAACGAAGTGGCTCAATCAAACGCCTCATCGGCCTGGACCGAAGAGAAATGTCGCCAGTGAGAACAGACAGGAAGAGCTGCGATGAGAGAACGCCACTAAGTAGACGCATGGTCGTACCGCTATTCCCGGCATTGAGAACATCTTTAGCTTCGGTTAAGCCCGTGTTGCCAACTCCGTTAATAAGGACGGCCGGTGGTTTTCCGTCTTGCTTTTCGAGCTTCACACCGAGAGCTCTTAAACAATTTATAGTTGAAAGGCAATCTTTGCCTGGCGATAGATTACTGATTTTACTTTTACCAACGGCCAGGCTGTTGAGAATAAGAGCACGGTGTGAAATAGATTTATCACCGGGTACAGCGACTTCTCCGGCCAATTGTTTGGGAGGTGAGATTCTCTTTAACTGCGCTTTTCCAGCCATTTCTGCCTCGCCTCATTAGCTATAGCCAGAGCCCGCTCTATTTCTTCGCTGCCGTCAGCTACAAGCTTGCGTAGTTTTTGTAGTTCCTCAATGAACATGTCAATCCAAGAGACAATTGCAGCCCGGTTACTAAGGCAAATATGTGCGCTAACTTCCGGATTTCCCGAAGCCAAGCGAGTAAGGTCACGATATCCGCTAGCTGCCAGGCGTGACATCTGTGGCCAGGAGGGATTTTTAGTGGTTGCCAGGACCAAAGCTGCCGACAACAATAATGGTAGATGACTAATCCCAGCTACCAGTCTATCATGTTCTTCGGCATCAATAACAAGTGGAACTGCTCCCAGTGCTTTTACCATATCTTTCACGGTTCGCACAGCTGCCGGTTTGGCTTGCGGCAGGGGTGTTAAACAATAAGCGCACTTGCGGAACAGATCGGCTGTAGCAGCTTTAATGGTTGAAATCTCCTTACCCGCCATGGGATGACCACCAACAAAGTTCGTCCTTGACGGTAACAATTCTTGCGCCCATTGTATAACCTGGAGCTTGGTGCTGGCGGTATCGCTAACAATAGAACCGTCTGACAATTCAGGAGCTATCTGCGCGAAAACATCTTTTATTGCCAGGACTGGCGTGGCAACAATAATGATATCAGCGCTCTTGACTGCTTTGCGAAGGTCTAATTCGCTCCTGTCGATGGCACCTGATTTCCGGGCCAAAGATGCTGTTTCCCGACGCCGGGCGTAACCGATTACTTCTACCTGTCGCCAATTGGCTTGTTTCAGAGCCAATCCAATAGAGCCGCCTATAAGACCCAGCCCGATGATAGCAATACGCATGGCCCTATTATAGCATTGCTCTAATCAGCTTGAGAACCCGTCCGAAGAGAAAACTGTCTTGATTTTGTGTCCGCCATCAGATATACTCCAATTAGATTGGCCATGACAATGATTGTCTCATAGTCGGGTCAGCATTTCGGAAAATACTCTTCGTTCGGTGCTCTGCGGCAGTTTATGAAACTAGCTATTACCGGTAAGGGCGGCGTAGGTAAAACCACACTAACAAGCCTTCTTGCCTGGATATACTCGACTGAGGGCAACCGGGTTATAGCCATTGATGCAAATCCAGATGCTAATTTAGCTACAGCCCTGGGTATTAGCGCTGACGAGTCGCGGAAAATTACTCCAATTGCTGAACTCCAGGAACTAATACAGGAACGCACTGGAGCTAAACCAGGCAATTTCGGCACGTTCTTCAAGCTCAATCCTAAGGTTGACGATATCCCGGAGCGGTTTTCAATTCAAAAAGATGGTATAAAGCTCCTGGTCATGGGAACGGTCAAAAGGGGAGGTGGCGGGTGCTTATGCCCGGAAGGAGCTATGCTGAAAAGCCTGTTGAGTCATCTGGTCTTAGGCAGGTCCGAGGTGGTAATTATGGACATGGATGCCGGCGTAGAAAACCTCGGACGTGGAACGGCTAAAGCTGTAGACGCCTTCATCATAGTGGTTGAACCTGGGCAACGCAGTTTTCAAACAGCTCGAGCCATTCAACATTTGGCCAAAGACCTGGGCGTTAAAAAATGTTATATCGTCGGCTCAAAAACACACGATGATGATGAGCGACAGTTTATTATCGATAACCTGTCCGATTTTGAGGTGGTGGGTTTTATTAACCATCACCCGGAAGTAGCTGAGGCTGACCGACTAGGGAAAAGTGTATTCGAAACAGCTCCAGCAGCAGTGGCTGAAGCCAGGAATATAAAGAAAAAGCTGGAACAAACCATATCAGGGAAATAGGTTGGCTAAAAAGACTATTAGAGACATAGAAGTCAAGGGAAAGAGAGCTCTAGTCAGAGTGGATTTCAATGTCCCGCTAGATATAAAGACAGGTGCTATTAGCGATGATAGCCGCATTCGGGCTGTTCTGCCTACCATAAAATACCTTGTCGAACATAAGGCGAAAGTTATTATATGTTCCCACCTGGGGCGTCCAGACGGCAAGGTGGTTGAGGGGCTGCGAATGGCTCCCATAGAGCAACGACTTTCTCAACTTATAAGCTTGCCTGTATCAACCACCTCGGACTGCATAGGTGCCGATGTGGAAAAAGCAGTCAACAATCTTAAGCCGGGCGATATTCTGCTTCTGGAAAACTTGCGCTTTCATGCTGAGGAAGAAGCCAATGACCCCTCCTTCGCCCAGGCCTTAGCTAAGCTGGCTGATATCTATGTAGATGATGCCTTCGGCACAGCCCACCGAGCCCATGCCTCAACGGTAGGTGTGGCTAAATACCTGCCGGCAGTCGCCGGCTTTCTGATGGAAAAAGAATTGGAGGCCCTCGGCAGCCTTCTAACAAGTCCTGAACATCCCTTCGGTGCCTTGTTAGGAGGTGCCAAAGTCAGTGATAAAATCGGACTGATTCAAAATATTATGGACAAAGTAGACCTGCTGCTCATCGGCGGCGGCATGGCAGCTACCTTCCTGAAAGCCCAAGGCTACGAACTAGGGTTGTCTCCGGTCGAGGCTGAAAAACAGGGCCTGGCTAAAGAGTTGATGGAAGCTGCCAAAAGAAACGGTGGAGCTTTACTTCTGCCCACGGATGTTATTGTAGCCAGCAACATAAGCCCGGAAGCTAAAGGTGAGGCGGTTGGAGTGAGCAATATACCGGCAAACAAAAGTATCGTCGATATCGGCCCCCAAACCGTTAAACACTTTTCTCAAAAAATAAAACAATGCCGAACGATTTTTTGGAACGGTCCTATGGGGGTATATGAGATAGAGCAATTCGCCACAGGAACTAAGGCCATGGCTGAACTGCTGGCCAGTTTGAAAGCAACGACTATTGTCGGTGGTGGCTCAACAGCGGAAATCGTTGAAGAGATGAACCTGGCCAATAAAATGACCCATGTATCCACAGGTGGTGGTGCCAGCCTGAAATTTCTGGAAGGGAAGAGCCTTCCGGGAGTGGCTGTGCTACAGGATAAATGAAAATGGTCGCATTAGAAGAAATAAGAGAGATTAGTGTAGTCTCAGCATCTAAAATAGTGATGCTGGTTATCGATGGTCTAGGTGGGCTGCCTGATGCTAAAACTGGCCATACTGAACTAGAAACGGCCCACACCCCTTACCTTGACCAACTGGCTAAGAGAAGTATATGTGGACTCATAGACCCGGTGAGTCCGGGAATCACGCCGGGAAGTGGGCCCGGGCATTTGGCATTATTTGGCTACGACCCGCTAAAATTTACCATTGGACGTGGAGTCTTGGAAGCACTAGGTATCGGTTTTGAACTAACGAAAAATGATGTAGCTGCTCGGGGCAATTTTTGCACCGTTGACGATGACGGATTAATCGTTGACCGTAGAGCCGGCCGCATTACAACAGATAAATGCGCCGAACTGTGTAAGCTGCTAGGCCAAATCAAATTAGAAGGAGTGGAGCTTTTTGTCTGGCCGGTGAAAGAGCACCGCTTTTTGCTGGCACTACGAGGTGACGGGTTGTCTGCAGGGATTAACGACACAGACCCTCAGCGGCTTGGGATTGTTCCTAACATGGCCATAGCTAAAGAACCGCAAGCAAAACACACAGCACATATGGTTAACATTTTTATCGACGAAGCTTCGAAAATCTTAGCCAGGCATCATCCAGCCAATATGATTCTGCTCCGCGGTTTTTCTAAATTGCCTGATATCCCATCCATGAATGAAATATACAAGCTGGCACCGGCAGCTATAGCTGTCTACCCCATGTATAAGGGGCTGGCTAAATTGATAGGGATGAAAGTATTCAGCGCAGACGGTGGCATCCAGGAAGAACTTAAGATTCTAGCTGATTGCTTCGACAAACACGATTTCTTTTATGTTCACGTCAAAAACGCAGATAGTGCTGGTGAAGACGGCGACTTTAAAAGAAAGGTTAGCGTTATTGAGCAAGTCGATTCCGCTTTACCTCAATTATTAGAGCTTAAACCAGAAGTTATTGTTGTTACCGGCGACCATTCGACCCCGGCTATGCTGAAAGGGCACAGCTGGCATCCGGTACCTGTCCTGTTATATTCCCAATGGTGTCGATCTGACGATGTTAAGGAATTTTCTGAATCGGCCTGTATTTCCGGTGGACTGGGCAGACTCCACGCCACAGACATCATGCCTCTGGCTATGGCTAATGCCTTAAAACTTACTAAATTTGGAGCTTGATTGTGCGGAAACCATTAATCGCCGGCAATTGGAAAATGAATACTAAGCTGGAAGAGGCTAAAACTCTCATTCAGGCTATACTTAATGAGCTGGATGGCACAGACAGTGTAGAAAAAGTGCTATGCCCACCATTTATCTCGCTGGCCGCTATAAAGGAATTTTTAAGAGGCACATCTGTGGAACTCGGTGCTCAGAACATGTATTTTGAGGATAAAGGTGCCTACACCGGCGAAATATCGCCCATTATGCTCGCTGATTTATGCAGTTTCGTCATCCTTGGCCATTCGGAGCGCAGACAGTACTTTTTTGAAACAGACGAGATAGTCAATAAAAAAGTAAAGAAGGCTTTCGAATTTGGCCTGAAACCTATTATATGTGTCGGAGAAAGCTTGGCAGATAACGAGGCCGGCAAGACCGAACAGCTAATTACCAATCAGGTGAGAGCAGGCTTGGCAGATATAGGCCCTACAAGCCAGCTTGTTATTGCCTACGAACCAATTTGGGCTATCGGCACCGGGAAAGCAGCTACAGGCAAACAAGCCAACGCCACAATTAGCCTTATCCGCGGCATTCTGGCGGGTCTGTGGAATAGAGAAATTGCCGAAGTAGTACGCATACTGTACGGTGGCAGCGTTACCGGAAACAACATTGCGGAATTCATCGCCGAACCTGATATCGATGGTGCTCTGGTCGGCGGCGCCAGTCTTAAAGCTAATGAGTTCGTAAGCATCCTGAAGCAGACGGCCAACCTCAAATCAACACGATGAGATGTCTGGTTGCTGTTATCGGCCCGACGGCAGCAGGTAAGAGCCAACTTGCTTTACGCCTGGCCCAAGATTTTCATGGTGAGATAGTAAATGCAGATAGCCGGCAAGTTTATCGATATATGGATATCGGCACAGCCAAGCCAAGCCATACTGCGCTATCACTGATTCAACATCACCTTATTGACCTGATTAGCCCTGACGAATCCTTCAGCTTAGCCATCTATCAGAGACTGGCTTTTGAGGCCATTGAAGATATTCAACAGCGACATAAGCTTCCTCTCCTGGTTGGTGGCAGCGGTCTATATGTTTGGTCTGTGATAGAAGGCTGGAAAATACCACCGGTGCCTCCAAATGCTGAATTCAGGCACACGCTTGAGACGAGAGCCAAAGAAAAGGGCGGCTACGCTTTGTATCAAGAACTGCAGAAGGTAGACCCGGTGGCTGCCACCAGGATTATGCCCGGCAACCTGCGGCGCATCATCAGGGCGTTAGAGATATGCCAGAAAACAGGACAACCTGTTTCCCAGCTATGGCAGAAACAACCACCGCCTTACCCCATTCTCATTATCGGCTTAACCATGCAGCGGGACAACCTATATCGTAAAGTTGACTCGAGGGTAGACGAGATGATAAAAAAGGGACTGGTAGACGAAGTTAAAAATTTGATGGCCAAAGGCTATAGTCTGGATTTGCCTTCCATGTCTGGTATAGGCTATAAACAGATAGCTATGTTCATTCAAGGAGAGATGGATTTGACCGGGGCTATCGAGCAAATTAAAAAGGAGACACGTCGCTTTGCCCGTCATCAATATGCCTGGTTCCGCCCAGATGACGCCAGAATTCACTGGCTCAACGAATATGATGACGTACCGAAAGAGGCAGCTAACCTGGTGGCATCATTTCTGGCGGGCCCTCAAAAGTAAGCAGGTTAATCATGAATTTCACTAAATTGCAGGCGACCGGAAACGACTTTATATTTACAGACGCCCGAAACATGGAACGAGATTGGGCCAGATTGGCCAGAGAAATTTGCTATCGTCAGTTCGGCGTAGGTGCCGACGGCCTTATTCTGGTAGCAACTTCAAATATTGCCAGCTTGAAAATGAAGCTTTTTAACTCCGACGGCTCCGAGGCTGAGGTCAGCGGTAACGGTTTGAGATGCTTTGCCAAGTATGTAATCGATAGACACATGGTTAACGGCCCAAATTTAACCGTGGAAACGATGTCGGGCATCAGAACTATCGAAGCAACTGTGTATCGAGGTAAAGTTATTGACGTCAAAGTGAACATGGGCACACCTCGCTTCAAAGCTGAAGATATACCAGTCTTAATAGACAAGCCCAAAAAGGGTAGGGGAGAAGTTGACATAATTCCGATTCTAGATTATCCTTTAACTATAGGCCGAAGAGGTCTGACCCTGTCATTTGTGTCAATGGGTAATCCACATGCTGTAAGCTTTTTATCACAGCCTGTTGCTGATTTTCCTCTTTCTGCAATAGGACCGCAGGTAGAAAACCATCCTATGTTCCCAGAACGGGTGAATTTCGAGATAGCCAGGATTTTAGCACGAAATAAGATAGGGGCCAGGGCGTGGGAGCGAGGAGCCGGTGAAACACTGTCCTGCGGCAGCGGTGCCTGTGCCATAGCCGTAATCGCCAGAATTAAAGGTTATATAGATGATGAAGTAGACATAATGTTAGAAGGCGGCGATTTGACTGTATACTGGAATGGGGTAGGGGAGGTATATTTGAGTGGGCCTGTTGCAGAAGTTTTTAGTGGAGAGTGGCCAAAATGAAACTTTCGCAGCGACTTGACAAGCTTCCACCATATCTATTCGTAGAAATTAATAGAAAGATCACAGAGAAGAAAGACAGGGGAGAGGATATAATCAGCTTTGCTATCGGCGACCCCGATATGCCAACACCACCGCATATCATCGACCAGCTATGTAAGGCAGCCCGTGACCCGGCAAATCATCGTTATCCGGAGACTGCTGGACTGCCTGAGCTTTGTCTCGCTATCGCCCGGTGGTATCACAAACGCTTTGGAGTCACACTTGACCCGAACAAAGAAGTGTTGCCCCTCATCGGCTCTAAAGAAGGCGTTGGCCATATATCTTTCTGCTTCATCGATACTGGCGATATAGCTCTGGTACCAGCCCCGGGATACCCGGTCTACTCCATGAGCACGTTGCTGGCTGGCGGCAAGCCTTACTTCTTGCCACTGACTGAGAAGAATGACTTTCTGCCTGACCTGGAAAGCATTCCTAAGAAAATAACCGACAAGGCTAAGCTATTATGGCTAAATTATCCCAACAATCCTACTGGGGCAGTAGCTGACATCGCTTTTTTCCAGAAGGCGGTGCATTTTGCCAAGAAACATAACCTGGCTATATGCCACGATGCCCCTTATACTGAGGTTGCCTTCGATGGCTATCTTGCACCAAGCCTCTTGCAGGTGCCTGAAGCTAGAGAAGTCGGCATAGAATTCCATTCTTTGTCCAAGACCTACAACATGACTGGCTGGAGAATAGGCATGGCCGTAGGCAATACCCGAATGATAGATGCTCTGTTTCGGTTCAAATCCAACCTCGACTCGGGTATCCCAAAGGCAATCCAGCAAGCAGCCATCGAAGCTTTGACAGGCCCTCAGGACTCCATTGCCGAGCACAATACCGTTTATCAACGACGTCGAGACAAACTGGTTAAAGCCCTGAATGATATAGGCTTGAGAGCCAGGCTACCTAAAGCCAGCTTTTACATCTGGGCCAGGATACCCGATGGCTATACATCGGTAGAGTTCACGACTGAATTGCTGGAGAAAGCTAGTGTGGCAGTCACTCCGGGAATTGGCTACGGAAGTGCCGGTGAAGGTTACATACGTCTGTCATTGACTCTGCCTGATGACCGCCTTGATGAAGGTATAAGCCGATTGCTGAAGTGGCACAGGGCTAAGCAAAAGTAAGATGACATAATGTTTTAAACATGCGACAAACCCTGCATAGAACTCGAACTGAAAAAGAGAAGGCTTTTCTGGTTGGTGTTGATAGTAAAGCTTCTGCTGATGGTTGGTCGATAGAAAGTTCTCTTGAAGAATTATCCTATTTGGCCAAAACTGCCGGCGCTGAAGTGGTAGGCAGGTTAGTCCAGAAACTGCAAAGACCGTCTTCGACTTATTATCTGGGAAAGGGAAAGCTGGAAGAGCTTATTAAGGTCAGAGAGAGTTGTCCTTACAGCGTGGTTATCTTCAATGATGAACTATTGCCCAGGCAGCAAAGAAATCTAGAGGAATCACTAAATGTCGAGGAATCACTGAATGTCAAGGTTATAGACCGCACAGCGCTGATACTGGACATTTTTGCCAGGCGAGCCCAAACCCGCGAAGGTCAGCTACAGGTAGAACTGGCTCAACACCAGTATCTCTTGCCACGCCTCGCCGGACAGTGGAGCCATCTGGAACGTCTAGGCGGCGGCATTGGCACCAGAGGACCTGGTGAGTCACAGTTGGAGACGGACCGTCGACTCATACGCAAACGAATCCAGCGTCTACAGAGTCAAATCGAGGCAGTGAGACGGCATCGGGCGCTGTACCGGCAAAAGCGCAGGGATAGCCGTATTCCTGTAGTCGCCCTGGTCGGCTATACCAATGCCGGCAAAAGCACCTTGCTCAATGCCTTAAGCCAGGCTGATGTCCTGGTTGAAGACAAGCTTTTTTCTACCTTGGACCCGGTGACCCGTCGCTTGGTTTTGCCGGATGGTCAGCAGTTTTTACTAACCGATACTGTTGGTTTTATTCATAAGCTGCCACCATCAATAGTTGCTGCATTCAGAGCTACACTGGAGGAGTTAACCGAAGCCGATTTGCTGTTACACGTAGTTGACATAACACATCACGACGCTGCGGAGCAATTCCAGACAGTGGAGGAAATCCTCTCCGACCTCGACCTGTCCAACAAGCCTCAGATTACGGTCCTGAATAAGATGGACTTAGTTGCTGGTAACCAGGAGGATATGAACAGATTAGCTCTGACCGCGGTTGTAAAACCGCCGGGAGATAATACGTTAGCCATCTCAGCGTTGAAAGGCTGGGGACTAAACAGGCTTCTGGATAAAATAGACGTCCATATAAGCCAGCATCTTGACAGAAACGATAATAAATATTAAAATAGCTCCACTTCGCAAAAGTGCCATTTAGCGAAGCATATGTATGAGCTATATCAGCTGGGTTAAAAGATGCTAGAGCCGCTTATAGATGATTTCCTGGAATATCTCGAGGTCGAAAAAGGACGCTCCCCGCTAACAATCCGTGAATACAGGCATTATCTAAGCCGTTTCCTCGACTGGCTCAAGGCAAACTCCAAAGCAATAGGACCTGATGGCATAACATCAGAGCTTATTAGAAGATATCGGTTGTACCTGGCTCATCTATGCAATCCGGATGGAACATTATTAAAACGTGTCACTCAGACTTACCATATTATCGCCTTGAGAGCTTTTCTTCGATATCTACTTGTTCAGCGGGATATTGCTACCCTATCCCCAGACAAAATCGAACTGCCGAAGCAAATTCAACGCTCAGTCGCTTTTCTGAACTCGGAGCAAGTAGAAAGGCTGCTTAACAGCCCAAAAATATCTGACGAGACTGGCCTTAGAGATAAAGCTATCCTAGAAACTCTGTTCAGTACCGGGCTCAGAGTTTCGGAATTGGTACGACTGAATCGTGATCAGATAAACCTGGACCGTAAAGAATTCGGCGTCAGAGGTAAGGGAGATAAACTAAGGGTTGTCTTTTTATCAGACACAGCAGCCCAGTGGCTCGAGCGCTATCTACAAACGCGCAAAGACAGCTTCAAGCCGCTATTTAGGCGCTACAGCGGCAGAGTTGATACCATAAAGGATGGCGAAAAGATGCGGCTGACTGCCAGGTCGGTACAGGAAATCGTCAACAAATATGCCAAAAGATGCGGTTTGCCCATGGAAGTTACCCCGCATACCTTGAGACATTCCTTTGCCACAGACCTGCTAATTGGTGGCGCTGACCTTCGCTCTGTGCAAGAAATGCTTGGCCACGAAAGCATTCGAACAACACAGGTCTACACCCACGTCACCAACAGACATCTTAAAGAGGTTCACAAAGCTTTTCATAACAGAAACAAACGCCGAGAATAAGGAGGAATATGGTGGCTAAAACCTCGGCACAGGCAGGGCTGCCCTGGCATGTTGTTGAAAAGGCCATTAAGCATGAGAGTGAATGGCTGCGAAGGGTGGTCGTTCAGAGCGCTACTGAAAAAATACCTGGTTGTGATGAATGTCAATATACGTTTAGGAAAATCGCTCTTCTAATTATTACAGGTAAAATAGAAGCCAAAGAATTTACTGCTGAGGATGGATATGACTTGTGGGATGGTTTGACACAAAGTCATAGTATTGCAAAATCAGCATGGCATGGTGGCGATTGGCATAAAAAAATGATGGATGTGATTACTGCGTACTTTGAACGCGAGAGATTTGAAGTAATTCCAGAACCTTATCTTAGCCAAGGCCGAGCTGATCTTGGTGTTTATAAGGAGGGCTATATGGATCTGTTTATCGAGATTGGAACTACTTCTGTGTACAAGCTATGGTGGAATCTACAGATGTTAGCAGATTGTAAAATTCTGCTGGTGACAGATGAGAATCGGGCTATAGAATTTATCTGTCACGATGCGCATGGTGACAAGATTCGCAGATTGTAAAGGATAGGGTTCAATAAAAAATGCTGCCTCATCTTGATGATTTTCTGTTGAACTTACAGGCTAACAAATACTCTCAGGAAACCGTATATAATTACGAACGAGATTTGAAAGTTTTCGATACCTTCTTGGCTGAAAGTAACCTTGATTTCGAAAAGCTGGATAAAAAGGCTATTACCTACTACAAAAGCTACCTGGTTTCACAGGACCGAAAGACGGCAATCTTGGCTCATCATGGCGATAAGGAGCTTGACTCGAGCTCTGTCAACCGGATGTTGTCAGCTATTCGCTCTTATCTGCACTACCTTATAGATATGGATTATCCTTGCCCACTGCCACCAGAGGCAATTAAGTTAACTAAGGCTGGGAGAAAGCACCCACAAGTGGCTGAATTCGATGATTTAGTCAGACTGATCGAATCGCCAACTTCGTTGGAATCAGATCCTAAGGTAGCTTTAAGAAACCGGGCTATGTTGGAGATATTGTTTGCCACTGGTATGCGGATTTCCGAGCTATGCAACCTCAATCGTGGCCGGGTTGATGACAACGGGCGTATATTCATCACTGGCAAAGGTAAAAAGCGGCTTTTTGTCTATTTAACGCCACGAGCCAGGCAGCATCTTGATAACTACCTTGCCATGCGGGATGATGCCGCTGCAGCTTTATTCGTCCCTTATGCTGGCAGGAATGTAGGCAAACCAAAGAGACGGATTTCCACGAACTATCTCCAGGACCGAATCAAGAGGTACCGGGAAAAGCTCAAAATAAACGTGCCTACTTCGGCACACTCTCTAAGGCACGGCTTCGCTATGTACCTAGCCGAAACAGGCGCTAATCCAGCAGCAATTCAGATTCTCCTTGGCCATGAATCCCTGGATACAACTACTCGCTACGTGCATGCATCTGATAAATATGCTGAGGAGACACATAAAAAATTTCACCCCTTAGCATAGAGAGCGAATTTCATAGTACTGTTGCTTTAAATGCGCGAATTATATTTAATTGAGGACAATAGCTGTGAATAGAGGTGAAGTTACTCTTGACAATGTACGAAACGGACTCGAGAGATTCAACAAGGAACACGGCCATTATCCAGCTGCTGAAGAAATCGACAGTTGCCCATACTTACCTTCTGCCAGATGGATCCAATACAAATTTGGTGGTTTAAAAAAGCTTAGGAATATCTTTGGGTTTAATGATCTCGACTATCGTACGGGAAGTCGTCGCCAAGCTACGATTAGTAAGTTTCTTCGGCTAGCTCTAACTTCGGAGAAAGCGACTAAGGAATTTCTTGACAAACGGTATGGAGAGATATGCGTCCACGAAGAAAATAAGTACGGTGACGGACGAAATAGAGTTGACTTCTTTGTTTATGCGAAGGAAAATTTTGCAGTGGAGGTATTCAACACATACTCTATTAGAAATTTAGCCAAAAACCTGAATATCAAGCTGCATAAATTCAGTGATTTTCCTTTTAGACTATATTTTGTTGTTACCGGGGGAGATTTTTCACAAGAACTTATCGATGCCTTAATTGCGAACAAAAAGGATTTACCACTGTTACCCAATATGAAGTGTCTAACAGTAGAAGAATTCGAGGAAGAATGCATACGCAACCTACCACCCTTGTCTATAAGAACGCGATACACTAAGGCGTTTCCTCATAAGATCGCACTATTTGATGAACCTTTCAGTAACTCATAGTCAATGTTATAAATCTGAAATCTGGATGCATCGACGGAGAATTTTGCACCTGGACCAAAAGAAATAAATTAAGAAAAGAAGTCCATCAGGCCTTTCATAGTAGAGACAAAAAATAACTCTGATATATTATGTCAAGTGTTTTGGGGTCTGGTATTATCTCCCAGTATCTGCCCTAACATATAAATTCATTGGCACTTTCATGGTGCTTTTCGATGGCTCCAAGATTATAACCTGAGTATTCAGGCTAGCTGGAAGATATCAAGAGAATATTATAGAATGCAGGCAGTCCTGCTGCGGAGCATTTGATGGATAAGAAATGAGTAAATACGAGGTCATCATCATTGGCGGTGGTCCAGCCGGCCTTACTGCAGGTTTATACACATCCAGAGCCGGGCTGAAGACCCTGCTTATAGAGCGTGGTATATTCGGAGGTCAGATAGTGAATGCCAGGCAAGTAGACAACTATCCCGGCTTTCCTGAAGGCATCTCTGGCTTTGAATTAGCTTCGCTTATGCACGAGCAAGCCATCAAATACGGGCTGGAGACCATCAACGCCACAGTCACAGCCATTAAGTCAGGAGGCAACTACAGTATCATTACCAACGATGGCAATTTCGAAGCTGAAGCGGTTATTATCGCAGCCGGCTCGGAATATCGCAAGCTTGAGGTTCCCGGCGAGGAGGAGCTTCTTGGCCGTGGTGTTTCTTATTGTGCCACTTGCGATGGCTTCCTTTTCCGTGACCTGGATGTAGCCGTTGTCGGAGGTGGCGATACGGCCATTACCGATGCCCTGGAGTTAAGCGAGCATGCCAGTAAGGTCTACATTATACATCGGCGAGACCAGCTCCGTGCCGGGCAAGTCCTTCAACAACAGGCTTTAGCCCGGCCTAAACTGGAGCCCATCTGGGATTCGGTGGTTGAGGAAGTTATCGGAGATAATAAAGTGAGCGGGCTCAGTCTACGCAACGTGAAAACAGGTGAGATTACTAAGCTCGAATTGGCTGGCGTCTTCGTTGCCATCGGGTTTAAACCCAACAGCCAGAGCTTCGCCGACATCGTAGAGCTGGATAAGAACGGTCTTATCCAGACGGATGAGTTGATGGCCACATCGGCGCCCGGCATCTTTGCCGTCGGTGACATACGCAAGAATTCACCCCGCCAGGTTGCCGGCGCCGTCGGCGACGGCGCCACCGCGGCCATATCCGCCTTCAAATACATTCGCGAAAGAAGCTAGGCTGCAGCCTAAGACCAGTTCCCACACAGCAAGCAAGCAAGTAATGAAAGCAAGTTATTATGTCTTTTTAGGCTGACCTGGGATGGTGGGCTCGGCAGGGTTCGAACCTGCGACCAACCGGTTATGAGCCGGTCGCTCTGCCACTGAGCTACGAGCCCGTCAAGTACCTGGAACCTTATCTGGAAAGTGATTTCCCCTACCCTTTGGGCAAGAATAGTATACCATAGCCCTAAAATCAACTGCATCAACTCGCGCGGTGATATTTACCGGCTTATCTGTCAACAAAGAAAGACTTGACCGCATATCGAGATTTGTTATAAAATTAGCAATTGGAAAATGAGACTGCTAATTTGTTTATCGGAAGTTAAATACAGTTGATAATGTCTAACTTCTCTGCTGATTAGGAGGTTGGCTATGCCAATTTATCAGTACCATTGCCCGAAGTGTAACTTGAAATTTGAGCTAAAACAGAGCTTTTCTGATGAATCTATGGTTGCTTGCCCCAAATGCCAGAACGGGGCACAGCGCTGTTTCTCTCCAGTACCCGTAATCTTCAAAGGGACGGGGTTCTATTCCACCGACAATAGAAAAGGTAGCTCTGAAAGCGCCAGCACGGAAAGTAAGGTAGACAAGAAAGAAGATAAAGGCGAGCCTAAGGACTCACAGAAGTAGGCAGCATAACCACTCTTGCCAGTTAACATTTCCTGTGCTACACTCAAACCCGGTCCCTGTAGCTCAGTGGACAGAGCGGCTGCCTTCTAAGCAGCGGGTCGTGGGTTCGAATCCCTCCAGGGACGCATTTCAAATTTTCTTGCCACCTTTAACCTTCTTCCGACCTTTTAATTTCTGTGCACTCCTGTAATTTCGCATCCGGCAGCGGGCAGAGCAGAATCTGGCCCGAGGGTCCTGCGTATGGAAATACTCACCGCAAATGACGCATGGCAAAAGGCGCGTCCTGCCACTAATTTCCAATAGAAACATCAACCATATGGCAGACAGCAAAGTATCCGGGAAAAAGTAGACTTCGCAGTTTCGTAAAGCCAGCATTCTCGGAGTCAATGTATTAAGCAGGCGCTTATCCAGTTCAAGCGAAAGATAATATAATGCTGGCCCCTTCAGGTCTCCCTTGTGCCATCTGCTTAGGAGATTCATGTTTGTCCTACTGACCAGATGTATATAACTGTTATCGAGTTTCAAGGCTATACCGTCCCTATGCCATAACACGATATCTTTCAATTCTTTATCGTCCGACGATACCATATCCCACAATTCCAAACAGGTAGCCAAATCACTAATCTCTTCCTGCCACCAAAGCAGGGACTCGCCGAGATGAACTTGTTGCCCGGTATCCCGCTTCTTAAAAACCAGGTTATGCACCGAATGACGCTTCAATAAGCCATATTTGTTGACAAAGTTCAATATATTCTTCTCATCTTTACTTGAAAGGCCGGCAAATTGCCGATGCAATGTGTATTCGTCAGGGCTCAATTGCGTTACAAGCACTTCTTTTTTACTCTTCTCCAGAGGAATATATCTACGATGGCGAATGGAATTGGGAGTTATCCACAAAGGCTCTGCCTCCCCCCTTTTCAGGCCAATATTAAATACGGTCGTCAGTATTTCGCTCTCGAAACTACCATCAGCGGAAGTAAGCGGCTGACACTCATTTACCCTGGCTATGACCTCGCTGGTGTCAAAGCCCGGCACAGGGACGCCGCTAAGGGAATAGCCATCCTGGCACACACTTAGCAAAGACGTGTACGCACCAATTTTTATGTCTCTTAAAGAGATTGCATGTTCATTACCCATTATCGTTACGGTTATATATTATATTTCCGTAACATCATTTTATAGTATAAACGAGCCTAAGTCAATAGGGTTCAATTTGGGGACCTGGGAACGACAAAAATAGCATCGACTCTAAAAATATCCTATAATTCCGAAGCCGATGGAGAAAAGCCAGCTTAACCGAGATTTATCCAAATTGAAAGAAAGCCTGGGCTCTCTTCCTGAAGCGACGGTTAATCCCGGTTTCGTGGTTGTCAGCGGTCTGCCGGGAACGGGCAAAACCTTCTTCTGCCGTGAACTGGCCGGGAGACAACCATTTTGTATACTTGAGAGCGATGCGCTGCGTAAAGTTTTATTCCCTTCACCTGATTACAGCCCTACCGAAAGTGCTAGTCTCTTCGCTGCAGTACACAGCCTCATCGAATGGCTTCTAAAAAATAACGTGCCCGTTATCTTCGATGCTACCAACCTATCAGAATATAATCGCGAATATCTTTATCGCATAAGCGACAGAGCTGGAGCCAGGCTGGTTCTGATAAGTGTTGAAGCACCGCCGGCAGTAGCCTACCAGCGTCTCCAGGCACGGAAAAACGGGTCTATTCCAGAGAGTAAATCCGATGCTGACTGGGAAATCTACAGGCAGATGAAGCCAAAAGCGGAGAAAATCCAACGCAATCACTTTGTAGTGAATACCTCGCGGGATATCACCCCCGTGATTGACAAGATAATTCGCACCTTAAATCGCTGAAATCACATGGTGAAACAACCGAGGGCATTTCCTTCCAGCGTATAATGGGATAAAATAGATGTTAGATAAGCCCTGGAAACCTGAAACTAAGCGGGGCTTACATACTGAGGAGGCGAAGTTGGAAGTAAAAGTAATCACCAGTGATATTACACGTATCAAAGCTGATGCTATTGTAGTCAACCTTTTTGAAGGAGTAGAGCGTCCCGGGGGAGCAACAGGAGCCGTGGATAAGGCTCTGGGTGGAGCTATCACCAAACTTATTAAACAAGGCGAGATCAAGGGGAAGCTGAATGAAATCAGCATTATTCATAGCCTAGGCAAGGTTCCGTCGCGCATAGTGGCGGTTGTCGGACTGGGCAAACAGTCAGATTTCACTATCGACAGGATTCGCACTTCAGCCGCGGAACTCTGCCGCTCCTTAAGGAAGCTAAATTGCCGTCGAATAGCCACCATCGTTCATGGTGCCGGCATCGGTGGAGTTGAACCTGAAGCAGCAGCTCAAGCTATAACGGAGGGCAGTCTACTGGGACTGTACAGATTCCGAAAGCACATGACTAAAGAGTCTGAAAATCAGGAAGTAGCAGAACTGCTTATTGTAGAAAGAGAGGCGACTAAGTTACCGGCCTTGGAGCAGGGCTGCCGTAGAGGAAAAATCGTCGCCGAAGCTACAAATTTGGCTCGAGATTGGATAAATGAGCCAGCCAATTATATGACGCCGACGGATATGGCAAAAGTAGCCCAGCAGTTAGCCAAGGCTCACAGCCTGGACTTGACTATACTGGACCGCGAGCAAATGGAAAAAGAGGGAATGGGGTCGCTTTTGGGAGTAGCTAAAGGAAGCTGCCAGCCTCCAAAACTAATAGTATTAAGTTATAGAGGTGATAAGAAATCACCCGTTACCGTTGGCTTTATTGGTAAAGGTATAACCTTCGATTCCGGTGGTATATCAATTAAGCCATCAGAGGACATGTGGGAGATGAAAGGCGATATGGCTGGAGCTGCTACTGTTATGGCAGCCGTGAGTGCCATCGCTCAACTGAAACTAAAAGTCAATGTTACCGCCATTGTTCCGGCTACCGAAAATCTGCCTAGTGGTAAGTCTCTAAAGCCAGGCGACATTTTGAAAGCCATAAACGGCAAGACTATAGAGGTAGTAAACACCGATGCCGAAGGAAGGCTAATCCTGGCCGATGCTCTTGGCTATGCCGTGAAGAAAGGCTTTTCATCATTGGTCGATATAGCTACCCTGACAGGCGCCTGCCACGTAGCCCTGGGAGATGTTTGCAGCGGGATATTCGGCAATTCCCAGGAACTGATAGATAAGATAGTTAAGGCTGGGACTGAAGCTGGAGAGCGTCTATGGCAAATGCCGATGTACGAGGAATACAAGGAAAAGAACAAAAGCGATGTAGCCGATATAAAGAATAGCGGCGGGCGATATGGTGGTGCTATCACCGCGGCACAGTTCCTGGCTGAATTCGCTGGTAAGACGCCCTGGGTGCATATCGATATAGCGGGTACCTCCATGGCCGACAAGGAACGTGGTTATTTAGTAAAAGGAGCCACGGGTGTCTGCGTGCGAACTCTGGTAAATTTTGCGCTGAATGCAGCGACGTGATATGCAACCGGTTAGACTCCGTTTCTAGCTTACAGTGATAATTGATTAAATCCCAGGAGGTGCATCATGAAGGTTAAATGGCTGGGACATGCCTCTTTCCTGATTAGCTCTGAGGCTGGCCTCAAGGTTATAACGGACCCATATCCTCAAGGTAGCGGCCTCAGTTATGCACCAATTAACGAGGCTGCGGATATTGCGACCATGAGTCATGACCACTTCGACCACAACAACGTCTCATCAGTGCCAGGCAAACCCCAGGTAATCACCGGCAGCGGCGCAAAAAACATAAAAGGAGTTCAATTCAGGGGTGTCGATACTTACCATGACGGGTCACAAGGGAAAGAACGGGGTGCTAACACGGCATTCTGCTTCTCTGTGGACGGGATAAAGCTGTGCCATTTAGGTGACCTGGGCCACAGGCTCAGCCAGGAGCAGATAGCTGAAATTGGCAGTATAGACATATTGCTTATCCCGATTGGTGGCGTTTTCACCATTGACGCCAAAATGGCAGGTAAAGTAAGCGATGATTTGAAGCCAAAGGTTGTCATGCCCATGCACTATAAAACGGCTAAATGCGATTGGCCGCTAAACACGATTGATGATTTTCTGGCTGATAGGAAGAACGTTAAGCAATTGAATTTGAGCGAGATAGAGTTCAAAGCCGGCAAGTTGCCGGAAGTTACTGAAATTGTAGTACTTCAACCGGCGTCATAATACGGGAATTTTACATGAATACGAAGGTTCTACTCGGCCGCCAATTTCTCCCAGGCTGAGCGAGCAGCTTCCATCTCCGCAGCTCTTTTGTTTTTTCCAAAACCCGTTCCCAATAACCTATCACCGAGCCTAACTTCAACAATGAAGCTTTTGTCATGGTCGGGACCAGAAGCTTCCACAATGCAGTAAGTTGGCAGTAGTTTGTATTTAGCCTGAGTGAACTCCTGCAATAGAGTTTTATAATTTCGCCCTATCCCCTTGGCTCTCATCTCCTCAAGCTGATTGGCAAATTTGGCTAAAACGAAATCCTTGGCGACATTTAATCCTTGGTCAATATATACGGCTCCAATCAGGGCTTCGAAGGCATCAGCCAGATTAGTTTGTTTCCCGCGTCCTCCAGTCGCCTCCTCCCCCTTTCCCAAAAGTAGATAATCGCCGAGCTTAAGTCCGGCGGCAATGTCCGCCAGAGTTTCCTGGCGAATTAACGATACACGAATCTCGGTTAGGTCACCTTCGCCAAAATTAGTAAACTCACGGTACAGTTCCTCAGCAACTATAAAACTTAATAGAGCGTCGCCGAGGAATTCAAGTCGCTCGTTGTCGGTAATTGGAGAACCTGGATTCTCATTGATATAAGAGGAATGAATAAAAGCTTGCTGCAGTAACGACTCATCTTTGAAGTTTATCGCGATAACCTGCTGCAGAGCCTGCCAATCAATCAAAGTCCTTATTCCTCTGTAATTGAGTATAGCAACGAGTCGGCAACGGTGGCAAATTAGACTTCGCGCGAAGACTAACTTCTAATTATAAAAACAGTGTCGAATATGCGTCCAGTACCGCGGTTAAAAAATAAGGCGGGACATAGTAACAGATACGGCAAAGTCTCGGAATAATAGTTAAAATATGAGAAAAGGTGTCATTAATACAATGTGGTTGCTATAGATATAGACCTCTGTTATAATCCCGGCAAGTTGGGGATTAGTCTAGCGGTAGGACAGCGGACTCTGAATCCGTGAGGCCAGGTTCGAATCCTGGATCCCCAGCCACTGCGTAGCCATCACAAAACCCCATTTTGAGAACAAATTAAATATAGTACCGTGCCAAATTGGGCTGCACTAGAACCGGAAGACAATTCGATTATCCACGAAACATATATTCACCAGCCAAGGTGAGGCATTTTTTTTGAAACCACGGGTCTACTTCGTTTCTGTACTTGACAGGCTGCCCCGGCAAATAGCATCATAATTCAAATCCAAAAATAATACAAAACACCTCATATTAAAATAAAGGCAATGATGGTAGAACCCGAAATATTGACTATCACACCTAATATCAGGCTCTTGCATCTTCAGCCACCCATACACGGATACAACAAATTTATCGGGCCTTATCTGATTTCGGATGAGAAGAACGCCGTCGTGGATACTGGACCTACAGCAGCTATACCGTCTTTACTTTCTTCACTAACCAAAATTGGTATGAATCCCGAGGACATTGACTACATTGTGTTCACACATATTCACATAGACCATGCCGGTGGTGCCGGAGGCGTAGCCAGGGCACTACCTAATGCCAGGGTTTTAGCCCACATTCGCGCTCATGAGCACTTGATAAATCCAATAGCGCTATGGGAGTCCAGCCTGAGAGTTTTAGGCGACTACGCTATTAAAAGCGGCCCAATCGAACCGGTATCTGAAGACAGGCTAATGGATGCAACAGACCAGATGAAACTCGACCTTGGGCACGAGCTGACCTTAGAAATCTATCTTACGCCGGGGCATGCTGTACATCACTTGAGCTTATTCGACCGAGCCAACGGCGTACTGCTTGCCGGCGAAGCTGCAGGCGTCTGTATCAATGGGGCCATAAGAATGGCGACGCCACCTCCTTTCAAACTTGAAGTAACTCTCTCTTCCATTGACAAACTCATTGCACTAGAACCCCGGAAGCTCTGCTACAGCCATTTTGGGTGCTATGATAACGGTCTGGAAAGACTAAAACTCTATAGAAGAAAGCTCGTTGAATGGTACGAGATTATCAGCTCGGCAGCTAGCGGAGGGAAAAACCCAGAAGAGATATTAAAGGTGCTAAGAGAGAAGGATAGGGACTTAGATTATCTTGACAAACTGGATAGCGACGTATATTCTCGGGAGCTTTCTTTACTTGTCAATAGTATTCGTGGCATAGCTGAACCGCACCTAACGTAACAATATAAAATGCCAATAACCTTATTGCCTGGTTTATCCTACTGAGATGGGATTCTGGTTCATTCTCTTTATAGCCAGGTGTTAGTAGATTTATAAGTTCGTTTTCCACTTCATAATGGCCTTACAGTCCGACTATACAATTTGACTTTCCTTTTACCAGAAGAGATAATGTTGAACGGTGCCTACCACCCTTTCAAAAATAAAGTCCAGGGCCATAATCGTTCGTTTATGGGCCGCCAGGCAATAAATCGGTGCACGTGGCGCATTCGTCTAGGGGTTAAGGACACCTCCCTCTCAAGGAGGAGATCACCGGTTCGAATCCGGTATGCGCTACCACTTGGCAAGTATCGTATAAACGGCGTACCCTGAATAAAAGCACCTAATTAAAGCGGGAATTAGTCGCCACACAACAAATCTGCCGTTATGTCAACTTATTTTGGCTATCCGCAGACTTGCTAACCCCAGCCCCGCTATCCTCAGACTCGGTATCAGCACGCCTTCTGAAGTTGTGCCATCGTCTGACTGCCACAGTTATGGACCCCAGATTTTAGCGATACGGCTCTTAAGTTTGTTAAAGAGAGGTTTCAAGTTATCTAGCTTGCCACCCGCCGGTTTAACCATGGGTTTCTCAGGTTTGCCAACGATAGGTTCCACCTTAAATAGCTTGCCGCCCCCATTTCTGATGTATCTGGGTTTTACCATCGTAAATACAATCATAGCCACTGCCAGAACAGTACATACGGCGATTACCGACCAAACCCAGGAAGGTATTGCGGTAGGTTGTTCTACTGCCGGCGCAGCTGGTTTCTCTTCGGCTATGACGGAAAAGGTGCCTATCGGGCTGGGGTCACTGACCACAGGCTCAATTGCCCGCACTTGCCAGAAATAGCCGGTATTGTAATCAAGCTTGCCATCGTAGAGGTATGATGTCGTGGGTACGTCAACCTTAACTATAACCTGTTGTAATGCAGCATCCTTAGCCAGTATAAATTCATATTTGGTGGTCCCGAGCAGTCCTGACCAGGAGAAACCGGGAGAAGTGGAAATATTTCTAGCACCATACGTAGGGCTAAACAAAGTGACAGTCGGATATGGGGACGTCGTCCGCAAACCGGCCTCTACCGTAAAGTACATGGTTGCCGACCAGGGACTTCGCACAATCTCGCCGGTAACAGTACCTCTAGCTCTAACCCTCCAATAGTACATATGTCCACTTTCGAGATTGGCCCAACTACCAATATTGGAGCCAGACACTGGTATCAAAGCACCGGCGGGAAGGTAAACTACCGGCGCGAGTTGGTCAACCGGAATAATATTCTCGTTAACAAGCACTCTGTTGTGAAAATCGATATCTTTGGCTAGTTGAAATTCGTATATCGTGCTATAGCTGAGCTGTCGCCAGGCGAAATTTACCTCGACAGCCCTCCCCGACTTGGGGTCAACAGGAATAAAGCTGCCGCTCGGCGGCGATGTTGTCCAGGGGCCTACTTTGGCTAGAGTATCCGTATATTCCCAGAGGCAACCTTCGTTATTGGCAAAATCGTAGGGTTGGTAATCATCAATCGCCCATAAGCTGTTGTACTCATTGCTTGAGATTTTAAGTGAAGTAGGCTCATGATTGAAAAGGACAGTTACGGGGAGCCCTGCAACCAAATAATCCCATGCTGGAGGTGGTGGCACCTTGGCTCTGGGATAAAGCGTACGGTCAACGCCGGCACTGTTGACACCAATAATTGCTGGAACCTGAGGGTTTCTCCACGCTCCGTACAGGACATCATTCCGTTGAGCCAGTCCGTAGAACTCAGCGTTTGGCGGCTCCAGTTCATTCCAGGCGGTGCTTTTTTCAATAACCCAGCTATAGATCTTGCCGTTCCCACTGATGGGGTCATTTGTAGCATTATATATTATTCCAGTCTGCTCAAATTTATCATCGAAAATGACATGAGCGTCACCGGCTACAGGTGGTGCTATACTCTCGTAATCAGGCGGACCGATCTTCACTATAGTGTCGGAGAAATCGGCATAGACTATCCTGCCCATACCGGCAGGAGGCCCAGCCTCGCCCACTAGCACCATATCTTTAGTTGCCTCTGTTCCACCTGTCTTGGGAGGGTTTTTCAGTGGTACCGCTATGGTATGCCCGGCATCAAGCTGGGTGTCTACCTTATTTTTTTGTACCCAACCGGTACCTATCAGTTCATACCTGTATACAAGCGTATTGTTCAGAATATAAATAACTGTATCGCTGGCTAGAGCTAAATCGGTTACTAAAGTTAAACTACGAATATCCCATATCTGTCCCTCATTTGAGGAGTAACCGACTACGTCGGTACCGCGATCAGCGAAAACGATGACATCGCTTCTATCGGTTTCTTCATAAGATGTCTGTTTAACGCGGAGTATGGTGTCGGTGCCATTAGTAGCAATGCACAATACCCTCTCCCAGGTTCTACCGGGCGGGTCGCTGGTGCTCCGCCAGATACTATCGAAGCCACCCGCATCAGGATTTATGGAAGCCAAATAGAGTATATCGTAATCATTAGTAGCTAGATTCTCGCCAGTTTGGGGAGCATCCAGAACGGCAACATCAGAGAGAAAAGCGGTAAAAGGAAACAGGCTGAGTTTAGTATCTATGAGGCTGAGCTGGTTCCAGATGTTGCCGACGTCGCTATCTTCCGCCTTACCAAAGGAAACGAGGAGTTGCTCATAGTTTGGCGAATAAGGGCTGACTGAGAAGGCGGATTCATCAAATTGAACCGCCGCTAGCCAGGCACGTGGCCAGGTGCCCAAAGCCCAGACAGTACCACCTGACGTAGGATTGGCTGAGCTGGTGCCGCAGTAAGCCCTGGTACCATTAGAATTCCAGGCTACCTGGGCATTGGCATAGCCGGAATTGCCACCACCGGTCGGAGACTTATTCGTATCCGATTTTAACCAGGTAGGCGTAACTGCTATCGGGTTCGAGGTTCTCCAGACATTCACCAGCCCCAGTGCTGGGACGGCAGTGACTTCGCCCGCCAGAAGGACACCTTCAGCATAGGTGCCAAAATAGGCAATGCTGGAAATCCTGCCGCTAGTCGGGGGATTTATGCGATAAGGCACGCTATCGTCAAGGCGGTAAACGCCAAACTGAACACCTGCAATGGTGACATCGGTGCCAACATAAAATCTGCGCAAGGCAACATCCTGTCCCGAGAAGTCCGATGGTAGCTCCAGGTCAGCGGTAATAATTTGGGGAGCAGTCGGTGAAGTGCCGGCAAAGTTAGTATCAAGAATCTGCACTGGATAACCAATAACAGTATCCCAGGCAGTTGTGTTGACGGCGGTATCATGTATGCCAAGATGGAGCCGTGTGTAGTCAGGGGCAACACTAGATGAGATAACGACAAGGCTGGAATCACTTGGGTATGTCGGCGAGAATTTCAGTGCTACCACATCAGACGCTGGCAGACCCTGGTCTGCCCAGGCAGCGAAACCAGTTGTCTTCATAGTGTATACCTTACCCGTCGCGACGACAGCAGTCCTGGTGCCGATGGCAATATCACGGTTAGTTCCATCATAGATTACTGAGATATCCACACAGCTAATAAATTCGCCACCAGCTAAAGAAAGACCATTGACAGCAATATACCATTGCGCTCCGCCATTTGTGGAGATAAATACCTCCTTTGGTCCATTAGGAGCTGCCCCCCCCGCGCCATCGGTTACAGCAACAACGAAGTTCACGTCATCAGGGGCTACAGCCAGGTTCCAAACGGGCAACTTAGCACCGGCTGCGGTTAGATAGCCACTCAATTCAGTCATCCAGGTAATGCCACCATCGGTTGACTTATAGACTTTCCCAATACTAACATCAGGAGCAGTATGAGGAGCAGGTATATCCACCGCGTAAAAAGTCCTGCCATCTGAGCCGATAGCGATAACGTTGACCTCTGACGGGCTGACTATAATGTTGTTAAGCGGGCTTGGCGTATCAATGGCGGTCCATATCATCTTACCCGGGTCAGCGGAAACCGGTTTAACTTTGGCCAAAGATATCAAGCTGGACAGCAATACCAGGCTTAGGATTACCCTGAAGACGGACATGTTTCTTGCCTGTGACATAAGTTACCCTGCTAAGAACGCATTATCAAATAAGTTTACTTCTTTTACCGGTCCTGGCGTTGTAGGTGGTGGCGAATAGAGCCAGTTCCTCTTTATTTATAAACCACTGGCCACCTATTTTCTCTCCGGGTGGGCTGCCTTGCCTCAGAAGCCGCCGCAGCGATTCCTCATGTATGCCAATCTGCCTGGCAGCATCGCGAACATTTACGAAGCTTTGCAAGTCTATCATTGTTGTTGTTTTAAACAACTACTATTCTACGTTAATGCTCTACCGTTATCAAACGAATTCTGGAACAAACCGTTGCCAACAATTGCCCTTTTGGGACTAATGTGCTACCTTAAACATGACTAAATATTATGTGAAGCCAGATAAATGTATTGCAACTTGCTTGTGTTTACTTTAAACTTGTTAAGTTGGAATTAACCACAGGGAGACGATAATGGTCGAAGTTGTTGATGCAATTAGAATGGTAAAGCAAAACCCTAAGGCTATGAAGCTTATCCAGGAGATTCTGGAGGGTAAGATAAGCGAAGTCAAACCCAGCACTAAACTGGCCACTAAGGATGGCTTCGGTTACCCTCAAGCCGAAAGCATCCTTGAATCAACAACTTCGGAGACCGTCGCCACTCTAGAATTTATGGCTAATGAAGACATACTTGAGAGAAATTTACATGAAAATATCCTGTTCTGTCCCAAGTGCCAGTCTCCGAATTTGAAACCCGGAATTGGCTGTCCCAAATGCGGCTCAGGAAACATTGCCAAAGGGAGAATTTTGGAACACCTTGCTTGTCGCAACAACAGCCTCGAAGAAGATTACGCTAATAACGGTAAATACATCTGCCCTAAATGCCGCCAGGAGCTTAGATTTCTCGGCACCGACTATCAGAGCCTGGGCATCAATTACAAATGCCGCGAATGTGGTGGAATATCTAAAGAGGCCGTCTTCAACATGCAGTGCCTGCAATGCTCACATCTGTTCCCCGAAGGCGAAGCCAAAGAAATAGTTCTCTATTCCTATCGCCTTAATGAAGGGAAAAAACGCCAGCTGCAATTCGAACTCAGTGAAAAACCACGATTCGCAGATTTTTTCAGAAGCCGGGGCTATGATGTTATTGAAAGTGCCAAAGTCAATGGTACTACAAAATCAGGAGCTAAGCACGTACTGGATATCCTGGCACAGCGAAGCGACGGCGTGGTAACTTATACCATTGGCGTGGGCATACTTGTCGATAGCCAGGGACAGGAAGTAAGTTTAGCTGAGGTTTTCGACTTTGATAACAAGGTATATGACCTGGGAATACACGACAAGGTTTTACTGGTAGTTCCCAAGCTCAGCTCTGAAGCCGGTCAATTTGCCCGGCAGCAGAGGATTAAGGTCATTGAGGAAAAAGACATGGAACTCCTTTTGAAATCGGCCGCTTCATCGGCACAAAAGCAGTCAGGCAGCAAGCCGTTCATATTCGAAACCAAAACTAAACTTTTAGAGCACTTGAAAGACTGCGGTTACAAGTTCGAGGAAAAAGCCAAGATTCTGGGCAGGTCCGGAGTAGAGCATACCTTCGACATACTGGCTGTAAACAATGATGGTGTCATTAACCACACATTAGCTATAAATATCTTGATAGCCCAGGACGAAATCAGCTTCAATACTGTATCTTCGTTCGACACCAGAGCTTACGATGTGGGTATTCACGACAAGCTGTTACTGGCCTGCCCCAGGCTCAGTCAAGAAGCGAAGCAGTTCGCCCAGTACCAGAGAATCAAGACCATCGAAGTTAACGACCCAAGTAAATTAGCTTAGAATACCGGCATCAACTGCTACCCCCTCCCTTATACAGCGTGTACCATACCCAGTCGATGATTTCTTCGACTACTGAATTTGGAAAGCTCGACGATGTCATTTTCAGTACCGCCTTCTCCTATCAGGTGATAAAGCCCATTGCCGACGGGACTTGCTTTATGGTAGTCAATGCCCCTAAGACCGTACCTCTGGGTATGATACGCATGGCAGCCAACAATTACACCCCAAGACTGGAGCAGGCTCTGCCGGGCCACGAGACATTGCCCCGAAGGGATGGTATGGGAACAATAGTCCCCTGAACCTAAAACTACTAACAAGAGATAAACCCTGTGAAACCCATACAAATTTGGGGTTCATGGGGTTGTGTGTCTCATAATAAGGTGTACACCGATAGATTGAAGGTAGACCAGTTCTTTTTCATACATTGCCATATTGCCGGGGAGGTAGAATTGGCCCCAATATCCAGTCGGCAAAAACTGTGTGCCTAAAACAATACCTATTAGTTTTTTCTTTTCCCCATTTATTCGGAAAAACCCGTCCTTGCCTATTTGAACATGCTCAGTACTGCCATCAGCCCAGGTAATTACCCTTAGGACTATTTGGCTATACCATTTGGTCCCTTTGGGGGATATTCTGCTGAGTTGGAGTAAGCTAGAATTACTATCAGATGACTCAGCGTAGTTTAAGGCAGGTATAGAATCGTTATATCTAGAACGAGGCGAAAATAAAGATGGCGAAGGCAGATTCCCAACAAACACTCGAGAGCCAATTCGCGCAACGCTTGAAGCTGCATGGCTACGAAGTAACCAAAGAAGCTAAAGTAAAGGGCGGTTCGGGAGCCGAGCATACGTTTTCCATGCTGGCCCATAAAGACGATGGTCTTTTCAGCTACGACGTCGTCATTGGCTTATCTGTCAGCCAGAATGGAGAGGTGGGCCTGGGCGCCATAGTCAATTTCGATGAAAAAGCCAATGATGTCAGCGTCCCTGACAGGGTCTTTATCGCTATACCTAAACTGGGTGCCATGGCTGCTAATTTTGCCCAACAGGAGCGGATAAAAGTCTTTGATGAAAAGGACGTGAACGCCTTCCTAAATGGGGCAGCGCCAGCGGCAGCAAAACACCATAAACCTGTCGAATTCGATACTAAAGCCCAGCTACTAAAGTCTTTAACCGAACATGGTTACAAAATAGAGGAAAAAGCTAAAGTAAAGGGTATATCGGGAGCTGAGCATAACTTCGATATACTGGCCTATATCGACGAGAGCCTTATTACCCATCCAATGAGTGTAGATTTTCTCTCGGCAGATGATGAGGTAGGCATTGAACCTGTGTCTTTACTCGATGCTAGAGCTCAGGATACCGGCATTGTTCGTAAGGTGCTAATAGCGTCGCCCAAGCTCAGCGATGAAGCCATGCAATTCGCCGAGAAACAGCATATAAAAGTCCTCGAAGTTGGCAAGGCAATGCCAGAGAAGCCGGCCGCTGAATCTCATACAGTCAGAAAGGCAGCGGCACAGCCAAGCAAGGAACCAGCCACAGTCAAAGTAGCTGAATCGGCACCCGCTGAGCCGACGGTGGTTGCTGGATCAGCCTCGAGCGTCGCCAGGCTTAACTTACTGGTTCAAGCTCCAACACCAGAAGCACTCAACCTGATTCCGGAAAAGCTGGCCAGAAAGTACAGCGCAGTACCGCTCTCGGTTAACGACAATACCTTACGTGTGGCTATGGCTAATCCAGACGATATCCTGGTTATACAAGCCCTGGCTGCCAAAACCAAGATGAGAATCGAAGCTGTTCTGGCGACAACTACGGATATACAAGAAGCCATCGATTTCAACTACAAAGCTTTCGGTGAAATAAGCAAACAATTTGGTCTGATGACGCCTACCTTTGAAACGGTATCCGTAGAGCGGGCTGCCTCCGAAATAGCTGACGATTCACCGGTAGCCAAGGCTCTGAATTTATTAGTGGAAGAGGCGGTAAAGTCCCGGTCTTCTGATATTCATATCGAGCCTGAAGCAGACAGGCTCCGTGT
>Ga0315285_10001019_pt1 | contig 29183 bp, 69 predicted proteins | sample YL17G09_36_MG_FD_203698 | JGI IMG/M metagenome (GOLD analysis project Ga0315285, IMG submission 203698) | Sediment microbial communities from Yellowstone Lake, YNP, Wyoming, USA - YL17G09_36 | ecosystem: Environmental > Aquatic > Freshwater > Lake > Sediment | place: USA: Wyoming | collected...
AAGCGAAGTTGCGCTTGCTATACGCAAGTCGCACGAAAAGGAAATGATAGCCGATCCCAATATTGTCAAGGCGCTTGGATGGGCTGATGAAAGGATCGAAACTGCCGATGCTCTTCTGTTCATCTGGTCTTGGATAAAGTGGTATGAGGACTATGATGAGGTCGCGTCGGTGATGAAGTTTCTCAATAAAATAGAAGAGTATGACGACTTTCTCTTTTTAAGGCTCGGCGAGGGTGATGAAGATGTGGAAACGCATGGTGGATGGTGGGACAATCCGTTTGATCTGGAGTATGTGAGGCGGCTCGATTATCAGGATCCATCCAACTGCCGTTCGGCACCTCGAATAGCCGACCTGAAAAGTCGTAATACCGATCCTAGAGCAACATCATGCGCTCAATGCGGAGCGGTTCTTTGTGATCCTATGCCAGGTATGTCGTCGATGAAGCATTGTCCGAAGTGCGAACCATAAAGGTGAAGATATGTTCAAGCCTGGAGATAGAGTAGAATATGGTCATGATGGCCTGAAGGGAACGGTTTGTGATTTCGAGCATCCTGATCCACCACCACGAGGTTCATTCAACGAATTTGATATTATCGAGGAATTGAGATCGGGAGAAGTGGTTGCCATTCTTTTTGATGGGCATTTTTACAAAGATGGCTACTACTCGCCGTATTATATTCTTGATTCCTATCACTGCAAACTTCTGGGTGAGACCTTGATATCGACACCTAGTCTTGTCGATCTCAAATCTCTGAATACCTGCCCTGACGCAAAAGCATGTGCCAAGTGTGGCGGGAAGCTGAAAGACCCTGGACTCGGGCCGACATACAGGCATTGTCCTGTATGCGAACCATAAAGGTGTGAAATGGCAAAGAAGTTAACTATTGGATGGCTCGCTAGCTATGGTGCGTGTCCACATAGCCTAGATTGGTTTGAGGAGTTTTTCGGATCGGAGTGTTTCGTTACGGCAGAAAATGTGGCTCGCTGGGTCGGGTCAGATCCTCCAAACAAAGATTGTAGATCAAGACTTGATCTATGGTTTTTGGTGGCTATTCTTATTGCTGGGGAAGATCCTACTACCCACCTATGCGAAGTATTGCCTGTAGGTAAACAGCTAGCCAAGCATCTCGGGATTGAGCGTGAAGGCTATTGGTGGATGGCATCAATGGTTAGCAATCTTCCAAAGCCCAGGCTCTGTAAGGCGATTGTACAGATCGCTGAAATGTCGCCGAACTTGTAGGGTGTGAAATTATGGATCGCCAGTTAGACGCAAGCCTAATTGCTGAAGTAGAAAGGCTAGGCACAAACGACATACATGATGCGAAAGCAGCGATCTGTATGTATGTTAACTACTCTAGGTGGCTGACCAAACCTCCCAAGAGGGGATATTCGAGCGACGACATCAATCGTGGTTTCGACAAATGGGAAAGGATCTTGCGGTCTTTCGTGGCACATAGGAAATCTGGAGACTTGAGATCTGTGGACGATATCAAAAAGGAGCTGTTCGGTGACAAAGTATAAGTTACTTGCGTTGTTCTTTCTGCTTTCTGGGTGTGATCAGTGTAATGAGGGTCAGTTCTGCCATCGCTACTGTCAAGAACAACTAGGCTCACAGGTAGAGGTTAATGAAGGAATTGGTCTTAGTGTTAGTGGCAGACGATGTATATGTGAGGTGGGTGTGCTGTTGCCAGCGCAGCCCAAGGTGGAAAAGTAGATTCAAGTACAAATTTGCCGAAGTGAGGTGATTCATGAGAAAGATCCTTGAAGATGTGGGCGAGATGTTCGAGCCAGAGTTTCGAGACCAGATCAATCTCATCCTTGGAAGTTTTCCTGAAAAGCCAGAAAGGCTTAAGCAGTTGGCAGATAACTGTCATGCGGCTTACTGTAAAGCTGTTTGTAGTAGGAAAAACAATACAAACGAAGCTCTCACTTGCGCTGATGTGGCAGAACATCTAAAAAATCTATTCTGGAGCATCTGGCGGGCAAGTGTTTCGGAGGAATCGGCAAAACTCCATAAGGCTTTGGCAAATGTTCCGTCTCCCGATGAAGATCCCTAGAAATATTTTTGTGGCTGTATCAGGAGGCCCAGACAGTATGGGTGCCCTAGATTTTCTTCGGCGCAACCATTCTGTCACAGCAGTTCACTTCAATCACGGAACGGAACACGGCAAAGAAGCGGAGCAGTTTGTAGTTTATGCTTTGGGTGGACTTGGCGTACCCCTAATCATCGGTAGGATTAGTAGAGATCGGAAAGCTGATGAGAGCAAGGAAGAGTTCTGGCGCAAAGAGCGATACCTGTTTTTCCGACAGACGGTCGAAGATGCTCCGCTTGTGACAGCCCACACGCTGGATGACGCAATGGAGAACTGGGTGTTCACCAGTCTCCACGGAAACCCTCGCCTTATCCCGATGCGGAATGGTAATGTCCTGCGTCCGTTCATTCTTTCGAGAAAGGCTGATCTGGTTGCGTGGTGCCGTCAAAAGAATGTGTCGTTTATTCTTGACCCCGGCAATGTGGACTTGAGCTTTCCTAGGGCGAGGATCAGAAACGAAATCATGCCTAGCTTGCTTAAGATTAACAAAGGTTTTGCGAAAGTGATCGCAAAGAAATATAGGATGGAACAATGAAATGCCTCATTGCTCTGTATGATGAGCCACTTAGGAACATTCAAGTTGTTGGAATGATCGATGCTCTCATCCAGCTTTTGGCGTGTTTGGTCGTATATGATCCCAAAGTGAAACAGCTTGAGATAAGAGATTTGGATGGTGGACTTGTGAGGGATGGGATAGAGAAAGATTCTATTACTAGGAGGAAACAATGAACAAGCCAATATTCAATAGATTGGACTTGAGGATCGTGCTACCAGACGGTACGGAAAGTGAAACGATCGTGGTCTACCATGATGACCTTCTGGAGGCTGTGCTGGATGAAGCGGCTGACGATGCGACAAAGGTAGGCGGCACATTCGTAATTGTGTCAGAGGGTAGGTGATCATGAGATCTGAAGTCATGAAGTGGATCAAGACCGAAGAGGAACAGCCTGACATCGGAGAGAAAGTACTGGTCTATGCGGAAAGAAAACGCATCTTTTCTGAAGCATACGATTGGACGATCAGTATCGCTTACAAACATAATTATGACGGATGGTCTGACCTGACTGGAATGGAGATCAAACCTCCGCCGTACTGGATGTCGCTCCCGCTTCCGCCTTTCTACATCGGATAAAGGAAAAATCATGATCCTATTGATCTTGTTGGCAATTCCGCTAATTGTAGCCACAGTTGGTTTGATCATTTCGAAAGGTCGCTTCAATTGGCTGGAGGCTGTCATACAGGTTGCTGTTGGCTTGGCACTTATGGGCGGAGGTTATTTCGCTGCTCGATATGTCAAGACAGTTGACACTGAAATCTGGAACGGCAGAATCGCTACAAAGGATCATGGACAGCATGGTTGCTGTCACAGCTATAGTTGTAATTGTATTCCGAGCTGTTCGACCGACAGTAAAGGGAATTCATCCTGTACCGAAATCTGTTCTACCTGCTACGAGCACAGCTACGATCTCTATTGGTCTGCCAGCACCACAAATAACGAAACCGTTTTCAGCGACAGGTGTAATTCACCGCATACGGATGCCCCAGCGGTTTGGAACAGGATAAAGCTCGGTGAGCCAACGGCTGTAGAGCACACTTACATCAATTATATCAAAGGTGTGCCTGGCAAGTTCTTTAGCCGTCCGTGGCTGATTGATCGCTATAAGGGAAAGCTGCCATCCTACCCAAGGGTTTACAATCTCTACAACGCTAATCGTTTCATGCTTTCCGCTGTCGGCGAATCGATGCCAGATGTTGCGAAGCTGAATCGTGAACTTTCGCAGATCAACGGCAATCTAGGGCGGATGAAGCAAGTAAACATCATTGTTGTGGTGACTGCTGAAAGTTCTTCCGAGTATGCCGAAGCTCTGTCTGAAGCGTGGTTGGGTGGCAAAAAGAACGACTTGATTGTAGTTGTCGGGATCTCGTCTTTTCCGAAACTGGAATGGACGAAGGTGATCAGCTGGACTGATGCGAAGGATGTCAAGGAATCGATCGAGCATAGGATCATGGAACTCGGAGAGTTCGATGGTCACAAGTTGCTGTCGGTCGTAGAGCAGGAAATAATTGCTAGGTTTAGGCACAAGAGTATGTCAGATTTCCGCTATCTGCTCAAGGAGACGGAGCCTCCGAAGTGGGCGTTTGCTATTCTGATTGTGCTTGGTTTGGTAGTGTCAGGTGGACTTCAGGTGTGGTTCTGGCTCAATGATCCGTTCAGGAAGGATAAGAAATGAAGACAATCACGGCAGAGGAGTTCAAGCAGATTTTCGGATATGAACCAGAGAACGACGATCTAGAAAGGGTCAACTGCGAGAAAGCTGGAACATTTGGACACTGGCAATGTGGTTGGTGCCCAAAGCACGAAGTGCCGAGGCTGAAGTGTATGTGTCTATCAGAGAAGTTAAACTAGAAATTTAATAGTTTTGCGCCCTTAGCTCAATTGGTGGAGCAAAAGTCTCATAAACTTTGGGATGTAGGTTCGAATCCTACAGGGCGTATAAATACCTATATAGGAGTCCTTTATGGCACGCTTGACTGATCCAGAAGTGATCGAACATCTCGAAGGCAACTACTACATCCGCAGAGATTCTTTCAGCAAAGACAAGGGAATCGGATGGTATTTCGACGGAAGATCAATTCATTTTGTGTGTCCGCCATTCGACAATATAACTGCTTTCACTTTCGAGGATATCAAAGCTATCGACTGGGTGCTGTGCCCGAAAGAATAAAGGTGAATTATGACAACTCTCGACAGTTTCAGAAATATCCGAGATACGATGCTGTGGAAGGAAGCTGCGTTGGAACAGCTGACGCAGTTCGAAGCTCTAGCTGGGCGGCTTGGTGTGCCTCTTACTGTAGCTGGCAGCCATACCTCAAAATCGATTAGCTTGCCAGTGGTTCAGCTAATCATTGATGGAAATTTGTTCCTACTGCGGGACAATTTTAATGATGTCAATCTGTGCGTCTGCGCTGGAAAGCCAGTTATGCTACCTTTAGCGGAGATGCTTGAGGGAGTCTGTAAACCACTCGACTGGAATTGGTATCTGAAAGAGATTTCCAAATGTCGAAGTTATACTTGGGATTATTTCACAGATGAAGAGATGGATGATCCAGACATCCTACATGTGAGGAAACCTCATAAAGCTTCTGGAGGCATGATTGATTGGAATGTGACCAGAGGAGCAAAAGATCGTTGGCTACAACGCATGACTGATCCACTCTGGTATTCTCGTGACTGGTCGCATGGAGAAATCTGTTGGGAGGGTGAGTTCGGTCACGAAGCAACGCTCTTTGTACAATATCATCCTTTCGCTGAAGGTCTCGAGAAGTTGGTGCCCAGTAGCGCATTGAGACCATATTTTCCTGGCAAGAGAAATTTTGCGCTTTCTGTTAATGGTATGGAAAGCGCAGAACTGATCATTCGAAAGGTAAGCAGACTATGAAAGATCCAAAGTGGGAATGTATTGAGCCTGGCGTCTACAAATGGCTTGGCCAGAACGAAACTGGAGAATTTATGGCGTGGGTGGAGCGAGGATGTTTTTCCACCAAGTGCCCAATTTGGTATTGGTATGTCTGCTGGCTTGAAAGAACAGATAGAGAACTCAATCTGATTCTTGACAAGGATATAGTTGGGTGGGAGATGTCCTTGGCAGACGCAAAGAATGAATCTATGGTAGCCATTGGTCATTTGCTAAGGACTGATGATCTCCAATGTACAGGAAACTTGTAGTAAGAACTTGCGATCAGTGTCCCTGCTTGGATAGTGGTAAGTGCTGTTTGGAAATGTCCCCTAATCCCGACGGATGCTCTGTCGTGATCATTCGAAAGGTAACTGGATTATGAAATCTCTGAAATGGGAAAGGTTGGAATCTGGTTTATATAGCTGGATCACTGGAAATAGCCAAGGTGACTATATGATCTGGGTCGAACGGGGTTGCGGCGCGCGTATTAGATATCCATCATGGTATTGGACTGTTGTCAGCCTTAGCAAAGAGGGTTTAGCCAATAAGCGAGTTGGTAGTGAAATATCCCTGATAGAAGCAAAAGCTTGTTCCCTAGGAGCCCTTCATCGCATGATCGAAGAAGCTTTCCAGTGCCTAAATGGCGGGGAAATATGTACAGGAAACTTGTAGTAAGAACTTGCGATCAGTGTCCCTGCTTGGATAACGGCAAGTGTTGCTTGGAAATGTCCCCTAATCCCGATGGATGCTCTGTCGTGATCATCAGGGGATCAGAGAACGGAATTAGCAAACGGCAAGATGCGCCTCCATATATCCGATCTGGTCGTAAGTATAGTCCAGATGAGATCGTTCCAATGATCTCAAGACCCACGGCACATTCTAGCTGGTCAGCGAAACGGGAGCTGCTTGACGGCGATCTAGTAAACATCCGATCGAGTCGCTTGGCGACATTCAAAAAGAGTCTACGCTGTGTCTGCTGTGGACTTGAAGGCTCGTTCTTTATCAAGGAGAAGCATCGCAGGATCAAAGATCCAGACTCGATGCCGTTCCATCTAAACCTATATGCCATTGATGCGAATAGATGCGAAGTCCTAATGACCAGCGATCATGTTATTCCTAAATCAAAGGCTCTGTCTGGACTTAGGGATAATCGCCAAACGATGTGTTCGAGATGTAACCAAGCAAAAGGATGTCGTAATATCACAATCGAGAAGCTGCGCAAAGAGCTTTTCGGTAAGGATGGAGCAAGGAAGCTCCAGGAAGCGGAATGTCAATGTTGCGAATCGTTACAGCTTGTCACCTAGTTCTGCTTGTCAGCTGTGCTTCTATTGATCCACTTCCCAGTCCTGATAGTGGAGTGGTTCAGCCAGACACGGGCATCAATCTTGTATGTCAGCCTGAAGCGACCGTATGTGTGAACGATAAGACAATCATACTGTGTCGTAATGATGCTTGGGAGGAAGCTGACTGCCAATCTCTTTGCGCCGAACAGGAAGGTGGATATGCTGTTGGCTGTGGCAAGGCAAAAGGGATTGATGCTTGTTTCTGTATGAGTTACGGTAAGATGGGTGATTTATGTGGCGTTGGGCAAGAGTGTATGGGTGGTTTGTCTTGTGTGTTTGGGATGTGTACGACCCGTTGCTGTCCCGGCAGTAAGCATTCGCCGTGCGAGTGGTCGCCTTGTCCGTCTGGATATTGGTGTGAGTTTGATTTTTGTACGCCGTTTTAACGGAGGCTGAAATGATCAGGGAGTGGGATTCGGTAAAGAGATTTGACGATCCCAGAGAGCATGTAGCGAAGTTCGTTTTTACAAAGGACGATGCCGATTAAGTTGTGTGAATGCTGATAGATTTCGATAGGAGGCGTTTATTAATTATAGACACCAATTTATCCAGAACTGGCTGTCCTCTTGATGGTCTAAATTGTTTCATTGTAGACACATCAATCACATATAGTTTGATTTTCATTTTAACACAGCCGACTCGTTTTTTGTGATCATTGAGTTGAGTGGCAGCCAAGACTTTAGCGCCATAAATTGGTTTGTAGTGAAAGATGCCATTAATTTCAAAAGCTAATTTCAGATCTGGGAAATATATGTCAAGTTCGGCATTTATGACCCGTTTGGAGTTAAATAGAATCTTTAGGGTTGGGTAGCGCACCTGTAACTGTTCTTCCATCCAGATTTCTAATTTAGATCGGCGGCATCCAAATGCTTTGTGTAGGTTGTTGTAGGTAGCAGCACATACATTATTACAGAATATGCGTTCCGACTTGTTTTTGTATAAACTGCGCCGTTTTCTTGCTACCATACGACCACAGTTGGAACACGGCATCTGAACATACCTTTCCTTTGCCTTATTAACACAATCTAAGCAACCGCGCCCTCTGAAGGTGTTGGAAGGTAAAACATCACGGATATGTCCACAAGCTCTGAAACATACTCGGACTAGTGTATGATTGCCCTGATAAATACCCAACAAATCTACACCTAATTTATCGAGGCGATTGCGTACTTCTTCATCCGAAAGTAGTGGTGGCATACTATTAATAATAACAGGATTTGAGATGATGTCAAATAAAATGTAGGTTTGTGACAACTTTCCAGATGTAAATGCACCTATTCAGATGCGGGCAACTTTGGTTTGTACAGGACTGGATGAAAGGCAGGAAGTAATGTCTCTGCGATCGTGGTTCTCTGAACTTCTTTATTATCGCCGTGAAATGGCGAGATGGAAGAAGATAGCAAAGAAGATCAGTTGTTGTGCCATATGTGGTTGTGACATAAGTCATTCCAACTCGATAGTTTTCTACAACGAGGGATATCCAGATAACTCTTGGTGTCTTCCTTGTGGAATGCTGATGGGCTGCTGGCCGTCAAAGAGCGAAAAAGATGAACAGTCTTAAGGAGCAAATCAATATATCTATGGAAACACAATACCTAACTCCTGAAGAGTGGTGGAGATTGCTCTGTTCGGCTCCTTTGATTGCTGGGCCGTGGGAGTTTTACCGTACCGAAAATCAGAGGGTGGATCATATGTGGGTTCGCAGAACCCCTGATTATCGAATCATGGTGATGGTTTATGGACCACATTTTTCACCCCTTGATCCATATGATACCAGGGAGAGGACGAAATGGATAGTATCCTTTTCTATGGGAGATTACACTCCATTGTCTTTTTTTCATCTGCCGATACAGCCAGACCTTGCTGCTGCTAAAGAGGAAGCAGATAAGAAAATCCGTGATGCTGGCTGGTTGGTAGTAAACCCAGAAAAGGAAACCTGATGAAAACTACATACATTGAATGTGATTGTACTTCAGCCGAGCACACAATTCGCTTTGCGCTGGACGACGACGATGTGTATCCACACATCTATGTTACAGTTCAACTGAGCCGTAGCTGTCGTTTCTGGAGAAAGTTGTGGCTCGCTGTTAGGTATGTGTTTGGTTACGAATGTAAGTTTGGTCATTGGGATGAGACGATGTTAACGGGTCTAGAGGTTCAAAAGCTGCGTGACCTGTGTGATCTTCATCTCAAACAGTGGGAGAAGTATAACGCAGATAATGGTCAATGAGGTGTAGACATTGTCTTCGCCCTGCCACTGTCGTCCAATGGATGGACTTTGTTGCTTGGCGTGGCAATCGGTTAGGACATTGGTTCTGTAGTCGGCACTGTTTTGACGAATGGCGGCGTTGCCGTGCTGTAACTGGCTATCGATAAACGGAGGATATGATGCTGAAAATCGGTGATCGAGTTCGTGCGGCTGGGCATATTGGGACCGTGATGGATCCAAGCGATCCGTTGTTTGCTGGGCGTGATGTTCTGAAAAAGCGGCCAGGCGAATACTGGTGTGTAAAATTTGATGGATCGGGGCCCTATGGTGACGGGATTGGTGTGTATCATCATATGTCGTTCATGCTTTTCAGGCTTCCTCCGCCGAGAAACAGCGATGTCGGTTGAAGAAGATTTTCCAATCGGCTGTGAAGTAGAACTGATTGTATCAGCTGATGGTCTTCCTCCCACTGGAACAAAAGGGATAGTTATTAAACGTTCCTGTTTAGGTATTCTTCAAATTGGCTGGTATCTTGGAGGATGTACTATTACCAGTCAAGGGGAATGGTTTTCTTCAGATCGTTTTCGAAGAGTATCTGCGGATGTGTCAGCTGTAGTTCCTGATCCAGCTTTCTGCTCCTGCGAATCTCCAAATGTGATCAGCAACTCTGTTTTAGGGAAACCATTCCTCTATTGCCGTAACTGTGGGAAAGAGAGAAAGTTATGAACTGGTACGATCGGCAACAGCAGCTGAACAATGTAACTGAACCTTACAGGGATATCGATTTCACGGAAGAGGAGCTTGTCGCAGTTGGCAATGCTTTTGAACCACTTCCGATGCTCATCCTTAAGGGGCCAGATGATAAGTTCGAAGCTGCTCTTTGGAGGTATGTAGATGAAATCAAGGGGATCGTTGAGGCGAGGGATGAAGAGTCCGCTGATCTAAAGGGCCCGATCTACGGTGTCCCGTGGTGCGAGGTGGAGTTCGGACAGCGATCGGAGGGCTGGGCTCTGTTTATCGATCTGGAGAAGTGCGTAGAGCAGACAAAAGCAGCTGCCAAACGAGGTGCCTATGGGGATGGCGCTGGATATCTCGGTCCCGAAATGCCGCTATGCTATTACGAGATTCCGATTGAGGGACTTGAGGAAAAATATCTCAAGGATCTGGCAAAAAGGGGTTTGACTCATACCGAGAATCGCTGGAACCCAAAGTATCGCAATCAGGGGCATTCCATCAATGGATGATATATTTAAGAAATGCCTGAAGGCGGTTCTTTATGTCAGCATCGGACTATTGGTCGTGCTATTTTTCCATCATTGTTCGGGATGGGTAGCAGATCTAGTAGTCTATGGCAGTATAAGGAGTTGGTGATGGACAGTATTGAGGAATATAAGAGGCTGTGTAGAAGTCTCCGTGATACGGGTCTTGACTGGGGTGACCGCCAGCAGCGTGAGAAGGTCTACGACAAGCTCTGTAGGGTGTGGAATGGGATGACGGTAGAGGAACAAGAAGAGATTGATGATTGGCTTGAGGACGAGCAAGCTGATAGGTAAGAAAGTGACCAAGAGGGATGCGTTGAGAGATATTGGAAAATTCTTGCTCTGTTTGGCTATGGTTGGGGCGGTGATCGCATTCACGCATTACTGCTCTAGTTGGATGACCGAATTGATTGTTAGGAGTATGATGCGGTGAGCTAAAGAGGGTGTGGCGTAAACGGCAGACGCAGGGGTTTCAAAAACCCCCGGGAAACCGTGTAGGTTCGAATCCTACCACCCTCATTGAAATGGAGAAGACAAATGCCAGTGCGAGCTACCAATGTTCATCCCCTCGTAAAGAAGCTGGAGCGCATCTTCCAGAAGATGGAGGAGGAAGGTATTACAATCTCCTGGGGATACAACTGCTTTCTTGTGAAAGGCGATAACGAAATTGAATGGGAGATGAAGGATCTTGATCAAGGTCTTGACGAGTTTGGTCCTACCAACCTTCCTCCGAATCTGGAGTATAAACTAGTTCGGGAAGCATAAAGGAGCGACAGATATGAAATTTAAGACTTCTGGATGTTTCGACTGCCCCCTTCGTGTGAGAGGTGAGGAATTGGATTGGGACGGTTGTGGTCATCCTGAACTAGGAGATAGGGATTGGGTGCTAAACCAACTCGCCTTATTTGTGGAAAAGGATTTTCTTCCTCCAGATTTCTGCCCACTGAAAAAAGGTGAATTGGTTATTGCGCTCGATCAGCAGAAAAATGAACCATGCTGTTAGAGATAATCGTTGGGTTGAAAATGAATTTGGAGTACAAGCTGACTCGGGAATAGGAAAGTCCAATGTGCGTGTGTGGCGGAGTCATAGAGATCAGTATCATCGCTATCATAGGCACTTTTCTAGTTAGTGTTTGGAAACGAATCAGGAAGCTGATCAAAAGGGAGAAGTGATGTTTCTGAAATTCAGATGTGGATGCGTGGCTTTTCCGACGCCCAATAAGGATGGTCAACATCTGGTTGTGAGACCGTGTGATAGTGATGATGATCTGAAAATCAGTTTCTATTGGCGAAGTCTACTGGAGCCAGGCGAGGGCGAACCTCTGACCGAAGAGGAGGAGAAACAAATCGTCCATCTGATTAGCACTTACATCCATGATGGCAAACAGTTTCAAAGTCTTCGCATCATCCTCGGCATCGAGTGAGCTATGATCTTTGTCAATGGTGTTCCGCATATTTCGCTTCTCGATGCCAGTCTTTACATTGACATTACATGTCATAGATGTAAACGACTGGTTGCTCTATCCAATGCGATGGAGATCGATGGTCGCAGATATTGCGGCAGATGTGGTGAGGTTGTTCAACCAATTGAGAGTTTTGAGGCTTTGGGAGAGTTGAAGTGAAAGTGAAAGAGGTTTTTGTCCCGCTGAAAAACGGCAATACTGCTTATGTCGGCTTTGGGAAAATTTACAAGGGTGGCGGCTATGTGCGGGTTGTTGACATAGACGAAAAAGAAATTGGTTGCTGGAGTTGGCAGGAATGGATAGACGATCCGCAACCTTTAATGAAAGTTTTGATTTAGCCAAGAGTTAGAATGGGGCAGTGCCCCAAATCCTATAGAGAACCTTTCGGTGTACTCTGTAGTTGACTAGGGTTTGCTGTGATCGAGCCGCATATCGCAAAACACAGCAGACAAACCGAATAATGGGAGACGCAAATAAGGCAAGCTGGGCTTGTGGCGGGCTGTAGACCCGCTCCCCTTGGGGCGAGTGGTTCGATTCCATCGTCTCTCAATACAAAACTTTCGGTATATGTACTGCCATTAGTTTCCATCGCAAGGTTGGATGGATAAACCGGACCTGCCAGTAGGTTAGACTGGCTTGGCTGTGACTGATTCCCAAGATCGGTTAGTGAAAGAGAAGCCATGCTTAGGTGGTTCGTCAAGACCTTCGGGCACAATGGATTACCACGATAAGATGTAATCTTTCCACAGCGACGGGTGACCCAAGTTTGGAGCACGGTCTGGATTTGGGCGTCTCCATTTGATTGCCGTGCCTTGCCAGAGTGGCGGCTGGTTTAATTGATCAGAAAATCCTAGAAAGGAAACCGCTCTTGGGAATTTCCAATCTAGGTATGGGGCGATAGGTTAGTGGCAAACCAGTCGACGGGAGTGGTTTTTCTGAGAGAAACCATTTCTTTGTGTCGGCAAAGGAAGGTTCGAATCCTTCTCGCCCCGCTAGTTTAATAGGAGATCAGTGATGGACTTTGACAGATGGTTTACGGTAATCGTGCTTTTGGTTTCGATGATCCTCTTGTTGATAGGTCATCTGCTTCGCAGAAATGATCGCAAAGGAAAACGCCATGAATGATGAACAGCTAAATAAGTTGGCGGAACGCTGTGCTAGGGCAATCGAAGAGCGGCTCGGCTGGAAGAACTTTCTGGGTAACGTTGAGAAAAACCTGAAAGAATTTCTACCGATCATCCTAGAGGAGATTTGTAAGGATTGTCCAAAGAAGTTATTGGAACAAAGAGAGGTGACAAATGGGGCTCGGTGACAATGCTGTAGATTATGAGAACCGTAAGAAAAGGCAGAGGGCAGAGAAGATTGATAATTTCCTGAAGAAGTGCGTGGGTATGGGATCGGAGTCATCTTATAGACCAGCGACATCTTATAGGTATGCCACCAAAGACACTGACAATATGGCTGGTGTTGTAGCAGCTGTGTTATTTTTCGGAACTATAATTGTTCTGCTCATCTTGCGATGGTGTGGAGTTTTTAGTTAGGGGAAGCGAGGCGATTAATCCCGTTTCCCAGTCGGCTCGTTTTGCTGACGGGTTTGCCAGAGTGCCCGTACGATCCGATAGAAAATAAGATTGAAACTGGCATTTCTGCCCTCATAGCTTATATGGTAAAGCATACTGTTGGAACAAGTGTACATAGTTCTGGCGGGAAGCGGATTCAAGCTCCGCTGGGGGCTCTAAAAAGGAGGAAGAAATGTCAGACGGACTTCCATGCTGTGATGAGTTTGAGAGGCTTGCTTCCGAAAATCCTTCCGCCTTGATGACTTGGATCAGTGCTGGAGAAATGACTCCTGCCGATCTTTCCTTTGCCTTGGAGGCTCTAGGTAAAACAAAGATAGCGGCTCTGGATCTTCTGATGGGTTCGACGACAGATGAATCTCCCGTGGTTCGGGAGGGTGCGATCTATGGTCTAGCCAATTACTTTCTATGGATCAAGGGTAGGTTGGAGGAGATGGCGGAAAAAGATCCAAGTAATGGAGTTAGATATACAGCGAAGGAACTACTGGAGCAATAGATGGAACCGATCATTCCTAGTAAGAAGATGCCAGTAGTTGGAGAGAAGATTGTTTTCTCTGAAGAAGTAAAGAAGTGGTTAATTCCATCAATGATCTTGGCTATCGCAAATAACATCGTATATGTTTGTTTTTGTGAGGAATCCTCTCCGCCTGGTTATTATGACATAGGTGTCGACTGTGATGGTTGGCAACAATATTTCATTATCAAAGGCGATGGGAGTCCTGCCTGGGGTACAGAATTCTTTTCTAAATGGCCAGTACTCTATTGGCCAGGTTTGCCAAAACACAATTTGGAATTCCCAATATATGATTTGAAAGAAAGGAACACAACTCCGCAAGCAACGCATTGCGTAAAATGCGGAGGCGAATTGAAAGACCCCGGGCTTGGATCAGCATTCAAGCATTGTCCAATCTGCGAACCATAAGGAGATTGTTATGGAAATGTCCCTAACACTGATGCAGATCGAATCTGGCAAGTGTCCGTGCTGTGGTGAGCGATGGGAGAACGACAGATGCGTTTGTTGTGGGGCTTCTGTAAAAGAAGATGACGAGAGGATTACTCTTTTTATTCCTCATGAGGGCATAGTAATTCTAAAGGGCAGAAAAACCAATTAAATTTTCGGTTTTTTTGCAATGGCCTTTTGGAGGGCTTTTTCTTTTTTGAAACTACTGGCGGCCATCATCGTCGGCCGTTCCATTAAGATTAATGGATCCCCATTTGGGTTGGGGATCCAGTCATTCTGTTTTGCCACCAATAAACATACTTCCTTAAAACATTGAATGCTATAAGGGCCGCGCATTAAGTTGACACACTTATGAACCCATTGCACATTTCCCTTGATATAGCCAAGGCTCGAATCAATCCTGTCGATGGATGCTGTACTATTGCGTGTTTTCAAAACAAGTGAAACACCCGTAAGTGCACAACATCTATCCTGAGACTCAAAAAGCTCCCATATATAAGGAAGGTCAATTTCAAAATCCATATTTCTTTTTTTAGCACTGATTATACACTGGCTCCAAAATGTGCCACTAATGTCTTCATATCCTGAAAAATGACTATGATTTTTGCCAGTAGCTTTAGGACACTGCTCACGCCAGCATCCACAAGATATAGTATTGCCACGGATAATGTTGTATAAGAGTGGTAAAGTTTCATTACCACAGTCACAAAGACATTTGGCCCTTGAATGGCATTTGCCACCTTTCTCGGCGTAATCATAAAGAATTTCTAGGACGACAAGTTTTCCAAAATGGCGTCCAACAAGATCCTTGTGTTGATGTCTTCTTTGACAACCGCATGAGTAAATCTTTCCACTAATAATTCGGTATTTGGCATTTTCTGTAATTTTCCCACATTTGCAGCGGCATTTGACCCTGCGATTTTTCCCTTTGCCACCAGGTAACTCCTCTATAACAGTAAGCCAATGAAATGTCTTACCAACTGCACTTGATCTGTCGTAACTCATTAGGACACACCTCCTTGCCATTAATGTATATTGGTTTCACTAATATGTGTTAATATTGATAGGATTACTCCCGCAATGAACAAAAAAAACAAAGAGGTTTTATGATGCGAAGAAGATGTGTTGTATTTCACGGCTCTGCTGATGAAGCGAGAGCGTGGATTCTGGGAGAAGGAAAGGAGATTTTCTGATGGATACCGCTCCGACTAAAAAGGATGAATTGCGACTTCTTCAGATGGCTGAGTGTCATATGATCGAGGCCAGGAGAGAGTTGAAAGCAGTTATCGATTTGAGGTTTGTGATGGGCGAAATGACCGAAGGACTCGGCGTATTTTCAGATATCATTACATATCTCAAAGAATTCGCAGAGGAGATCAGAATGATCAGGGAGAAGTAGATGTTGTTTTTTGTTGCTTTCATTGGGTTTGCTGCGACGCTCATCGGATTTTTCTTTTTCTTCTATGGAGACACTATTTCAACGGAGGTTTTTGGCGTGGTTCTTGCCATAGTTGGAATCTCAATCATGGTAGGAATTGGCGCCGCGGCGATCGTGACAGAGGTAATGCGAGTTTTTCCATAGGACGATGTTATGGGTGACAGTCGTCGTTTCGATCTGTTTGCGGATCTCTCTCTTTGTAGCATTCCACTTCAAGTTCATATAGCAGATGTGGCTGGTGGCAAAGGTGGACTTCAAGCTGCTCTGTATCTGCGAGGCTTCACGGATGTGACCTCGTGGGACATAAGGAAAAAATACGCCAAAGATAGGCGGGGATATAGGTTTGGGAGATTCAATTGGCGAACTTCGGAGAAATATGATGCTGTATTGGCAATGCATCCTGATGATGCCACCGATCATGTGATTCTATATGCTGCCACACATCACATCCCAGCATTAGTGTGTCCGTGCTGTACGAGACCTAGTGCGGTGCAGTACGAAGGGAACACAGATTATCCATCATGGGTTGAGCATTTGATGTGGTTGGCGTGGGAACACGGAGCTTCAATCCGTAAAACCTTCCTTCCGATGGGAGGGGCAAGTTCAGTATTGATGATCAACCTGTGATTCATATGTACGGAAAGTTCGCAAACCCTCAAACAGGAGAGAGAATATGAGCTTCCAAGGTTGGTACCAGATTGTTTGTAAGGCTGGACACAAGCGTTCTTGCGATTGCTACGAAAGCCCTGTGTTCTCTGAGGATAGGCGATCATCATATGATGAAGGTTGCCCTCTTTGGATATGCTCTTGTGGTGAGAAGGCAGCTTGGCACGGTCTCGTAGATGAAACAAATGGGTCGATATGCACAGCCTATGACGATGAAACTAACAAGTGCTGTGATCCCAGTTACTGCGACGAGGCACAGCAAGCTGATTGTAAGTTGAAGTGTGGTCGCATTGATGGGTTTATCGAGCTTGAGCTTGATCGTGATAAGGAAGTTGAAACCTGTAAGTGCTGTGGTCATACTAAGGTGACCAGAGAAGCGACTTACAAGATCCCAGAAGGGGTCGGACATAAGGCGGATTGATATGACGAACATCGATTTCGGTGATCTACTGCTGATCGACATTTCCGAAGAAGCTCGGGAGTGGGGATATAACCCCGCCACAAATGGGACTGTTGTACAGGTAGTAGGTTTTTCGGAGATAGCCTATGGGCATCTTGACAATTGCTGTCAGCGACCTGGCGTCTATCGCAATCGCTGTTATCCAACTGTGAGACTGCCCGATGGTGAAACCATTAATATCAGTTGTTGCTATTTGAAGTCTGCTGATCCTGAATCGGTCAAGGGCAGAAACCTTGGTGAGAGAGATAATTGGCTACGACCACTACCAGATACCGAGTTCTATCCAGATGATCAGGTGGAAAGAATAGGCGGGTTTGGATCTAGGTATCAGGGGAAAATCGCTAGGATCGATTATAATTGTATTGATCGAAAACGCGACAATGGTGGTTCCTGGCCATTCTATACGGTCGATCTTGAACTGGGTGGCCAGATGAGTTTCGAGGAGGGACATCTGCGACTGGTTAAGCGTGGCAATATATGGAAGCTGCTGAACGGAGAGCAACCAGAATTCTCTTCCCTAGAAGAGGAAGCAAGATTTGAGATGCGGAGAGGAAAATATGAAGAGGTTCGCAATCCCGCGTCTAACCTGTATTGCTGGGAAAAGGATGAAGTTCTGGATGCCATCAGGCGTGGTGAGGTTCACGGGATGTCTTTATCGGGTGGGCTTTTTGGAACTGGCGTACGACCTTATGCTATCAAATTCTATAATGAATCCCTAGGTAAACGGGTAGCAAAAGAAACCCTTGAGGGTTTTTCGATTTAGGAGCTGATATGAAGCTTTTCATTAGGCAGGAGATCCCAGTTGCGGTGAAGCTCACTGGCAATGTAAACAGATGGTCATCGCTTACTGGCGAGGGTGAGATTGCGTCTGTGGAAGTAGAGCCACAAGCCGAGGGATGGAAGGGTAGAACAGCGTGGATAAATGTAGACAAGTTGATGTGGGGCGACAAGGAATGGGAGCCAGTTGAGCAGGATGAACTTGAGCGGATGTGTCATTACGAAGCTGATAAAAGAGATGTAGCCAAGACTCTTTGTGTGAAAGGTGCGAAAGTTACATTGGATGTGGGTCTTATTGTCGCTGAAAGGTGTATTCAGGCGGCTCGTGAACAGGAAATATCGGTAATAGATCTCATAGAGCAGATTGAGAAAGCTGGTAGGCTTGGTGATCTTGTAAGTGGAGTGTCGATCTGGAGCATTCTTGAACAGATGGATGGTTAGGAAGTGACGGTGCCAACTCCCACGATATCTGTTAGTTGTCCGAATGGAACTATGCCAGTGTAGTAAGTACCAATCAGATCGACACCATTGAGAGAAAGCCAGAAGACGAAAGCAGCACCTTCGCCCGTGTTTCTACCACGGTTAACGGTTTGAATTATAACAGATGATGCGGTTGATGGCATAGCATAATAACCATCAAGAATGATAGGAACACGCTCAGCAGGAACCGTTAAAGCGATGGTAGCAGTTTCACTACTTGCTCCAGTAACACTTCGCTCTTGAGTTCCCTGTGTGCGTATTAGGGTTCGTTCTTCGCCATTGTAGTCAGTCATAGGTTACACCGTTGGATCCGAGCCATCCCAAGGAAGACTAATGTCACAAATAATAACACGATCTTTTGATCCTACTGTTGACAGAGTACTTCCTGTGGCTCGGATCACGCTAGGCCATTTCATTAGCGTAGAGAGACCTTTCCAGCTACCTTTGTTTGTTGAAGTATTAAAATAGATAATAGGCACATTGAATACATCATCTTTGCTGTCCAGATTTGCTCCCAAACCAGCTGGCACCGCAAGGTAATAGGAACCACTGACACTCACCATCAAAGCAGGACAAAAAAGTGATGTTGAAAAAGTGCCATTATAATAACCTTGAAGCTTGGTGTTGTTCCTCATAAAACTCTCATACTGACAACAGCCAGCACCAGCTACCCCACCGAGAGTATTGGCAGAGATCACCCCATTGATATAAATAGCTATTGCATCAACATCTGCTGCTGTTGGTACAGTTACCGGATCGTAGAATAGTGCGTGTGTTGGCAAAGCTGTTGTATTGACCCAAGCAAAACTTGCCCAACTATAAGGGCTAGCATTATCAGCAAGAGCTGACCAACGGAATCCACCATCGGTTGATGTGGCAAATAGAGCTGCCATAGTGGGAGAGGCGTCAGAACCAGCGCCTAAAAGTACAGCCTCATCTGTTGCTGAACCAACTTTGGTGGCTGTCGGAGTGTCACCACTAAAACCAGCACCTTTGGAATATTTTACGCGCCATAGATAACTGGTATTGACTCCAACTGTATTTTGTCGCTGGAAAGAGAATTGACGACCTGGGGCAGCGGGTTCTTGAACAACAAACCATGCTTTAGCATTATCCATACCATTGGCACCAGTTCCAGCACCTGTAATCTGATCGGAACCATCACTTTTTAGTGTGGTACCATCAGAACTATATGGTGTAGTCCAGCCAGCAGCTTTAAGATGTTCTTTAAGTAGGAAAATTGCTTCAGCTGCGGTTGCAGGGGTGTTATTTGAATCAAATGTATAAGCCATTAGTTTCTCCCTAAACCAAGGGGATACTAGAACCATCCCATGGCAATATGCAGTTTCCTACACAAACTCCATCTTTGGTTGCTGCGATAGTATATAGATCGCCAGAATATCTACCTATTTGTGCGACAGCTCGTGTATATGTAAGAATTCCTTTGTAGTAAAAGTATGGTACCACATCTTGCCAATAAATAAATACTGTTAATGGTAAAATGTCATCTTTGTTGCCATTAATAATATTATCCGAACATTGAAGCCATGAACCACCATATGGTTGTGGTGTTCCAGCACAAGGAAAGGGCTTTGTGGCACCTCCCCTGCACCAAAGTGTATTTGCCCAACAACTAAGTTGAGTTCCACCTCCTAAAATTGCTGTAGTTTTAAATGGAACATCTATTGCTAAATTTGCTGTTGCATGTACTACATATGGATCTGTATCTATGGCCACAGCGGCTTGCAATGGATCAATCCCAAAAGCATGTCCTGTAAAACCTGTTGTGTTTTGCCATGACCAACTCATAAAGCCATAAGGTGCGGCATTGTCGGCAAAACAATTAAACCTAAATGTTCCTCCATCACCAAAACATGAAACTGGTGCTATTATATTAAAAGTGGGGGCTGCATCACCCCCTTTTGCATTGCCCAGTAAAACTTCTTCATCGGTAGCTGTTGGTGTTTGGGTTGCTGAAGGAGATCCAGTAGCAAATCCAGCTATTTTGCTGTACTTAATACGCCAAGAGTTACTTGAATTGGCAGCTGTAGAGCTGTTTCTTTGAATGCAAAACGATCGGCTACAACCCGGCATCTGAATAACAAACCACGCATATGCTCTATCCATTCCATTAACAGCAGAGGTGCCATTGTCAATTTGATCGGCAGAGGCATTATATGTTGTTCCATCTGAAGATTTAGTAACCGTCCAACCTGCTGTTTTGAGTTGTGTCTTTAATATGAACATAGCCGCAGCCCATGTAAGCGGTGTTTGATTAACGGTAAATAGCTTTGCCATCTGTTGCCTCCAAATACTTTTCTATTATGCGATCCTATTGATAGTTTTTCAATAGCTTCATTCAACGCATATTGAAAATTTTGAGGTATCTATGATAGGCAAACTATGGAAACAAAAGGAGAAAATGGTTATGGATAATGGACGGCTTAAAAGATATAAAGAAGCATTGGATAAGCTCACTGATTATCTCGGAGGAGCCCCGGTTCTGGGAACTCATCTTCTTCTTGATCGCGACGAAATAGACGAGTTTGTGCCAAATGGTTTAAGGCATTGCGATACCATCCTTGCGTGGTGGGACTTAGGTCGTGTGTACTTTGGTGGAACCGAGCCTTATTCTGGAAAATACATCATAAAGAGAGCGGTAGCTACATTGCCGAAGCTGGAACTTTTGGTCAGAAAATACAAGAAAGCTACTGCCCAGAAAGTCACCGAAAAAATGAAGGAAAATCAGGAGAAGCGACTACAAGAGATCGTTGAGGATGTCGTGATGGGGATTGCTTTTAGCCATCGAACTGAGGGTCTGGAACTCAAGGGATTTGTCACGCAAGAAGAATTCCAGAGTGCTCTTGAGCAGCTACGAAGAGAACTTATGGAATAAGGAGAAACAATATGAGCATTGGCTTTTTCCTTAAAGAGTCGTTGAAAAAAGCAGTGGGTGCGAATATAGATCAGGATGTAATTGAAAACTGGGTGAAAGAGATTGGTGATAAATTGCCAAGAGGTAATGGTAACTTCGATGTAACCTTTACTACCTCTGGTGATACAATGGTAGTTGGGACATTCAACAAGCATGATGATAGCACTTTTACAGTGGATGTGTGGGTTTGTAAGATAGAACAACGGGGTACGACTCGTGGTGGTGTTTCACAACCAGTACAGATCGACGCATTCTGTCGATGTGCCTCGCCAAGACTGAAAAGGGTGGACATCAGCAGTTCACTGGGTTACGATTTCTGCGAGGCTTGTAAGAAGGAAAAGAAGTAATAGAAGAGGCTGTGGCCCAAGATGGAAGGGCGCTAGCCAACGGAGCTAGTAACGGCCTGAGTAATCAGGTAATCGTGGAATTGCGGTAGAACCTAATCAGGCTCAATGGAGTAATCTATTGAGATGGGGAACCTCAGACCCCTGACAGGGAATCGCGTTGATCTACGATGTACGGATGTAGGTTCGAGTCCTACCAGCCTCATAGGAAGTGAATATGTCTAGCATCATTGAGAACTTCGGGCGTTTGATTTGTCTTGACACGGCTTCTATGCGTGGTCTATTTGGTACGGTTGCTGTTGAGGTGGCGGTTGTTACTATTTTCATAGTCACTCTGACAATTCTACTAATAGCATTTATTAGGATGGCTGGATTCATGCTTGGAAGGATTTCAAGTAACGCAAGAATCCGTGAGATCAGACGACGCTTGGTTAGTGGAATGCTAAAACTGCTATCCATAATATTCAAAAGCAATAAGAGTGACAAATGATTAGAGAACAATTCCTTGATATGATTGGTGATTTTTCGTGGGACTTTGGCTGTCAGTTTTTCGTGGAGACCTCTGTTGGCAATTTCATCTGGAGTGATCCAGATTACGAAGGCGACAACAGCTTCACCCTTACTAGAGAAACTTTGGACGAATACATTGAGAAAATGAATATTCCTTATGTGCGAAGCAAGGGCGTTCATACTATTCGTGGATATTGTGGAGAGGATATTGGGATCGTAGGTTTTGAAATGAATAATCCCGAAACCGAGAGGCTCTTGGCAGAGGCGTACCAACGAGGCACTTTGCTCAAAGAATTCTGCCTCGTCTTCATAGCTGGCGGTTATACGCCAGAGGAGACTGCCGAAAAACTTGGCATCGATCTCAATTATATTGAGAAGTTTATTAGGCAGGATTTACAAGCTGGGAGATAAGCCCATGAAAGTCCGCAAGCGTAGCGGCCAGCCCTTCAAGTCGGGCAAGAAGATCAACACCGTCAAGGGCGAAACGACCAATCTCAACACAGGCAAACCCGCTTACACATTCCACGAGGATGACTCCGTGGTGGATCAGTACATATGCAGGGAAGTCAAAGAGTCTGAAGTGGAGGTACATAAATGCGGTTAGCCTATTGTAGCGATCTCCATCTGAATTTTACTGGACCACTTTCACTTCAAAGCTTTTTGTCCGAAGTGCGTTCCGCTAATGCCGATATGCTTATCATATGTGGTGATATCTCTGGCGGAGGAAATGGGCTGCGTGACTGCCTTTCCTGTCTAGAGCTTGAATTGAACACTCCTATCCGTTTTGTTCTGGGCAATCATGATTACTACAGATTGTCATTCGCCCAAGGTCATTCGATCGTCAAGGATGCGGTTGCGGAAAGCGTTGTTCTCTATGATGATGTTCGCATCCTTTCTTGGCTAACAAACGGAGTAATTGAGAGGCTGTCAGATGACGCTGTTTTGATTGGGCACGATAGTTGGTATGATGCTCGTGCTGGGCTACTACGAGATAAAGTAATCCTCAATGATTTCTATGAGATCGCCGATCTATCGCCACTTTCGTCGTATGCGAAAGTTCCTAAATCACTCATCCTAAAGATTCAGGAGATCGCAGATGAAGCAGCGAGTTACTTCGATCTGATGTTGCCGAAGGCATTGAAGCAAGCGAGAAAAGTAGTTCTTGCTACTCATGTACCTCCCTTTCCGCAAGCTGCTTGGCACGAGGGAAAGCAATCTGATCCTGACTATCTGTCGTTCTTCTGTTCTGTCTGTGTCGGTAATGTGCTTGTGAAGCATATGGAAGCTAATCCCGACAAGGAGCTTTTGGTGCTGTGTGGACACACCCACGGTGAAGGTGAAGCGCAGATCCTGCCGAATTTGAGGGTACTAACTGCTGGTGCCAAGTATGGCAAACCAAAACTTCAAGGAGTTATCGAGGTTTGAAAATGGGAAAACCTGTATGTCTGGTTGTTGATCATAATGGATGGCCAGTTGTTGTTGCTGTGTTTCGAGAAGGAGACTATCCTGATAACTCAAGTATAAGGATCACTGACCCTCTGGAAAGTGCTAAGCGGAAAGCCCTAAGTCTGGCTCAAGACAATCCATCTGGCATCTATGAGGTTTATGTTTGTGATAGCGTAGTTGATCTCAAACCCGTTTTGAGGAAGATGGATGAGGTGAATAACTGATGCTTAAATCCAAACCAGGTGTAAATCTCCGTATATTGAGCGCACTTGATTATCTTTTTGGCTTCTCGTCTAGGGCAAGAGATGAGTGGCTCGACGCCCCGAATCCCGATTTTGACGGTCTAACACCGCACGAGTTGGTGGCGAAAGGGGAATATGAAACTCTTGCTGAGTGGCTAGAGGATAGGCTGTTGGGACACCCAGAGTGAGACATTCCTCTTTGTTGTGATCGATAACCATATCATCGAATAGATTGGAGTATAAGAATATGCCGACACTACCTCCTGATCCAGTGACCAAGACCGAAGATAAAACCGAACAACTTAAGCGTGCTGGGGCTGTGGCACACATCTCAACTATTTGTGAGGGTTTGCGTGGTTTCGCCTATAGTACACGCAGTCATATGCCCTGTGGATTTGACTTTACCAATTTTACTGATAAGGTGCATGATATTGAGCAGTTTATACAGGCACGCCCAGACTGGGCAGTAGAAATCGTCGAAGGTGCTCTTAATAAGTTTGGACCAGATCATTCTGCACAGACCGAACTTAATCGTCTGCGAGCGGTCATTGAGACTTTTGAGGTCAAGTCTGGGCTAAAGCTTGAGAGATATCCCTATGGCAATGAACAACTTGCCAAGGCCGTTGCTGTTATCCGCGAGCACGGTGGGCCGAATCAGAGTATCGAGCAAGTAAAAGAGGCATTGCGTCTAGCGGCTCATGATGCTAGGTCGTTGGCCAGCAAAATTGAAGACCTTCTTCGCTGAGGGATCTGAGATAATCTTTGGAGTAGATTATGAAAACGGATGACAGAGTAGAATTTGATCTTTGTGGAGAGAAAGATTCTGGCATTGGAAAGGGCTCTGGAATTATCCTTGGACTGTCAGCAGATTTTCCAACAGGTAAGTTCTGGATTGTTCTGCTCGATGAGCCAATCAGTGATGAACGAGGGCTCTGGAAAGCCATTAGTATTCCAGAAGCTTGTATGCTGAAAATTTCCGCTAATAGAGATAGGTATTTTAGGATTGGCGATAAGGTGATCACGACCAAAGATGCTGGAAGGGACGACTGGTATGATCCTGGAGTAAGGTGCTGGGGTGTAAAAGGAACAATCATTGATAGATCTGATGCTCATGGTTTATGCTTCAAAGTAGCTTATGATAAAATAGCCTATGGTGGCGATTTTGATGTTATTATCGCTGCTTGGTTTGATCACGATGAACTTGAATTGGATACAGCAGAATGACTTTAAAAGTATGTCATAGATTAGCTAAAATCAGGGCAAGACTCAACGAGATTTGGTTCGGTGGTAATAGTCCAGCTGGAGGAGATGTTCTCCCTAGAGACAAACGGGAGTTTGATGAATTGTTGGAAGAGGAAAGCAACATTAGATCGAAAACATCCTTAAGAGAAAAAAAATGACTGCCGTATTAGGATTGGTAGGACAAATATTTTCTTTTCGAAATGGATGATAAAGTGATGCGTATCTCGTTCGCAGAATTAGCTACTATGTCTCCCGAGGATAAAGCCACAAAGATCGCAGAACTCGTAAGAGTTATGGAGGAAGAGTCGCCGTACAAAGAGCTAGAAGAAACGAGTATCAAGATTGCTGCTTATGAGCAACAGTATGGTGTGTCATCAGAAGTGTTGATGCGGGAGATCGATCAGGAACTGCGGCAAGAAACATGGGACATATGCCAATGGCTACAACTCCTGAACTATCGCACCTATCTTGCTGATGTAATCGATAGAAAAGCAAATGAAGATCAGGAATAGATATGAAACTGATAGATACACTGAAAAACCTGTCGATCTTTCGGCTACTTCCATGCTTGTTTGAAAGGCATGAATGGATAAGCTATAGCCCCGGATCGTATTTAGAGCACCGTTGTGCCCGCTGTTGGAAGTTGGGATGGGACAATAGACATGTATGGGCGGAAATAACGGCGAAAATGCGGGCAATAAGGGCGAAGGAAGAGTGAATGATTGTAACCAACATACATAAATGGAGGTTCATCAGCACCCTACTCTGCTGGATCGGCAGACACGATTACAAACTTGATAAGCCTATCTACGAAGGTACTGGAATAGGTGGGCGTGGCGAACTTATCGGAGCCGAACTTCACTGTTTCTGTTGCCAGCATCTGAAGTGCTCGTATCTATCATGGGAGCTAATCGATGAGGGATAAGTGGGCTGATCTGTGGGATATCGCAACTGATGATCCTGATGGCAGAGCCGAGATCATTCCCGATGTAGATGATCCGAACGAGGTTACTCTGCGCTGGGCAGATGGAAGTCATGAGCGTCTTTACTGGTGCTGGGCTAGCGGTTGTTGGGAGTTCGAAGAGCAACTTCAGTCCACTCCGTGGTGCTGATATGAGTTGTAAGATCGAAGGATGCGACGGACACCATTGTAGGAAATGCGGAGGACACATCCCCGAGGAGATGTCTTTCGCAACGATCTGTGATGCTTGTCTTATTGATCAAGAATCAGAGATTGCCGAGCAACTATACGGAAATGACACTGACGATGAGCGTCAGGAAGCCATGAAAATGTGGGATATTTAAAGGAGAGAGAAAATGGAATGTAAGGTCGAAGGATGCGGACAGAAAACTGCGGGACAGTCAAAGTACTGTAAGGTTCACAGGGCGGAATCTCGCAAGCGCTTCAAGGAGATGGTTGCTCAACAGGCTGTCGAACGGGAGGAGCGCAACGGGAAGTTCGAGGAGTTGTGGAAGCAGGCTTGCGAGGCAGGCAGAATGGCGGCGGAGGCAGCGAAGCCAAAGATGGTTCGGGCAGTGGACGAGTTGTCGGGTCAGGTTTATGATCCGTTCCCAGTGTGCGGATTTTCCTGGATAAAAATAAGACCAGCCAACTGTGCGTTTGCCAACTGGCTGAAAAAAATGGGACTCGCTCGCAACAGTTATAATGGCGGGGTGGAGATTTCAATCGCCGACTACAACCAGAGTTATGATTTGAAATATGCTCACGCCTCGGCTGCGGCTAAAATTCTGCAAGAGGTGGGCATCAAGGCATATGCTGACGGGAGGTTGGATTAGAAAAAACAACATTATCTTTTCCAAGACTTGTTATTTACAATCTTGAAAATTGCGGTAGGACCAACACCATATTCTATACCTAATGTTATATGAGTATATCCACCAGCTAGATATTTTTCTCTAATTTCTTCTACTTTTTTCCAAGTAAGTTTAGCCTTTAGACTCTTTTCGCCTGACAGGGCTTTACTTATTTTTTCTTTTGTTTCTGGGAGAAGTGATTTTCCATAATGGCAGCTTTTCTCGCCTTTGTGCGCCTCGCTCATCTTTTTTCTTGTTTCTTCTGTTATTATGCGAGGATTTTTTCTTCTGTTTTCTTTTGCCTCTTCGCTATATTTTCGTCCTTTGTTTGCTTTGCTTATTTTCTCCCTAACTTCTGGTCTTTTTGAAGGATTTTCATCTCCAATTTTTTCCCCTTACCAACTTCGCTTAATTTTCTCTTGTGTTCTTCTGTAAGTTTTTTCCCTTTGTGTTTTTCACTCATTTTCTTTTTTGTTTCTTCCGTGTGATGTTTTCCAAAAAATGGGTTGTTTGTGCCGGACATAGTTGGTGCTGTAAAAATAAATCTGTTTTTGTTTAATAGTAATGGATCTTTTGAGTTATCAGACCAGTATTCATTTATACATTTTTGTTCACTCTGTAATGCTTCTTCTTTTGTTTTTGTTTCTTCAAGTATTGTAAATTTTACGTTATTCCAGCCACCATATTTTTCAGCGAATGTTTGTAAATATATGGGGCTATTATTTATTCCATTTGTGTGGTCGTGCCAACGAGAATCAAATCCGCCTTCTCCATAGGCACTACCGATGTAAAATTCTCCACCTAGAAATGTGATTTTATATGAACCAATTTTCACTAAATTTTCCATATTTCCCTCTTTATGTGAACATCATTTTGTATGAAAATACACAATTATTGATAGAGGTGAGCAAGAAAAATGAAGAGATATGCTTTTAAAATAAGGACGTATTGGTCGAAAATGACAGCAATTTTTTTAGTGACGCTATGTGCCATCTTGCTATTGGCGGCGTGTGACAATTGGTATATACCAAATGAAGACACAGTGACAGAGATGGTACAATCAAGCAGGATGGTAATAGATAAGCGACACAATCCTCCAGTCTGTTTTCTGTCATATGTTGCCCCAAACGGAACTCTTCTGACTTCTGTTTCCTGTGAGAGCGCGGTGAATTCTGGAGATGCGATCGTTATTCCGAAATGTAACTCGTGTCAATTTGGAAAGCCAGAGAAAATGAAATGAGGTGCCAGTTGGTCACTGGCTAGTGGAGGTGGCACTCCACGAACAAACTGGGTGACTCCAGTAAAAAATAGCTGGTCATCCCGCCTTATGGGATCGGCATTGGAAGTGCCGTCAGGAGGCAACGCCGAGGCTCCGTTTTTGCGGCTGCTGAACGGTTGCCAGCGACGCGTCCTCCGCTTCCTATTATGGGGCCATAACTCAACTGGTTAGAGTATCTGACTTTTGCCATTTCCCCAATGTGGGGATTTTGCTCAATTTAATCAGAAAGTTGCAGGTTCGATCCCTGCTGGCCCTATTAACAAAAGGAGAGTGAAAATGAGGAACAATGTTTTGCTGTTCGTTTTTCTGATCGTTTCCCAGCTTTTGTTCGGTGGTCTGATTGGATATAAGATCGGCAACTCGAAACTGAAAATGCTTTCTATGGAGGTAGTTAGCCTGAAAGAAACAAATCAAAGTTACAAGGATGCGTTTGACACATCCCAGAGGACAGCCGACAAGTGTCTTGAGGAAGTTGATACGGTTAGGATGATCGCTGCTGGTTGTTGTAACGCGGCAATTGACGAACTGCGAAATGGAGAAAACAAGTGAAGCATCTTTACATTGTTGTTGTGACGCCCGATGAAGATGGAAATTCGAATGCTTTTGGTTCGATTATTGGCGGGGGCGGTTGCCTTATTACCGCTAGAGCTATAGCAGAAGAGTGGTCAAGGAAGAATCCTAACAAGGAATTTCTGGTTTTTCAATGTGTTGGATCCTGTGTTCAGGAAATGGTCTGGAAGCCCATTGAGCAGAAGCCCGTCAATCGTGATTCTGATGGAGTTCTTTATACTCCAGGGACAAAGTAGGGACTGATGGAAAAGAAATACTGTATTGACTGTAAGCACTTTCATTTCGATGGTGGTTGTCCAGATTATTCTGATGTTACTACTGGCGAAAATGTGGAAGTGTGTTGTCGAAAGGAACATTGGGAGCTGGATGTGACTAGGGATACGGAAGAAGAGTTCCGTACCTATATGAGAACCGCCAGTGGATGTGAGGATTTCGAAGAGTGTGAATAGGAGTTGCCATTGAAAGCCGTGTTGTGTTGCTTCTTGATCGTTTTCATTTCGTGTGGCATTCTAGAGCTGCCCATACTCCAGCAGGGATCAGTCTCTCCAGCTCTGGAAGAATGCCTTTCAATGCGAACGCTATGGCAAGTGGAATGTTTCTGTACCGAAAGTTGTT
>Ga0315285_10001021_pt1 | contig 29158 bp, 26 predicted proteins | sample YL17G09_36_MG_FD_203698 | JGI IMG/M metagenome (GOLD analysis project Ga0315285, IMG submission 203698) | Sediment microbial communities from Yellowstone Lake, YNP, Wyoming, USA - YL17G09_36 | ecosystem: Environmental > Aquatic > Freshwater > Lake > Sediment | place: USA: Wyoming | collected...
TCCAATCCAGAACACGAGAACCGGTTCTTGAGGCCTTCAGAAGTTCCGTTTGTCTTCCCCAATAAGGCCTTCTGGTCTTGGCGTTCTTGGCGCCTTGGCGGTTAATAATTTCGGATTGGGGTTAGCAGTGTCTGTCGAATGCCTTGCCCTTTGCCACGCGTTCACCGGCGACGGCAAGGGAAGTTAGTCCACGAAGGTGCAACCGCGCTCCGCCAGCGTCTTGGCGACCCAGTCCGGGATCAACTTGCCGGCCTGAATGTTGGCCACGGTCTGGTTCTCCTTCTCGACGACCTTCGCGACGCCCTTCAGGACCTCGTCCCAGTCCTCGCGGGGGATGACCACCACGCCGTCGCCGTCTCCCACCAGGATGTCGCCGGGGCGAACGGTCACGCCACCGCAGGTCACGGTGAAGTTGACTTCCCCCTGTCCGTCCTTGAAGGGACTGTTGGGGGTGGCGCCGCGGGCGAATACCGGCACGCCCACATTACAGATCCCGTCCACGTCCCGCACCATGCCATCGGTGACCACGCCAGCGATCCCCTTGGCCTTGGCGATCATGCTGGTCAGGTCCCCCCAGGTGGCCGCGCCCTGGAAGTTGTTGGTCGCGATCACGAGGACGTCGCCCGGCTGGGCCAACTCAAGTCCTTTGTAGACAACCAAGTTGTCGCACGCCCGGATCCGGACCGTCAGGGCGGAGCCGGCGAACTTCATCCCCGGGCCCACGGGCTTCACGCCGGGGTCCATGGCGCCGAACCGGCCCATGGCGTCCACGATGTTGCCGGTCGGATACTTGGCGAACTGCTCCACCATCTCTTTTGGCGCACGTTCGATTTTCGTCCTTACACGGAACCCTATCCCTGCCATAAATGCCTCCTCACTCCCCCCCTCACCTCGCCTCTCCCCACCAAGGGGAGAGGAACAGAGAGCTAGACGACGCGATCATGGATCGGTTCCCCTCGCGTGAACCGCTGGAGATTCGCAAAGATGGACCGCATCTTCTCCCGCAAAGCATCCACAGTGCCGGCGGAGATGTGCGGAGTCAACACCACGTTATCCAACTTCAACAGCGGATTGTCCGGCTTGACGGGTTCCTGCTCGAACACGTCCAGGCCCGCCCCGGCTATCGTCTTGGCCTCCAGGGCCTTGACGAGGGCCGGCTCGTCCACGATGGCACCCCGGGACGTGTTGATCAGGATGGCCGACGGCTTCATCTGCTCGAACTCACGCATGCTCATGAAGCGCCGCGTCTCGTCCGTCGTCGGCGCGTGCAGGCTGACGATGTCGGATTGCCGGAGCAACTCCGAAAATGACACCTCCCTGGCACCCCAAGCGGTGGCCGCGGCCGGCCGCTCCTTGAGGTACGGGTCGTAGTACAGGATCTGCGTGTCGAAGGCGTGAGCCCGCTGGGCCACCGCCTGGCCGATCCGACCGAATCCCACCAGGCCCAAGGTCTTGCCGGCCAGCTCAAACGAGGTGGATCGCAGCTCCCACTGCAGCCACTTCCCCTGGCGGAGCTTGGTGTCCGCCGCCACCAACCGCTTGTACACGGCGAGGATCAGCAGGATCGTGTGCTCGGCCACGCCCACCGTCGTTCCGGCCGGACAGATGGCCAGGGGGATCCCCCGCGCCTTCAGCGCCGCCTTGTCAATCTTCTCGTGGCCGACCCCCTGGTGCTGCACCATCTTGAGCTCCGGCGCCACGCGAAGCTCCTCCTCCCCGATCGCCCAGACCGCCGCCAGCACGAAGTCGGCCTCGCCTAGTTGGCTGCGACAGGCTTCCGGGGTCTCCTTCTGAGGCGTGATCAAGGTCCATCCCGCAGGCATCTCGCTGCGGATCACCTCATAGACGTCGTCCGTGGCACGGTTCCAGTACACCACTGTGTAGCTCATGGGCTCCCCCAACGAATCACGCTGTTGTCCCTGGCCGACTCGTAGGCGCGGAAGGTGATTTCCAGACTCTTCAGGTTGTCGGGCCCATCCGTCTGGAACGGGGCGCCGGTCCGCAGGCACTCGGCAAAGTGGTTGATGGCCCCCCAGTACATACGAACGTAGAAATCGGTGGTATCCAGTGGAATCCGCTCGATCCGGCCGTCAGCCCGGTGGAGTGTCAGGCGCCCGTCGGTGGTGAGGAACAGCGAGCCCCGGCTGCCTTCGACCACCATGGATTCGGCGGATGTCAATACCGGGTACCCATACGAGACCCAGCTCTCGTCCAGCAGGCCCAGGACGGGCCCCTGGTTCATCACCACCGTGACCAGCGACTCGCCGATGACGGTCCTGGCCGGGTTCCGCGTCTGGACGTAGAGGCTGTCCACCTCGCCGAACAGGAACCGCATCGTGTCTACGTGGTGGACCAGGAACTCGAGGATCAGAAGCCGGGGCATTGTTTTGAGGCGGGGCTGGCGTGGGATGAGGAAGGTGTCTGGGTATTCGGAGGTGGGGACGACTGCCGGGCTGCGGATGCCGATGCGGGCGTAGAACGGCTCCCCGATGGCGCCGGCCTGCAGTTGGCGCTTGATCTCTTGGAACCACACCCGCCACCGCCAGTTCTCATTCACCATCAGGCGAACCTGTCGCCGCGCATACAGATCCACGATGGCCCGGGCATCCTCCAATGTCTCCGCCAGCGTCTTCTGGCACAGCACCGGCTTGCCCGCGGCCACGAGCTGCTCTGCGACCGATCGGTGCGTCTCGTGCGGGGTCACCACATCGTAGGCATCCACCTCGATCTCTCGCAGCAAGTCCGACACGCTGGCGAACGTCCTGCCGATGCCAAACTCCCGCGCACGGGCCTCCCGCTTGCCCGGGTCCGGATCGCACAGGGCGACCACCTCCGCCCCTGGAACCATGCGCCAGGCTTTCAAGTGAAACTCCGAGGCAAACCCGCAACCCAAGAGCGCGACGCGCAATGGCTTTTGCATCTGCCTCGTGCTAACCAGTCGTGGCTTACCCTTTGACGGCTCCAGCGGTCATGCCCTTCACGAACCACTCGGACAGAAAGAGATACATCACCAGCACCGGCAGGGTCGCGATCATCAGGCCGGTGGCCAGCATGCCGATGTCAAAATACTGATCACTGACCAGGAACTGGATGGCAAGGGGGAGCGTCCGGATCTCCTGCTTGGTGATGAAGACCACGGCGTAGAGGAACTCGTTCCAGAAGTAGATGAAGTTCAGGATCATCGTGGTCGCCACCGCCGGCAACGCGATGGGGAACATGACCCGCCAGAACATACTCCAGTCTGTGCACCCGTCGATCCGTGCCGCCTCCTCCAATTCCTGCGGAATCTGGGCGAAGAAAGCCCGCAGCAGATAGATCGTCACCGGCAGCTCTGTCGCCACGTAGACCAGGATGAGTCCCGCCAGCGTATTGAAGAGCCCGTACTTGATGAGGATCTGGAACAGCGACAGGATCATGATCTGGGGCGGGAACATGATGGACAGGAAGAGCATCAGGAACAGCGGCTCCCGCAGGGGGAAGGCGTACCGCTTGCGGGCAAAGCCGAAGCCCGCCATGGCCCCGAAGATCGTGATCAGCGTGACGGCGACCAGGGTTACGATGGCGCTGTTCTTGAAGTAGGTGGCGTACCCGAATTCCGTCCAGGCGGTGTAGAACTTCCACCAGTGGGGTGGGATCGGAAGGCCGTAGTGGTCGCGGTAGATCTCGTCCGTGGTTCGAAGCGACATCATGGCGGTCCACAGGTATGGGCCGGCGGAAAAGGCCGTGTAGACCAGGACCGGGAGCATCAGGATCGCCTTGGTCAGTCGCGCGCGCAGCATCAGAACTCCAGCGCCTCCCGCCGCTGCAGGAACCGGGTCAGGCCGCAGGAGAGCCCGAAGATGATGACGAACCAGATCACCGCAATCGCCGAGGGGTAGCCGAGGTCGAGCGTCTTCCACTCGAAGGCCCGTTTGATCACGTACGTTGCTACGGTTTCGGTCCCCCACATCGGCCCGCCCCGGGTCATGACCCAGACCAGGGCGAACTGCTTCATCTTGCCGATGAAGTCCAGGATGGCGAGGTTCACCATCGTCGGACGCAGCAGTGGCACGATGATGTGGATCAACCGGTGCCAGGTGCCGGCGCCGTCCACCCGGGCTGCCTCCTGATACTCGGCGGGGATCGCATGGATCGCCGCCAGCATGACCACCATGTTGAACCCGGCGAACATCCAGCTGGTGACCAGGATGAGCGCCGGCAGCGCCGTCGTGGGGCTGGCCAGCCAGGCCTGGGCGTGCTGTCCCAGGCCGATGGCCCGCAGGACGAGGTTCGCCATTCCCCAGTCATAGTTGTAGACCCACAACCAGATCACCCCGACTACCGGGTACGACATGAGAAGCGGCGTGAACCAGACCGTGCGGAAGAACCGCGCGAAGTGGACCTTGCTGTGCAGGATGAAGGCGAGGATGAGGGCCAGCGGGATGTCCACGATGGGCGCCACCACGGCCCAGGTCATGGAATTTCGCGCCGCCTTCCAGAAGACCTCGTCCTCCTTCAGGATCTCCCGGAAGTGCTCGAGCCCGACGTACTCGTACACCATCCCCATGTCCATCCTGAGCGTGTGGACGCTGTTGTAGAAGGTGACGAGCACCGGATAGATGATGAAGGCGAAGTAAAAGAGGAGCGCGGGCCCGAGAAAAGTCACGATCGCGCCCCAGGGGCGTCGTGGCCCTGGTTTGCGGACTTCCTCGCGGGGCACGACCCGCGGCAAGGGTTGGGCAGTATCGAGTTGGTCCGCGTGCATGGTGGCTCGGGCGGGGGCCAGGGGGTGGGGATTTGATCTTCCCCGATCCCCAGCCCCCGACCCCCGAACCCTCAGGGTGAGAGCTGATGACAGAACGCTGAAAGCTTATCTACCCTTCAAGCGCGCCTCTTCCAGCTTGGTCACGACCTCGTCCGGCCCGATGAGCTTGTTGGGGAGGCCCTGGTTGACCGTGGCAACCCAGACCTCCCACATGCCGGGCTTCATCAGGGCCTTAATGTCCTGGGTCGTCAGATCCACCCACTTGCTGGACTTGTTGACCCTGCCGAACTCCTCAAAGTACCACTTGATGGGGCTTTCGATCTTCGCCGGGTCGGTCTTGATCCCGGTCTGGATCCCGGTCTGGGCCATCCACATGTTCCCGACCTCAACGTCCGCGAAGGCGTTCGCCACCTCCAGGGCCAGCTTGACGTTCGGGCTCTTGGCCGCCACGGCAAGGGAGCCGGCCACGCTTAGGAACTTCTGCCCGTGCCCCTTCCCGTCTTTCATGAGCGGATAGTTGAGGAGCCCCAACTCGAAGTCCTTGGGCTGGCCCCCCTTCTCCGGGGGCACGAAGGCGCGGCCAGTGTACCAGGAGCCGACCGGGAACATGCAGGCCTTCTGCTCGGTGTGGAAGAAGCGATGGGCGTCAGCCAGGGTCATGCTGGTGAGGGTCTTGGCGTAGGCGCCGAGGTCGATCAGCTCCTTGTAGTACCGGAAGACATCCACGATCCGGGGGTCCTTCCAGGAGAGTTCGCCGTGCCCCAGCTTCTTCAGGTCCTCAATGCCCAGCTTGCTGAGCAAGAAGGCGGTGGGGACGTACAGGGCCGTCCACTCGCGATCCGCCGCCCCGGTGGCGAAGGCGGCGTAGCCGGCCTTGGCGCACTTGCTCACGACCTCTTTGAACCCGTCCTGGGTGAAGGTGAAGTTCGCCGGGACATTGATCCCGAGCTGCCGGAACATCTTCTTGTTGAAATAAATCTCGTCGGAGGACGCCTCGACAGGAATCGCCCAGACGCCCATCTTGCCGCCCGGCCCCGGCCGGGTCCAGAACGCCTTCCCGTATGGCTCGATATTCTCCCAGCGGATGGCGTCGGTGAGGTCCGCCAGCCAGCCGGTCGCGATGAACTCCGGCACGTCAATGTCGTAGTAGAAGACATCCGGGAAGCCGGAGCCCGCGGTGAAGGCCGCCCGGAGGGTCGGCCACATGTTCTTCTTCTCGTAGTAGGTGATGGTCACCGTGTTGCCGGGGTGCTTGGCCTCGAAGCGCCTTTTCGCCTCGTTGAGAACGACCTTCTTCGTGTCCTGCGTCGCCCAGTGGCTCCACCAACTCAATTCGGCCCCGTGAGCAGCGGCACCCAGCGCCACCGACAGGGCGCATCCTGCTACCACGATCCATCCTGTCATCCTGCGCATGGCATCCTCCCGCACTGCAACCGTTGACCCCTTTCGAGATACCCACTCTTCTGTCCTCCCTCCTTTCTCTCGAGGACTTGAAGGCTGACGGCCGGGCAAGACCTACTTACCCTTAAGTCGTGCCTCTTCCAGTTTTGCCAGGGCCTCATCCGGCCCGATCAGCTTGTTCGGCAGGCCCTGGTTCACCGTGGCGACATAGGCCTCCCACAGGCCCGGCTTCATGAGGGCCTTCATGTTCTGTGCCGTCAGGTCAACCCACTTGGTCCCCTTGTTCACCTTGTCGTATTCCTCGAAGTACCACTTGATCGGGCTGTCAATTCTTGCCGGGTCGGTCTTGATCCCCGTCTGGACGCCGGTCTTGGCCATCCACATGTTCCCGATCTCGACATCTGCGAAGGCATTGGCCACATCGAGCGCCAGGGCAAGGTTCGGGCTCTTGGCCGCCACGGCCAGCGAGCCGCCAACCCCCAGGAACTTCTCCCGGTGGCCCTTCCCGTCCTTCATCAAGGGATTGTTGAGCAACCCCAGCTCGAAATCGGGTGGTTGGCCACCCTTGTCGGGCGGGACGAATGCCCGCCCGGTGTACCAGGAGCCGACCGGGAACATGCACGCCCTCTGCTCCGTGTGAAAATACCGGTGCGCGTCAGCCAGCGTCATGCTGCTGAGGGTCTTGGCGTAGGCGCCGAGATCCACAAGTTCCCTGTAGTACCGGAAGGCCTCGACCACCCGCGGGTCCTTCCAACTCAGCTCTCCATGGGCCAGCTTCTTCAACTCGTCATAACCCAGCTTGCTCAGGAGCAGGGCGTTCGGGATATACATGGCTGCCCACTCGCGGTCGGCCGCCCCGGTGGCAAAGGCGGCGTAGCCGGCCTTGGCGCACTTGGTTACGACCTCTTTGAACTCATTCTGGCCGAAACCAAAGCTGGCCGGGACCGTGATCCCGAGCTGGCGGAACATCTTCTTGTTGTAATAGATCTCATCCGAGGCCGCTTCCACCGGAATGGCCCAGGTGCCGACCTTGCTCCCCGGCCCCGACCGAGTCCAGAAGGCCTTGCCGTACGGCTCGATGTTTTCCCAGCGGATCGCAGTGGACAGGTCCGCGAGCCATCCGGTGGCGACGAACTCCGGCACGTCGTTGTCGTAGTAGAAGACATCCGGGAAGCCGGAGCCCGCCGTGAACGCCGCCCGGAGAGTCGGCCACATGTTCTTCTTCTCGTAGAAGGTGATTTCCACCGTGTTCCCGGGGTGCTTCGCTTCGAATCGCCGCTTGGTCTCGAAGAGGACGAGCTTCTTGTTGTCCTCGACCGCCCAATGGCTCCACCATGTCAACTGGGCCGCCTGGGCAGTGCTGGCCAGCACCAGAAAAACCGCGCCCAACAACAATCCCAGCCTTTCCGTCATCCTGCGCATGGCATCCTCCCGCGTTGAAGTCATTCCCCATCCACGGCCATCCTTATGCAAGTGCCTCTCTCGCCTTTGGGGACCGGTCCCCTCAGCCTGGTCCCTGTCTTCCCAGGGGCTCAGACGTGAGCGGGCGAGCGAGGTGAATGAACAGTTCAAGCGGACAGGTTTCACGTTCGGGGCCCAGGTTGAGTGTGATGCCTGCCACTCCACATTCCGCAGCCGGACGGAAGTGATCGGCAGGTCAGACGACTGCATGCGGAGTCTAGGCCGGTCCTCGGGGAAAAATCAAGGAGATTACAACCGCCGTCCATCTTCCGAACAAGAGGGCGGGGCGCTCGGGGCGAGGAGTCGGGAATGGCAACCTGTTTGGTTGCAGAAGGGAGGGGATGGAGAGCCCCCTCCGTTTCGTGGAGCTTCCCCCGGGTCTTCGCCCTGGTCAGAAATTGGCATCCATGTACGCCTTGCTCTTGATGATCCCTATGGCACAGGTCACTTGCTGCCGAGAAAATCGAGGGCTACCGCGACCCCGCCCCGGGTGAAGGGCACGCCAGCGAGGGCCAGACCCATCTCCACCCCGCTCAGGGTCCCGGCGAGCATCAAATCGTTGAAGTCGCCCAGATGGCCGATGCGGAAGATCTTGCCCTTCAATTTCCCCAGGCCGGTGCCGAGCGACATGTCGAACCGGTCCAGGATGACCTTCCGGAGGGCGTCGGCATCGTGCCCTTCCGGCATCATCACGGCGGTCAGGGAGCTGCTGTATTCCTCGGGATTCAAGCAGACCACCTCCAGCCCCCACGCCTGCACGGCACGGCGGGTGGCCTCGGCGTGCCGGTCGTGTCGGGCAAAGACATTCTCCAGCCCTTCCTCGAGCAACATGTGAAGGGCCTCTCGCAGGCCGTAGAGCAGGTTCGTCGCCGGCGTGTAGGGGAAGAAACCGGCCTTGTTGTCTTTGATCATCGGCTCCCAGTCCCAGTAGGACCTCGGCAGCCGGGCCGACTTCGATGCCGCCAACGCCTTCTCGCTGAGGGCATTGAGGCCGAGGCCGGGCGGCAGCATCAGGCCTTTCTGGGAACAGCTCACCGTCACGTCTACGCCCCATTCATCATGCCGGTAATCGATGGAAGCCAGCGACGAGATGGTATCCACCATGAGCAACGCCGGGTGGCCGGCCTTGTCCATCCGCCTGCGTACCTCCGCCACCCGGCTGGTCACGCCCGTGGAGGTTTCATTGTGGACGATTGCCACGGCCTTGATGGCACGGCTTCGATCCTCGGCCAGCTTGGCCTCGACCACCTTGGGGTCCACGCCGTGGCGCCAGTCGCCGGGGACGAAATCCACCTGGAGCCCGAGCCGCACCGCCATGTTCCGCCACAGCGTGGCGAAGTGCCCGGTCTCGAACATCAACAACTTGTCTCCCGGCGACAGCGTATTCACCAGCGCCGCCTCCCACGCCCCGGTTCCGGACGAAGGGTAGATCACCACCGCGCCGGAAGTCTTGAACACCTGCTGAAGCCCCTCGATCACTTCGCGGGCGAGTCGCGCGAACTCCGGCCCGCGATGATCAATAGTGGGCCGGGCCAAGACGCGCAGGATGCGGTCGGGGACATTTGTTGGCCCCGGGATCTGGAGGGAATGGCGTCCACTCTTCGAAGCCATCGAAGACCTCCCACACGGAGAACAACCGAGAAACCTCAGCTAGCCTCAATCCGAAATTACTAACTGCCAAGGACACCCAGCGCTAGCGCTGGGTACCCGGAACGCCAAGGCCGAAATGGCTCGATTGGGGGAAACGAACGAAAGTTCTGAAGGCCCCATGAGCGCGCTTTCGCGTTCTCCGGTGGAGAGATCGGAACATCGTCTCCTTGGCGACCTTGGCGTCATGGCGGTTCAATCGTTTTTCGGATCAGGGTTAGCAGAACGCGGAACGTGAAACAGCCACGCATCGGACGGGCGCTTGCCCGGCCGCGAGAAAAAACGTCAGCCCATCGCCGGCAATGGGCTGGCGTTGTTACCCATCCCCCCTCCCCTCGAATGATTAGTCGACCGCGCATCTAGCGGGTCGCGGTGGTCGCCGGGACCGGCTCCGGGGCCGGGAGGTCGATCACCGGCTCCCGCTCGATGATTTTGTCGATGGACACGCCCATGGCGGCGTCGGTCTCCCGCTCCACCCGGACCTCCACCAGGGCCGGGACCTTCAGGCGATTGGATTCCCGGACGGCCCACGCCAGCGCCGGCTTGATGTCCTCGGGGCGCTCCACCCGCTTGCCCAGGGCGTGGAAGGCCTCCATGAGCTTGACGAAATCGGGGCCGAACCCGTCGCCGTACCCGATGTCCACGGCATAGTTCGTCTCGTAGATGTACTTCGAGGGCTGGCGGATCAGTGACAGGTACCCGTTGTTCAGCATGAGCATCACGTAGGGCACGTGGTTCTGGACAGCCGTGGCCAAATCCCCCAGCATGAACTGGAACCCGTAGTCGCCCACGACTCCCACCACCTGGGCGTTGGGCTTGCCCAGCTTCATGCCGATGCAGGTCGGCACCTCCCAGCCGAGGGGGCCGGCCTGGCCGCAGCAGAAGTAGGTCCCGGGCTTCTGGATCTCCTGGAACTGCCCGGACCAGATCTGGGTCAGGCCGATCGAGGTCACAAATACCGTGTCGGCGTCGAAGAACTCGTTGACCTCCTTGAAGACTCGCATGGGTTTGATGGGCACGCCTTCGAAATCCATCTTGCGGAGGAAGCGACGCTTGTAGTCCTCCGCCTTCTTCGACCACTCGCTGGGCGAGCGCGGTCGGGTCATCTCCTTGGCCACCCGAAGGAGCGCCTCCACGGCCAGCTTGGCATCTGCCACGATTCCCAGGTCGGGCGGGAAGACCTTCCCCAACTGGGTGGGCTCGATATCGATGTGGATGAACTTCCGCTCCCCGCGATAGACCGTCAGGTCCCCGGTGTGCCGGTCGGCGAACCGGTTCCCGATGGAGAGGACCAGATCTGATTCCAGGAACAGCTTGTTGCCGCCCCTGGTATTGACCTGGCAGCCGACCCGCCCGCCGAAGAGGGGATGCTTGAAAGCAATGCCGCCCTCGGCCATGTAGGTGACGATGACCGGGATCTGCAGGTGCTCCGCCAGCTCCACGAATTCCTGGCTGGCTCCCGCACGCATCACGCCGCCTCCCATCATCAGGATGGGGCGCTCCGCTTTGAGCAGCATCTCGATAGCCCGCCGGATCTTCCGGATGTCGGGCGACGGCTTGAAGACTTCGAGGGGGGCATCAATGTCCGGGTCGTACTCCACCTCGGCCCGCTGGACGTCCAGGGGCAGGTCGATGAGGACGGGGCCCGGCCGTCCCTCGCGGGCGATCCGGAAGGCTTCCCGGAAGACGGAAGGGATCTGGGCGGTCTCCAGGACGCAGTAACTCTTCTTCGTCACCGGCTTCACGATCTCAGCGATGTTGACCGCCTGGAAGGCCTCCTTGTGGAGGATCGGCCGGACGGCCTGCCCCGTGATGCACACGATGGGGATGGAGTCCCCCATGCAGGTAAACAGGCCGGTGACCATGTTGGTGCCGGCAGGCCCCGAGGTGCCGATGGCCACGCCCACTTTTCCGGTGGCGCGCGCCCACCCATCGGCCGCGTGGGTCGCTCCCTCCTCGTGCCGCATGGTCAGGTGGCGGATCTTCTTCGACTTGGAGAGCGCCTTGTAGAGGGGCAGGATGGCCGCCCCCGGAATCCCGAATGCTACCTCTACACCCTCGTTCTCCAGGATCTTCACAGCAGCTTCCATGACCGGCATCTTTGGCATGGGACCCTCCTCTCGACTCTTGCGGTGACGTCCGGATGACGGTCCGGCGAGCGCTCAGCGCGATGGGCCGCTGAATCCCAACTGCGCCGACACCTCCCGCCCCCTGCGGAGCATGATGGGGATGAGCTCTTCCATGCGCCGGGGTGTCAGGCGCGTCATCGGCGCGGAAATGCCCAAGGCGGCTTCGACATTGCCCTGGGCATAGCAGATAGGGACGGCGATGCAGCACGCCCCCTCCTCACACTCGTCCCGGTCCAGCGCAAAGCCCTGATCGCGCACCTTTTCCAGTTCGCGCCTCATCTGGCTGACCGAGGTGATCGTGTGCCTGGTCAGGCGCTCGAGGGGCCCCCGTCCCAGCAGGGCGTCCACCTGGGCCTTCGATCGGTACGCCAGCAGGACCTTCCCGACGGCCGTACAGTGGAGGGGCGCCCGGCGACCGATCCGGGAGAAGATGCGGAGGCTCTGGGGGCTCTCCACCTTGTCCAGGTACAGGGCCTCCCGCCGGTCCAGGATGACCAGGTTCGCCGTCTCCCCGGTCTCTTGGCTCAGCCGCTCGAGGACCGGGCGGACCACCCGCCGGAGATCCATCTGGCCCAGGAAGGACTCGGCCAGGTGGAGCGCCTTCGCCCCCAGGGCGTAGCGGCCGGTCTCGGGGTTCTGCCGCGCGTATCCCCGCGCCACCAGGGTGGCCAGGATACGGTGTACGGTGCTCACGTGGAGGGCGACCCGCTTGCTCAGCTCGGCGATGCCGACCTCGCCGCGGCTGTCCTCCAGGGCCTCCAGCAGGCTGAGGGCGCGCTCGATGGATTGGACCGTGCCGCTGCCGTCGTGGGTTCGGGGGCGCCGCTTCGTCATGGGTCCCTCGTCGCCCGGGGCCAGGCCAGCAAGGCAAGAGACGAAATAAGCCGGCACGGCCCGTCAGCAGGGAGGCGAGCCGGCGCCCACGCGACAAGAAGCATGGGGCAAATGGGAGAGTGCTGACTTTTCGTATGGTGGAAATATCTTTCGGGATGTGAAGTTAGCCCAGACCGTGGGAGGCTGTCAAGGGACGTTCTCTCGGCTGCCCGGTTAAGGTCTGGTGTCCAGGACATGTGGGTGCGGGGGATGAGGGATGCGGCCCGACTGGCAGCGGTTGCCGTGGGGGCGAGGTTCGCCCGCCTCAGTACGCCAGCGCGATGTCCTTGCCCTTTTTGCCTCCGCCTGCAGAGGGAGAGGACGTCGCAGCATCCGACGTCTTCCCGCTGCCCCCAGCCGCGTAGGCCTGATCGAGGATTTGACTGAGGTGTCGCACCTGCACAGGCATGCCGCGGCGCTTCACCCCATAGGCCAGGTGCATCATGCACGCCGGGCACTCCGTGGCCAGAATGGTGGCGCCGGTCTTCTCGACGTTGCCCATCTTCCGATCCAGCACCCCCACAGCCTCCTGGTGGTGCAGGAAGGTGTAGCTGCCAGCCGCCCCACAGCACCAGTCCGCCTCCGGCAGCTCCTTGTAGGTCATCCCCGGGATGGATTCCAGGAGCTTCCGTGGCTGTGCGGTGACCTTGGCGAACCGGTTCGAGAGGTGACACGGATCGTGGTAGGTGACGGTCCCCTGGAGCGTGCCGAGGCTCCCGTCCGGGCCGATGGCTATCAGGAACTCGCTGAAGCTCTGAGTCTTCTTGGCGAGCGCCGCGGCCTTTTCGGTATAGGCCGGATCGTCCTTCAGGAGCTGCCCGTAATCCTTCAGGTGCGTGCTGCAACTGCCGCACTCCGAGACTATCGCGTCCAGCGCCATGGCAGGGGCAAGCCGCTCGACGTTCTTGCGCGCGATGTCGCGCGTTGCCTCCAGGTCCCCGTAGGCCTGGGCGGGACGGCCGCAGCAGGTGTTGTTGAGGATGGTCACGGCGCATCCGTTCCGTTCGAGGACCCGCAGCGTGGCCTCGATGACCTCGGGGTACTGGAAGCTGAAGCCGCAGGACACGAAGTAGCCCACCCGGTGTATCGGGTTGGCCGGCGTGTTCCGGCCATTTTGCGCGCCCCGACGGAAGATCTTCTCCGGCATCGACTCCACGACACGGTTCGCCACGACCAGGCGTTTGTCCATCAAGTTCAGGAGCCCCGTCTTGTCGGCCAGCGCCGCCACGCCGGTCCGCTTCGCCCACACGGCCATGCGCCCTGCCCACTCCAGCCGTTTGCTGTCCGACAGAACCTTTCGGAACAGGGTGCGCTGGAGGGTTGGCTGTCCGTATCGCGCGACATACGCCTGTCGTATGGCGGTGACCACTTCATCCGTCTTCAGGGCGGGGAAGCAGTGGGCCGTGCAGCCGCGACAGAGCAGGCAGTCGTCCAGCGCCTGGACTGCTTCAGGGGTCAGCTCGATATCCCCCAGGACCAGGCCGCGCGCAACGGCCCAGCGACCACGCGCCAGCGAATGCTCCGAGCCGGTCACCCGGTACACGGGGCAGCCGGCCTGGCAGAACCCGCAGCGGTTGCACTTCGCGATCAGATCGTACAAGGGGAGGAGTTCCGTCATTGCCATGGTCTATCCTCCTCAGATCCCGCCCAGGAATCTCCCCGGATTACAGAGGCTCCGGGGATCGAAGTCTGCCTTCAGCCGTCGCATCACGTCGAAAGCCCCGCCCGGCTTCCCCCAGGCGTCCAGGTGGGCCTTGAGGGCCGCTGGAGCCGCCTGCAGGACCAAGCTCCCCTCTGCCGTCTCCGATTCCCGGCGAAGTTCCTCGAGAGCGCTGGCCAGGACCTCGACCGGCGGCGCCTCCGGCCCAAGCAGGTAGCAGGCTCGGACAACCCCGCTCCCGGCGTGGGCGGTGACAGCGGCGCGGAGCCTGTGGCGACGGCCCAGGCCCTCGGCGGCAGCCAGCATGTCGGCGCTTCGACTAATGAGAACCGCGATCTTGTACGTGATACGCTCCGGCGGTGGGCCAGGCAGGAGGTCGAACGCGTTGCGGATGGTCTGCCATGCCGGGGCAGTTCGCTCGTCCGACAGGGTCGTCGTCGCACGAGCCTGCGCGTCCCGGAAGAGCCCGGTGAAGTCCCGCACCTGCCGCTCCACGGTCTCGCGGCTTCCCGCCAGGGACACGGCCAGGCCGTAACCCGTCGCATCGAGACCCAGGGTCGGTCCCAGCAAGACCACGGCATCCGAACCCAAGAGTTCCATGGCCTCGGGGAGTAGCACGGAATCCAGGATCTTGGCCACCACGCCCGCGGCCTGGCCCAGCTCAGCGAAGACTCCGGCGACGCTGGCCCGAACCGCGGGGAGCGGCAGCAGCTTGAAGGTGGCCTCCGTGATGATCCCCAGGGTGCCCAGGCTGCCGATGAACAGCTTGTTCATGTCGTAGCCTGAGACGTTCTTGATGACCTTGCCGCCGCAGCGGATCCGCTCACCGTCCGGGAGGACGACCCGCATCCCCAGCACCCAGTCCCGCGCCGTGCCGTACAGGAGCCGGCACGGGCCGCTGCCGTTCGCGGCCAGAATGCCGCCGACGGTGGCCTTCTCCTCGGCGGGCGGGTCCAGGGGGAGGAACTGGTGCTGCTTCGCCAGCTCGACCTGCAGATCGGCGAGGCGCATGCCCGCCTCGACCGTGACGTTCAGGTTGGCGGCGTCGAATTCGACGATCCGGTTGAGTCGGTCGAGGACGACGGCCACGTCAGCCCGGGCTGGGAGGTTGCCCAGACCCATGGCCGTCCCGCCACCCCACGGGATGATGGCTGCCCCCGCATCGGCACAGGCCCTCACGACCGAGGACACCTCTTCCTGCGAGGTCGGCTGCACGCTCAGGGCCGGAGATACCCCATCCACGGCGAATGCCGCCGCGGCTGGCCCGGCATGCACATGCGCCCTCCCGACGATCTCCTCCAGACGCCGCTCCAGCCGATCCACCTCAGGCCGCATGGCGGGCCTCCTCCGGGGTCGGGAACATCTTCCCGGGGTTGGCAAGGTTCCGAGGATCGAACGCCTTCTTCACCCGGAGCTGGCTGCGGATCTCGGCGTCGCCGTGGACGAGGCGCATGGCGTCGATCTTCTCCAGTCCCACGCCGTGCTCGCCGCTGATGGTGCCGCCCATCTCCACGCACAGCTCCAGGATCTCCATGCCGGCTTTCATGACGCGGGCCTTCTGTTCCGCATCCCGCCAATCGAACAGGATCAACGGGTGCAGATTCCCGTCCCCGGCGTGGAAGACATTGGGGATCTGCAAGTTGTACTTCTTCGCCACCTCGGCCACCTTGCGGAGCACCTTGGGCAGGGCCGTGCGCGGAACCGTGCCGTCGCAGACCAGGTAGCTCGGGGTGATGCGCGCCACGGCCCCGAAGGCGCCGCGCCGCCCGGCCCAGAGGGCAGCCCGCTCCGCCTCGTCCTTGGCCACCCGGACCTCCCGGGCGCCATGCGCTCGACACAGGTCCGTGATGGCCCGGGCCTGTTGCTCCAGATCGTCCTTCAGGCCGTCCACCTCGATGATGAGCACCGTCGCGCAGTCCAGGGGGAACCCGCAGTGCATGGACTCCTCCACCGCCGTGATGACGAGTTGGTCCATCATCTCGAGGGTGGCGGGCACCATGCCGGCGGCCACGATGGCTGAGACGGTTTCGCTGCCCTCCTCGATCGAGTCATAGATGGCCAGGAGGGTCTTCACGCCCTCGGGCAGGTGCACGATGCGGACGACGACCTCGGTGCAGATCCCGAGCGTGCCCTCGCTCCCGACGAAGACCCCAGGGAGGTCGTAGCCCGGGACATCGGGGGATCTCCCGCCGATCTTTGCCACTTCGCCGTCGGGCAGGACCAGGGTCAGGCCCATGACGTGGTTCGTGGTTACCCCGTACTTGAAGCAGTGGGGGCCACCGGAGTTCTCGGCCACATTGCCTCCCAGGGTGGCCGCCTTCTGGCTCGCCGGATCCGGGAGGTACTGGTAGCCCAGCGGGGCCAGGTGCGTTCCCAACTCCAGATTGAAAAGGCCCGGCTGCACCCGGGCCCGCAGATTGGCGCGATCCACCTCAAGGATCTGGCTCATCCGGATCATCTCGATAACGACGCCGCCCTTGAAGGGGATGGTGCCCCCGCTGAGGTTCGTGCCCCCGCCGCGCGGCACGAAGGGCACGCCGTACTTGTTGCACGTGCGCACGACCCCGGCCACCTCCTCGGTGGAGTGGACGAAGACGACTACGTCCGGGCGCCGTTCCTCCAGGTAAGCATCGTACTTGTAGAGCTGGAGGTCCACGTCCGAGTCCAGGACGTTCGCCTTGCCCACGATCTGTCGAAGTTCAGCAACGAACGCGCGCGGCACCATAGGTGTCTCTCCTCACGAGAGAGTCGAGCGGTGGAGCGACCGGATATGTCGGCTCCGGATTGGCGGGGGGAGTCCGGGGACCCGCTGCAACGCCCCGATCCGATGGGCCAGCCAACCCGGGTCGAAAGGCATGGGCAAAGGACAAGGCTGCGAGTCGTTGGAGAAGTGGAAAGTCGCTACCGTGAGACGAAGGTAGCCAGGGGCGTAGCGGACTGTCAAGGGATTCTCACTCGCGCGCCCCGAAAGTCCAAGGTTTCAGACCTGGTCTCGCTTGGCGGAGGGAGCGCGGCCGTTCCCCCATCCCTGGAGAACGGTCGCCTGGTCGACAGCCTCTGGGGAACCCGAAGCGAAGGCAGTGATTCCTGCTGCGGTCTATGCGAACAGGCCGGCCTCGCGGCCCTGGGCGAGTTTCACGGCGACGTCGATCGCATCCAGCATGCTCTGGTGAGCGGCGGTGCCTTTGCCGGCCTTCCCGAAGGCGACCCCGTGGTCTACGGAGGTGCGGATGATGGGGAGGCCCAGGGTGACGTTCACCCCACTCACCGAGGTCCACTTCTGGGTGGCCTTGTCGAATGTGAAGCCCAGGGTCTTCAGGGGGACGTGTCCCTGGTCGTGGTACATGCAGACCACGATGTCGTAGAGTCCACCGCGGGCCCGGCCGAAGACGGTGTCGGGCGCGATGGGTCCATCCGCCTTGATCCCTTCGGCCTTGGCCTCTTCGATGGCGGGGATGATCTCTGTGATCTCCTCGTCGCCGAACAGGCCGTGCTCCCCCGCGTGGGGGTTCAATCCGGCCACGGCAATCTTGGGCTCGGCGATGCCCAGGGCCTTCAGGGCCCGGTTTGCCAGACGGATGACGGTCAGGATGCGCGGCTTCTTCGTCCGCTCGATCGCCTGGCGGAGCGAGACGTGAGTGGACACGTGGACCACCCGCAGGTCCTCGCTGAGGAGCATCATGGCGTAGTCCTTGGTGTTGGTCATGGCCCCGAAGATCTCCGTGTGGCCCGGATGCGGGCAGCCCGCCTGATTGATGGACTCCTTGTGGATGGGGCCGGTGACCACCGCGTGGATCTCCCCGGCCAGGGCCAGCTTGATCCCCCGCTCGATGTACTCCACCGAGGCCTTGCCGCACATGGCGCTGACCTTGCCGTACTGCAGCTTCGCCATGTCCACGTTCGCCAGGTCCAGGACGTCCAGGGTCCCGTGGGTGAAGCGCGCCTCGGTCACCTTGGTGATGGGAGCGAGGCCAAGGGACAGCTTCGTGATCCGCAACGCATCCGACATGGCGTTCCGGTCGCCGATGACGAAGGGTCGTGCCCTGGCGTATACGGAGGGATCTGCCAGGGCCTTGACAGCGATCTCCGGCCCGATGCTGGCGGGATCTCCCATGGTGATGCCGAGAATCGGTCGGTCCATGGTGGCGTGCCTCCTATTGTCCAATAGCGGTCAGCGTTCAGCAGTCAGCATTCAGCCTCTTGAATCCGTTGCTGGGCCTGACGCTGACGGCTGACAGCTCACCGCTGGGGGCTTTATACCACACCAGCATGCGCCCGTCACCCGCTCGCTCCGAGTCCGCAAACATTCCGGAACGTTTGGTCAGGGTCTCCCATCACGCGATCCGCGATGCCAGAGACGTCGGAACCGCGCTACCAGGGGTCCAAGCCCAGGAGCCTCGCGGGGGTCCGTCGGGCCATGAGGTCAATCTCGGCTTGGCTGAAGCCCTGGTCCGCTAGTCGGTCCAGGAACTCGCCCATGCCCTGGATCGGATCCACGGCATGGTCCGCCCGACCGAGGTCCGTGACCAGGACCGTCCGCTCGATTCCCACGGCACGCATGATCTCTGCTAGCCGGGACCAGTCCGTTACGCTGTTGCCGTGCACGTGCATTCGCTCGAAGAAGGCTCCCTCGCTTGCCATTTCCTGTTGCATGGCAAGAGGGATGGCCAGGCCGTGGAGTTCCGGATGACTCACCAGGACCTTTCGGACGCCGGCCTGTCGGGCTGTCCGGACCAGGATCAGGATCTCCTCGGGAGACAGATGGCAGGTCCCCAGGATCACATCCGCCTGGGCGACGAGATCGAGGATTCGCCTCACTTCATCCCGCACGCGGCCTGCCTCGTCCAGGATGGTTATGCCGCCGACCTTGCCGTCGTGGCGGCGCTGATGCGCCGCCGACTGGGTCGGCATGAAGATCTCTTTGGCGCCCAGCGCGATGGCCGCCCGCACGGCCTCGGGATTCAGGCCACCCACCGCGTCGTTCAAGGTCACGCCCCCGAAGATCCTGATCCCGCCCACTACCTCCTCCACGATCTGCGCCAGGTCGGCCGTGATCGTGTGGTGCGACTTGAGCAGAACGGCGCGCATGCCTGCCGCCTTGGCGGCCCGCGCCAGTGCCACGGCGTCCATCTTGCGCGGCCGGACATCCGGCCCCGCATGCACGTGCAGGTCGATGACTCCGTTCAAGTCTGCCGTAGGCATTCAGCCCTCAGCGATCAGCGTTCAGCCTCGGAATATGACCCGGAAGCCGACGCCTTCTTCAATCTCGTTGCCTGCTGAAAGCTGATGGCTGACCGCTGACTGCTCGCAGCCCATCATGCCGCCATCAGCGATCGCAGGTAGGAAACGGTCTCGAGCGCCAGTGCCCGGCGGTCACCAATGTGGGCCAGGCAGACTGAAGCGGCGCCGTCGTAGCCGATGTCCCGCAGGGTGGCCATGATGGCGGGCCAGTCCAGGCCAGGTTTTGCCTGGATGCCAGGCGGGACGCGCCCGGGCTCATACAGATGGAGATGTTGCGCCAGGCCTGCCGCGGCGCGCAGTCCCTCGATTACCGACGCCTCCTTCTGATGGAGGTGATAGGTGTCCAGCATCAACCCGAAGGCAGGGTGGTTGATGCGTTGCACCCAGGCCACCGCCTCGGCCACGGTGCAGATGAAATTGCTGTCGGCCTCGTGGGTCGGTGCCAGTAAGAGGGAAGATCCCACCGACGCGCCGAATCGGGCGAGATTGGTGAACATCCCTTCCGCCAGGTTCTCCGCATCCTCGGCAGACGCGCCGCTGGGCAGGCTGCCCTTTGTGCCGGCCAGGGTCACCGGCACACCGAAATGACCCGCGAAATCCAGGAGGTCTTTGAGCCGGTTCAGTGCGCGGGTTCGGATCGCCGGATCAGGACGAAGCAGGGTGAGGCCCTCGGCCACGATCCGCCCGCTGTTCACCGCCGTCAGGGTCAGGTCGAAGGGCTTCAGCGCCTGGTCCATCTCGGCCACGCCGATGGTCCCCGGCGGGCCGGGAAAGAACTCGATGCCGTCGTAGCCCAGTTCCTTCGCCTCGGCGGCCAGCAGTTCCGGCGTCCCCAACAGCAGGTTCACCATGTAGCCGGTCGCGGCGATATCCGGCGTACTGGCCAGCAGACTCAATTGCATGGGAGACCCGAAAGAGAAACTACAACATATCCACAGATTGCGCAGATTACACCCCCACCCTCTGAGGGGGAGGGAGTGGGAGGGGGGCTGCGTAATCTGCGGATGCCTAGGAGGTCTTTACCTTCGCGATCTCGGCGGCGACAGCGTCCCCCACCGCGCCTGTGGCGGCGCGGCCGCCGATATCTGCGGTGTGGTAGCGCGAATCGCGGAGCGTTGCTTCGACGGCCGTCTCGATCGCCCTGGCCGCCTTCCCGGCCTGGACATCCTGCTTCCGCTCGGCCAGCCACTCGAGCATCATCCCGACCGAGAGGATCTGGGCGATCGGATTGGCGATCCCCTTGCCCGCGATGTCCGGCGCCGTCCCGTGAGAGGGCTGGAACAGACCATAAGCATCGCTCACATCGGCGGAGGGGGCCAAGCCGAGGCCGCCCACAGTGCCAGCTGCCAGGTCCGAGATGATGTCCCCGAACATGTTCTCAGCCACGACCACGTCGTAATGGAGCGGCCGGCGCAGCATGTACATGGTCATGGCATCCACGTACGCGTGCTCGGTCTGGATGCCGGGGAACTCGCGCGCCACGTCGTAGAAGATCTGGCGGAAGAAGGCCATGCTCTTCAGGACGTTCGCCTTGTCCACACAGGTGACGCGCCGCACCTTGTCCGCCGGCGCACCCTGCCGCCCCTGTGCAATTCGGAAGGCGTAGCGCACGATCCGCTCGGTCCCGGGGCGGGTGATGACCATGCTGTCCACGGCCACGTGCTCGCCCACCTTCACCCCGGCCCCGCGCGAGGCGTACAGCCCCTCGGTGTTCTCTCGCATGATCACGTAGTCGATGGCCGGATCGTCCGCCAGTACGGGCGGAACTCCCGCGTACCGCCTGATTGGACGGATCCCAGCGTACAGGTCCAAGACGAAGCGTAGAGTGAGCTGAGGCGCGATCTCCGTCCCGTCGGGAAACCGGATGCTCGGATCGCCCGTCGAGCCGAAGAGGATGGCATCTGCAGTCTTGCATGCCTCCAGTGTTTCACTGGGCAGATCCGTGCCTATCTCCTTGTAGCAGCGCGCGCCCGCCCGATACTCCTTGCAGTCGAAGCGGAGGCCCGGGAATGCCGTTTCCACCGTCCGCAGGACCTTCAGGGCCTCTGCCATCACCTCGGGCCCGATGCCGTCACCGGGCAAGACAGCGATTCGATAAGTTTCCATGTTCACGCTCCCAAGTACGTCAGTGCCATTGAGGATGGAAAAGCGAATTCAACGAATCACAAGTCGCGGCAACCACATCACCGTGGAGGGGAAGTACGAAATGACCGCCAGCGTCGCGAGGAGAGGGATGTACCACGGCACAAGGGCCCGGACCAGTCGATCAAAGGAGATGTTCCCGACCCGCACTAGGACGAAGAGCACAGAACCGTAGGGCGGGGTGAGTACCCCGATCATGAGGTTGAACACCATCACCACCCCGAAGTGGAGCGGATCGATGCCCACCTTCACTACCATGGGGACCAGGAGAGGCGTCAGGATCGTGATCGCGGCCGCCACCGACATGAAGCAGCCGGCGATCAGGAGGAAGATATTGAGGATCAGCAGGACCACCTGGGGATTCGTCGAGATGCCTGCCATGAAGTCCACCAGGACGAACGGGATGCGGTAGCGGATCAGGAGCCAGCCGAACATCGAGGCGGCCGCCAGAATGAACAGGATGATGCCGGTCTCCAGCACGGTCTCCTGGCAGACGCGGTAGAGCCCTTTCCACGTGAGTTCCCGGTAGCAGAAGACCGTGAGGATCACCGCGTAGGCCGCCGCGACGGCGGAGGCCTCCGTCGGGGTGAAGATGCCCGTCCAGATCCCGCCGATGATCAGGACCGGCGTGAGCAGGGACGGGAAGGTCGTCAGCGTCGCCTCCCAGGCTTGCCGCAGCGTCGCGCGCCGATGCTGGGGGTAGTCCCGCTTCACGGCGAAGTAGCTGCACATCACCATCATGGCCAGGCCCATCAGGATGCCAGGGATGATCCCCCCGATGAACAGCCCGGCAACGGAGGTCTGGGCGAGGACGCCATAGAGGACCATGGGGATGCTGGGCGGAATGATCGGTCCGATGGTGGACGAGGCCCCGGTGACCGCCACGCTGTACTCGCGGTCGTACCCGGCCTCGAGCATGGCCTTGATCTCGATCTGGCCCAGGCCGGCCGCGTCGGCGATGGCCGAGCCGGACATGCCAGCGAAAATCATACTGCCCAGCACGTTCACGTGGCCCAGGCCGCCTCGCACGTGACCGACCATCGTATTGGCAAAGTGGAAGATCCGGTTGGTCACGCCGCCCTCGTTCATGATCCGGCCCGCCAACAGGAACAGCGGGATGGCCAGCAGCGGGAAGCTGTCCACGCCGTAGAGCATCCGCTGGGCGACCACGCCGAACGGGATGTTGGTCCATCCCCGCTCGATGCCGAGGATGGTGAGCACCGTGATCCCGAGGGCGTAGGCCACCGGGACGCCCAGGAGCATGAAGAAGATCAGCCCACCCAGGAAGAGCCAGGTCATGCTTTGCTCCTCCACCCGACCTGCTGCGCGGCCGCGATCACATCCCGCCCCAGGGCGATGAGCATCAGCACGGCGCAGATGTCGAGGGCGAGGTAGCTGTATCCGATCCGGAGCCAATCCACGGTCTGGCTGTAATTGTCCCAGGTGAGATGCGTCATCTGCACGCCCCCCACCAGCAGGACGGCCGCAAAGACCCACATGAGGACGGCGATGGCGAGGCGAAGCACGTCGGCGAGAGCGCGAGGCACCCGGTCCAGCAGGAACTCCACCTGGATGTGCTGTCGCAGGTGAGCGGCGCGGGCGGCCCCCAGGAAGATGACCCAGAGGAAGAGGAAGCCCGCCAGCTCCTCGGTCCAGACCGCGGGAACCTTAAGTGCGTCCCGGGCCGCCACCTCCATCAGGAGGCAGACCACCATCACGATGAAGGCGACAGTGGTCACCGCATTCACGCCGCGATGCACCAGTTCGAGGACTCGGGCCATCGCTTTCAACCGTCGAGCAGGACGGAACGAGGCGATCGCCCCGGCATGGGAGCGATCGCCTCGTCACCGGTGCGTTGGACACGGGCGCTGGCTGCGTCCAGCGCTTCGACCCGCTGCCGGCGTGGTGAGGCAGAAATGTGCAGCAGACGACCGAGCCCGCAGAGGGTCCCGCGTGGGGCTCCGTGATCTGTTGCGAATTCCTGAGTCCACACGCTAGGCGAGGTACGGCTTCACGTACTGCTCGAAGATCTCCTTGTCGAAGGACGGACGCAGCCGTTCCACCGCCGGGCTGATCTTGGCCCGGAACGACTTCTTGTCTGCGTCCACGAACTTCATCCCCTTCTGTTCCAGCTCTTTCTGCAGGTCCCCCTCCCATTCCTTCTCGATCTTTCGCAGGTAGAGGAACGAATCCGTGGCGGCCCCGGTGAAGACCTCTTTCTGCTTGGGGGTCAGCTTCTGATGGAACTTCTCGCTAACCAGGCAGACACGGTAATCATAGATGTGATCCGTGTGCATGCAGAACTTCTGCACCTCGTAGAACCGGAAGGCCTTGATCGCCGAGAGCGGATTCTCCTGGGCGTCCACCACGCCCATCTGGAGCGCATTGTAGTTCTCGTGGCCCGGGATGGATGTCGGGATCGTCCCCAACTCCTTCCAGACCTCGACGTATTCCTTGATCAGCGGCAGCCGCAGCTTCAGGCCCGCCACATCCTTCTGGGCGGGCAGGGGCCGGTTGGCTGTCAGCTTTCGCGGCCCGCGGGCGGAGTACATCAGCGGCCGGATTCCCGCCTTCTTCAGGATGACCTCCCGCAGGCGGGCGCCCAGCGCCCCGTCCAGCGCCTTCATCATCGGCTCTTCGCTTGGATGGACGAAGGGGATGGTGAAGGGGAACAGTTCCGGGGCGTAGGTGCTGGTCAGGATGGCGGCGACAAACTGCATCTCCGTCTCGCCGAGGCTCAACTGCTGAAAGGTATCCTTCTCGCCTCCCAGCACTGCGCTCATGAAAAGGTTCACCGTGAATTCGCCGTTGCTGCGCGTTTCCAACAGCTCTTTGAATTTCTTGAGGGCCGCCTCTTCCACCCCGCCCGGGGGAACGATGGTGGAATACTTGACCTCGATGGCCCTGGCGGCTCCTTCGGCGCGCCCGGTCACCCAGATGAAGCTGGGAGCCGTGGCGGCGGCCAACCCCATGCCCAGAAGCTCGCGACGGGTCAGACCTCTCTCCCGTGTGCTCATGACTGTTCCCTCCATTGGCACCGTGTATAGCGACAGGTGATTCAGACGGGGACGCCCCCTCCGAAGGGCCCCCGCACCACTGGCGCGCCTTTCTCCACCGTCAGCCGGCCGCGAGCATATACCCGGTCCACATCGCCGCCCTTGCTCAAGACCACGACATCCGCATCCCGCCCCGGCCGGAGATATCCCTTTCGGGGAAGACGCAGCAGATCCGCCGCGTGGGCGGTGCAAAAGCGAGCCGCCTGACCCCATGGGAGCCCGCTGCCAGCAAGCTCCCGCACGGTTGCCAGCAGCGAGTCCGGGCCGGCCATGTACTGGCCCATCACGCAGCCGGCCGCGTCCAGGCGGGGGTAGGCCGCGCCGCTGTCGCTACTGAGCGTGATCCGGGCCGGCGGAACCCGATCGGCAAGCGCCTGCAAAATCGCCTTGGCAGGAGGGATCGCGTGGGCATGTCCCGTCTCCGGCCGCTGCATTCCGGTGAGGTCGATGCTGCCCCCGGCCCGCGCGTACTCCATGGCCTGCTGCCATAGTTTCGGGTTCCGGTTCACGTGGGTGGCAACCATGCGGTCCGGTGGGATCCCGGTTCGCCGGTGGACTTCCTGGAGCGGCCCCAATCCCTCCGGCTGATCACCGATGTGGGCATGCAGGACCGCTCCTTTCCCCGCAAGCCGCCCGCCCGTGTAGGCGGCGTGGGCCAGCCGGCAGAGTTCCTCCAAGGCGTAGGCCGGCGCCATGGCCTCCGAGATGGAGACCTTGATCCCCACGACCCGATCGAGAAAGGCCACGTCCGTTTGCGGGTCACCGGTAAGGGTCGGGACCGGGTTCTTCCATCCCCCAGTATAGCAGAAGGCGGTGATTCCCTCCGCGTCAAGGGCTGCGGCCCGGGCCAAGAGCGTCGGGATCGTTCGGCTCAGACTGTCAGCGCCCGGCGGGGAAATGACGGTGGTTACACCGACGCCCACGATCCGCTCGATCTGGAGATCGGTGGTCCGCGTGGTCGGGCCACCCATGCCGCTCGCCCCCATCACGTGAAGATGGCCGTCAATGAGGCCGGGCAGGACGATGCCATCCGCGGCCTGGATGACCTCGCCCTCGCCGATCCCGGTGGGAACCCGGAGACTGGCCCCCACGGCCGCGATCCGTCCGTCTAGGATCAGGAGATCGACGATCCCCCGATCCTCTGGATCAAAAACGTGCCCACCGCGTATCAACGTCCAGGTCATATCCGTTCCCCGCGAGAAAAGCCTACGTCGAACTTAACCGCAGATTTCGCAGATTACGCAGATTGTTTCGGAGGGATCTTCCCCGTCAAATCTGTGAAATCTGCGTAATCTGTGGTTTCAGTGGCAGTTTTCTAGTCGCACAAGATCCCGCCGTTCACCTCGACCGTCTCGCCGTGGACGAAGCGGGCGGCGTCCGAGGCCAGGAAGGCCACGGTGTCGGCGATGTCATTCGGCTCGGCCATGCGTCCCAGGGGCGTGTTCTTGATGATGCCGTCGAGGATCTCCTGTGGCCAGCCCACCATCATCTCGGTCTTGCTGGACCCGGGATTCACCCCGTTCACCACGATCCCGTACTGCCCCAGCTCCTTGCCCAGCTTCTTCGTCATCGCCAAGACGCCGCCCTTCGAGGCGACGTAGTGGATTCCCGCAAACGATCCACCGTTCCGCGCCGCGATGGAGGCGATATTCACGATGTGGCCGCGCTTCTGCTTTTTCATGATGGGGATGACGGCCTTACAGCAGAGGAACACGCCCTTCATGTTTATGTCCACCATTCGATCCCACTCTTCCTCGCTGAGTTCTTCCGTGGGCACATTCGTCCAGATGGCGGCGTTGTTTACCAGGATGTCCACCCGCCCTCCGAAGTGGGTCATGGCGGCCTTGACCATGGCCTCCACGCTCTCGGCCGACGCCACATCCGTGCGGGCGGCCAGCGCCTCGCCGCCGTCCTTCTTGATGAGGGCCGCTGTCTCCTCGGCTCCTGGTAGGTTGATGTCCGCCGCGACGACGCGGGCGCCACCCCGCGCCAGCCGACGGCAGATGGCCCGGCCGAATCCTCTGGCGGATCCGGTCACAATGGCGGTCTGTCCCACGAATTCCATGAAAGACTCCTTTCCTGTCGCGCACGACGCCCATGCGGATGCGCCGGCGGATTCCTCGCCATATTCGGTCGCGCCTGACCCCTGAACAGTGCCGCTTGAATATCAGGATGTGGTAGGGAAGTCAATCCGGGGGGTGTGAACGTCCCTTCAAGCGCACCACTCCAACCCGTTCATGTCTTCGGTGTTCTCCATTTCCCTTGACATCCCCACCCGCGTGCTTGGATACTCCGCGGCAGTGCGAGCGGCACATCGAGGCTGGCGGCGGTGGCTAGGGATGGCCAGGTCGGGCCGCGGCGCGGTCGCGGGCTGGGCCGGCGGGAATCCCCGCGCACGCCCGAAAAGCAAATTCTATCACCCCCTCACTCCCTAACTGTCTGATTGCGACAGGGGGGTCGGATGCTTCCCTACTTCTCTCGCCATTACTCCTGTGGGCCCACGGGCGTGCACCGGCTCGCCAAGGTTGGCGTGATCGGGCTGGCACTCCTTCCCCTTCTTATCGGCTGTCAGAAGCCGCTCTACCGGGACCAGGACCTGGCGAAAGTGCTGGACGCCTATCGCCAAGGGGAGACGCAGGCCCGGGAACGGCATCGGCAATCGGCGGAGCAGAGCATCCGTCGGCTGGAGGTCCGTAAGACCTCTGACGGACACCAGGTTAGCGTGGACTTGAATCGAGCGCTACTGGCGCAGGTGATCCGCCAGATCCTCGACCAGAGTCAAGTGCCGTACCTGGCGCAGGGCGAGCTGAATTTGCAGGGAGAGGTCACGGCCAGATTCGAGAACGTTCCTTTGGTCCGGGCGGTGAACTTCCTGCTGCGCGGTCAGGGCCTGTCGGCCGCCATGGAGGAGGAAATCCTGATCATCCGCGAGGGTGAGGAGGAGCGCCAGCCCGACGATAAGAGCACCTCTCCACGCTCAAGGGGCGGCGAGGGATCGAAGACAGATGGCACGGAGGGGCGCACGGAAGCACGGACGATCGCTTTGAAACATATGGAAAGCGAGGTCGGTCTAAAGTTCGTGCAGGATCTCTTTCCCGGTAATAGGGGACGGTCATGATTTTATGCAATTCATTTTTTCGGAAACGGGATTCCTCCCCCCTTCGCCAGACGCTCTCCGCGGAGGACCGCCCGGCTGACCGCCGGTTGGGTGAGGCTGAGCTTGGCGGCCAGGGCGGTGCCGGGTAGCCCCAACTCCCGCATGGCCCAATAACAGAGTATTGGGGGACGGTCATGAAAATATGAAATTCTTCTCCTCCTTCACCGGGGTGTACAGGAGCCACCACGCGCCGTGCTGCCCGTCTCGAAACCCTCGGGATACTGCACCACGATCATCTGCCCTTGCCCTACAGCGGCGCAGCGCCTTTTCCGGATCATGTGGACCGGGGCGCACCTCGTCCACCGCGCACGGCCGGCGATGAGTGGAGGTTCGCCTCCCAGCTCAGAGAATCGCATAAATTCATGACCGTCCCCCATTCTGATACTCGACGACGAGAAGCGGCGTCTTCTTGGCCGCTTTGACCTCTGGCAATGGGTAGACAACGATGTCCGTCTTGGGGCTGCGGCGCCCGTGCTGCGTTCTCTGTTCCTGGGCCATTTGTTCGAGCGCGTAGCCGTAGTGGTGGTGCAGGTGCAGGATGAACTCCTGGCGGACCCGCTCCTCCGGTGTGGCCTTCAGCCACTTCTGACGCAGCGGACTAAATATCTCATTGCCGCGGATCTGAATCTGATCCGGCTTGACGTATGCTTTCGGCTGCTTGGCCATGGGTTTTCCTATGCACCTTGAAGTTCCTGAAGTCTTCCCGAATCGGCGTAACTGTAGTGGTCAGACTCGCCGACGATCACATGATTGTGTAGCACCAGACCGAGCAATTCGACCGCCTTCAACAGATCGCGTGTCGTGTCATCGTCACCCGCTGATTAATGCGGGACGTTGTTGACCGAGTGGAATAACTTTTCCGGCACCGGGTGCTCCGGATGCTCCTCCGGGAGCGGCGGATTGATGCTGGGATTATCCGCAAGCTCCTCGGGTGGCGGCATTCGGGCTTCAGCCTCCACAACGATGTCCGGATCGGCGCGCAGGATGCCGAGGGCCGCCGGGCGGTTTCCGAGTACATCCTCCGCTCCTCCTTCTCTCAGGGGAAGCTGCGCTATCATGCCAAGAGCGGGACCACGATCTACCGGTCGAAGATGCACCCGGTGCTCAAACGGAACTTCGAGGTGTTCTCCTCGCTGGATTGGCTCGCGGCGCTCACCGCGCACATAATAGGGACGTAATAGGGGACGGTCATGGTTTTATGCAATTCATTTTTTCGGAAACGGGATTCCTCCCCCCTTCGCCAGACGCTCTCCGCGGAGGACCGCCCGGCTGACCGCCGGTTGGGTGAGGCCGAGTTTGGCAGCCACGACAGTGCCGGGTAGCCCCAACTCCCGCATGGCCCAATAACAGAGGAGGCTGCGGTGCCGGACGCGGGTTGGAATCTTGCTGGGCGTCAAGAGGTCCGCGGGCGCGAGGCCGGCACCGGCAGCGACCCGGCGCAGGAGCCAGTCGAAATCATGGCCGCGAGCCCGGAGGCGGTGACGCCGCTCCAGCCGCTCGCCGCCGGCTTTCAGAACGCTGTCCACAAACTCGCTCTCTCCGAGAATCCGCTCATCCCCGTGGAGGCGGTCGCCTAGGCGGCGGCGGGCCGTGAGGGCCGCCCAGCCCCCCGCGCTCCGGATCAAGCCTCCCCCGGTCAACTCCGGC
>Ga0315285_10001022_pt1 | contig 29149 bp, 34 predicted proteins | sample YL17G09_36_MG_FD_203698 | JGI IMG/M metagenome (GOLD analysis project Ga0315285, IMG submission 203698) | Sediment microbial communities from Yellowstone Lake, YNP, Wyoming, USA - YL17G09_36 | ecosystem: Environmental > Aquatic > Freshwater > Lake > Sediment | place: USA: Wyoming | collected...
AACGTTCACGCCCTCCTCGACCATCAAATGGTCAACGAGAGGCTTCCATCCGACTTACAGTCTACTGCTGAGCAAATTGGACTCTACATCCTCGGCGTTGCGATTCGCTATTTCCAAACTACCATTAGAGTAAGAGTCTACGAGACACCCGATAGCTGGGTCGAGCTAGAAGATGACGCAACCTATTAACCGGAATAACAGTCGAATGATTACTCCTGATTACCATTATGGTACAGGAGGCATGGAGATCCAACAGGTAGCAGAGGAGTTTGCTCCGCGACACCGGAATCCGATGGTACTGATAAATTGGTACAACGTTCTCAAGTACCTACTACGTTATCACCGCAAAGCGAAGAAGGCTCAACAACTCCTAGACCTTCGTAAATGTTATACCTCACTAGTTCAACTGATGGAGCTTTATGATGACAGTCGACTTGGAAAACCAATTACAATTACTTCGGGTGTATCTGAGCCAGAAGAAGTTTCATCGGGATTCCCAAGAGCATATACTGGCCAGGAACTTTCTAGAACAGTTCCCGAGGAAGCTAACAGATCAGGAGGAACGGGAGTTCCGGCTACTACTGAAGGACGCGATACTGGAACCGGAGGTAAGTTCGGATTCGACCCAAGAGTTCCCAAAGACTTCGACTAAGCCATTTGACTTTCTAATTCCGAAGAAGGGCTGGCTTCGTAAGTACTACGATTATACGTTGACAAGTGAGCCTCCGGCTGTCTTTCACTTCGCGTCTGCGTATACGGTACTCGGAGCGGTTTTGGGACGGAACGTCTATTTTGATAAGACGTTCTATAAGGTGTATCCAAACATCGCGTTGGTGCTAATTGCACCAACCGGCAAGTGCCGGAAGTCATCAGCAACAAACATAGCGCTCTCGTTAGGACGAGCTGTAGATCTTAATGTGCTGTCGGAACGTATCACCCCTGAAGCTTTGATTAATGGGTTAGGAGGGAGGTCAGAAGCGTGCGGTTTGGTATATGCCCCAGAGCTAGTCGTATTTTTAGGAAAGCAGAGATACATGGATGGTATGGTGCCACTTCTCACTACTTTATTCGATGCTCCGGATGTCTGGAAATCGACCACCATTATAAGGGGGGAAGCCTCACTTTCAAACGTAGCTTTATCAATGCTGGGGGCCTCTACATTAGAGTGGTTTGTAGACGTCCTTCCAAGGGAAGCCTTCAGCGGTGGGTTCATGTCAAGACTTCTTTTCGTCGTTCAAGAGGATACGGACCGAACATTCGCGATACCAGTACGCCCCGAAGGGTCACAGTGGGAGTCACTCCGCGAGGATCTTCTAAAGCTAAAGGAGATTAGCGGTGAAGTAACACTTCACAGAGAGGCGAAGGCGTGGTATGAAAAGTGGTATACAATACATCACCATAGTAAAGTCTTCGATGAGAAGTTCGCAGGTTACCATGAACGTAAGCCAGACCACCTGCTTCGTATGGCTATGATACTGAGGATAGCCTCTACCGGTCTCCTAGAGATTCAGGATGTTGATCTTATAGAAGCCCTGCAGATTCTTGATTGGTTAGAAGAGAGACTTCCAGGTATATTCGAAGGCGCTGCAAGTACAACCTATGGGATGATACACCAGAAAATCATTCAACATTTACGGCAGGCTGGAGGCTCAATGCCACACAGTGTTCTCCTTCATAAGATGCAACACATCATCAATGCCAAGGCGTTCTACGATGCAATATCTACGTTGGTGGAAAGCGAGACCATCCGAGTAAAGAAGGAAGATATGTGTAAGGTCTACTCGTTGATCGAAGGGAAGAAACGTGAATGAGAAACAACTTCCTACGATCGGTAAGAAGTGCCCGTGGATGGAGAGATGCACGGTGGATTGTGCTCTATTCATCGAGGACGAGCACATAGGTTGCACGCTCGTCGTTCTTGCGAGACTTCTATTTGATTTTAATAAGGTAACTCGACTTCAAGAGGAAGGAGGTAAAAGTTGATTTATTGGGAGATATTACTTGAGACGGAGAACGTTTGTGATACACTTAAACAGCTGTATATAGAGCTTCATGGGGTACGGGCAGTAGCCTCACATCTTGGAGTAAGTACAGTTGCGTTACGTAAGAAGTTAAAGGCGTGTGATATTACAATGCTTCCGAGGGGGGGACCACACGCTAGATTTACACGAGATAGCTTTCCAGAGAAGTGGTGGAATATGTCTACCGAACAACTCTCTCGTGTCACAGGATATTCGCATAATTATGTTCGTAAGCTAAGAAAGGAGAAACTATGTCAATTGGAGCAACTTATAAAGACCCGCGGTCAGGACTCCATATCAAGCACATCGTTGGAGAAATCATCTTCCGAAGAGTCGGAAAAGGAATCGTAGAAGCTAAGATTATTCATACGTATAAAGTCATTGGAGAACTAGCTTTCTCTTACAAACAACCAATTTTCAAATGGATAAAGGCCTCAGAGGCTAATACGATAATAGAGAGAATCTTCAAGGATGCCGAACTCGCTCTAGAGCCGCTAACCGATCTCCATGACTTACGAGTACCGAGCGAAGGCTTTGAAATTCCCCTCGAAACCCCTGGTACGCCTCCGCTCGATGTTCCTTACAACCCCGAAGTTCGTCCCGAAGAAGTTTTAAGTCTACAAGACCGTTTCCCGGATTCGAAGTGAACGAAGGATTCCCCGGGTTCTTTGCCCGCTTCTTCGGTAGGGCAACAAGTACCAGGTAAAGAATAATATTGGCGAAGATGCTTAGCGTGCTAAAGATAAGTGTAAGTAGCCTGACAATATCTATATCTAGTTGTGGCATTAGTTTCTCCTATTTGAATACTGCTACGTAGGTAACTACACCCTTAAAGACTAGATCCATAATCTTCCATCCGGTAGAAGCTCCTTTGTTAATACTTAGGGCCTTATGTACATCTGCTCGCACCTCCTCTAGGGCCATGGTTAGCTTCACGTTCTGGTCGCGGAGCACCACGATTGTCTTGTTAGCCTCCATGTACTTATCCTGTGTCAATGTTAGTTGAATACGCAGGTTCGCGTTCTCCGTTTGAACTGTAGCGATTGTTTCCTTCAGTGTGAAGACTAGTTTAGCCACCTCAGGGAACTGCTCCAGTATCGGTTGTACTGCTGCTTCCTGCTCTACGGCCCGAGCTAAGAGGGTTTTCTCCTTTTCCTGTAAGGTTATGTTCTCGACCTCGAGCGCGGCTATCTTCTCGTTCTTCTGTGCGATAACGGTATTGAACGAATTAAGCGCGCCTTGAAGCGTGGCTTCGTTCGAAGCTAGAACACCATCAATCTTCTGCTCCATCTGCTTCGCGAGTTTAACAGTCTGGTCATGATTCCACTTCAAATAGAACCCAAAGCACATGAAGCAGACTAGAACGGTAACTAGGATGGTCCAAAGTAGCTTATTACTTTTCATAGGGCCTCATTCCAAAGAAACGTATTACTTTAGCAGCGGTTTCATCTTCACTTGTAAGAACGCGCCATACATTCCTCGCGGCTCCATACATTGGTATTAGTGAAGCAGACGCCCGTTTTAATCTCTCTTGCCCCATTTCACCACGAAAACCACCACTGAAGGCATCGTACATACTAACAGCTATTTCAGCAGCTGGTCCTCCAGTATACATGAGGGGTCCAGTGAATAACCAGTTCGAAGGATCGACTCCGAAGACCTGTCTTCCAACCTGTGTTATAGCCCCATTTACTAGTAGGAACCGACCTATGAAGTTCTTCGTAGCAACGAGATCTCCAGTGGTTAGTCCTCGAGTAAGGAACTGCAAATAGTGTGTTGGCCAGGTTGCGTACTGTCCCAGGAAGCGTCCTACTTTGGTGTTGAGAAACCCTGCAGAGTTTCCAGCGTGATACAACCACTGAGTATCTTCCTGGAGATGTCGAGCATATTCTACAGCGGTTGAGCGCCAGGAAGCTTCTGTAATCTTCCCACCAAGACTCTTTGGAACGAGACCCTTTAGAATAGAGGCCTGTGCTGATTTTCCCAGATAGACGATTCCCGTATTACAAAGAAATTGTTGTAGGGTAGACTTACCTTGTAGAAACAACGGAGCATGAGCCTCTACCGCAGCATATCCAACGTTGGCAGAAATTGCACGATTTGCGATATCTCCTATCTCAAGGGGAAGCATTCCTACATCATAGAGTTGTCTAACGTTGTGGATACGTCTATTCCACAAACTTGACTCTGTACTAGTACCACCGAGAAGATGTTCTAAGGGTACACTAGACATCTCGTGGATATTTAGTTCCTTAGCTAGAGCCCAACCCTTCTTAGTGAAGGTACGCTGAAGGCCTCTCGCGTAGTTATCTGGTCCAGCGTATAGTGCTGTAGTTGTGAGAGTCTGCGTAGCGTTCTTAATAGGAACGCTTGCAACGAAGGGGAGAGTTCCTGAGTAGGTAAGTAAGAGAAAGTTCGGTAGGAATTGCCCTTGAACCAGAGCTTTCGGTATCTGCTCCTCTGTAAAGCCCATATATCGAAAGGTTCCTGCCATAAACGTTTCAGTTGCTACGTGATCAGTACTCAGAGAGCGAATGAGTTGATTATGAACCCCTGCCAGTTCTTTGATGACTTTCTTCTTCACAGAATCAGGTAGCCAATGACGATCACTGACTACGGTAGTCTTTTGTTCAAATTGTGGAGTTCCTGGAGGTCCTTCTCTTACTCTAGGAGCTGTTCTTGTTACTGTAATGGGTGGTGGCTCTGATGGTAAATCTCGAATGACCTGAATCAGATCTAAGGCTTGAGATGTTACAGTGTCTAGATGTATTCGAGCTCTAGAACTTACAGCGTTTGAGAGAAGTCCTGCGAGATTTCCTTGACCGTATAAAGAGGGTACGAGACCACCCTTTTTCATCCAGGCAGACATCTCCGGTGTGTACTCATTAAGTAGTGCTTGTGGATAGTCTTCCACAAGCATACGGTTCCACTGGACTCCGAAAGACTGTCTAAGAAGTTCCTCAGCGTCTGTAGCAATAGCTACTTCCTTCGAAGTAAGTCCATTCGGATTCGTCTTACTCTGCAGCATCTCAGCCCGACGTCTCATATCTGTTTCTTGCACGAAGTCTAGAATAGCTCGTTGATCCTTACCATGAAGAGCAAAGACTGTCTTTTGAAGTAGTGGAGTTACCTTCCGGAAGTAGGCTCGTGTATTTAGATACTGTTGATTAGCAGCAACATGCCAATCCCAGATGGGAATACCGAATACATTCTGAAGAGTATCAAAGAGAGGCTTCTTTGGAACAATCCCACGTATAGCGAGAATCCCAGACTTCTTTGCTGCTAGATAAGTTCCTGTAGTCTTCTCCCAGGCTCTAGAGAATATTGATCGACCCTTTTGTACAGCTTCCGCGGCTTGAATTTGTTCAATAGATCTTACAGGACGACCTCCGCCACCACTATTCATGAGGCCAAGAATACCACTACGAGGAGGAGTCTTCTGTGTAGTATGCCCTTCCTCAGGCGGTAGAGGAGTCTCTACAGGAGCTGGAGTAGCCTCCCGAGTAGTTGACTTCCGTATAATAGGTTCGACTTTAGGACGACTACGAGGGGTCTCTACAGCTTTAGGACGTACAAAGGGATTTCCTCCTGCATCCATGGAGGCGAGAGTGGCTCTACTTCGGATCTTCTGGTATTCCTCCATAGAACTATGTCCACGAGCAAAGGCGTCTGCATCTGCTTCGGACAGTCCAGCTCGCAGAGCCTCTTTGTATTTAGCGGAGGAGAACTCTCCTACTGGCGGACGAGTAGGTTTAACTGGGCGACGAGTTGCTAGATATTCCTCTATAGAGGAAGACCCAGAGAGCTCTATGACTTTATTAATTTGGTCAGGAGTAAGACTTTCTAGACCAACGATAGTATCCGGTATAGGTTCTACAGCGTCTGCATTTACAGAAGAGGCCTTAGGAGGAACTTTAATTCCTAAGGAGAAGTCTTCTCCTCCAGAGGGATTAGATAGCGCGGCCTTAACTTGTGCAGGAGTCTTTGCAGAGGTAATTGTAGTATTCAGATCAGTAACAATGAGAGAACCATCTGGAAGCTCACTACGAAGGAGCCAACCCTTATTAGCATAGAGAGCATCCTTAAGGTCTTTCTTATTTATGGGTGTTGCTACTCCAGTGGGTTTCTTCGTCTTCGGGTCTATTATAGAGAACTCATATTTTCCGTTATGAGGATTTCGAGTAATCATCCAACCATTGGCCTGAGTAGTAATGACAATGTCACCACGAGGAGTCGAACTACCTGCTCGAGGTAGTGCCTCTAGTTCTGCGAGAGTTATCTGCGTCTTCTTTCCATTAGGGAGTTGAACAATAATCTCTCCAGTAGCAGCATAGTAAGTACCTTGCACTCCAGCTCGTCGCATTAAACGTCCAGGTAGCATCGGATCTTTTAGTCCTGGACTATCCATACCGGTAGCTATTTCAACTGGAGGTCTTGCAGTAGTTACAGGACCTTGACCCCAATCAGTGGAAGTCTCAGTCATTATAATGTCTTCAGGCCAGGTAGCCTCCGCATTGGCTTCTAACTCACGAATGAAGTCTCGTTGAAGAGTTTGACCACCTATATGCTTCTGGAAGTCGAAGCCTCTAAACTCCTGCATAGTATTGTCATAGGCTTCTGTAGGAGTACGACCGTTATCTATATGGTATTGTAATCGTTCCTCGAAGTGGATTTTAGCAACATCGCGTAGAGCACCTTGAGGTAGAACTAGATCTACCTGGTCATTTATATGATTAATGGCAGCGGACTCACTCATCCCCTCGGTCACAGGAGAGAATACTGCACCCCTGTGTTTTAGAGTTCCAAGCTCTGACGATCTTGGAAGTACTTCTCCTAGAAGTGTTCTACGAATAGATTCCTTCTCAGCAGCTGGCAGTTTCGAATTCTCTATCTCAGCAAGAGTTCTAGAGAGATCTTCTGGAATTTCCCCCTCGAAGGATGAATCACCAATAGTAAATCTTGCTCTACCAGAACCTTCTAACTTGACAGCATTTGCTTCAGCTCTAGGGAACGGTTTAACTTCGAATAATCCTCGAATCCGCATGGTTTGAATTTCTTCAGGGAATCCCTGAGGGGTTATACCTAGAAGCTTTAATATATTAGGAGAAAGAGTACCCTTCGGAGACATAGCCATAGATGCAATGTAGGCATCCTTCGAGCTATAACCGAAAGGTCCTGGTGTATCAGAAAGACTATTAAAAACGGTAATATCCACAGGATCAGCTTTAGCAAGACCGACTAGAATCTTTCTAGTTTGAATACCAGCCTTTTCTAGGAACTTGATTCCCCTCTCGGTTAAGGCAATATAGCCGTTGCCTCCAAGAAGATCTGCAGGAGTAGTAGCAACTACAGTATTTCGAAGAGTACGGATAATCCGATCTAGATGTGCGTAGGCAGCAAGAGCTTCTTCCTGTGTACCTTTCTGTAGGGCCTGCTGGATATTCTTTTCGGTAGCTAGTAGGAGGGTATATTCGTCCTCTTTACCAAGTCGGAGTAGAATGTTCTTCATCTCAGAGGCTTCTCGAGTACTTCTAACAAGCATTCCGTCCCGGACGATATTAGCTCTATCCGCTTCAATACGTTGTTCTTCACCAAGAGGAATGACTTTTCCCACAGCTGCTCTAGGATCAGGCATCTCTAAAACTTTAGAGTTCTTAGCCATCCAGGCAGCAATCTGACCTGCGGGAGATATCTCGTACAGAGACTCTACCTTGGAACCAGTAAGATTAACAGGAACTCCCGACTTTAGAAGCGCTCCACGTGTTCTCTGTTGCTTCAGAGACTGATAGCCCTTAAGAGTCGCAGGAAGAACCTTTTCAAAGCCGAAGCGGGTACCAGTAACAAGAGCAGCAGAAGTAAGACCACGTTCGAAGGAGGCATCGCTAAAGAACTTTCCTCCTTTGTCCTTAGGAGCAGTTAATGCTGCATAACCACCTGTAAGGAGACCGCCAACTAGTTTACTCTTAGGTCCCCAACCGAGAGCACCTTCGAGAGCAGCTTTACCAACATCCTCAGCAGTAGCATCTCCAGAAGCCCAACGATAAGCTGTAGCACTTGCAAAGCTTCCAGCACCAGTAAGGATCCGAGCTAGAGCTGGTGCAGCTTTTAGCGCTTGTACTCCTTTAGTTACTAGACCCCCACCTATCGCCATTGGAATGAGTTGTCCAAGAGCCTCTCCACCTGCAGCCGCAGCGGGTGACTCTGGCGGAGCCATAAGATTAAAGGGTATCGGAGTAGGAGTAGGGCCAGTATTCGCGAGCCACTTAGCGGCCATTTTCTGACGAAGTTCTGCCCGAGTAGGCGCGAACGGGATTATCCCATGAATGACATGACTAATAAAGGTACCAGCGTTGTCAGGCTTAAGGTACTCTAGGAATGTATCTCGTTCATCGGAACTCTTAGCGTAAGGGAGGATATGGTCTTTGAAGTATTTCCTCCGACTAATATTCTGGTCCTGTAGAGAGCCCGCTTGAAACTCAGGATCGTTCTCAAATGCTGCTTGCCAAATCAGAAGGTTATGCCAAGAGTCTTTGGTAGGCCCTTCGCGAACAGCTACTTCAAGTCGCGGGTTAGGAGAATGTAGCTCTTGTTTGAGACTTAAGTCCACCTCAGGAACTGGGGGTGATGTATGAGTCGTTAGTGAGGCTCGCATCCCCACTTCAGGAGACCAAGGTTTTTTCTTAGGAGCTGGAGGCCCTTGTGGTTCTTCGCTCATGGAATGTACTTCTTATTAATCCTGTACTTGTCCCGCCAGTCTTCGTTCTTCGCGGCATTCGGATCGGGCTTCGGGAGATCTCTTGGATCTGCACCAATTTCAACTTCCGAGAGAATATCTAACGGATCGGTGTACTTTTCGAACCCACCGCTCTCCAGTGCAACTAACTTGAAGCGTTTGAAGACACGATCGAGCCAGTTCTGGGTAATAAGCATCCCTCGGTTTATGTAGATTTGTTTGATGAGAGCCTTAGCATCTCTCGGACGTTTCATAGCAACGTTTGAACGGATTAGTCCTACGTAACGACGCTCGTCATCAACTCGAGCCTTCTTCATATTGTATTCATACCATATGTTATCCGGGAGAGTATCATTGATAATACCTTGAGCAAGGTCATTAGGATTCCCACCTAGAAGCTTAGCCATATCAATAGCAGTAGGCCAAGCGTTCATAGGAGTCATGGGCTTCTGAACCTTGGGTACTATATTCGGAGGAACTTCTGTACGATTGGACTTAAGCCATGTGTCTTGCCAAATTAAATAGGCCTGTTGACCCAATACAGGCTGATTCGGATACTTTGCCATAGCCGCATCGTAATATGCGTTCTTGAACTGCTCGATGGACATTACAGGAGCTAGTTCGTCAGGCTTGTACTCCTTCGGTCTACGAATCTTCTGTGTTAGATTTGGTAGTGTACCTGCCGCGTATACGTAAGATTCAAGCTCGTTCCACTTAACGTCCTGGTAATCCTCCATGATCTTGAGTCCAGTGTTAACACGTGCGTTTAGCCCAGGATCTGCCTCTGGAAGGTTCTCAGGTTTATTTATAAGGTCTAACCCGCGCTGTTGAGCAATCTCGTAAGCGAGTTGAGGGTTGTTCCTCTCTATAATGGATAAGGCTTGATATTGCTCTAGCTCTGCTTCCTCCTTAAGGTGTGGAGGTAGTGGACGGCCCGCTAGTTGCTCATGTTCAAGACGCATCTTGTAGTCAGGGGCGTTTGTAGGCATCTCAGGAGTTGGAGCCTTCATAGTAGATTGAGGTACGTTAACTGCAGCACCAGAAGGCATCGTTTTTACTGTAGGAGGACCTGCAGGACCCTCTTCGAGACCAGGAGCTTTCTTACCAGTTTTCCTCTCGTACATCTTCCCGAGGTTCGGCTGCTTCTGAATCATAGCTGCAGGAGGACCACCTTCACCAGTAATCTGTGACTGCTTTACAGCCTCCTCAAAGTTAGGATAGTTCTGCTGGGCTTGAAGCTTTTTCTTAAACAGTAGTGCCATAATGAGTTGCCCGAGATCGGCGCCAGACTGATCCCAATCAGGACTACTACCGTATGATCTTGCTCCTTGGTACCTTGGCATAGGACTCTCCTTACGATATAATAGCGGCTGTAGCTGCAGACGAGCCTCCACTAATTAGACCTTTGAGTAGATCTTGCCACCAAGGCGTAGCCACTGTCGGCGACTGTCCTTGGAATGGATACTGCGTCATATATTGCATGAGTGACTGCCATAGTGGACTATAACCAGGTTGTGTCCTCAACCACTCTTGATAGCCCTTATCCTGCATTGTCTGTTGATTTGCGAACTTCTGCTGTCCGAACGCTCCGAGAGCTCCTGCACGATTTTGAGCGGACGTATCTGCGAATTGACTCATTCCAAGTCCGAGCGTACCTAGTCCAGCTCTACGGTTAGCGGCACCTTCGATCATCGAGGTATCGTACGGAGCCATTTCCGAAGCTAGACCAATTCCAGCACGATTTGTAACGTCACCGAGAACGTTTGCAACGCCGGTACCTACTCGTCCCCCACCTAGAAAGTTGTCTTGCCAGGTCTGTGCGATCTGGTCCTTTAGAGTCTGTCCGTACATAGCCTTCTTCGCATTCCACTGGTTCGAGGTATCGGTGAGGAAGCCGGTATTCAGCCCCTCCTTTAACATGTTCTGTGTGTCATAGAACGAGGAAGATTGTGGTAGAAAGTCAAGATTCATTCCACCACCCGGAGCTCCCTTGCCACCAGCTTGAGGACCACCTTGAGTCATCTGATTAGGAGAGCCCGAGAAGCCAGCAAGAAACTTCATGAGAGCTCCAGCATCCATTGTTTCGGGTGTAGCGTTGTAGTTCATATCGAACGGAGCTTTGTTTCCTCCCATGTTCGAGGTCATGAAGTCTAGCCCGTAGTTTCGGGCCTTAGACATGTCGGCAGGCATCTGGGGAAGTTGCGGACCATAAACTTGATTACCACCCATGTTAAATCTCCTCAGAGAATGCCCAAGCGTGGATATTTACGATTTGGTCATCGTACTTGTCCGCGAGCTTGAGTAGTCCCTCGTAACGGAATCCGATTTTCTCTACATACTTTAACGTAGGCATATATTCCGGAGTGTCCGGAATATAAGCTCCGACTTTTCGAAGTCGGAGCAAGTATTTTACTTCTAGAAGGATACGCTTTGCATCCTCTGAAAGCCCATGAGCCTTCTCATCCCAGAGAACAATATGAACATCAGCCTTCCAACCAGGAATAATATTAAGGAACCAGAAGACTCCTTGGTAGTCTCCGACTTCGAAGAACATTACGTCCTTCCGTAGAAAGAGTTGAAGGAAGACATTAAGGTTCCGGAGATTATCTGGTAGAAATTTCTCGATGCGACTATAGACGTCAGAAGCTTGTTCCGGCAGTAAGATTCGATATTTAATCATGCGTACCATTCTCCTACAGATGAGATTCCAGTAAAGTCCTGCATAGACCAGGAGTTCTGTTCAACGTTAAAGATCCAAGCTCTCCATGTTGCGTCTAGCAACCGGATAACGAGATAATAGAGTTTGTTAACGGCATCAATGAAGGACCAAGAATAACTGAGAGTCGTAGGATCGGCAAGCTTAAATAGATTGGTACGAATAGGCATTCCAACACTTTCAGGTTCGGCAGTTCCAGCGATTCGGTAAACGTCAGAGTCTCCTAGATAATAAAGATTGTTTCCTTCCTTCTGAACGGAATTTGGTGCACGAAGTCCACGAGCGGAGAGGAATTGCGTTCCGATAGGGTTGGTAACGAGAGCGTTCGGAATACCAAGATGAATAGACTTCCGACGGAAGATAATAACGATGCTTCCAGAAGTTATCTCAACACGAAGGATGGCGTCTGAATCATCTGCAAGGTCAAGGAATCCAGAGGATCCAGTAAGAGGCCAGTCAAGAATGTTGTTGATAGTTGACCACTGTAAACGATTGACGTACCATACTCCACCCGTATAGATATTTGCCGCGAGCATTCGCCCGACCCAACCGCAGAATGCTCGGCATTGTGGGGCGTTTGTAACAACAACGAACAGTCCTGCGCCGCCATCGTAGTAGTGTGGAACGTTAATACCGTAGTTATTTACAACGACTACGGGGGTATTAGCATGTATAAGAGTTTGACCTTTCCAGATGGAGTAGGGTTGTGTTGTAAATGGTGTAGCTGGTGTCCTAGCTACAGGGTCTCCAGTAGTAACTACGTAAGCTAGTGTATTACAGAGTAATACGAGAGTTTCTGTATAGCCAAAGTATGTGAAGATATGACGAGGAATTTCTGCTACTTTTCCAGCCCACTTTTCGGTTGATTGCTTGAAGCCAGGGATTATATGTCCGAGAGAGGTTAGGCACCCAGACATCTCAGTTGCGGCTTCAGGTGGAACGATAGGCTTCGGCGAAGCCTGGTTCATACCACCGGGAAGATTATAGGTTCGGTAGTAGAGCCTAGAAAGTTCTTGATCGTAGCCTTCCATATTATCCTTCCGGCACGATAGCGAACGTTATGGATTTAAGTAGTGGAGTCGGAAGCCATACAGCATTATCGATATGTAGGTGAGCGTCACTGCACTCAAAGCGCCTTATCCCGAGATCGTAGAATATCTTATGGAGAATAGCACGAGTGATATCGGAGAGAACTCTAATGTCAGCGGCATGACATTTCCCATCAGGTCCGATTCTATGAGCCGACTTTGCAGCACCGTTAACATGGGCATTCCAAACATCGCAGCGACAGGCGGAATTCAGAATAATAGGACGACCGAACTTCTCCCGACCGAGATTAAGAATGGTATACATAGCCGGATCAAATAAATCCATGTTACAGTCCGGACAGGCGAAGCCTTCGGGGAAATAGTCTTTCATGATGTTTTGATTTTCCAACCACACGGAATAGCGTACACCTCATAGGAATAGAGATGGAATCCGGTTCCAGCAAAGCGAAGTAAGAATTTATTTGCTGTAATCCATGGATATATATATCCTGTCATGCCTAATCCTATTGTATCAGAGCCAAGTAAGAACCAGGTTGTTCCAGAGTCTATACTAACATATACGATGATTGTATGTGGTACTGAAGCTTCAGAGCTGAAACGAATTTCCACAAGAGTCTTATCTTTATCTGGATAACCAAAGTTAATCTCTGGAGTATCGTAATGTCCTGATACAAGACCGGACTCGAATGTATAAACCTTGTTTCCGGTATAGCCGCAAACCATAACAATAGAGCTAACAGGTAGAACAGAGACTTTCTGAACATTGAAAACCTCTGTTGTAGTTAGTACTTCCGAGAAAATCATAGACCGAATACGATTCGAAGCGAAGCCCTCTGTAGGAAGTACTGTCTCTGAAAGAGTCTTAACAAACGTACCGAGGGATCGTAGCGGAATGGTGATACTAGCCTCTCCTTCACCAGAGGCGTTAACTCCTACAACTTTGAAATCGTATATAACGCCGGAGTCTACAGTGACGATTTTCTCTTGATCATAGGTAGTTACAGAGGACCAAGTACTAACAACGGGGCCACGGAGTTTCGTCTCAACGAGAGAAACGCTCTCATTAATGACTTTAATAAGAGCAGCCATTAGCCCGTGAACTCCCTTTTCCTGTAGTAGACTGCGTAGGAGTCAGTTTTAACTCCACCAGTCCAAGAGACATGTACTTGAGTAGAATTTTCAGCATGTCCTGCAAAGCCTGTAGGTTGTCCAGGAAGCTCGCAGTCCACAGTAAAAACGACGTTGTTGAACTGTACAGTAGATGGATAGTAGGTATCATAGTCTATACCATACGTAACACCACTTTGAACTATTGCCTCGAATTCTAGTGTATACGTTCCAGCTTGATTCAGACTTGTTTTAATATCTGCTGCATTGAGATAGTAGGTCAAACCGCAAGCACCATACTCATAATATAAAGATACTGTACTAGTGTCGGGTTTAATAATTCGTACCTGAGCAATGGTACTTCCAGGAGTATCTCCAGCACCAGGAGTTCTAGACCCTCTAACGGTAAGAGTTGCCACACGTGCCGGATTAAGGAGGTAGAACTGTTTAGAGATGAAACAGTCAAGCTCCACGAGATCATCACCCGATGTAACATTACACTGAGTAGAAGGGGAAATATCCCAAGATTCAGTAGGATCCTGAGTCCATTTGTCGTAGTTATTAGTAAGTAGCGGGGCTACTAGACCGAGACTCGTCTCTACGAGGGCAACAGACTCATTAATAATCTTAATAAGAACGGACATTTAGTTGATGAACTTCCAAACGGCTCGGAAATAATCGCCAGAGATTACAACTACCCCAGTAAAGACTTGACGGGCGTAAAGATCTCCTGCAGAAGCTGCGTTGAGCAGTCCGGCTTCAGAGATTGTATACGAGGTACCGATTGCGATGTCTGCTGTATAGTTCGCAGTGTCGTTTAACGTTGTAGTCGTTATCCGACTTCTAGTCGCAGCCATACGAAGAACTTCTGTACCTAGCGTTGTATCTGCATCAGCAGCGGCAAGCACCCCAGTACCGATAGCAATATGTGAAGCAGCTGTACCTGCCCCGATCTGGATGTTTGCTAGAGCAGCTTTACCAATGGTGGGTATAAGGTTCTTGATGAGACACTCGAACATGAAGTTACGAGACCCACGTCTTTTAATCCAGATTTCGAAAATGCCATAAGGGGTTACACGTTCACATATGGACTGTAAAACCTGCATTGTAGTCCTCCTCTTCTTCCGAACCTTCTTCGGAGTGAGAGATAATGAAAGTCTTTAGGTCGTTCTTGAATGTGTCTGCACGAGGATCGCCTAGGGAGCGGAATCCACGGTAGGTCGCACCGAGAACGAGCGCTTCGTGCCATTGTGCTCCGATGACAGGCACGTCCGTCGGATTTACTAGAGCAACAGCATCAACTTTCTTCCGGTAGCGCATACGGATTGTATAGTTAGCGTCTGGAGTAGGATCGAGAAGGACATACCCACCGTAGATAACATAGATGCGAGGTTTACCTACGGTAGTAGCTTTATTCCGATCGTACCAACGGATGTCTCTTTGTCTCAACGGATAATTATTTGTGATATCTCGAAGAGATATCGGGAACATGAAATCCGTTGCGATTGTCGTGAGTAAGTAGTCTTCATCGTTCGCGGTAGTTGCGAAGCTGATAGTCATGTCCAACGTTGGGCACGGTATTGGAGCAAACCTCTCTAATTCAGGGAATTTTCCAGTGGTAACGAGGTCCAGATAGCAAGAATTTATCCAATCTTGAACGAGCGCGGGTATAGCTGGATCCGAGGCGCGACCACCTAGATTACGAGTAACATGTGACTGTATTAAGGCATAATTCATTTATCGTCTCCGTCAGAGGTCCAAGGTGATTCGCGAGGTTCTTCACCTGGAGGTGAACCCTCACGCATGTAGTCTGCGTGGCTTTTCCCGTCGATGTCTTCCGGACATACGAGTTTCCCACGTTGTTTCTTGAGCATGGACTCTGGCCAGGGAATTCCACATATAGAGCAGTCGAACCAACGCTCGAAGCGTGCTTTACGATTCGATGGATAAGTGCTCATGTACTTGTAACCGTTCGAATAGGTATTTTATCCTCCTCATTATTCGATGTAGACGCTTCCGCCGATCGCCATGTTGGCCGGATTCGTCGACCATGTGGGGCAGACCATCTTGATCTCGATGGAATCATTAACCGCCACGGCGATATTAAGGCTTGTATTGAAAATAGAAAGATCGGCCCCATCAATGGGCAAGGTTTCAATGAGGGTGTCGGTAGTATCGTTCTTCCGAACATAGAAGGACACGTTTTCGGTGGTTCCCACGGTGCCAAAATAGGCATGAAGGTAAACGGCCTTAATGGCCCCTGCCTTGGGAATATAAATCCTCGCCCGCCCTGCCGTCACGCTCGGCGCAACAGCCTTTGACCCGAAGTAGTAGGTATTTCCGTCTGCTAGCGTAGCCAGGTTCAGAGCCACTACCGCCAAGGCGTAATTCGCAACCGCGGCGGGTACGGCCCAAGAGGCGTCTCCCCGCAGGAACTTACTTGCATCATTCGGGGCCTTTGGGCAGAATCCGTGCGCCGAGATTGAGACATCCCTGGACACCACGTCCGTCAGAACCAGACTAAGCTCGACCATTTTCATGGCCATCCAGGCTGATCCGCTGTAATACTTGTAATAGCTGGCGCCGATATCCCAGAAAGCCCAGCCGGTCATTGGAACGGCGAATAGCCATCCCGAACCGGTATAGGTAGCGATCGTAAAGGCATGGCCCACCCAAGCCCCCGTAGGTGTATCGGACACGGCATACCGATTCCCCTTGGCGGGACTGCCCGGCGGGTTGTTCGTCTCGGAGATAACCGGATTTTGCCAAGAGAAAGCGTCAAGGTCCGGGACTCGATATTGTGCCATTAGAACTCCTTAAATGGTGAACAGTAAGCACTTATAGTCGGTGTCGTAAGCGGCCCGCCTCGTGTAGGCTTCCTTTACCTGCGCCGCGGTCGTGGCATTCCCGGCTCCATCATCTACCGCCTCGGCCTTGTCCACGATGTTGTCTGCGTCCGTATCGTAGACGGCCTTCGTCATGTCCCCGTCACCCGAAGGCGCGGACCAGGCGGGTGCCCCAGAGACCATCTTGAGAAAGTGTCCGTCAGTGCCTTTAGCGAAGCGTGCCCACCTTGGGGTGGCGTTTCCAACAATGAGGTCCCCTTGAACAACAGATGCAGCGAGGGCGTCAGAGTGAATAGCAGATAGAATATCGTGGGGAGAACTACCACCGCTACCAAGAGTTTGAATAACAGAGCCGTCCCAGTACTTGAAAACGTTTGTAGTAGAGTTATACCAGAGACGACCTTTCTCTGCAGCACCCCAACCAGTGGTTGTAGGATCTGTGACCCACGAGTTCAGGATCAGGTACTGTCCTATGAAGACGGAGTCAAAGAACTCGCTTGAACCTCGACCTCGAGCTCTAACAACTCCTAGGGTATCAAGGTCTTCTTTTTGTGTAGGCATTAGCGTTTTCTAATCCGTCGAAAGTATTCACGGCTAATACGAGCAGCAACTGCGTAACCCTTCTTTACAACGGTAGTAACAATGAATTTAAGTACGCTTTCTACGGTGGATACAGTCTCGTTAACTACCTGACGGATACGCTTAAGGCGTAGTGTTGACTCGACTAGTTGTAGAGCCTCGCTTGTAACTCTAACGAAGGCTAGTCGGCGAATCAGCGTCTCAACGGTTTGTACTACATCGGTAAATACTCTGGTAAGGCTTCTTACCTTTAGAACTGACTCAACCGTCTGGATCATATCAGTAAGTACTTTGAAGAGATGTTTTATTCGCAGTATTGATTCAACTATCTGGAGTACGTCGGTAATAACTTTAACGGTTGGACCATCTAGAAGAATAATACCAGTACCATCTTCGAGTAGGTAGCCATCAACTGCACTTGATTCGAGAAGGTAACGATCGGCCATCTTATTAGCTCAACTTTACCAGCTCAAGGAATGACCCTTGCATTGCACGACAGACTAGCGAGGCTAGTTCTGCTTCCAGTTTAATTTCTAGAGTGCCCGTAACTGAGACAACGAAGAATCCCTCGATCATTGTAATCATGTCCGTGTTAGCCGTATCCACACTGATGGTTACTGCTCCAATGAGTGTATTCTTAGTGCGTGAACCCTGTGAGGCGTAGACCGCGTTGGCAGCCAGCGTGTTGATTTCCGACGCCGCTCCAGAGGAGGCCGTAGCGATATTGTCCGAGAACCGGCGCTCCACGACGAACTGTGTGAGTGTTCCCGTATGGTTGACCGCGACTCCAATGCCCGTGGTAGTAGCGGACGTTTGGTAGACAAGCTGACACCTGAAGTAATAGCGGCCTACGCCAACGCCAGTAATACTCATAACCGTAGTTAGCGTAAGTCCCGTGATGTCGGATGAATTAGCCGCTAGAACAAGGCGGGTTGTATACTCTCCTGCGGCCACGGTTGTACCAGCGGCACGCTTAACAAGAAAATCAACTATCTGCTGTAAGGTAAGCTTCTTCGACGTACCAGCTTCGTTGATGGCGAATTCGTTCGCTGCAGCAGCAGCTGAAGCCGCAGTCAGAGCACTGATCTTTGTGTCGGCCATTAGCGTTTCTTAATCCACCAAGATGTGTATCTCTTCGCGGTACGAAGAGCAGCTGCGTAGGTCTTCTTAACGATGATGGCGATAGCTGTATGTATAGGCACAGCTTACCTCCTTAGAAGGATTGAGGACAAGGAAACCGGTTTCCCACCGATCCTGGGTGCGGTATCCTACAGTCCATTACTGGATCCCTACCCTAAAGGGTTAAACGCCGTTGAACTGGTGGTTGACGATAACCTTGAGTGTGTCTGCAGACGTCTTCGTGAACAGGGCAGCGAAGAGGAAGCGGGTAAGAGCCTGAGTTCCTGCACCGGCAAGAACTAGAACGATTGCCCCTTCAGCGATGTTTACGATGTTCCCTTCAGTCGATAAGTATTCGTAGGTCCAGGTAGCAATATCTGTACCTGATCCAGTGTTGTCCGTGTCAGCATCAGCGGTCTTAGGATAGGTGGACTTAATAGTGTGGCGACCAGCAGTATCCTCAGTTTGAACATCCGTATGTGTCTTTAACGGAGAAGTCGCACTAGTGCCGAGATGCATCCCACCGGAGCCGTTGATAAAGTTATAGGTAGGAGTTTCACCCATTGCCTTCTGTGCGTAGTAGAGGTCGCCCGAGTTCGTGACAATGTTAACGCCGTGGATCTTGGTAGTCTGACCTGTGTAGATATTTCGCTTGATAGCGATAATACGACCGATGATCCCGATATCGTCGTTGGACTTCTTGAGGGCTCTAAGTCGAGCTTCAGGAAAGAAAATCTCAACGTTGTGGTTCATAAGTAATCTTCTCATTGGGGTTTCTCCCTACTAGTCTAAGAAGTGGGTGATACCACTTCTTGGGAACAGCAATAATTCTACGTACCTTGATCATACCGTACTTGTTAGGTGTAACGGTACGAAGAATCGCGATCGCTAACTCTTTTGATCTTACCGGTTCATTGGGCATGGTACTCCTTTACACGTAGTGACATACGAGAGAAGCGTTAACAGAAGCTGTGTACCCGGTCACAGTTTCAGGGTTAGCGACCGAAAGCAGTTTAATTACCTCTGGACAGGGATCGAACGTAACGGTCTTCTGAAGTGCTGTAGTTCCAATCATAGTGAATGTAGTGGTGAAGTAGGCAGTAGTATCCCACATATCTCGAATACTGTTCCAGGAAGCGAAGATGAACGTAAGGGCTGCTGTACAACTAGCATGGGTGCCTTTGGTATAGATGGTGATAGCAGCAGACCAAACACCTTTAAGAGAGACAAACTGAGAGACGAAGTGTGTAGGACTAACGTAGATACCATTAATAGGAACTACGTAGTCTGTAGCAATGAAGTTAAAGCGCTTCATGCTAGATGCCTTTACGCTAACAGCTGATGAATTCTGTAGTTCGTCCGAACACGAAGAACACAGTCACCACCAGCATTCCCTGCGAATTCAGCGGCACCGTTATTGAAGAGGACGAGTGTCAGGTTCTCGAGGGTCGCAGTCGCACCGATAGCGTCGATCTTCGGGAGACAGTTCGTGTACGTATCAGCGGCCTGATACAAGAAACCAGTACACTCAACTGTCTGAGAGGCGACGACCCCCGTAGTAGTTCCGTACCGAACCTCTAGGTTACAGGCCGAGGGCTCTGAGAGCACGTTAGTTGCATAGTCGAGCATGAGTCGTGCGGTAAGGAACTCGAGGAAGTACCCAGTACCAGGTGCTGCCACTAGAATCTGCGGGGTAGCACGAAGGGTCTTGATCAACGTAGACGTAATTGCAACATCTGCGAAGCCTTCCTGGATATAGAACAGCGCCCCGTCTGCTGCACGAGCGGAATCCAGGGCAAGAAGTGCGGATGCGGACTTGCCTCCACGGATGTGGCGAACGGCTCTTACTGTTACACCGTCACCATCATGTCTTTCACCGAATCTGTTCATATTTCACTCCTATTGTGAGGGAGGTTTGTATAGGGCGGTTAGTTACCTCCCGCCCTAGTGGTTTAGATGCCTTGAGATCCGTACACGCCGGGCCAATGAGTAAACCCGTACGAGCAACGGAATCTCGTCACGAACCTGGCGTTGCCCGTATTCGGGTCGTCATAGTTCCTGAACCGAGGTTTGACACGATCGAACCACTTCATGTAGTGATCCATCGGACGCGTGGTAATAAACCAGGCGTCTTCGTCCGTCAGGTAGTGGAGAATCATCTTCTCCAGTTCCCATTCCCGGATTGCGTTGATATCATTGTCCGTGGTTCCCGGCATCTGAGTACTACCGAGCACCCGTGTGATGATATCTCTCTGGTTAGGACCAGAGATAACCCACTTCGGTCTCTTCAACATAGGAAGACCGTTTGCATCGGTCCACTTCTCGATCGTCTGCGTTGCACTCAGAAGCGTTGCGAAGTCGAAGTCTGCGTCCGTTGTAGGCTTGTTGGCGTTCGTGCCAGCAGCCTTAGATTGAGGATGGTCTGTAGCACAGAGTGCCTTACCGTCGATGCCCAGATACGAACCTGAGAAGGCATTGTTAAGGACAGAGATAGCAAGAGTATCACGTGTCTGCTTAACGGCGGTCGCAAGCATCGTCGTAGCTTTATTGATGATACCATACTGTTCGTCCTCGAAGAGCTCCTCAGTGACTTCGTACCCAAGAACATACGTCTTGTGAAGGTAGTTCTTTTCACTCGACATCTTGATGTAGTCGAACGTGGTTGGATCACCCTCACCCTTTTCGGGCACGAGCCCGAAGCCGTCGATCACGAGATCGTCTTCGTCCTTTAGAGTACTGGACTCGATGTTCAGATACTTCTCATATTCCGAAGGATAGGAATCCAAGGTCATGAGATAGATTTTGTTGAGACCAGGATACATAAGAGATGAAAAACCACCGCGACCCATAGGTGATGGCATGTTAGACTCCTATCTGCCGGTTAGCTGCAACGATCGTGCAACCAACCATACCCGCAATCGTTCCCAACGGGTCGATGAATTTAAGAACCTTGACACGAGAGGTTGTAGTCGAGACAGCCTTGTCAACAACCCACTTGCCAGCCGCGCTCATTGCGATATCCGCAAGGAGGCCCATGTCTGTGGCTTCGATCTTGTTGTTACCAGCGGTAGCGTGATAGACGCTCAAGCCGAAGAGAACGATCTCCATAGCGAGAGCAACACGGATCTGATAGAGTCCCGCTGTAGTGTTGTGTGCCGATTCGAGAGCCATACCCATAATAACGGTCGGATCTGTACCGCAAAGGGTTAGATAACCCGAAACGGTGTAGACGAAGTCTCCAGCGAGGAAGACTTGTGATGCAGCTTCCGGAAAGTTAAGAGAGGGCATGGCACTACCCGTAAGGGTCCCGATGGCACGAGAGGTAACGATGTTCGCCATGTTTACTCCTTGTTAGTCGTCTTTGGACTCCGCGATAATTTTGAGTCCGTCGTGGTGTTTACCCAGAGAGCGTTTAAGGCGCTCTCCATCGTCTTGGTACTTCCGTTTGATAGCATCAATCCGCGCCTGGTTTTTGGCTTCCAATTGCTTCTTGAGTCTCTCATGGTTGTCCTTAGACGTCCTTTGTAGGATAAGATTACCGATCCGGACAGTTCCATCGGACGAGATCATTTTCTCCGCGATTGTTCCTTTGATCTCGGAGTCGGTAGGAGAAACGTTCTCGTAGCCTTGGATCTTCCGGCGTGTATGCTTACCAGCGTCTGCTGATGTTAGTCGATAGTGATGGTCTGGTTTCTTCTTAACTTCACCCGTAACGTCATCGAGAAAGCCCATTTTAGTCCTCCCTGGGAACTTGATACTTACGATATTCCTTCAGATCCATCTTGAACCTCTTAGCCCAAAGGTCCTCAGCTGCTGAGAGAGGTTCCTCTCCAGGAGGAGCTGTAGCAGGTGCTCCACCACCACCAGCAATAGCGTTAGGAGCTGCAGGCGGAGGTTCCTTACCTAGTTTCTCGGCACGAGCCATATTGTAGGCGAAGGTCCATCCGTACTGGGGGTTGATCTTATGGGTGTAAGGCATCTGGTTAAAGATCTCAGTGGCTCGTTCCTCGAAAGAGGCAAAGTCTGGACGAGAGGCCTTTAGAGATTCTTTGTGGATGAATCCGAGAGCCTCTACAACAGGGTTCATAGCCACTTCGAACATTTGTCCAAGAGCAGAAACCTGACTCTCCTCGAAGGCAGAACGAGGGTCTACACCGGAGCGAGAGGTAGTACGACCGCTATCATCATCGTCTTCAGCTGCATTAGCTTTCTGCTTGGGAAGATGTTCATTAGCGTACCACTCGTTCCACTTCTTGTTAGTCTGCTCGACCTTTGTCTTAGCAGTCTCGACTTCACCATAGATTTTGGCGATCTCCGCTATTGTCTTACCCCTGAATTTCTCTGGAATGCCTTCTCCATCGAACTTCAAAGTGGTAAGATCGGGCTTTAGAGCAGCAGCAGCCAGTGCTGCAGCGTCTCCGCCTGCGGCCGGAATAATAGATTTCCCGGTCGCTGAATCAATTCCATCAGCCATTTTTCTCCTCCTGAAGTAATTCCTGCTCAATCATTTCCGTGATTGACAGGAGATATAAGCCAGCACGTATATCCGCACGGGCTACGAAGCGTTGTTCGTCACGTGTATCGTCATGTAGAATGGATTCAGCTAATGCTGTATTATCTTTAAGGAGCTGTCGTATACGAGACCAAACGTGATTCGATACAAAGTCCTCGAAATCTTCTCTGGTGAACTTTATTACTTCGTTACTCATTGTGTAGGTGCTTCAGGGGCAGCACCACCACCCGAAAGCATTGCTAGAAGTTCAGGTGGAAGTCCGCCTGCTGGCCCACCTGCTGGAGGGCCTGGGGGGACCCCCATAGCGTTAGGAGGCATAGCCATAGGAGCCCCCCCACCGACATCAGGAGGTATGCCGGATACAAACATATCTGTATAGCGTTCAGGAGAAGGCTCACCGTAAACTTCTAAGACAGAGCGGAATTTATCAGCTGCAGCCTCACGAATCTTCATCAAGGTCATCTTAAGATTCGGAGGAGTCATCGGACTATCGATTTGCATCGAGAGCTGAGTCATCTGTGTATAGAATTGTGCAAGCAACATCATTGTTTGCTGAGCGTCCTGCTTTGCAACTTCCTTATTCAAGGCAAGGTTAGAGAGGTTACTGACGAGAGCAATAGAGTACTGCGGTCCCATCTTTGGCATCTCAAGCCAACGTTCTGTCTCTGCTCCACGTTTATCACCAAGAAGCATATACGGAACGCTCCTAGGAAGATGTCGATGGAACATACGTAGAGCGTAGTTACCGAATCCGTCTTGAACTTGACGGATATCTCGGATACAGAGATCGAACCGACGAGCTCCTTCCTGGATTAGAGCGAGAGTAGCTGTTGCTGTAGCTCGACCGCCAACGGAAGGAGATTCACGACCCATTGAATAGTCGTTGATGCCAGTTCTTCGCTCGGAGAGATCCATAACCATTCGAATGAATGAGGGGTTCAGGTTAAAGGATGATCCCATTGGAAATGACATTAGATCTTTCTCGGGGTCATCAAGTAAGAATAGCTTCCCAGGATAGATATCTGTATCGGATCGAAGGCTCTTACCCTTTCGACCTTTGTAGCACTGCATAGTAGCTATCTTAAAGTTGTCGATGAGGAGGTTTACAAGGGCCCAAAGAGCTGTCTCGTAAGATTGAGCCATCTCCATAACGCCGAGACCGAAGATACCGTAGTCTCTAGGACCGTAACGAAACAGAAATAGGGGCCACTCTGGATAATCATCGACCTCTACCTTCATAATCGTACGAGATGCGGGATGCCACTTAACAATATATTTACCGAAGAGGCCTTTCTTTTCTACATCAAACTTAATCCAGGTCTCGATACCTTCAACCTTTGGTCCAGAAGGTGCAATCTCACCACTGCGTTCTTGTGCCGCCTGCTGTGGTTCATTTACAGGACCTTTGAAGGCAAGGAGTTTATCGATATCGGCAGAGTCGAAGAACTTATCCTTGCGGGCCATTTCAAGTTCAAGGGGAGTCCACACAAGGTTTCTACCCCACCAAGGTAATTCATGAACTTCGGAATAGCCTCCCGGTACGTAAAGATCTCGAAGCGGTAGACCTTTTAGGACAACACTTTGAATGGTAGGAATTTCCTGTTGGGAGGGAATGAATCCGTACTTCTTATAAGGAAGGTATTCGTATTCCTCAACCCATGGCGCGAGATACGCGCCAGTGCCTAAGCGGCACGTTTCAAAAACACAACGACGCATTACATCGTAATAACGCATTTCACGTTGGACCTTAAACTCAAACATGTCCTCGACACCCTTAGCAACCTTAACCCAGGAAGAATCTCGAAGGGCATGAACAGAGAACGTTGGTTTATAGGCCGTCATTGTATTAAGGAAGCGGGCAGTAGTTGCATCTGTGTAAGTTGCACCAAGACCCATAGAAACGTTCGACATCCAGTCGGAACTACGAGGCTTAACACGTCCTGCGTAAGCATCTTCCCACTCGTTGCGTTTGCTTTGCAGGGGTTCGTAGACTTCACGTTTAGCGCGTTCGTGCTCCTCTTCAAGGTAGGCAAGTAGTCTTGCACGAGAAGTGTCGGTGAGTTTCACAATGTCGGGCATCTTAGATTCTAGCTCCTGAGACAAGACCCCGATAGTATCGAGCATCCTGAGCCCACTCCTCAAACCTAGATGAAGAAGCATCAGCAGGTTGAGCCATTTGCATTACCCAAGCCCAACCATCAAGAGCGTCTTTCGTTTTCGATCCGGGGAATGCTGTATATTCCTCAAGGAAGCAGACACAGGAGCGATGTACGTATAAGAGTCCGTCACGAGCGAATTGACACCCAGCTCGTGCACGAGTATCCTTAGAACGCTTAGTGTCTTTCGAGAGAATTTCCAGAATAGGCTTCTGAGATTCGTTCTTCCAGATTTCATCGGCAAGGGGTTTCAGTGCAGCTTGATATCCGAAGCCCTCAACACCCATACGAATAAGGCCGTGTGGATACCAACGAAGCCACATAGCGAGCATTTCCTTCACAAGGGCAAGAGGGTCACTACGCTTAGCCCATTCATCGAGTAGATAGCGTCGACCCTTAGCATCGATGCCACCTATAATGATAGCGTTCCGCGAGGTCATTTTCTGTGCAGCGGTAAGCGCGGTAGAGTGAGACATATCTACAGCGGCGTAGATATTCATATTACCGAAGGAGACGAACTCCCCGGATTCTAACTCGACACCGTTAGGTAGCCTCTTATAATATTGGAGCCAGGCCGTTTTTAGCTCAGCTAGCTTTTGGTCCGAGGGGTTATTCATCCATTGAGTTGCGAACGTATAAGGATCTGCTTGCTGTTTACGAAGCAACCAGTCCATAGTATAAGCTTCAGGGAAGATTGGTTTATTACCTTCGATGGCCTGACGATAGTAGATGAAGTATTCAGGATGGACTTCTTCGATATAGGAGAGTACATCGATGTTTGACCAGTGATTACCCACGACGGTGATATCTCGTTGTGGGATCGGTGGTCTTAGAAGACCTTCGCGCTGTTCGAATCGGTCCGTGAGTTTCTTCATTAGCTCAGCGGACTCGTATGTATCTTCGTCTACGAGGTCGTCGTATACGATCCAGTCAAAGTGGTTAGCAGTTACCTTTGTTTGCCAGCCTGCAGCTGTCCAGGTTGCTTCAGGCCAGTCCATTGTACGAGGGAGGCAGGCTTCCTCTTTGTTCCAGCGCTTGGATTTCTCGGGCAGAAGTTCAGGGAAGAGTTGACGGAGTAACGGAGCGTTCTCGAACGCTGCTCGAACCTTAGAGACCATACGTTCTGCATTAGTAGCATTATTAGCTACGATAAGACCCGTCTCATTCGGATTACGAAGCCCCCGCCACACAGCGTATGAGATAGTAAAGATTGAGGTTTTATAGTGATCACGTGGAACTACAGAACAGAGACGATGGTATGAAATAGCGTTCTGTGCTACCTGACACATCTCGTAATGTAGCGTCGGAGTCAGTTGCTGATAGCCTAGCAGGGCAGTAGCGATAAAGAAGATTGATTCCTGACACTGCTTACGTAGTTGGTCGGGCAGATTCTTCGCTTGCGTTGTCTCTTCGTTCATTGGCGTGTTCTGAAATAGGCTTAGCTAGTTTGAGAAGGTCTTTATCTCCTTGTAAAGTACGGGCTTCACGTTCACGCTTTAGTGCATCGACGAGAATCCCGGCTTCAAGCGTACCGATATTGACGACGGTCTGCATCGCAGGTGTGGCTTTAGCGTATCCAGCTCGATCAAGAAAGTCTTGCGCGACGTCGCGGACGATTGTTTCCGATGAGGATTTCAATAGGGCTTCTAGTCGGTTAAAGGATTCTTGTGCTACACCTTGAAGTTGCTCGGTGATACTCTTGACCTTCTCACCGATAACGGCATCAACCCCTACATAATGTTTATCGCGAAGCCGATCGAGTAGGTCTCGAAATTCGGGATGTTCCTGCGTACGTTTTACAGTAGCGAGCTTCAGGCCTGTAGCTTGGGAGATCTCTTCATCGGATTGCTTTAGAAGGAGACGTCGAGCGATTTCATGATGTAGTAGTTCTAGTCTTGCTCGCATGGAGCGTCTCGTTGCTTCTATGAATAGTATACGGCATAGCTGTGGTGATAGCAAGTAGCACAAGCTTCTTGTGCATTGCTTGGCTCAGAGTGATTTTTTGGTAAATCGGTGAAACCGCTTTAATCATGTATATCAGTATGTATATGGAGGGGGTACGGTATCCCCTATGAGAGGAGTATAGTATGAGTAGTATAAGACATATGAAGCTGATACACTACGGAAGTCTAAAGTTCGATCCCCTTAAATGGAAAGAGCCAATACTCTTTCCAGGATTTAATAAGCCTAGAGGAGGCTTCTGGGCAAGTCCAATCGACTCAAAGTGTGGTTGGGATTGGTGGTGTAGATCAGAAGCATACAAAGAGCAATCTCTTGATACCTTCTTCGAGTTCGAGATCACAGGTAAGATACTTAGACTAAGAGGCGAGACTCCGATATTAAATATGAATGAGCTTATATATCGAAAGGTTGATGCATTGTATCTACCAGAGAGTATGATCTATGAGCCCAGATATTGGGGTTGGGATTGTGAATCAGTCGTAATTCTGAATAAAGATATAATCCGCTCGTAAGAGCTGAAAGGAGAAAGCTATTAAGCAAACTCTCGCACCGTTCCGATTGAAAGATCGGAAGCCGATGAGCGTGAGCATCGAGTACGAGTGTCTCCTTAGCGCGGAGATCTCATCACTCGAGTTCGCTCTCATCAAACAAGAGTTCCGTGCGGCTCTTCATAGAGTCTTCGGTAACTCTCTAACAGTCGTTGATGATAGCATCAGCGGCCAAGGCTACGCATCTAAGTCGTAGCTTAATACTCTAGATCTGAAAGGAGGTGATAATCGTGAACGCAACACTCAACTTCCGACTCTCGAAGGAAGCCATGAGCTCTCTGCTCAAAGAACTTCTCAGCAGAGCTGAAGGAGCAAGGACAGGCGAAGGCGTAACCCTAACGTTCCAGCTTTCTCAGAGCAGTAGTTTGTGCGATCCTAAGCTTACGCTCTTCGATTGTTACGAAGAGTACTTCGACCATATCGTTGGCAGCAACGATATAGAGTAACAATTTAGATCTGAAAGGAGGTGAGTAAGATGTTCTTAGATCTATTCGCTACGATTGGATTACCAGTTATTGGACCACTGTTATTACTTCTGTACATGTTATGTAGCGAACGTAAGAAGTGTAAGAAGTAACTACTATCATTGAAAGGAGAAGCAGATGTGGTACATCTTGTTCCGCATCAATCTTCTGTGGGCAATGGCTGATCAGCTCGGTGATCGTTATCGAGAGCAGATCGTCACATTGGTCGAACAGAACTTTGATGCTTGTGCAATCGCTAGAGAAATGTAGTCTCATAGGTCCGCTTACCTATGAAAGGAGGTGAGAACTATGTACCTACACTTCTATACAATCTTCCAAACTCGTAGAGAGCCGAGTCTATTCGTACTCCTCCCGAAGATTCGTTTCAAAAGACATCCGTACGGAGTATGGACTCTAAGTGGTTGTTGACTTCGCTACGAACTCTTCGTGTGTAACGCTAACGACTAACAAAGCTTAGAACAACCTTGCGAGTTCTCTAAGCATCTTACAAAGGAGCTACTGCAATGTCTAAGAACAAAGCAGCTTGGGAAGCTTCTTCGTGGGACGAGCTGAAGAGCCTCACGACGCTCGACGAGTGCCTCAAGGCGCTTGCGGCCCGTGAAGCGAATCGGCTCTACCACAAGAAAGCTAACCTCAAGAAGCAGTCCATCCTGGCGAAAGCCAAAGAGATGGGCATTACTGCCGACTGAGGAGCTTCTCCAGCCAACACTGAGTAAGACTCCGGGCCGCGGAGAGCCTGGGAACAGAATCTCCGTACTATATATAGATGAAAGGTGGTGAGAAAGTATGAAAAGACCATACGGGCCACTCGAAGGTAACATCTGGATCGATGTCGTTAAACCCCGTAAGTACTTCATCGGTGACCGAGTCATCGGGAAAGGTCCTCGCGGGAAGTACGACGGCAAAGAAGGTACCCTGATTCGTAGCCTCTCCGTGTATGGAGGTATACATCAAGGCTACTACATCATCAAGTACGACGACGGACAAACTCGTACCTACATGGCGATTAAGAAGGCATAAGGAGATCTGAATGGTCTTGTGGGTTCGCTCACCCATGAAAGGAGGTGAGAAACATGACAGACAAACAGAAGCTCGAAGCTATTCGTGAGGTTATCAACGAACTCAAAGGTGAGGATGTAGACTACGTTACAGTTGAAGCAGGACTCGAAAGTATTGAGCAGATCCTCAACGACGACGAATGACCTCGCGGCTTCATCCGCATGAAAGGAGGTGAGAAGCTATGATTAGCTGCTTCCCAAAGCGTCTTGTAAACTTCATCTATCATCATAGATGGAGTAAGTGGGGAATACCCAGA
>Ga0315285_10001025_pt1 | contig 29126 bp, 23 predicted proteins | sample YL17G09_36_MG_FD_203698 | JGI IMG/M metagenome (GOLD analysis project Ga0315285, IMG submission 203698) | Sediment microbial communities from Yellowstone Lake, YNP, Wyoming, USA - YL17G09_36 | ecosystem: Environmental > Aquatic > Freshwater > Lake > Sediment | place: USA: Wyoming | collected...
GTGCTTATGAGGGCCATCATCGTTTCAGGCCGGCCCTACGACCGCAAGTGGAAAACTCAGTACAAAAACGCGCCCGGCAATCTGCCCACACCCACAAAAGTAGCTTGACTTTCAACACACTATCTACCGAAAAGGGCATCATGACAGGCGCAAGCCGCTTGCGTTGTGCCGCGGAAACTGTCTATACTCTAAGAGATCATCTATGCCGGGGTAGCTCAGTTGGTCAGAGCGCTGGATTGTGGATCCAGAGGTCCAGGGTTCAACCCCCTGCCCCGGTACCATTTTTAACGAAAGCCGTTGAGTACTGGGAGTATCTCTTTGGCTTTTCTGTCTTTTCGCCGATACTTCCAGCGGGCAGCTTCGGGCAGCATTACTCATCAAGCAGTTGTTAAGTCAACTGGCGTGGGTTTTTTTCTGACGCTGCGGGAGGATTCGGAATGGCCGGCAGAAGTTCCAGAAGAACGGGAAGGCAAGACGCACCCCCGAAACTCGAAAAAGTTCCAACTGGCATCAAAGGGTTGGACGAAATCACGATGGGGGGCATACCCCAAGGCCGCCCAACATTGCTGTGCGGTGGGCCGGGAAGCGGCAAAACGCTTTTTGGAATGGAGTTCCTGATTCGCGGAGCAACGGAGTACGGCGAACCCGGCGTCTTTATAGCTTTCGAGGAAACGGCCAAAGAACTGTCGCAAAACGTCGAATCGCTCGGGTTTGACGTGCCCATACTCATCAACCAGAAAAAACTGGCCATTGATTTCGTCTACCTCGATCAGCAGGAAATAGAAGTAACGGGCGAATATGATCTGGAAGGTCTTTTCATCCGATTGGGTTATGCAATCGATTCCATCGGCGCGAAGCGGATCGTACTGGATACGGTCGAGGCTTTGTTTGCTGGTCTGACTAACGAGTTTATCCTGCGCGGTGAGTTGCGCCGGCTGTTTCGATGGCTGAAAGAAAAAGGCATGACGGCCGTCATCACGGCGGAGCGCGGCGACACCACGCTGACGAAGCAAGGTCTCGAGGAATACGTGTCGGACTGCGTGATCCTGCTGGATCACCGGGTAATAGACCAGGTGGCGACGCGGCGCCTGCGGGTGGTGAAATACAGGGGAACTTCACATGGAACCAACGAATACCCGTTCATAATTGACGAGCAGGGCTTCCGAGTTCTGCCCGTGACGAGCCTGGGCCTCGAGCACAAAGTTTCCTCGGAACGGGTATCCAGCGGCATTCCAGAGTTGGACGAGATGCTGGGAGGAAAAGGTTACTACCGGGGAAGCACGGTGTTGGTGAGCGGCCCAGCGGGCGCCGGCAAGACGAGCGTAGCGGCGCATTTCGTGGATGCGGCGTGCCGGCGGGGCGAGCGCTGCTCGTTTTTCGCCTTCGAGGAGTCTGAGAGCCAGGTTCTGCGCAATATGAGGTCGATCGGCATCAATCTCGAGCCTTGGGTGAAAAAGGGGCTGCTGCGTTTCATCGCATCGAGGCCCACCATGTTTGGGCTCGAGATGCACCTGGTGAGCATGCACAAGGAGCTCACCGATTTCAAACCTGAAAACGTCATCATGGATCCCATCACGGACTTCGAGGCGGTCGGGTCGCAGCGCGATGCCAAGTCCATGCTACTCCGCATGGTAGACCTCATCAAATCGGCCGGGATCACGGCGCTGTTCACCAGCCTCACCAGCGAAGACGTCGCCCTCGGAACCACCGAAGTCGGCATAAGCTCGTTAATCGACACCTGGCTGCTCGTGCGCAACCTCGAGCAAATGGGCGAGCGGAACCGGGGGCTGTACATCCTGAAATCGCGGGGCATGGCCCATTCCAATCAAATCCGGGAGTTCGTCCTGACCAACCATGGTGTGAAGCTGGTCGAGGTCGCATTAGGCCCCGACGGCGTTGTGACGGGTTCGTCCCGGGCCGCCCAGCGTGCCCAGGAAGAGACGGAGAAGCTCGCTCGAGCGCAGGCAAAGGAAGCTCGCCTCAAGACGCTCGAGCATCGGCGGGCGGCGCTCGATGCCCGGCTTGCCGCGCTGCAGGCTGAATTCGAGGCCGAAGTGCAGGCGGCGAAACTGGAGATCGCGCAGGATGAGTTGCGCGAAAAGCGGCTGGCAAGTGAGCGATCGAGTCTGGCGCAAAAGCAGTCGGAAAAGGTGGCGCCGAAGCCGGCAAGAGGAAAGCGCAAATGACTGACACAAAAGATGAAAAAACAGGCGCAAAGAAGCCTACAAGAAAGAAAACTACCCCAAAAGACCGGGCGCCGCACGAGACGGAGTGGGAGTTGAGACTGTACGTGGCGGGCCACACCTCAAAATCCATTGCGGCGCTGAACAACCTGCGGCAAATATGCGAGCAGCATTTGGCCGGCAAGTACAAGATAGAAGTTGTGGATCTCCTGGAAAACCCGCAATTGGCTAAAGGCGACGAAATTGTGGCGCTGCCGACGCTCGTCCGGAGACTGCCCGAACCCATACGCAAGATAATTGGGAGTCTTTCTGATACCGAGAAGGTGTTGGTAGGACTTCAATTGCGCCCGCGCGAGGAAGCTTAATCATGGCCCAGCGTGGCAAGAAGTCCGAGCGCGTCGCCAAGCCGCGCAAACATCCCGAGGCGGTCAGCCCCAAACAGTGGGAAAAAGGTGTCGAGCCTCAGCGTTACGTGTTGCGCCTGTACGTAACGGGCATCAATGAGCGGTCAGTGCAGGCCATCAACAATATGAAGGTTATTTGCGAGGAGTATCTGAAGGACCGGTACGACCTCGAAATCGTTGACGTGTATAAACACGCGGTGCTGGCCAAAGGGGAGCAGATCCTGGCCGTGCCGACGCTGGTGAAAAAACTGCCGCTGCCGTTGCGCCGCATCGTCGGCGATCTGTCACAGAGAGAACGCGTGTTGTTGGGCCTGGATCTGGTGCCTAAAAAATGAGGAGAGCCTCAGCTACGCCTCCCAAAACGAAAGATCTCCTGCGCGAAATCGAGGAACTGCGCGCCCGGCTCGAAGAGGCTGAGTCCACTCTCGAGGCCATCCGCAGCGGTGGGGTAGACGCGCTGGTGGTATCAGGCCCCGAAGGTGAGCGTGTTTATACGCTCGAGGGAGCGGATTATCCCTACCGGGTTCTGGTCGAGGTGATGAGCGAGGGGGTGGTTACGCTGTCGCCCGATGGGTCCATCCTGTCTTGCAACAGCCGGTTTTCGGATCTCGTCAAACGGCCGGCGGAAGAGATTATTGGGCGGCCCTTTGTTGAGTTTGCCGCAGAATGGGACCATGACAAGCTCGAGGAGTTTCTGCAGCAGACCGCCGGCATCGGGGCCGCGACGACCATCGCCCTCGAAGCGGCTGATGACTCTAAAAAGCCGGTAAACGTTTCACTGGGGGCATTGAATGTGGGCGGCGTAGCGGCTTCATGCGCGGTCGTGACAGATCTGACGGAAACGTTCGCCGCGGCACAAACAAAGTTCATGCTGGCGTCGATCGTCGAAGGGTCCAACGACGCCATTATCAGCCGCTCGCTCGATGGCATCATCTGGACTTGGAATGCCGCGGCCGAACGCATCTATGGTTACAGCGCCGAGGAAGCCGTAGGACAGCCAATAACGATCCTGGTACCCGAAAACGGCAACGCCGAACCGGACATGTTTATCGACAAGATCTGCAAAGGCGAGCGGGTCGAAAGCTACGAGACGGTACGGGTAACCAAGGACGGAAGAAACATTAATGTGGCTATAACGCTGTCACCTTTTCGGGACGCGCACGGGGACGTCATTGGAATTTCCACGATCGTGCGCGACATTACTGAGCGAAAGCGGATCGAGGCGGAACTGGCCGCGTACCGCGAGCGCCTGGAAGAACTCGTCGAACGGCGCACCCGGGAACTCACGCGCGCCAACAACCAACTCAAGGTGCTCACGCAAGACCTGCAACGGTCCAACCGCGACCTCGAACAGTTTGCGTACATCGCCTCGCACGACCTCCAGGAACCGTTGCGCCAGATCATCGGGTTCACCCAGTTCCTTGACGAACGGTACCGCCCCAACCTCGATGAGACCGCCCAGGAACTGATGGGATTTATCGTCGACGGCGGGCACAGGATGCAGGTGCTCATCCAGGACCTGTTGATGTTCTCGCGAGTCGGCAGGAGCGAGAAACCGCCCCAACCAACCAATTTGGAAGACATCCTCGACGATGTCATGCAAAACCTGAAGACGAGAATTGACGAGAACGGCGCCGTCATCACCCACGACCCCTTGCCCACACTCAAGGCCGACGCATCACAACTCGCCCAGGTATTCCAGAACCTCATCACGAATGCGCTGAAGTTCCGCGGCGTGCAACCGCCGCAAATTCATATCGGCGCCCGGAAACAAGACGGTTTTTGGGAGTTCTACGTCAGGGACAACGGCATCGGGTTCAAACAACAATTCGCCGACAGGATTTTCAACCTGTTCCAGCGGCTGCAAAGCCACAAAGACTATCCCGGTACCGGAATTGGCCTGCCCATCTGCAAACGCGTCATCGAATGGCACGGCGGAAAAATCTGGGCCCAATCCGCACCCGGCGAAGGCGCAACCTTCTACTTCACGCTACCGCGTGAAACAAATGATGAATGATGAATAAAAAACAAAAAGCCCGAGGGTGACTCAATGATCGAAATGATGAATGATGAAAGTAATCAATAAGAGTCGGCGTTACTTCGAGGGGGAGAACGACTGGCTTACCTTGCTCGGGCTTTAACCGTTTTTACGCTTGACACAAGAATGCGCAATAACTCATTGGCTTCTTGAATTAAATCGGCAATCGAATTCGGTTTAGCGCTCCCTTGTCTTGCTTATCATTTCAGCATTGGAACGACTCCGTTTGCCCTCACGGATGTGGGCGCCGACGGATGTTCCTGACCGGAGTAGCTGCTTACCAATTACCTGGGCTTCAATGCTTCTGGGGAGAAGTGAATACAATCGAAAGATCCTGGGCCCAAAAGCCTTGGTCCTGTCGGGAATACTCGGTTTTTCATTCATCATTCATCATTTTCTTCACGCCCAGGTGATGAGCGCCATTTCGTGTTTTGTGGCGAGGTCTCGGTGACTGGGGATGGCTCGGACCATGAGTCCTTGCTGGCCCGTTTTGAGGCAGGGGACGCCGCCGCGGAACCGGTACACGTTTTTGTCGAGCGTCTGGATGCATTCCATGGGGACGGTCTTGCCTTTTGGGATGCGGCCGAGCGAGTCGATGTCGCCGTAGTAGATTTCGGCGTCGACGTCATCGGGTTTGAGCGCGTCAAGATACAGGTCCGCGGTGACTTCAAGGATGGAGCCGAAGGGAAGATTTTCCGTCTGGCCCGACTCGACGTTGGTGAAGTGGACGTTGTTCCAGATGCTCTGGACGCGTAGTTTCCACTCCGTAAGTTCCTTTGACCTTTTGCGGTCGTCGGCGCGCAACGTTCCCCTGCGTATTGCGGCGGGGATGTAGAATCGGTTGGCGTATTCCTGCACCATCCGGTTGGTGTTGAAGACGGGGCAGATGGTGCGGATGGCGGTTTTCATCATGTGGATCCAGTCGCGGGGCAGGCCGTCGTGCCCTCTATCGTAGAACAGCGGCACGACTTCCTTCTCGAGGATTTCGTACAGGGCCTCGCTCTCGACCTGATCCTGCTCGTTGGGATCCGTATAGGACTCGCCGCGCCCGATGCTCCACCCGTTTTCACCGAGCATCTCGGCTTCGCCCCACCACCCGTCGACGACACTGATGTTGAGCGCGCCGTTTGAGGCGGCTTTCATGCCGCTGGTGCCGCTGGCTTCCATGGGCCTTCGCGGCGTGTTGAGCCAGCAATCGACCCCCTGCACCATGTATCGGGCGACGTTGATGTCGTAGTCTTCGATGAAGGCGAGCCGGTTGCGGAGCGCGGGCTGGCGGGCGTAATGGATCATCCGCCGGATCAATTCTTTGGCCTGGGTGTCCTGGGGGTGGGCTTTTCCGGCGATGATAAACTGGACGGGCATCTTCTCGTTCAACAGGATTTTCGCAAGCCGGTCGGGATCCATCAGGAACAGCGTGGCGCGTTTATAGGTGGCAAACCGCCGGGCGAACCCGATTGTCACCACTTCGGGATCCAGTGCCTCGTTGGCGAGCCTTACCTCGGCCAGCGGGGCGCCCCGGCGCTGCAACTGCGCCACCAGCCGGCGCCGGGCAAAATCCACCAGCCGCTCTCTGCGGCGCTCGTGGGTTCGCCACAACTCCGCGTCGGGCACGTCGTCGATCCTTTGCCAAACGCTGTGGTCTTCGGGATTGGACGCCCACTCCGGCCCGATGTATCTGTCGTACAGACCGGCGAGGTCGTGCGAGATCCAGAACGGGATATGGATGCCGTTGGTGATCGACGTGACGGGGATCTCGTGAATAGGAACGCCGTCCCAGGTGCGCTCCCACATGGCCCGGGCCACTTCCCCGTGCAGTTCACTGACACCATTGGAGAACGAAGACAGCTTGAGCGCCAGCACCGTCATGCAGAACGGCTCGCGGGCGTCAAACGGGTTCTGCCGGCCCAGCACCAGGAGTTGATCGAGGCTGATGCCGACCTCGCTGCAATACTTCGTGAAATAGCTCGTGATCATTTCGGGCAGGAACATATCGTTGCCGGCGGGCACCGGCGTGTGCGTGGTAAACACGCTGCCCGCCCTTACCGCGTCCGCCGCCTGCCAAAAACTTAAACCTTCCCTGGCCACGAGTTCCTTGATACGCTGCAGCGTCATGAACGCCGAGTGGCCTTCGTTCATGTGATAGGTGGTCGGCTTGAGGTTCAGGATGCGCATGATTTTCACGCCGCCGACTCCGAGCATGATTTCCTGGCGGATCCGCATGTCCCGGTCGCCCTGATACAGCCGCGCGGTAATCTCGCGGTCTTCGGGTATGTTCTGATCGATGTCGCAGTCCAGCAGGTACAACGGGACTCTGCCCACCTGGCATCGCCAGACTCGGGCCTTGACCACGCGCTCGGGGTATTCCACATCGATGATAACCTGGTTGCCTTGGGCGTCGTGGACCATGTCGATCATCATGTTGTAGAAATCGTTGTGGGGGTAAAGTTCCTGTTGCCAGCCGTCGGCGTTGAGGTACTGGTGGAAATAACCTTCCCGGTACAAAAGCCCGATCCCCACCAGCGGAATCCCGAGGTCGCTCGAAGATTTGAGATGATCGCCCGCAAGTACCCCCAGCCCCCCGGAATAAATCGATATCGATTCTTGAAGCCCAAATTCGGCCGACAAATACGCCACGCCGAACTCGTCGGGCGCGCTCGGGTTTTTTTCCTTCCATGTGCCGGATTCCATGTACATCTTCATCCGGCGGCCCACGTCGTCCATGTGGTTTAGGAAGCTGTCGTCTTTTGCAAGGACTTCGAGCCTCTCCTGGCTGACGGTTCCGAGCAACTGGCGCGGGTTTTGGTTGGTCTCGGTCCACAGGTCTCTGTCGATTCGGAAGAAAAGCCCGACGGCCCCGGGATCCCAGCACCACCAGATGTTGTTGGCGATGTCCAGGAGGGGTTGGAGGCGGGGCGGCAGTTTAGGGACAACGGTAAAAGTCACACTTCTGGCCATACAACGGCTCTCCAGTCCAGTTCGGCGACGGCACGGCCGGTCGCCCCCCGGGCCGACTTTTCCGGCCCGTGCCGCACGCGGCTCACACTTTAATCCTTTTGGCTTTGCATTGCCACAATCGCTAAAGATCCCGGCCCGCCTGCCGATACCTGAAGTGCGGCCCCGGATCTTGCCATTGCCGGGGCCGCGCAAACCGATGCACGGATGCAAAGGTACAAAATCACGGAGGAAACATCATGGGTTTGAGAATCAACACCAACGTGGCCGCGATCAACGCCAGCCGGATCTTGCGGTCAAGCACCCTGGAGCTCAACAAGAGCCTGGAACGTCTGTCCAGCGGCCTGCGCATTAACCGTGCGGCGGACGACGCGGCGGGGCTGGCGATTGCCGAGGCGTTGCGGTCGCAGGTTCGGGGCACCATCGTCGCCCAACGGAACTCTCAGGATGGCATCAGCCTCGTTCAGACCGCCGAAGGCGCGCTTGCCGAAACGACCAACGCGCTGCAGCGTATCCGCGAACTCGCCATCCAGGCGGCCAACGGCACGCAAAGCGACTCGAACCGGGCCGCGCTCAACGCGGAAGTCACGCAGTTGCTCGAACAGATCGACGACATCGCACTGGACACGGAATTCAACGGAATCCGGGTTCTGAGCGCGGCGCAAACCATCACGCTGCAGGCCGGGGCGCAAACCAGCCAGACGCTGCTCATCGCCGTGGCGGGGGCCAAAACCAACGATTTGGGCGTCAGCACGCTTCAGGTTTCGTCATACGTCGGCGCCGTCTCGGCCATCAGCACCGTGGACAACGCGCTGAGGTCGGTGAGCACGCTGCGCAGCCTGTTCGGCGCCATGCAGAACCGGCTGGAATTCACGATTCGCACCCTGGCCATCCAGGAAGAGAACTCGAGCGCGTCCGAGAGCGTCATCCGCGATGCCGATATCGCCAAGGAAACGATCTCGTTCACGCGCAACCAGATCCTGGTCAGCGCGGGCACGTCGGTGCTCGCCCAGGCCAATATCATCCCACAGACGGCGCTGCAGTTGCTCGGCGGATAATCGCCGGGACGCGCCAACCGCTCACGATTGGCTGGTCACATCCCTGCACTAAGCGTGTTGGGAGTTCGGAGGACGGCCTAAATGGGGTTTGAAGGACCTGCCGGGGCCGGGTTGCCGGCCCCGGTCTCTTTTCGGTCCTCTTTATGGTATTATTAGGCGTTTGTGGCTGCGCGCTTTCCATCCGGGAGAGTCGACCGGGCCGGTCGGCGATTTGACATTAATCGCGGAAATGGGGTAAGCTCAGTAGCTTTGTAAGTATGTCACGACGGGCGCGTCGCGACAGCAGATCCGCCAAGGTGCGCGCACGCGCGTTGAATAAAAAGGGAAATTAGTCAGTATGAGCAAGTACATGGGAGCGAAACACAAGCTGTGTCGTCGTCTTGGGTCGTGCATTTGGGGCAACACGAAGTGCCCTTCGCTCAAGCGGCCGTACGGCCCGGGGCAGCACGGCCAGACGGTGCGGCGCAAGCTGTCCGTGTACGGCATGCAGCTTCTCGAGAAGCAGCGTATCCGCACGCACTACGGGCTGCTCGAGCGGCAGATGCGTAAGACGTTCGAGCGCGCCCAACGAATGGGCGGCGTCACGGGGTCAAACCTTCTGATGCTGCTGGAGTCGCGGGCCGACTGCGTGGTCTACCGGCTCGGCTTGGCCAGGACGATTTCGGCGGCCCGCCAGCTCGTGGTTCACGGCCATATCCTGGTCAATGGGAAGAAAGTCGACCGGCCTTCGTTCCAAGTCCAGCCCGGGATGGCCGTATCGGTGCGCGAATCCAGCCGCAAGGTCCTCAATATCGTTGAGGCCGTTAAGAACCCGCCTGCCACCATGCCCGAGTATCTCGAGCGCGCCCCGGAGTCCTTTGAAGGCCGGATGACGGCCGCGCCGAACCTGGAAACCATGCCGTTCCACCCGGATACGGCGGCCGTTATCGGGTTCTATTCACGTTAAGCCAGGTCGAGAGACATTTTGAGCGGGCCGAGCAACGCGCGGCCCGCTTTTCTGTTTTATAAACTACGCGTTATAAATAACGGGTTACGAAGACCCACTCCTTCATAAGCGGCTTGAAGTACCTTGCTCGAAAATGCCGCTTGTGAGGGAGGCCCATACTTTTTTTTGAGGATACGGCTATGGCCGTAAAACTTTCACAACTTGCTGCTGTAAAACAAGTTATAGCGGTTTTGGCGGCTGAGGCGCCCAAACCCGTCGAGGTTGTCGGGACTTGGGGTGGCGGAAAAGCCGCCCTCACGGTCCAGGTCGCCGACGAACTCGGCGCACCCCTGTTGATCCTGACCCCCAGCCGGCTCGAGGCCGAAAAAGTCATCGAAGATCTCGCCACCTTTGCCGGCACCGACCGGTGCGCCCTGTTTCCGGCTTGGGAAGTCCTGCCCACCGACGTTATGGACCCGGCGGACGATATTGTGGCGGAACGGATGGAGACGCTCAAGCGGCTTGATGCCGCGACCCGGGCCGGAAAGCCGCTCCATGTTGTCCTTTCAGTCCGGGCGTTGCTGCAATATGTGGTCCGGCAGGACCGGCTGAAAGAGCAGAGCCTGACGCTGCAGGTTGGCTGGGAATACGATCTGGAGGGCCTCATAACTCGGCTGATATCAATGGGATATCGTCGAGAGCTGATGGTTGAGCAGCGTGGCGAGATGAGTGTCCGCGGCGGCATTTTTGATATTTTTCCTATTTCGGCGGAACTCCCGCACCGGCTGGAGTTTTTCGGCGATGAGATCGAGTCTATCCGGCGGTTTGAACCGGAAACCCAGCGAAGTATTGACCAGGCGGAGTCGGTAGACATCCTGCCGCGGTCGGAAAAGGAGCTGCTGCGCAGGCAGTCGGGGGAGAAAGGTGCGCTCGCCGGTATTACGGAGTATTTCCCGGCGTGCACGGTGGTCGTGATAGACGAGCCCCTGGGAGTGGTGGAGGAAGCGCATACGCTCTCTAACCAGATGGCCGGCAACGCGTTCTGCATGTCTTGGGAGGAGGCGCTCGACGAATTGGCGAGATTTCGGCGGGTCAGCGTGGCGCAGTTGCCTTACCAGCGCACGGACAACGTGTCGAGGGTGAACGTGGCGATGCAGATGGTTTCAGGGTGGACAGGCAACTTGCCGAGTTTTTGGTCGCAACTCCACGAGTGGGACGCAGAACGGTTCTCGGTGGTGATCATCTGCAACAATGCCGGTGAGCGGCGCCGGCTCCACGAACTCCTCGAGGAACAGGGTTACAAGCCTGGCGAGGGTCCGTTTGACCTCCGGCTTGAAATCGGCCAGCTCTCAGCGGGCTTTTTGTCGCGGGAAGACAGTCTGGTCGTCTTCAGCGAGCGGGAGATCTTTGGGCGCCACTACGTGCGGCGTGTCCGGCGGCGGTTTGAAGCGGGCGCCGCGATTACCACGTTCAGCGACCTGAAGACGGGCGATTATATCGTCCATGATGTTCATGGCATCGGCCGTTACGAAGGGCTGCGCAGGTTCCCGGGCAAGGGTGGCGACTTCCTGGCCATTCGGTATTCGGGCGGGGACACGCTCTACGTGCCGGTCACGCAGATCGATCAGGTCCAGAAATACGTAGCGGGCGAGGGTGGCGTGCCCAAGGTCGACCGGTTAGGTGGGGCAACTTGGACACGCACGAAGAAACGCGTGAAGAAGGTCCTGCGCGACATGACCGAGGAACTGGTGAAACTGTACGCGGCGCGCGAGTCGCAGCGGGGACATGCATTCAGCCCCGATACGCCGTGGCAGTTCGAGTTTGAAGACACCTTTGAGTACGAGGAGACGCCGGATCAAGCCCGGGCGATCATCGAAACCAAGGCCGACATGGAGTCGCCCAGGCCCATGGACCGGCTGATATGCGGCGACGTCGGGTTTGGCAAAACGGAAGTTGCCCTGCGGGCGACGTTTAAAGCTGTGATGGACGGGCATCAGGTGGCCGTGCTGGTGCCAACGACGGTGCTGGCGCAGCAACATTACGTCACGTTCAGTGAAAGACTGGCCGACTACCCGGTCCGTATCGAGGTATTGAGCCGGTTTCGTTCGCCGAAACAGGTAAAAGACGCTATTGAAGGTATCAAGGCGGGCGAAGTCGACGTTATCATCGGCACGCACCGGCTCATTTCCAAAGATGTGCAGTTCAAGAACCTGGGTTTGGTCATCATCGACGAGGAACAGCGGTTTGGGGTTGGGCAGAAAGAAAAACTGAAGCAGCTTCGGACGCACGTTGACGTGCTGACCATGTCGGCCACGCCCATTCCGCGGACGCTCCATTTTTCGCTGATGGGCATTCGCGACATGAGCATCATCAATACGGCCCCGAACGACCGGCTCCCCATCCACACGTGCATCGACACGTTCGATGAGACGCTGGTTCAAGAGGCAATCCGGCGCGAACTGGCCCGGGAAGGGCAGGTATTTTTCCTGCACAACCGCGTGCAAACGATTCTGCCGGTGGCCAACCTCGTTCACAAGCTCGTCCCGGAAGCGCGGGTGACGGTGGCCCACGGCCAGATGCCGGAGCGGCAACTCGAGCAGATCATGGCGTCGTTTATTCGGCGTGAGATCGACGTGCTGGTCTGCACGACCATCATCGGGTCCGGATTGGACATCCCCAACGCGAACACGATCGTCATCGACCGGGCGGACCGGTTCGGTTTGGCCGAGTTGTACCAGATCCGCGGCCGGGTCGGCCGGTACAAGCACCGGGCATTCGCGTACTTGCTGGTACCGGGAGACCGGCTGCCGACCGAGGGCGCCCAGAAGCGCCTGAAGGCCCTTGAGGAATTCTCTACGTTGGGCGCCGGCTACCGGATTGCGATGCGCGACCTCGAAATACGCGGCTGCGGCAACATCCTGGGGGCTGAACAGCACGGCCAGATTGCGGCCGTCGGCTATGACACGTACAGCCGGCTGATCCGCGAGGCGGTGGCTGAGTCGCGCGGCGAACCGGTGGTCCAGCGGGTCTTGCCGCCCTTCGAGGTGGCGGTTGACGCCTTCATTCCGGAGGAATACGTGCCGAGCGAGGCCCAGAAGATGACCCTGTACAAGCGGATCGCCGGCATCTTGACCGTTGAGCAGGCCCGGGAGATGTACGAAGAACTTTTGGACCGGTTTGGGCGGCCGCCGGGACCCGTGGTGCGGTTGCTGGACGTGATGCGCATACGTGGGCTGGGCGCCGACGCCGGCGCGGCTGTGATCACGGCGTCGAAGGACAAGGTGACGGTCCAGTTCCAGAACTCGCAACGGTTGACGAAAAAGCTGGCGAATACGCTCAAGGAGGAATTTGGGCGCGCGGTGGAGTTTAGTTGGCAAGACCGGCCGGGGGTTGCGCTGAAGTTGGGTCCGGAAACGGACGTTTTGAAGGCGACGGAAGAGTTGCTGAAAGCGCTGGCGCAGTTTTAGGGTTGTTCCACGTGGAACAGTCGTCAAGTTGCCACGCGGCGGATTATGTAAAGGTCTCCCCGCCGGAGACCCTGCGCCGTCCATTCATCCTCGATCCGTTCCACGTGAAACCGGGGGTCCAACTGCGGCAGAACCGTCTGACACAGGAAAATGCCTCCTACCGGCAACAGATCCAACACATGCGGCAGGAGTTTTCCCGGCTTTTCCACGGCCCGCGCCGTAACTGCCTCCGGCACAGCCACTTCCACCTCGGGGAAGTTCCCTTGAACCACCCGGACATTATCCAGATGAAGCGAACCGACTACCTTCTCCAGAAAGCCAACCTTTCTCGCTCCACGCTCCACCATCTCCACCTCGAGTTCGGGCAGGACTATTTTCAGCGGAATGGCTGGAAAGCCCCCGCCGCTCCCGATGTCCAACAGGCGCAACGGGTCTTTGCCCAAGTTCCGTATCAAGGGAGCCAGACTCAGCGAATCGGGTAAATGGACTTGTTCCAGCAAGGCCGAGTCGTTTTGCGACACCAGTGAGGCAAACGAGTTCCAATCACGGATAAGCTGGACGTAAGCGTCGAGTTGGCGGTCCATTAATTGGGTAACCTCGATACCCGACTTATGCAGTAGAGCCCTGGCGATATTCTTATTATTATCATTTCCGCTAGCTGATGGCGTATGTTTGTCTTGATTTCGCTCTGGTCGTTTGTTATCGTTCTTGGGGTCGCGCATTATTCAAACCTTTGTTTGCGGAGACACCCCTTGAAATTCCTCATACTCGTCGGCGACGGGATGGCCGATTTCCCGCTGCCGGAGCTGGGCGGCCGCACGCCGCTGGAAGTCGCTGCGACTCCGGCGATGGACGCGGTGGCAAGAGACGGCCAGACGGGCCTGTTCTATCCGGTGCCGGAAGGCCTGCCGGCCGGCAGCGACATCGGCAACCTCTCGCTGTTCGGTTACAACCCTCGCAAAACCTATACGGGCCGTGCGCCGTTGGAAGCGGCCAACCAAGGCATCCAGATGAGCGCGAACCAGGTGGCATTTCGGTGCAACCTGGTTACGCTTCGCGACGGCCTCATGGAAGACTTCACGTCAGAGCATATTTCGAGCCAGGAGGCGGCGGAACTGATTGCTCACCTGAACGACTGCTTGTCCAGCTATCCGGTGCGGTTTTACCCGGGCGTCAGTTACCGTCATCTTAGCATAGTGACCGCGGGTCCGGCGCTGTTGGAAAACCTGGTTCGTCTCGAGTGCACGCCGCCTCACGACATCACCGGCAAGCCGTACGAGTCTTACCTGCCGTCGGGTGCGGGCGCGGAACTGATACTCGAGCTCATGTCGCAATCGATGCGGGTGCTAAAAGGGCATCCGATCAACCAAGCGCGGATAGATGCCGGCAAACGGCCGGCCACCTCGATTTGGCTGTGGGGACAGGGCCAGCCGGCGACGCTGGCTCGATACAACGCCCGGTTCGGCATCAGCGGGGCGGTTATATCGGCAGTGGATCTCGTGAAAGGCATCGGCGTGTGCGCGGGGCTGGAGATTCTCGACGTGCCGGGGGCAACCGGCTATCTCGACACCAACTACGAGGGCAAGGTGGAGGCGGCGCTGGCGGCGCTGGATCGGGTGGATTTTGTTTTTGTGCATGTCGAGGCGCCCGATGAGACCAGCCACGAGGGCCGGATCGATCTTAAGATTCGCGCCATAGAAGAGTTTGACAGCCGCGTCGTCGCTCCCTGCCTGAATTATGCCTCTACCCGGCCGGACATCCGGATGCTGGTGACGCCCGACCATGTCACGTCGATCCGGTCGCGGACGCACGCGGGGGGCGCGGTACCTTTTGCGATGTGCGGCAACGGCATCGCGGCAGGGGGCATTTCGCAGTACTCGGAAACCGCGGCACAGAGTAGCGGGATTCGAATCGATGAAGGTTACCGGCTTGTGCCCTGTTTCATCACGTGCCGCCAAATTGACGGTACAATGTTGAACAATTTGGGCAAGGAATGATAAAACAGGGTCGCGCGCGCCTTTTCAGCCCCCACAGTGAGCATAACTCCAGGCACTGGTGAAGGATCCCTTTTAAGAATGGCGCGCATAAGAACAGGAGAGGTGCAGGTTGCCCGTGAAGATCGACATTTACGATGTGACGTTGCGCGACGGGGCGCAGGGTCCCGGAATCAAGTTCAGCGCGGAAGATCAGGTCAAGATTGTTCAGGAACTCGATGCGTTCGGGATGGACTTCATCGAAGGTGGCCAGCCGAACGCGAATCCGAAAGCGGCGGATCTGTTCGCCCGTGTGCGGGACATTGAACTGCGCCATACGAAACTGGCGGCATTTGGGAGCACCCGGCACGCGAAATCAGCCGTGGAAGACGACGCCAACCTGCAGGCGCTGCTGGCGGCGAAGACGGACGTGGTAACGATCTTTGCCAAGAGCTCGCCCAGCCACGTGAAGCATGTCCTCCGCACCACGCTCGACCAAAACCTCGCCATCATCGATGAATCCATCCGATATCTGCGCAAACACGGGCGCCGCGTTTTCGTAGACGCGGAACATTTTTTCGACGCCTACGCGGAAGACGCCGAATACGCCCTTGCCATGCTCGAGCAGGCGGCCACAGCCGGTGCAGAGGTCCTGATTCTGTGCGACACCAACGGGGGGCGCTTGCCGCATGAGGTCGCGGCAACGATTTCCACGGTGAAGACGCGGCTGCCGAATTCGAAGCTGGGCATCCACACGCACAACGATACTGGTTGCGCCGTGGCGAACTCGCTTGCGGCAGTGAAGGCGGGGGCGCTCCACGTGCAGGGAACCATCAACGGCTACGGCGAGCGCACCGGCAACGCCAATCTGTCGACGATCATCCCGAACCTCCAGCTCAAGATGGGGCTTGAGGTTGTTGCCCCGCAGCAACTCTCCAACCTGACGCGGCTGTCGCACCTGGTTGCGGAACTCGCCAACATGGCCCCCCGCGACGCCGACCCGTTCGTTGGCCGGGACGCGTTCACGCACAAGGCGGGCATGCACGCCGATGCGGTCCACAAGCTCAAGGAAAGCTATGAGCACATCATCCCGGAATCGGTCGGGAACCGCACCCGCATAACCGTCAGTGAAGTGTCCGGCCGCGCGAGCCTTCTGCAAAAGGCGGCGGAACTCGGGCTTGAACTTGACCGGGAAGATCCGGACACGCGCGGCATTCTGGCTCGAATCAAGGAACTGGAAAGCCAAGGTTACGAGTTTGAAGGGGCCGATGCGTCGCTGGAACTGCTGATGCGCAAGGCCAAGGGCCGGTATCGCACGTTCTTTACCGTGTTGGGCTACCACGTGACGGTGACGCAACACGCCCAGGAGCGGACCGCCGTATCCGAGGCGACGGTTAAACTTCGGATGCCCGACGGCACGCTCATGCACACGGTTTCGGAAGGGGAAGGCCCCGTGGACGCGTTGAATAATGCGTTTCGAAAAGCTGTTGAAGAATGGTATCCGGAGCTGCACGACGTCCATCTCGAAGACTACAAAGTGCGTATTCTCAACGCCCAGGCCGCGACACGGGCAAAAACGCGCGTATTGATCGAGTCCAGCGACATCGAACAAAGCTGGAGCACGGTGGGCGTTTCCGAGAACATCATTTCGGCCTCTTACGAAGCGCTTGTCGACAGTATTGAATACAAGCTTCTGAAAACCCGTGGGCACAACGCCTGATCCAATTGCGGATTTCGGATTGCGGATTTCGGATTAGTCGGAAGAGCTTTCAGGCCGCACATCGCCACCTCAAGTTCCCCCGAGGTCGAAAGAGACGGCACAGATGATTGGCGCGTATATTCATGTTCCATTTTGCCGCACCCTATGTCCGTATTGTGATTTTTTCAGCGTCGCTGTCGCGGGCGCGGTTCCATCGGCGTATGTTGAAGCCGTTTGCCAGGAGATTCTGACATTTCCCCACGCGGGCACATTGGCCACGATCTTTTTTGGTGGTGGCACGCCGTCTTTGATGGAAGAGCCGGGTTTGGGTAGGATTTTGGATACCTTGAGTCATAAGTTCCGGATCGCGGACGATTGCGAAACAACCATCGAAGCCAATCCGGACGATGTAACGGCTAAGTTGATCGAAGCCTGGAAACGGGTGGGGATCAACCGGGTCAGCCTGGGCGTCCAAAGCTTCAACGGCGCCACGCTCCGTTACCTTGGCAGGCGCCATGACGCCGCCACCGCCATCCGCGCGTGTAACCTGGTTGCGGGCGCATTCGACAATTGGGGCATGGACCTCATATTTGGCGCGCAACCGGTTGATGCGTGGCCGGAAACCCTCGAGCAGTGCATCGCGCTGCAGCCAAAGCACGTCTCGACGTACGGCCTCACGTACGAGCCGGAAACGCCGTTCGCCGCGCGGGCGCACGAGGCGGTCGACGATGAGACATGGCTGCGCCTCTACCGCGAGGCAGCCAGCCGGCTGTCCGCGTATGATCATTATGAAATCAGCAATTACGGCCTGCCGGGCTACCAATGCCGGCACAACCTTATCTACTGGCGCAACGAGGAGTACGCCGGGTTTGGCGCAGCCGCGTATTCGTTTATCGACAAGGTACGCGCCCGAAATCCCGCCGATATCAAGAATTACGCCGCAAACCCGGGGTTTAAAGAGGAATCCATTTGCCTCACCGAACGCGAAATCCGCGTTGAAACCCTAATCCAGCATTTCCGCCTCCGCGAGGGTATCGAGAAAGCGGGCTACGCCCGCCGGTTCGGGTGTGATTTGCGGCCGGAATTTGCTGCCTCGCTTGACAATCTCATCGCCCGCGGACTGCTGCGCGAAGACGGCGAACGCATCGCGCCCACAGAACAAGGGTTTGAGCTGAACAACGAAATCGGCCTTGCGATTGTAGGATAGACCAATACAAAGCCTTGCTCACAACAAGGAGAGCATTCTATGCGCAATGGCCAATTCTGCTACTTCTCATGGCGGTGAATCTCCTCATGGCATACAGTACAGAGCGTGATGAGATTATCCTCCGTATTCTCTCCCCCTTTTGCGTGATGCTTAATGTGATGCAGTTCTAAATGCCTTGGATCAGAAGGCTTGCGCTCGTGACAGATTAGGCATCTTCTCCATCAATCATGGATATGCCGCATCGCTTCCCTCGTTGTCAGCCCCTTACCGAATGCTATTGATGCGACGAGCATAACTCTCAGTGCCACGAGCATTTCCAGCACTTGCGCTTTTCTCCCTTTCTGCATGTTGATCGAGTCCGAGAGCCTCTTCTCCTGGCAACAGGGTGTGCTTCTACTGTAAAGCCATACTCGCCATGCCGCAGCATTTGTATTAGAATGACCACTGTCGTTAGAGTGTTGTGTCATGCTGCGCCGTTAGGAACAGGCTTGCTCATACGCGTGATTTTGAGCTTAGCGCTTCAGCATTTGATACTTGGTGAGGTAATCTTCTTATGAGACCAACTCGGCCGGAAAACTACGGCTCCCTGTGGTCTCGCACGGAGTTGATTCTTGCTTTTGATCTGTACTGCCGCATTCCTTTCAACAAGACGAAGGCAAACAATCCTGATGTCATTGATCTTGCCACATTGCTGCATCGTTCACCCGCTAGCGTCGCTCGCAAACTCGGGAATTTTGGCTCCTTTGATCCCGAGCTTCAAAGACAACATATTTCGGGACTTGTCCATACCAGCAAGTCAGACAAGGCGGTATGGGATGAATTCAACAGTAATTGGAATCGCCTCGTTCTGGAAGCAAGCCAATTGCGAGAAACACTTAGATCTCCTGAAATGAAACACGAAAGAGAGCAAGAGCTTATCCCTCCGCACGGTCCTTCTGAAAAAGAGGCCGTCACAAAGAGCCGGATTCATCAGTCTTTTTTCCGAGAAGCCGTATTAAGTAGCTACGAGGAAACGTGCTGCATCACGGGCCTAAAAATCAGAGACTGTCTTGTTTCCAGCCACATAATTCCTTGGAGCGTAGCTGAACAGTACCGGACAGACCCTCGAAATGGTCTTTGTCTGAGCGCAACTTTTGACCGACTATTTGACCGCGGCTTGATCACTGTGGCAGAGGATTTTCAGGTCGTGGTTTCGTCAGAGTTGCGGAAGACACGCGACAAGCGGATTGCCGATATGATCTGCAGGTATCATGGGGTGCCAATCCTAAGACCGCGAAGGTTTCTGCCGTTACCCGCGTACCTTGATTGGCATCGCACGAACGTTTTTCGGGGCTGAGGAAGAAAGGAGACCACGTGTGAGTACCCAAACTAGTGTGGCCTCACTTGTGAAGGAGTACCGTTCACTTCTTGGCTGTGCAAGAATAGAGGCACCAGATTCAATTACAGAATTGCTGGTCCAAGGAAGTGATTGGACGCCTCTCGCTGCAGAACATCTGTTCCAACTGGCAGAGAACTATGGCTCCTTCATGCTGAGGAATGCTTTGGCAATTTCAATTGCGCTTGAAATTGAAGACGGTGCCCTTGGCTTCTAGAGTTCAAGTTCTCCAAACCTGAAAAGATGCGGCACTCAAGTCGGTCTCCTCTTGGGGATCAGTGCTTGCGGGAGATGTCGTAATCCAACTACGATGGGGGCCGTTCCAAGATAGGAGGAGCTCATGAACTGGATTAGCCTATTCCCGGCCGTCCTCCTTTCGGTGTGGGGTACTACCGACGCGCCTTTCACGGGCGCCGCCGAGACGGTGCCGCTTTCCGAGTCGGGTGCGCACATTTACAGGCAGGGGCAGACGCAGAGGCCGCAGGGGCCGCTGCGGCTGGCGCCGGGACCACGCCTGTTCATCGACGACTATTACTTTGAGACCGCTGAGGGCGTCAGCCGCGTGGTAGACATGCAGGAACGTGACGCCTGGATTCCCAACCCGATTGTGACCGGCAAGGAAGTTGGGTGTTTCCAGCCTTATATGACCGTGCTGCGGGATGAGCAAACCGGCCGGTTCGGCTGCGATGTGCGGCCCGAGTTTGCGGCTCCTCTTGATGTCCTGGTTAAGGCGGGCTGCTGTGGGAGGACGAGGAGCGGTTTATGCGCCGCCGCTGAGAATGCTGTAAATCAGCACCGCCAAAACGATCAGCGTGATAACAACGTATTTCCAATCTTTCTCGGCGGCAAACGCACCCACCGAAAAGACGACGCGGGCCACCGGCGTGGCGATCAGCATCAACAGCCCCAACTGAATGATCCCGCGGCCGTTGAGCGACCTGGCGCTGTTGATTATGCCCGCAATGTTGCGGAGGTCCGTGGGTTCGCCGCGAAATACTTTGTAAGCAAACGGTTCGGCGCCGTGCCGGAACAAGTACACAACACCTCCGATTAAGACAACGGCAGCGGCCATGGAGACTCCGGCCCGCAGGAGATTTCCCAGAACGTTTTCGAACCGGAGTTCGAACACTTCGCCGCTGTGCGCCATGCTACAGCCTCCCTGATAAGCCGCTGTAAATCATCTCCGCGCCAAGCGCCAGAATGACCACGGCAAATGTTATCCGCAAGGCCTTGGTCTTTGCCCCGGCCAATATGCGCGCACCCGTTACGGAACCCGTCAATACGCCAAGCATCACCGGCATTGCGAGGCCGGGATCAATATACCCGCGGTTGAGATAAACGCCGGCGCTGGCGGCGGCGGTCACGCCAATCATGAAATTGCTTGTTGTGGTAGAGACCTTGAACGGCACCCGCATGGCACGGTCCATGGCCAGCACCTTGACGGCGCCTGAACCTATCCCGAGCAAGCCGGACAGAATACCCGCCACGAACATCAGGCTGAATCCCGCGGGTATGTTGACCACCCGGTAGGGAACGGAACCATTACGGTTTGGATAGGCGGAATCGAGCCGCAATATGGCGGACCATTTATCGGGGGGCCCTTCCCAAGGCTGATCCGCCGGCTTCCGCATGGACACAAACGCTGAATGCAGCAACACAATCCCAAACACGACCGCAATGGCCGGCGCCGGCACCCGAGCAGCCAACAAGGCGCCCCCCAATGCGCCAAACGTGGTCGCCATCTCGAGGAACATGGCGATTCGAATGTTTGTGAACCCTTCTTTTACATAGGCGGCGGCCGCACCCGACGAGGTCGCAATCACGGAGACGAGCGATGCGCCGACGGCGTAGCGGATGTTGACGTTCAGCAGCAACGTCAACATGGGAACTATTACGACACCGCCGCCCAAACCTGTCAGCGAACCCAAAAAGCCCGCAGCGACCGATCCCGCCCAAATTATGAGGGTGTACTCAACGGTGTTGATATGGCAACCCCGCCTTTTCCAGGTGGTTGACCTCAGAGCCTAGTGTCTCAAGAGGGGGAGCAAAACGATACCGATGAAGTCCTGCAGGAAATGGAGCGTGATAGGCGTCACCAGGCTGCCCCGCCAAAGGTAAATAACGGAAAAAATGGCCCCCATCACGCCCACGGTAATTACGCCGATGGTTCCTTCGTAGCCGTGCCCGATGGCAAAGATGATACTCGAGAGCAGCACCGCCGCTGTCAAGTTGCCCATCACGTTGTTGAACCGCAGGTTGAGGTATCCGCGGAATATGGTTTCTTCGCTAACCGCCACGACCAGCACCAGGATGACACCCAGCGCGTATTCGCCTCCACCGGCCGCTGACAAGCCCGAGGGAAGCGGAGTCGACGGAGTGGACAGGCCCAAAAAGTCCAGCAGTTGTTCGACCAGGCTCACGACGAACAGAAACGGGACATACAGCACAATCCCCAGAAAGAGGTCCCGCAGCCACCGCCGCGGATTCCAGCCTATCAGTCCAACCGTTTCGTGGTTACGCCGGAGGAAAAAAAGTACCAGGCATAACAACGCCAAATCCCGAAATATGGTCGCCACCGCGGTCAGCGAAAAACTCAGGCTGCCTTGCCGGACCGCAAAAAGCGAGATGAACATCGAAGGCACTATCAGGAGCAGAAAGACGGTCGCCTCGAGCGTCTGATCGTAAACTGTAGGCCCGATTTGGGTTGTTCTTTGGAGACTGTCCTCCGCTTCCGGCTGTGGCATGTCTGCCCGGCCTCCTCCCTTTAGCGAGTTAACGCTTGCAGGAGACGGCTTAATCCAACTAGGATGGGTCCTATTCCAAGACAGGAGGAAGGGATGGGCTGGACTTTCCTGCTTTTGCTCTGCTCGTTCACCGTGCCCGGCGCCGGCGAGGCGCCTTTCACAGGCGATGCCGAGACGGTGCCGCTGTCGGAATCCGGGGCGCGCGTCTATAGTCAGAGCCAAATGCCAAAGCGCGACACGCCGCTCCGCCTCGCACCGGGACCGCACCTGTTTATCGACGGCTATTATTTTGAGAAGGCCGAGGGCGTCAGCCGGGTGGTGAACACGCCCGAGCGCGACGCCAAAATTCCCAACCCGATCGTCACCGGCAAGGAAGACGGGTGTTTCCAGCCTTACATGACCGTGCTCCGCGATGAGCAAACCGGCCGGTTCCGGCTTTGGTATGGGCGGCGCACGGAGGATAGTAATCCCTCGAGGTCGCGCCTTGGTTATACGGAATCGTCTGACGGGATTCATTGGGAGCGGCCGGTGCGCGTTTTGGACGACCCGGGCGGCCCGATACAGTTTGGTGTCAGCGTTGTGGATGACGGGGCCGCGGCCGCCAACCCGTCGCAACGGTACAAATATGCGTGGTGGTTCGACGGCGGGCTCAGAATCGCCACGTCGCCGGACGGCCTCGAGTGGACGGCGCTGTCGCCGGACGTGCTGATCCGGCAAAACCATGATATTACCGGCTTGTTTTACGATCCCATCCGCAGCCGCTACACGGCCACAGTCAGCGTGTACCGCCCCGGCGATACGTGGCAGGGCAACCGGCGCATCACCATGCACAGCCACAGCACGGACCTGCTCCATTGGACGGGGCCGCGGTACGTGGTGCTGCCGGATGCGGACGTTGACGAGGGCGAAATGCAGTTCTACGCCATGGACGGCTACCTTGCGCGCGGTGGTCTCCTCGTGGGGATGGTGAAGGTCTTGCGGGATGACCTCAAGGCGGACAACCCGCCGGACCCGCCGGACGCCTACGGCGTCGGCTACACGGCCCTGGCGTGGTCGCGCGATGGGGAGACTTGGATGCGCGATCCGGCCCACTTCTTCGATCCCGACCCCAAGAAGGCCACGTGGGATCATGCCCACGCGTGGATTGACGAACAGGTACTCGTTGGCGATAAGGTGTATCTCTACTACGGCGGCTATGCCCGAGGCCATAAGGTCAACCGGTTCGAGGAACGGCAGATCGGCCTCGTAACCATCCCGCGCGACCGGTATGCCGGCTGGGCGGCACAATCGGCCACGGGCCGGATCGTGACTGCTCCGCTGGTACTCGAGGGCGCGGCGCTTGCTGTTAACGCCGACGCGGATGGCGGATCCGTAAAGGCGCAAGTAGTCGACGCCGAAGGAAAAGCCCTTGATGGCTTCACATTCGCCGACGCCGCACCTGTTATCAAAGACAGCGTTGCGCAGCTCCTGAGTTGGAAACGGCCGCTGGAAGAACTGGCCGGGAAAACCGAGCGGCTCGAGTTCGAACTGAAGAAGGCGACGGTGTATGCCGTTGAGATGTTCCATGATATGCGCGAGGCCGTGGAAACGACGATGCCCGCCACACGCTGGGAAGACACGATCCGCAACCTGGAACAACGCCTGGCCAAGGAACAGGCTGCAGCAGGCGGGACGGTTTTTGCGGGCAGTTCCACCATGGTTTTATGGGATTTGCCGAGGTTTTTTCCTAACATCCGGACGGTTAACTGCGGGTTTGGCGGGTCGCGTATGCGCGACTCGATTTATTATGCCGACCGGATCATCATTCCGCTTGCCCCAAAGGCAATTGTGGTGTATGCCGGCGATAACGACATCGCCCAAGGCCTGAGCGCGGAAGACGTTGCAGCCGATTTTAAGAAGTTTACCCAGAAAATTCACGAGGCGTTGCCTGAAACAAGGATTCTTTACTTGTCCATCAAACCCAGCCTCGCCCGGTGGGACAAATGGCCCGTCATGGACAGGGCGAACAAGTTGATTGAAGCGTTTACCCGGACGGATAAGCGTCTGGAGTTCGTTGACATGACCGGAACAAGTCTCGGGCCTGACGGCAAGCCGCGAGCCGAGTTCCTGCAGAAAGACGGGCTCCATCTAAACGAGAAAGGATACGAAGCCTGGACGGCGGTTCTGACGCCGCGGCTGAACGCGCCATAACTGCCGGGGATTCTTTGAACGCGTGTTCCCGCCCGATGTAGAATAATTATGGAATACTAAGTGTACGAGTGGTGGAAAGTAACCACGTGAGGCTGCGATGAGGCTGTTTTTGCCGTTGCTCCTGCTGCTGGGCTTGTTTGCCGGCAGCGCGGAAAGTTTTGTCGTCATCTGCCCGATCACCGGCATGGTTGACGATGGGATGCGCGTTTTTGTGGAACGGGCGATACGCGAGGCCAGCGGCGCCCAGGCGATAATTTTCGAGGTCGACACCCCTGGGGGCCGGATCGACTCCGCCATCGACATCTCGAACGCCATCATCGGCACGCCCATCCGCACGATCGCCTATATCAAAGGGATGGGCGCGATTTCGGCGGGCGCCCTGATCAGCTACAGTTGCGACGACCTTATCATGGCGCCCGAGGCCAACATCGGTGCCGCCACGCCCGTACTGGCCACGCCCGAAGGCATGTTGCCGACCGGCGAGAAAGAAGTTTCGTACATGCGGGCGCGGATGCGATCGCTGGCCGAGCGCAAGAACCGCAATCCGGCTATCGCCGAGGCCATGGTCGACAAAGACATTGAACTTCACGCCTATACGGACGCGCAAGGCCGGTTGCAGATTTACGCCGTGTACACCGGCGGCAGTTTGGAACCGCCCGCTGCATCCGAGCTGAACCAGCCCCGCCGCCAAGGCGAAATCGATCCGTCTGAAGTTGTCCGGCGTGTTTTCGACCTGTCGCTCGGAGACGGGCGATTGCGGGCGCAGGTGGATGGGCGCGGCCCCGCAGGCTCCGCCCCTGTTGCCGGCCCACGGCCGCAAGGCGAAGTCATTCTGCCGACGGGCAAGCTGCTCACCCTGACCGCCCAGGAAGCACTGCGCTATGGGCTGATTCCGGCCATTGCCAACGACCTTCAGGGTGTGCTGGCTCAGTACGGGTATTCGGACGCGGACGTGCGCCGGCTGGAGATGTCGGCGGGCGAGCGGATCTTCCGATGGCTGACAAACCCGGTGGTGGCGGGCCTTCTGCTGATGCTTGGGATCGGCGGGATATATCTGGAAATCAAGACGCCGGGTTTCGGCGCACCGGGTATTGTGGGTATTATCTGCCTGACCCTGTTCTTCGGGTCCCATCTGGTTATCGGGATCGCGGACTTTTTCGACGTGATCCTGGTCGTGACGGGCCTGGTTTTGATAGCCATTGAGATTTTTGTACTGCCGGGATTTGGCTTTGTCGGGGCGGCGGGCATCTTGTGCCTCTTGATAGGGCTGTACATGACGCTAACCACGGCGCCGATACCCGAGTTCAGTTGGGAGTACGACCGCATGGCCGATGCCATGAAATCGTTGCTGATAGCGACGCTTAGCCTGGGCCTGCTGATCTACGCGACATGGCGGTTCCTGCCGAGGACGGCCATGTATGGAAGGCTCGTCCAGACTCATGAGCAGTTGCAGAACCGGGGGTATGTCGTGCAGACGGAACTTGAAGAAAGCGCTGCTTTGGGCCAACATGGTGTCGCCCTCAGCATGTTAAGGCCTGCGGGCCGGGGCCGGTTCGGCGACAAGACTTTTCAGGTTGTGAGCCGGGCGGAGTATATTGAACCCGGCACGCCCATTGTTATCGTTCAAGTCGATGGAAACCGGTACGTAGTCGACCGGTTGGAGGAACAAACGTGACCGACCTGCGCACGCCGCTCGTAAAAATGATTGCCCAACTGCTCCAGGATATGCAGATCATCCAGCACGGCGGGTCCGGCTACTACAGTTGTATCTCCATCATCAGCAGATACAACAAGCTGCTCGCCAAAGCCCGCGTGCTCTTCCCGGAGGACGACCCTTTGATTGACACGTTCGAAGAAATCCCGGAAAGCGACCCGAAAGATCCTTCGGATAAAATGAAGGTGCTGCAGTCTGTCCGGGTGGAGTCGGGGCAACTGATCGCCCTGCTGCAATCGACTTCCAAGGAGCCACAATGATGACGGCTTGGATAATCGTGCTGTATTTCGCGGGCCTGCTGCTGTTCATGGCGGAGTTTTTCATTCCGGGCATGATCAGCGGCATAATCGGGTCCGTCATGATCATTGCCAGCATCGTGCTGGCGGTCCAACGTGTCCCGGACTACGCCCTGCTGATCGTGATCCTGCAACTGGTGGGCGTGCTGTTTGCCGTAATTGGCGGGATGTACCTGCTGCCCCGGTCGCGGTTGTCGCGCAGGCTCATTCTCACTGATTCGCAGCAGGCCGACGCCGGGTGGGTGTCCGCGGACACGGAAAGCCACCTCATGGGGTCCGAGGGGATTGTGCACACGGCGTTGCGGCCCGCAGGCACGATCGTAGTGCACGGAAAACGGTACGACGCGGTGGCCAACGGCTCGTTTATCGACAAGGGCCGGCGCATCCGCGTTATCGAAGTACATGGCAGCCGCGTTGTAGTCGAGGCCGCCGACGAGACTGAAACGGAGTAACGCTGACTGCGGCCGCTTGCCGGCCGCGCCACAGAAAGGGACATGCAATGCCAACGTCAATTTGGGCTTTTGTGGGCATACTAGCGGGGGTATTCATCCTCATTATCGCGTCGATTTTCATAGCGTTTTTCCGGCTATGGCTGCGCGCGATGCTTTCGGGCGCGACCGTGGGCATCATGAGCCTGGTCGGGATGAGCCTGCGCAAGGTCAATCCGTCCGTAATCGTCGACAGCCGGATCATGGCCGTCAAAGCCGGCCTGAACATCTCGACCAACGAGCTCGAAACCCACTACCTCGCCAGCGGCAACGTGGTGCGCGTGGTGCAGGCGCTGATCGCGGCGAATAAAGCCAACATCCCCCTCACGTTCCAAAAAGCCACCGCCATCGACCTCGCCGGCCGAGACGTGCTCGACGCCGTCCAGACGAGCGTCCGGCCAAAAGTGATCGATTGCCCGGATCCCACCAAGGGGCCGCCGACGGTGGCCGCGGTCGCCATGGACGGAATCCAGCTCAAGGCGAAGGCGCGCGTGACGGTGCGGACGAATATCAACACGCTGGTCGGCGGCGCCACCGAAGAGACGATCATCGCGCGCGTCGGCGAAGGCATCGTAACGACAATCGGCTCGGCGGAATCGCACAAGCGCGTGCTTGAAAACCCCGACACCATCTCGAAGACGGTGCTCAACCGGGGCCTCGATGCGGGCACCGCGTTCGAGATCCTCTCGATAGACATCGCCGACGTCGATGTTGGCGAGAACATCGGGGCGCAACTGCAAATCATGCAGGCGGAAGCCGACAAGCAGATCGCCCAGGCGCGCGCCGAAGAGCGCAGGGCCATGGCCCGCGCCCGCGAGCAGGAAATGCAGGCGCTCGTGGTCGAAATGCGGGCGCGGGTGGTGGAAGCGGAGGCGGAGGTGCCCAAGGCGATGGCGGAGGCGTTCCGGTCGGGCAATCTCGGCGTTATGGATTACTTCAGGATGAAGAACATCAACGCCGACACCGATATGCGCGAAGCCATCTCGAAGGCCGGCAAAGAACAGCCCAAATCGACAGAACAATAAACCCCGGCGTGCGCGGCGCGCGGTAAACACGTATCGCGCGCCACGCACCCGCATGACAGGATGTTATGGAAAACCTGGTAGGCGTGATCGTCTTTATCGTCATCGCCATCTTCGGAGTGGCGGCCCGGTACAAGGAGGCGCAACGGGCAAAAAAAGATTTGGCGCCACCGCCGCCACCGAAACCCAGACAACAATTGCCCGAAAAAACCCTGCGGCAGTTCGAGCGGCGTGAAATTAAAACGGCCCGGCCCGCGCAGTCGCGGCCCGCGCCGAGGTCGGTACAGCGACCTGCGCCTCAAGCCGAAGTTCCCGCACAACCACGACCTGCCCCCGCGCAACGCCCAGCTCCCTCAAAGCCGCCCCAGCCCGTGTTTGTGGAGGAAGAAAGGCCGCGGCTCAGACCCCAACAGGTGCGTGCTCAGCAGAAACCACTCATGCGCGAGCAAATGCAAGTCACGCCGACGCAGATGCGCGCGGGGCGTCAGGCGGCGCGCGAAGCATTGCAGCAGGCGGTCGAACAGGAATCCGATACCGGATTCGAAACCGCGGCCGCCGCGCGAGAGCGCCGCGCGATGGCCCTTCCCCCGCTGTTCAGGAATATGGAGGGCATCCGCGCCGGCATCATCTTCAGCGAGATAATCGGCCCGCCGTTGTCGTTCCGATAGGAGAGCCGGCGGATGCGGGATCGCCGAGGCCGATAGCCCGGTGTTGCGCGGCCGATTCATAGACCGCCTCAAGCACCTGCATGTAGCGCAGCCCATCTTCGAAGTTCGGGTGATAGTCAAAGCCTTCCCGGATCGCGCGGATGAAATCTTCTTCGACACGCCAGTTTTTTACATCGTACCTTTCTTCCGGCCGAATTGCGACGGGGGCAAACTCCTCGCCGGCCCGCGCTCCCGAAAGCAGGTCCGCCCGGACGTCGTAGCGCAGCGACCCGTTGCTGCCGTAGACCTCGATGACGTCGCTCCCGTGCCGCACTGCGCCGCTGATCGCAAACTGCACGGGCAACTTATCGCCGACGATCGTGGTGAACACGAATTGATCCGGGATCTTTACGGCAACAGACTTTCCCGCCGTATCACGCCGTTCCGGCACAAAAAGCTGCGTGTTTGCCGAAACCATGGAACTCCACCCGAACCACCGGTGGATCACTTCGATAAACATCCCTACGGTAAGGGCGTTGAGGCCGCTGAACTGGTGGTCTTTGCGCCAATTGAGCGGCGCTGAGGGATCGGCATAAGCGTCGGATAGGCTCGTCACGCGCACCAGCCGCAACTCGCCGAGGAAACCTTCGCGCTGCAGCCGTGCCATGGTCTTGTCGACGCTAAGCCCGTACGGCACCGGGCAGAGCGCGGCCACCCGCCCTGACGTCGCCGCCATCTCAT
>Ga0315285_10001027_pt1 | contig 29124 bp, 26 predicted proteins | sample YL17G09_36_MG_FD_203698 | JGI IMG/M metagenome (GOLD analysis project Ga0315285, IMG submission 203698) | Sediment microbial communities from Yellowstone Lake, YNP, Wyoming, USA - YL17G09_36 | ecosystem: Environmental > Aquatic > Freshwater > Lake > Sediment | place: USA: Wyoming | collected...
CAATTCATCATGCAGATGCGCGCTCAGCAGAAAACCATCATTGCCGTCACGCATGACGTCGAATTCGTGGCCGAATGCAACCCGCGAGTACTGCTAATGCGCGAGGGCAAAGTCATAGCAGACGGCATAGCGACACGAATTCTCACCGACCCCGAAATCCTCACACAAGCTTCCATCGTTCCGCCCCAGATCGCCCAAATCTTCCTTGAACTGCCAGGCCTGAACCTTCAGAAAGACATCATCGATGTCTACGAAGCAGCAAAAATCCTGCAAAACATACTGGAGAAACGTGGCAAATGAGCGTCTTCAGCGGCCTAAAGTTCCGCAAAGTCTACTCACCAATTCACAACCTAGACCCCCGCATCAAATTCATCTACGTCTGCGTCATCTTCGTCATCGCCATACTCTACTCCGAACTCATTCCACTCATCGTGCTGTTCTTTCTCCAAGTCCCGTTCGTCCTCCTCGCCCGCGTCCAACGCGAATGGGTCCACTCCTTACGCGGAGCCGGCTACCTGGCCGCACTCATTTTCTTCACCAACTTCATCTTCAAGTTCATTGGCGCAGGCTACAAGATCTTGCCCTATGACGTTGAAACTACGATAGGACTGACCCTGCGTTTCGTCGTACTCGTAGAATCTTTCTCTGTTTTCTTCCTGACCACATCACCAGACCATCTGGGCCTGGCCCTGGAACAAACCCGTGTACCTTACGAGTTCGTCTTCGCCTTCACAACAGCCGTCCGCTTTGTCCCTGTCCTGGCAGAGGAAGCGCAGACGATAATGGATGCTCAAAAGGCTCGGGGTCTGGAGCTTGATAAAGGCAACTTCATGAAAAGAATCAGAAACTACATCCCCATCCTCATACCGCTCATCGTGAGCGCTATCCGCAGAAGCCTCGAACTGGCAGAAGCCATGGAGTCCCGCGCTTGGGGAGCAACCAAAAAACGCACAAATCTTTACGCGCTCAAAATGCGCAAAGGCGACTTCGCTTTGATCGCTATCACAGCTACCATCCTCGCAGCCGCAATCTACATTCGCCTATACGTGCCAGTTCCCATGCTCCACGATATTCTGGCATCTTGGACTCATACCGCAAAACTTTTAACAATCACACTTCTGTAAAGGGTCACTCGGGGAGACAGAAACCGTTGAAATGGCTAACGGCGGCCGCAGAAGAAATCGTTGCATGCATAAAAATATCGATTGAAGAACTCGACATGAAATCCGTTGAAAAACTCCTCAAAAGTCTGCTCGGGTCAAAAGACAAGAAAATCTTCACGGTGGGCATGGGCAGAAGCGGATTCGTCGCCAGAGCCTTCGCACTCAGACTCATGAACCTGGGTTTCAACGTATACTTTCTGGGCGAAACCATCACTCCCGCAGCAGAAAAGGGAGACCTCCTCATAGCCATCAGCGGCACTGGAACCACAAAAATGGTCCTGACCGCCAGCGCCGCCGCCAGAGACATCGGAGCCAGAGTCATCGCAATCACAAGCTTCCCAGAATCCCCCCTGGGCAAGCTTGCTGACCTGGTCGTAGAAGTCAAAGGTCGTACCAAAGCAGGAACACCGAAAGAGAAAGACTATCTCACAAGACAAATAATGGGTGTAGGCGAACCCCTAACCCCCCTCGGAAGCATATTCGAAATCAACAGCATGGTATTCCTAGACAGCCTGATCGTCGAGCTCATGCACCGCCTCGGAAGCACAGAAGCAGACATGAAGCGCAGACACGCAACACTAGAATAGAACGTGCGCGAAGAATGAACAAGGCATGATAACTGCGACAAGCCAATTGGTTAACTGTGTTTTCTCCACTGGTGGCCTAGATGGTTGACTCTAGAGTTGAGAAACTCGCGAAACTCTGCACTCATTACAGCGTAAACGTCAAACCAAAAGAGCACGTGCTGATGCGAGGAAGCACGTTTGCCTTGCCGTTGATTGACGCGCTGTACAAAGAATGCTTGCTATGCGGCGCCTATCCGTTGTTCTTACCGAATACTGATTTCGACTACACTTTCTACAAATATGCAAAAGAGCCCCAGCTGGAATTTGTCTCGCCTTTCGCGAAATTCCTCGTGGAAGACGCGGATGTGATGATAAGAGTAGCGTGCGACCCAAACCCTAAGCGATTAACAACCATAGACTCTGCAAAAACAAGGAAGCACAACGCCTCCCAGAAAGAGATCAGCGAAATCTTCGACAAACGCTATACAGAAGGAAGACTCAGATGGACCGTTCTGCCCTACCCAATCAGTGCTCACGCACAAGAAGCCGCAATGCCCCTCGAAGAATATGAAGACTTCGTCTACAATAGTTGCCTGCTTGACAAGAAAGACCCCGACTTCGAATGGAAGAAAATCCAGAAACAACAAGAAAAGACCTGCAACCTCTTGAACAAGAGCAACCAAATTCGGATAGTAGGTGAAGACACAGAATTGACCTTCAGCGTCAAAGGCAGAAGATGGCTGAACTCCTGCGGAAAACTAAACATGCCCGACGGCGAAGTGTTTACAGGTCCAGTTGAAAACTCGCTCAACGGCACGATAAGATTCACCTACCCAGGAATATACTCTGGCAAAGAAGTTGAAGACATCACACTCACCTTCAAGAGAGGCAAAGTCACTAAAGCCTCAGCCGCCAAAGGAGACGAACTACTCCGGGAGATACTGAAGATTGAAGGGGCAAACCGCATCGGCGAAGTCGCCGTTGGAACAAACTACGGCATAACACAGTTCACTAAGGAGATGCTTTTCGACGAAAAAATGGGGGGCACCATACACATGGCTCTGGGAAATTCCTACCCGGAAACAGGAGGTCTGAACAAATCGGCCATCCATTGGGACATCCTGAAAGACATGAATAAAGGCGGGGAAATCTATGCAGACAGCAAAATGTTCTACAAGAACGGCAAGTTCCTGACAGGATGATGCCCCACGGAGCCTAGGTTCGCACGCGTGCCCACGTTTTGATGGTCTTTCTCCTGTAATCCTCTGCTATTCTCTCAGCTAGCTTGCCATCTCTCAACACGAATGCTCCACGATATCCACAGTTTCTGCAATCCCACACAGACCATAACTGTGGCAGACCTGAAGCCCAAAAAAGGTTAGTCGAACCGCATTTCGGACAGAAACTAACTCCCGGCTTCTTGCCTCTTCCACCAAAGACGCTTGGCACCTCTTGCTTTCTCTCAGACCTCTTTTCAGCCTCAGTCCTGTCAACTCCGCCAACGACCATCAGACTACCCCCGATCGCAGCTCCCCCGAATAGACAGGCTGTCTATTTTCAAACAGATTTTAAACTTGCGCTCCCACAGAACCTACATGTGTTGCCCCACAAACACATCCAATGAAAATGTGGTGCGTGAATATTTCCAGCTGCACCCATGTAGCAAACACCGTAAGGCCCGCACCGGTTAGCCCTTGGCACCAAGAGTGTGCTCCCAGCATCCTTCTCGCCCAACCAACCGGACTGACCCGCAGGAAGAAAGAACTGCACACTACTCTCAAAATATAGGCCAAGACTGTCGCAGGACCAGTTATTTCGGAAGCATGAGTGCTGTTCTTTAATTTCATGGTTATGGCCATCATCACGAAAGAGGTGCTGAAATAGCACGACATCACCCAACCGCTATTGAACTGGCTCCAACCGATGGCAGGCTGATAGTTCCGGCAAGACAGCTTGTGAGTGCTCTGACGAATGGAACCGCTCTAGTTCTTCTGCTTGAAGTGGAAAAGCCAACTATGATTTCACGCTTCGCAAGACAATCAAGGACCGCCCAAGGAACTACTGTTCAAGTTCGTGGTTACTAACGATTCCACCCAGAAACGTGACGTGATCCCCGCGACTAGCAGGCCGAGAAGTAATCAGCGTAACCCTTGGAGCGTTCAAGCCCAAAGATACACGCTCAGATGCTATTTCAAGCATTGCCAGAGGATCATTTTTGATCCCATTGTTGGACACATGTTTCAAGTACTTGTCTTCTCCTGCAAACCATTACTGCCAGCAGTACTGCTGCCTGAGATTGACGGAACAGGTGGCATGGGTAGAGTCAAACCATTGAGGAGAATCTTACCTTTGTCACATGCTTGAACGAATTTGCGGAGTATTTCTTTTTTGGAAGTGTCTGCGAAAGGAAGCAGCGCATTGTGGGTTTCGAAGCTGCAATTTGCTAAGGATTGAACATGCATAGGCCTTATTAAGACTTGTTACATCATATAGTCTTGCAGACCACGACACAGTCTGAACCACGAAGGACAGTACCAACAATAAAGGAAGTAAACACGAGAATGGCCCAAACCGAAGAAAAACCAGCCACAACTATCACAATCAAACCCGAAACCCGTAAACCCACATCATTCAAAGAAGCCTACCCCATTCAAGAACCATATGTCTACGCAGCCATAATCAACGACCCAGACACTCAAAAGACCCGCTACGAAATAATAGAACCAACCCTCCAGGAAGACGAGGAAAAGCAGCTTAAGGAAATTAAGAAATTACTCATGGATGAAATCGACGTCGACCTCAAAGAAATAGAAACAAAAGAGAAAGCCGAAAACTACTTGAAGGAACAGACGAAGAAAACCATCAAAAAATACCACATCAAAGTCCCGTCAGAAGCCATAGACAAATTCACCTACTACGTTATCCGCGACTTCTTCGGCTACGGCAAAATCGACCCGCTCATGAAAGACCACCTCATCGAAGACATCAGCGCGGACGGCGTAAACATCCCACTGTACGTTTGGCACAGAGTCTACGAGTCACTCCCCACGAACATAATATTCAGAGACGAACAAGAACTCGACTCCTTCATCGTTCGAATGGCTTACCTGTCCGGAAAAAACATCTCAATCGCCTCGCCAATCCTTGACGCTTCACTGCCCGACGGCAGCCGTATCCAACTGACTTATGGCAGCGAAGTCACACGCAGAGGCTCCACCTTCACGATTAGACGTTTCAGAGTAGACCCCCTCACGATCTCGGACCTTATCGCTCTTAAAACCCTCAGCTCCGAAATGGCCGCCTATCTGTGGTACATCATAGAAAACCGCGCTTCAGTACTCGTAGCAGGCGGCGTCGCCTCGGGAAAAACAACCATGCTCAACTGCCTCAGCATGTTCATCAAACCTGAAATGAAAATAGTAAGCGTCGAAGACACGCAGGAACTGAACCTTCCGCACGAAAACTGGATCCCCTCAGTCGCTAGACTCGGCTTCGGACACGAAGACAAACGAACAGGAACAATAACCCTCTTCGACCTGTTGAAAGCCGCAGTCAGACAAAGACCTGACTACATCATCGTAGGCGAAGTCCGAGGCGAAGAGGCCTACACCCTCTTCCAGGCAATGGCCACAGGGCACCTAGGAATGTGCACACTCCACGCAGAATCAGTCGAAGCAGTAATCAACAGGCTCGGATCCGAACCCATGAATATACCCAAATCCCTCATCGCCATGACCAACGTCGTAATGGTCATGTCCAGAACCGACATCGCCGGCAAACCAGCAAGAAGAGCCAACGCAACGGCCGAGATCGCCGGGTTCACACGCGAAACAGGAATATCAACAGAAGAAGTGTTTCACTGGAACCCCCGCTTCGACGCGTTCTCCTACACTGGCCACAGCAGTTTACTCGAACGCCAAATGAAGAAGATGGGTACAAGCGAAGAAGAAGTCAGACGTGAACTGAGCAGAAGACAAACCGTACTGGACTGGATGACCAGCAGAAGCATACGCCGCCACACAGAAGTGGCAAGCTTAATCCGAGAATACTATGCCAACCCAGACCGCATCTACCAAAAAGCCAGAGTGGGGCTTAAATGACAAAACAGAAACCCAAGGAACAGATCAAGAAAATCCTGTCCAGAATACAGAGAAAATTCAACCTGCCTTTCCCCCAGCACAAACGAATCGAACCCAAAAATGCTGAAAAGGAACACATGACGTTCGAGAAACCAGAATCTTTGGCATACCAACTCCTCGGCAGCAAAACAGGACAACTTCTTCCACTGTTCAAAGGATTAGACCTGAGCCTGCAAAGGTCTGGCCTGAAAATCAACTTCAAAGCATACGTCAGCCTCACGGTCTTCACCACCGCCATAGCCTCAGTTGGCACCCTAGTGTTTGTGCCGCTGCTGGCAATGACTGTGCTCAATATTCCACTGTTGCCAGCTGTCCTATTCGGCATCGGCGGCAGCCTATTCGCACTCGCATTTACAACGATCGCCTTCTGTGCGTACCCGATCTATAGGGCCGACACCGTGAAAAGAAACTTGGAAGACGAGCTTCCCTTCACAACCGGCTACATGGCAATCCTTACAAGTGCAGGAGTTTCACCAGAAAAAGTGTTTTACTCACTCTCAAACATGACCGTTCCCCTGGCAGTTTCTGCCGAATCAAAAGACATAGTCCGCGACGTAAGCCTCTTCGGATCCGACATAATCTCCGCCCTCGAAGAAATATCCAAGCGCACACCTTCAGAGAAGTTCCGCGAAATGATAGAGGGCTTTATCTCCACAATCCATTCAGGCGGCAACATGTCGGCATACCTGCGCGAAAAAAGCCGACAGTACATGAGGCTCAAGAAGCTAAGCCTCAAAAAATACTCCGACACTCTTTCAATGCTGTCGGAAGCATACGTCGCCCTGCTCCTGACCGGACCGCTGTTCTTAGTGATAATGCTTGCAGTCATGGCCATGCTGGGAGGCGGAGGCCTCGGCCTTCTGAGCCCTGACATGCTACTAAATCTTCTTACCTACCTGGCGATCCCCTTAGGCGCCATAGTATTCCTAATCATTCTAGACGCATCATCACCAAAATGGTAGAGAAGAAAATGCCCAAAATGGACCAGAAAATCAAGAAAACCGTGTGGGTCACATCCGTAGCAGTAGTCGTGGCCATAATCCTCTTCGACGTTCTAGTTTACTCAGGCTCAGTACTTTTTGACGACATGATCTTTTTCGCCGCGATCGCAGGCGTCACTCCTCCCGCGTTAATCAGTTACATCGACTACAAATGGAGAAGAGCCATAGACGAACACCTACCCGACCTCTTCAGGAGCATAGTCCAAGCACAAGAAACAGGAATGACACTGGTCCAGGCACTTCAGAACGCTGCGAAAAGAAACTACGGTCCACTGACCGCGGAACTGAAAAAAATGAACGCCCAAATCTCCTGGGGACTGCCTTTCGAACAAGCGCTGCTCAACATGGGAAAAAGAGTCAACACGGTACTCGTGCAAAGAACAGTACCCATGATTATCGAAGCAAGCCGTTCGGGAGGACGAGTTGAGAAAGTATTCGACCCGATGGGCAAATTCATACAGACCACTCTGATGCTTGACAAGGAAAGACGCACTCAAACAAGACCATACATTGCCATAATCTACGTAGCCTTCTTCGTCTTCCTCTTCACAATCATACTCCTCTTCCGCTCATTCTTCACGAACATGAACGGTCTATCACAACTCGCAACTGCAGCCATCCCATCAAGTGAAATGCAACGCATATTCTTCAGAATGACCTCCATCCAAGCCTTTTTTGGCGGGCTCGTCGCTGGAAAAATGGGAGACGGAACAGTAACAGCCGGACTCAAACACAGTCTCATTCTCATGCTCGCCGGCTACATAGCACTGAAGCTTTTCATGTGAGGTGGCGATATGTCGAGAACTTTTTTGAATAACAACCACGGAGTAACGCCCGTTCTAAGCAGCCTCCTACTCACAGTCGTGGCCGTTGCAGCAATGGCCATTGCCACCACAGCCACATACGTCATAACAAACAACCTTCGTGACACCATGAGCGAACGCGTCATCATCGAAGACGTCTGGTTCAACAGCCAAACCCGCACAATAGACGTTTACATTCGCAACATCGGCAAAACCGCCATACAAGTCAAGGCAGTATATGTTAACTATACTTCTCAAAACTTCACCAAACCTTTCAATCTGGAAATAGGCCAGCACAAGTGGCTCAGCATCTACGAAGTCTGGACTCCGGGCAGCCTATACCACCTAAACATGGTAACGACTAGGGGGACACATGTTGAAGAATATAGCACGGCGCCTTAAGCGCGATAAGCGAGGCGTAAGCAACGTTATGGTTGTTATGCTCAGCCTAGTCCTAATAGTCATTATTGTTGACAACATTGTCCTCTGGGACTACCAGATGAACCAGCTTGACTGGGAAAGAATGCAGGAGAAAATAGAAATCACCGCCGCAGTTTCCGAAGGCACAGTCTCTTTGTTCACAATCCAAAATACAGGAAGCCAGACTGCACACCTGATCTCGCTTTGGATACTGGATAATTCCATCACGAACCATCAAAGGTACGACCTGAACACTTTCATCAACGCCGGCGACACTTTCCAACTTGCCCGCAGCGACATAATCTTGCCGGGGACACCTTACATAGTCAAGATAGTCACGGAAAAGGGGAACGCCGCCGTCTACACGGACTACTAGTCGGTCATTTCGTCTTTAGCATTTTCTCCTTAAGCGCCTTTGTTGCTTCTTTGTGGCTCTTAGCCTCGACAATCTGAATGTTATACAGCTCAGCCATTCTCTTCCCGTTATCATTCATCTTGGGGATCGCAATCAAATATGCACTGTCTGGCGAAACATCATAACTCTTCGCGAACAACGCGATAACCGGCTGCTCAAGAACCACACCTTCCGTCGATGTGGCCACATCAATCACAGTCACTTTCTTCGCGTCGTCCTTCTTGCGGGTCACAATGTCGAACATGTGGTTGGCGCCAGACTTGCCTTTCAAGAACGCTGGACCCTCGACTTCAAAACCGCACTCTACCAGAAACTCCTTGACCGGTGCAACCAGAATCCAGCCCAACTGTGCCTCTCCCCTAACCTCCTCCCTCATCCCATAGGAATACACATTCTTGATGATAACTTCTTCAAAAGAAGAATCGTTCCGACAGTCACGACAGAAAAGTGCTGCGACCGGAACGTCAAAACTCTTCCCACAGCTCCTGCAACTGCACCATACCCCCGCACGGCGATAATCGACATCCAGCTTCTTCAACTCGTCATGGCACTTCTGACAAACCAGCTTCCCGCCCTTCCTGAAATTCTCTTCAACGTCCATGTACCCACATTTAACATGTTCAATCAACGAACTCTTCTGCACATCAAACGACCTACAATAAGGACAACAGTAATGCACCGCAACACTCACAGAATTGCATTTTGGGCAGACGAGCATCTTGTCACATAACTGCCTCTCCAGAATCCCCACGTCAGAAAGCCTGTTCAAAAACGCTTCAGCCTTGACTGCATCGCCAACGATTGTCTCAACTAGAGGATAGCGATACCCAACCTTCGGGTCAAAAACGGGCTCAAGCCTGCTGACCTCGCCGCCTAGAAACTTGCCGAGTAGCGCCTGCGCATTCCTGTCATTGTAAAACTCCATCCGTTCCGACTTGCCAGTCAGTATCTCACGCCCAAACTAACTATGCACCCCTGTCATTGGCTGAACACTATCGCCAGCGCAACGCTTAAACATTGCCAAAAAAGGTTTTTAAAATTTCGCGTACGCGTCACCCTAATGCGCAGAGCACACGCGCTAAATCTCAACATCTGCAGAACAACCCGCTCGACATCAACAACGTCTAACAGTACATTTTTTAACAAGTACTCGCATAATTCACCAAACATCGCATTCACCATAACGAACCACACCAGGTGAAAACACTTGACAACCCAACCAACCGAAAAACGCATGCTCATCCGCTGGGCAACCGGCAAAGGTCTCATAGCCATAACCCTCTTCACCCTCCTAGCCTTCCTCATTGAATGCCTCATCATCCTCTACGTCATGGCCCTAGGCGCAACCGACCCATCACTCATCACGCTCACATGGCCCACAATAATGACTATCAGCCCCCTCTTTCACATAATCCCTGCAGCCGTCATTATCATTCTCGTCGCCACTTGGACCTACCTAACCAAAAGATTGGCAACAAGACCACTGGACCAGAAAACGCTTAAACCCCAAAAACACCCCAAAGCTCCTCCAACAGCAAAAACAGAACAGAAACTCAAACAAACCCTGGTGCAAAGAATCCGCCAAGCCAAGATCCCCATCAAAACAACCCTCATCATAACACTCGTCTTCCTCCTCTTCACCCTCAAAGCCATAGTCCTCGCATACCCACAACTCATCTACAACGCAATAGTAGGCGCCTACCAGAACACCCCTGGCCTCTTCGGCTTCGTAGCCACACTCAACAACGCAATCGAAGGCTTCAACCAAGCAGCCGGCCCACTCGGCTCACTAGCCTCGACCATAAATAACGGGATCCGCATCATTTCACCAGGCATCAAAGCCGCAGGCACCGCACTCGGAAACCTCTTGGCACCAATCGCATCACTCAACCCCGCCGGCAAATACTTAACAATCCAAAACCTCGCCGCCTGGACTAGCGTCCTCACAATAATCCTCTACGCCAGATACAGTCGCAGACCCCTCCGTTACAGACGCAAGTAACAGATGGCTCCAAATGGCAGACCGTCCAAGGTTCGGTCCAGCAGGGGTCCCCCCAGCATTCCACCTTCTGAAAGCCACACTCGCCGACGTCCCCCAATTTCTACGAGAAATAGGACTCGACGCGTTAGAATACGAAGCCGTACGCTGGGGCAAAACCCCGCAAATACAGCAACAAGACGCCCAAACCCTTGGCCAGAAAGCCAAACAACACGACGTATGGCTCAGCCTCCACGCTTCCTACTACATCAACCTCTCAGGCAACAAGACAATCAGAGAAGCCAGCAAACAACGTCTCATCGCATGCACCACGGCAGCCGAATGGATGCAAGCACACACAGTCGTTTTCCATCCCGGCTTCTACGCAAATAGAACACATGAAGAAGCGTACAACACCTGCCTACAGACATTAAAAGAAATACAAGAAACCCTGAACACACTGAACATCAAAGCCGTCAAACTTGGCCCCGAAACCATGGGCAGAACCCAACAACTCGGAGCCCTCAGCGAGATCCTCGATCTCTGCGAAACCCTCCCACAAATCCAACCAGTCATCGACTGGTCCCACATCCATGCGCGAGAAATCGGCAAACTGAGAACAGCAGACGATTACCTAGACATCATTACCCAAATCGAGAACCGCCTAGGCACACAAGCAGTCAAGAACCTTCACTGTCACTTCACAAAAATCGAATACACCACAAAAGGCGAAAAACGGCACCACACCCTCGACGAAAAAACCTATGGCCCAGACTTCCGTCCCCTCGCAAAAATAATTGCCGAACAGAACCTCAAACCCGTCATCATAAGCGAAAGCCCCCTCATAGACATAGATGCCCTCAAAATGCGTGACATCCTCCAGGAAGAAATGAAACAAAACCTTAACCCCCGATAGCTTTTTCTGTGCCCGCTGCCAACCCATTCTAACTGGGAACTCATTTTGGTAAGAATGAAAGGTTTCCAGAAACTAACTCCCGTTGAAGATGCTCAGCTGGCTTTCCTGAACAACCTCAATCTCCAACCCACACCCCAAACCACCATTCATACAACAGAAGCACTCAATCGCGTCCTAGCTGAAGACATCATGGCAAAAACAGACCTCCCACGCTTCGACCGCGCAGCAGTCGACGGCTACGTCGTCAGAGCGGAAGACACCTTCGGCGCCACCCAATACAAACCCTGCATATTTCAATTCACAAAGGAAGACACGCTCACCCAAAACCAAACCAAACAAGTTTGGACAGGAAACCCCCTGCCCAGGAACGCCAGCGCCGTTGCTATGCTTGAAGACACAGAAACAGCCAAGGCCAAACTCGAAGTCTGGACTCCGCTGACACCAGGAGAAAACATTTCGAAAAGAGGCGAAGACATCCTAGAAGGCCAAATCGCCATTCAAGCGGGAACCCGTCTCAAACCACATCACCTCGGACTTGTAGCCGCCCTAGGCGAAACCCAAGTGAAAGTGCATGAAAAACCCAAAGTCGCCATCATAGCCACAGGAAACGAACTCGCAGAACTGGGCACAAGACTCCAAGAAAACCAAATCTACGATACCAACAGACTCGTCCTCTCAGGACTGTGCCTGGAAAACGGAGCAGAACCCCTTGACCTCGGCATAGTCAAAGACAGCGTCAACGACATAACAGAACGCCTCAGAGTCGCGGTTGAAAAAGCAGACTTAACACTTACCTCAGGAGGAACAAGTGTAGGCGGCGCAGACCTAGTCCCCGACGCGGTGAACAACCTTGGCAAGCCAGGCATAATCATACACGGGATCGCCATGCGTCCAGCCATGCCCACGGCACTGGCAGCGATAGGCAACAAACCCATGATAATCCTCCCAGGAAACCCCGTGGCGGCAATCATAGGCTTTGAAGTCTTCGCCAGACCCCTCCTCGCAAGACTCCAAGGTCTGAAACAAGCAGAACCTCGACCTACCGTCAAAGCCGAGATGACCCGGCGAACAGCCACCACACTCGGAAGAAAAAACTACTTACGCGTTCACGTGCGCTACAAAAACGGTAGACTCTGCGCTGAACCCATAAGCGCCAAAGGCTCCAGCATGTTCTCAACCATGACCAGAAGCAACGGCTACGTCATCGTTCCAGAAGACCGAGAAGGCTTAGAAAAGGGCGAAATCGTCCTAGTCCACATGTTCGACATCATAAGCGAGTGATGAGATGTTCAGAAAGCTCCTCACGATCGAAGAAGCCAAAACAACCATCCGGCGGCACTTCAAATCCCAACCTCTAGGTACTGAACATGTCCCCCTGTTACAGGCAACGGGCCGCATCCTTGCAGAAAACATCATCGCACAGGTCAACGTTCCACCGTTTGACCGGTCAATAGTCGACGGCTACGCCGTCAGAGCAGAAGAAACTTTCGGAGCAGAAGAAACCTGCCCCATCCAGCTAAAACTGGCTGGCACAATAAACATCGGTGAGCTTCCACGCGTAAAAGTCACAAAGGGAAAAGCAGCAGAAATCGTCACAGGCGCCCCAATACCGCAAGGAGCAGACGCCGTTGTCATGATGGAACACACAGAACGTACAGACGACGCAATCAGAATCTTCGCTCCAGTAGTCAAAGACCAGAACATCATGAAAGCCTCCTCGGACATCAAGGAAGGTCAACAGCTTCTCACAACTTGCCAGCAGCTCGGCTCGAGAGAAATCGGCATGATCGCCGCCATCGGCAAACCCACAGTCAAAACCTACAGACTGCCCACAGTGGCTGTCCTCTCAACAGGTCCAGAAATAGTCGAACCGGGCAAGAAACTATCTCCCGGAAAAATCTACGACATAAACGCGTACACGCTGAGCTCAGCCGTAATTGAAGCTGGAGGAAGACCGCTCTACCTTGGCGTCGTCCAAGACAGCCTAGAACAGCTCCAAAAGGCACTGAGAAGCGCACTGTCCCAAGCCGACATGGTCATAACGTCTGGCGGAGTCTCCGTGGGCCCAAGAGACATCATGCCCACTGCAGTGAACACACTTGGAAAACCCGGGATAATAGTCAGCGGAATCTCCATTAAGCCAGGTAAACCCACAACAATCGCCTCTGTTGACGGGAAACTCGTCTTTTCATTCCCAGGTCACCCCACCAGTGCACTTCTCGTGCTGCATCTTCTCGCACTTCCTTTGATCCAGCAGTTAGCCGGAAAAAAACCCCGGCAACCATCACAGACAAAAGCCTACACAACCACTAGGCTGTTCTCAGCAAAGGGCCGAAGAACATACATTATGGTCACACTCAAACACGACGAGACGGGCAAAAGAACAGCAGAACCTCTGCCCACATCACAATCAGGAGCAATAACAACCCTGGCAAAAGCCGACGGCTACATAGAAATCCCAGAAAACACGCAATACATAGAAAAAAATGAACAATGCACGATACGGAGATTCAGATAGAAAACCTAATCCTGCAAACTGCTCCTCTTGTTCGCTACGTAAGCAGTGAACACCCACGTCAACACAAGGTACGCAACCATTCCCAGCCCCAACAAGACATTACTTGTAACAAACCCATAAATGATGAAAGCCGTGAGCGTCGTCGCTGCAAAGAAACAGATCATCACAAACCAAATCGCCCAGCCTCTTTTCATAATCAACGCATAAGCCGAAACCAGACTGAACAGAGCAATTATCCCAAAGTGAAACGGAAAACTTGCCAAAAACATCCAAACGAGAAAAGCTACTCCAACAACAGCGTAAAAGACCGAGGCTGCAAGCATGCCCTTTCCTTCAAGTTTAAGCTTCGAACTAAGCGACATTTTCTTCACCCTTCACCCTCTATGCATTGACAGTAACGTTAATAAATTTAATGTTTTATGTTTAACGCGCCTGCAAGAGAGGAGCAAACCGATGAGCCAACATGAATTCTTCGTCTCGCAATCAAACGTCTTCAGCGGATACCAAAAAACCTACAAAAACGCAGACTACATCATCGTCGGCGTCCCCTTCGACGTAACCAGCACCTACCGCACGGGCGCCCGCTTCGGCCCCAACGCCATAAGACAAGCGTCGCTGAATATTGAAACTTACAGCTTCCGCACTGGAATAGACATCGAAGACATTCGCATACACGACCTAGGCGACCTGCACACCGCGACAGATACAAAGAGAACCCTTGAGACGCTCGAATCCGTCACCAAAGACATCTTGGAAAACGGAAAAACCCCCGTGACGATAGGCGGTGAACATACGATCACACTTGGAACGACAGAAGCCCTGGAAGACAGGGCTCAAGAAACAGCAGTAGTGAGCTTCGACGCTCACCTAGACCTGCGCAACGAATTTCAAAGCCTCAAACTCTCACACACAACCTTCATGCGCAGAATAAACGAAGAAGTCAAACCAGCAGTAATAATTGAAGTCGGGACCCGAGCAGTCTGCAAAGAGGAACTAGACTACGCAGAAAAAGCAGACATCCAATACATAACGACACAGGAAATCAGAAAACAAGGCACCCAAACAACAGTGGGAAAACTGAAAACAGAACTCTCAAAATACAAGCACATCTACCTCTCAATCGACATGGACGTTCTCGACCCAGCATATGTGCCAGCGGCACAGAACCCTGAACCAGACGGCCTTGAAACGCACACACTCCTAGATATTCTGGGCTCACTCTGCGACAAACGAGTAATGGCCTTCGACGTTGTAGAAGTCGCCCCAAACTACGACCAAGGAGTCTCAGCAATCCAAGCTGCAAAAGTTATCTTCGAAATCCTGTGCAACATAGAGAAATCACGGAGAACTTGACATCTAAAACATCGCCAAGTCCTGTCACCGGTTTGACAGAGCAGTCCTCAAGTTCAACTTCCCTTTTCTAACGGTCAACAAGACGTATGAGCTTATGAAAAGAGCAGCGTCAAACAGGCATCAGAAGCATATTATGGCGAAAAATCAAACAGCCACGATCCCGTATAGCGTGCATGCTTGTTCCCAGATTAGTTTAGGAAGCCTATTTACTTCCCTCTTCCTTGACACGCTCCATGGACAGACACACAACTCAACCCTACTACACCCCAAAAAATGAATATAGGAACACGCTAACGCGCTATCTCTAAGCAATCACTCGCAAGATCTGACCTCAATCACTGCCAGCTTTTGCGAGTTTTGCAATGAAAAATCCGTTGCAGCCATTAAGATGTGGATATAGCCTTCGACAATTTTGCAATCCCCTCAGCCCAGGCAGACCTATCATTGGCTCTATATCCCGAAGCGAAAAGTCAGTGTTCCACTTCAGCAGCCTTTCGATAAGCATTTCATTCTCTTCAACAGTTATGCTGCACGTCGAATACACCAACGTCCCTCCAGGCTTCACATACCGAACGCAGTTGTTCAATAGTTGCCACTGAACCTCAGCCATATTCTCAACCGAATGCCTGGCAAGCCTCCATTTCGCCGACGGCAATTTACCAAAAGTGCCTGTGCTTGTACACGGCGGGTCCAAAATCACAACATCCGCCTCCACTGTCAGTGGCAGCGGATTCCGCGCATCAGCCACAACAGGTTCAGCATTCTCTACGCCCATGCGCTCCCTCTCATTCTTCCATACACTCATCCTGCGCTCTGAAAAATCCACAGAAACAATTCTGCCCGTGTTGTTCATCAACTGAGCTAAATACGTCGTCTTCGCCCCGGGAGATGCGCAGACATCCAAAACGACCATCCCCTCACTCGGACCGGCTACTTCCCCGGCAAAACAGCTTGCCAAATCCTGAATGAAAAAGAACCCCTCACGATAACTCTTCAAACTCACCAATGGCTTCTTCGCCGAAATGACTCTGCGAGTGTGCTTCAGCTGCTCAACCTTCTCAAGTTTGACGCCGTCCGCAGTCAGGTTCTCCAGAATCTCATCTTCAGCGGCCTTCAGAGTGTTCAACCTTACGTAGGTTGGCGGAGGACGCAAATCTGCCTCCAAAACATCCAGAGCTGAGACCCTTCCAAACTGCCTGAAGCAATGCTCAACATACCCCAGTGGATGAAACGTCCTGAACCCGACGCGCTCCTCGTCATTCGTCCCCTCAAACACCGCAGCATCAGACTGAGTAAGCAACAGCCCAAAGAAAGGCTCCACATCGCAAAAAGTCTCCCAGCCCAAGAACGAACGCGCTAACCTAACAATGGCTTCAGCTTCCTCGACATCGCCAGGAGACCAGTTTCGAGCAGCTCTCGTCTGATACACGTAGAGCCGCAGGAACTGCTGAACTCCCATCGAACATTCACCTAGGACATCCTGTCCAATGACAGTGCCCACAAACTTGTCTATAAAATTCTGACGCCGCACGGTTTCATAAACAAGATGATGTGCCAGCCGAAGCGCATCAGAATCCGTCACGCCAAGCTGCTTCGCCGTCCTCGACAAGGCCAGCGGTTCACTCAATCTCCTGATCTCCATCCAACTCAAAGCTTCAACCGCAAGCATCCAACTTTCTCTGAGCATAACTTTCACTCAAGCCCGCCAGTCAATGAAGAATACGGGACCGCATTTAAAGCAGTGCTCCGCTTCTTCGTGGTACGTAGGAACAAACAATAAATATGAGGCCCTTCATTGTCGATGTGGTGTTCCAAAATGGGGTATCTAGAAACACAACCCTGAACGTCTTCTCAAACAAAGAGGACACCCTAAAGAACCCGTGAACATGAATTTTGAAAAAAACAACCAAAGAGAGCTTTCAACAGCAGACCACAGACTGCTTGGCCAACAGCTAGACCTGTACTCAATCAGCGACGAAGTGGGCAGCGGCCTAGTCCTGTGGCATCCGAAGGGGACAACGGTCCGCAACATAATCCGGGACTTCTGGGAAAAAGAGCACATCAAAAACGGTTACGAACTCGTCTGTACACCGCACATCGCCCGCGAAGAACTCTGGCGAGTCTCAGGGCACTTGGACTACTACAGAGAAAACATGTACCTGCTTGAGAAGGACGGCGAAAAATACGTCGTCAAACCCATGAACTGCCCACTCCACATCCAGATCTACAAGAGTAGACCCAGAAGCTACAGAGACCTGCCAATACGCTATGCAGAATGGGGGACAGTCTACAGGTACGAACGGTCAGGAACTCTGCAAGGACTCTTGCGTGCCAGAGGGTTCACACAAGATGACGCGCACATCTTTTGCTCCCCTCGACAAGCCAAGAAGGAAATTCTGCAAACTTTGAACCTCACCGAACGCATACTGCAAAAATTCGGATTCCACGAACTGCGCGCCAAACTCTCAACAAAAGACCCACAACATCCAGAAGAGTACATGGGAACAGACCTCGAATGGCAACACGCACAAAACGCCCTTGCTCAAGCATTGGAACAGAAGAAACTTGCATACCAGAAGATGCCTGGAGAAGCTGTGTTCTACGGACCAAAGATCGACATCAGCACGTTGGACGCCCAGAACAAAGAATGGCAATGCACGACCATACAGTTCGACTTCAACCTTCCCAAACGCTTCAACATCGTCTACACAGGACCAGATGGAAATGAACATCAAGCCATAATGATCCACAGAGCCATACTGGGCGCAATTGAACGATTCTTCGCTGTACTGCTGGAACAACGCGAAGGAAACCTGCCAACCTGGCTCGCGCCGACACAGGCAATCGTGCTTCCAATAACCGCCAACTGCGTCTCATACGCCCGGAAAGTCCACAGAAGACTGCTAGCGCACGGAATAAGATCAGAAATCGACACTGACACATCAACAACAAGCTACAAAATTAGGCAAGCCGAACTCCACAAAATCCCATACATGGCCATATGCGGAGAACAAGAAACAAAATCCAAAACAGTATCCGTGAGAAAACACAAGATAGGAAACATAGGCTCCATGTCGATCCCTCAGCTCATAAACGAAGTCAAACAGAAAGAGCCACTGAACTAAACTGCTTAATGCACTAAGGTTTCCATCTTCGCAGTAACATCGAGTTTCCAACAACTGTACTGTCACTGATCACCATTGCTGCCGCCGCAAACTCGGGGGGAATAAGCACATGCAAGGAAGGATAAAACACGCCTGCAGCTAGTGGAATCATTAGTGCATTGTAGAAGAAGGCCCAGAACAAGTTCTGTTTTATCTTTCCAAAAGTCTTTTTACTCAGCTTAATGCCCACCGCAACGTCTCTCGGGTCATCCTTTATCAACACTATGTCTCCGGCTTCCACTGCAATGTCAGTTCCTCCACCGACCGCTATGCCTACATTTGCCTGAGTGATCGCGGGAGCATCATTTATGCCGTCACCAACCATAGCCACAAATCTTCCTTGATCTTGCAGTTTCTTGATCTCTTCCACCTTTCCAGCTGGAACAATCTCCGCCAACACTTCATCGATCCCCAATTGTTTGGCAACTGCATTTGCTGTTCTCTTAGTGTCGCCTGAAAGTAGGACAACCTTCAAGCCAGCCTCCTTCAATGACTGAACAGCTTCCTTCGACTGTTCCTTTAGAGTATCAGAGACACCCAGTAACCCAACCGCCTTGCCGTCAATAGCTACGACCAAAACAGTTTTTCCCTCGCCTTCAAGCTTCTCTATGCTCTGTTCAAGATGATTTATCGACACCTTGTTGTCCTTCATTAGCGCAACGTTGCCCAGCAGAATCTTCTGCTTTTTCAGCTTTGCCGATATTCCGAAGCCGGGGAGCGCTTCGAAAGAATCTGGTTCTGAAATAACTATTCCCATGTCCTCTGCTTTGCGGACAATCGACTCGCCTATCGGGTGTTCAGACCGTTTTTCCGCAGTAGCTGCCACTCTCAGAACCTGCTTGGGGTCTTCTGCAACGATATCAGCGACTTCCAACTTGCCCTTTGTCAAGGTGCCTGTCTTGTCAAAAACCACCGTGTTGATGTTTTTCGCGACTTCTAGCACAGCGTTGTTCTTTATCAAAATCCCGTTCTCAGCCCCCTTCCCAACTCCGATCATTATCGCCGCAGGCGTGGCTATGCCCAACGCGCATGGACATGAGATGGCGAGAACAGAAACCATTGTCGTAAGCGCCAAACCTGTGTTGCCAAACCAGAACTGCCAAACCAGAAACGCTCCCGTAGCGATGGTCACGACAACCGGAACGAAAACGTTCACCACTTTGTCTGCAAGCCTCTGAATAGGTGCTTTGCTTGCCTGCACTTCGCGTGCCAACCTGACTATCTGAGCAAGCATTGTTTCTTTTCCAACCTTTTCGGCTCTGAATTTGAAAGTGCCAGTCTTGTTGATTGTGCCACTGAATACGTTGCTGTTCATGGTCTTCTCAACTGGAACAGATTCGCCTGTAATCATCGATTCATCGACGAATGAGTGTCCATCCACCAGTTTTCCGTCAACAGGAATTCTCATCCCTGGTCTCACAATTACGACATCACCTGCCAACACTTCGTCAACAGAGATTTCCATCTCTCCGCCATCACGCTGAACAATCGCTGATTTGGGCTGCAACGCCATGAGTTTTTTTATGGTCGCCCCAGTCTTTTCCACCGCCATCTCTTCCAGCAGCATACCAAGCGTTATGGTAGTGATGACTACGGCAGAAGCCTCAAAGAACATCATCCCATCATTGAAGTAAAGCGTGGATAAAACCGAATAGCCATACGCAGTTGAAGCGCTCAAAGCCACTAACACGTTCATATCTGCGAATCTGATTCTCAGCGAATTGTACGCGCCACGGTAGAAATGCCAACCAACAATGAACTGCACAGGAGTCGCCAAAGCCAACAACACATAACTCTTATCTGGAAAGCTGAGAAAATAGGTAATGAAGACGATGGGGATCGTCAGCGCAAGACCGAAAACGAAGAGAAGCATCTGTCTTCTTACTTCTTTGTGACGCTTCTCAGCTGAATCTTCAACCTGCTCCACAGCCTCATAACCGCCGCGTTTGACAGCTGCTTTCAGCTTCTCAACAGCAATCTTGTCCGGATCGAACTTCACGATCGCCTCTTTAGTGGCAAAGTTGACCTTGGCATCTACTACTCCGTCAAGTCTTAACAATCCTTTTTCTATTCCCTGTGCACACGCAGGACAATGCATTCCCAGAATCTGAAGGACAACTTCCTTTTCTTTCACCCTGAGCCAACCTCAACAAGCACATGTTATCGTATAGCCAGCAAGATCTGATCTAGAAAAAGGTTTTCGGGGATTGCTCCGACAAATTCGACCTTATCATTCACAACGATCTTTGGGACCCCCATGACGGTGTATTTCAGGGCCAAATGCGGAAACTCGTTTGCTTCTATGATTTCAGCTCTTATCAACCCGTTTTCAACGGCAAACTGGTAAGCAGTTGTTGCGGCTGGTGAACAATGAGGACAAGTCAGAGTAACAAAAACCTGTATGGTGACTGGGACAGTGATCTCCCTGATTTTCAATTTGGTCTCTTCAGCAAGTCCTGTTTTCCCATTGGACGCTAACAGCACAGCGTCGACCAGGGTTCTGAACTCGTATCCATATGGAAAGCCGTAGAACCTCATTCCATAATCCTTATCGCCCATAATGGCGAGTGCAGGGATTTTCTCGATTCCGAGGCCTCTTGCTTTTTCATCGTCCCCTACGAAATCGTAGACCTCTACTTTGATCTTGTCGCTCAAAGATGCCAGTTCGCCGATCAATCGCCTTGTTTCAGAGCAAAACTGGCATTCAACCTCTTGCGTGAACATTACCAGCCTGACAGGGTTCACCAATTTCTCCATGAATTCGTCAGTCAGATGCTGCTTCTGATCCTCAGGAATCAAGCTTGCTTTTTCCATCTTCTTCACTCCAACTCACTCTTTCAGTTTTTCCAGAATCAATGCTGGGCAAATCTTCTTTACTCCTTCAATTGTCTCAATCCTTTCAGATATTAGCTTTGTCAACTCTCTCCCATTTCTCGTCCAGATCTCCAGCATCACCATGTGATCTCCAGTCGAAGTCGCCACACACTTTACCTCTTTGAAATCGCACAGCTTCTGAGCCACCTGCAAAAGCCTCGCAGGGTCTGCATCCACGCCTATTATGGCAACAGTGTTGAACCCTGACTTTGCAGCATCAACCTTGACCGTGAACCTCTTTATTACGCCCTCACGCTGCAATGCCAACACTCTTTTCCTAATTGAAGACTCACTTACATGAAGCCTGTCCGCTATCTCTGTGAAGGACCTTCTGCCATCCTCTTCCAACATTTCAAGTATTCTTGCATCTCTCTCATCCAAGAGAACGCACCACTGTCATTGCGATTGTCGTACAGACTAATACTGTTTTCGTAAAGTTGTAGACGAAAAACATATAAGACAGTCCTGAATAAAAGCTTTTTGTGTCGAAAATAGGATTTGAAGGTGCTATGCAAGAAGAAACTCCCGTAGAACTCGTTTCATCCAGACTTAATTGAGGTTGATGATTGTTGGGAAAACTACGCGCCACAGCAAGACTCGTTAAGGATTTCCGAATAGACGTCGATGATGGCAGAAGCCACGCGGTATGCTTGGACCTTCCCCTCAGCGATGGTACTGACATGGGTCCAACGGCTCTTGAGCTTGCGCTGATGAGTTACGTGGGTTGCTATCTAACGATCTTCGCCTTGACGGCGAAGAAGATGAGGATTGCTGTGAAAAGCATGGAAGTTAAGACAGAGGCAGTGAAATCCGAAGAGGTAGGAACCATTACAGAAGCCAAGACTGACATTTTGGTCAAGACCGATGCTTCTGAAGACAGAATCCGTATGGCTCATGAACTTACGTTGAAAAGCTGTCCTGTTGGGATACTTCTGGAAAAGGCAAACGTAAAGATACAGTACAGTCTGAAGACCGAAAAATAGACGATTCTATTCTCTTTTCTTCTGTGGAAGGTTTCACGGATTTCCAGTTGGCTGCCGTCTCTCTCGTTGCAGTGCAGGGCGTACTCTCAGCTTGGAAACGGGCAATTCTTCGTTGGACAACCTCCTGCATATTCGGGTTCCAAAGCGAGAAACTTGCCCGTGTCTGTCTTTACCTCGCCAATGTACAGTACCTGTTCAGGCTTGCTGCCGTACCTGAAAGCCGTGACTCCTTTGCATTTCAGTTTCCATGCGAGCTCGTAGATTCCTCTGATATCCTCAACAGTGGCTTCCGTGGGAAGGTTGGCAGTCTTTGAGACAGCATTGTCAGTGTGTTTCTGGAAAGCTGCCTGCATCTTTATATGCCATTCGGGCTTGATGTCCAAGGCCGTGATGAACAGTCTTTTCACGTCTTCAGGAAGTCCGTCGACCTTCTGTGCCGATCCGGTTCTGGCTATCTCCTCAAGCAGTTTTGCACTGTAGAAACCTCTTTCCTTCGCCATCGATTCGAACAAGGGGTTCGTTTCGAAGAGTCTAGTACCCTCTAGGACGTTCCTGATGAAGGAAATCGCGAACATCGGCTCGATTCCTGAAGAACAGCCAGCGATTATGCTTATGGTTCCAGTCGGCGCAACTGTCGTCACAGTGGCATTCCGCATGGCAGAGTGTTTTCCTTTCCAGATGCTCCCCTCAAAATTGGGAAAAGAGCCTCTTTCCTCTCCAAGTTCGACAGACTTCCTATGCCCCTCTGTTTCGATAAATTCCATGACCTGCTGGCCCAGATTCAAAGCTTCTTCCGTGTCGTAAGGAACTCGGAGTTGTATCAACATGTCAGCAAACCCCATGACTCCGAGGCCTATTTTCCTGTTGGCCCAAGTTATCTGTTCAATCTCCTTCAGAGGATACTTGTTTGCGTCTATGACATTGTCGAGAAAATGAACTGCATTCCTGACAGTCTCCCTCAGCTTCTTCCAGTCGACTTTTCCATCCTCAACCATTCTGGACAGGTTGATGGAACCCAAATTGCAGGATTCGTACGGAAGCAAGGGTTGTTCACCGCAAGGATTTGTAGACTCGATCTTTCCGACAAGAGGAGTGGGATTGTGCCTATTGATCTCATCTATGAAGATCACTCCCGGGTCTCCGCTCATCCAAGCAGATTTGGCCATCAGATTCCACACGTCCCTCGCTATTAGCTTCTTGGTTTTCTCCTTGTTCCGAGGATTGACCAGCCAGTATTCGTCGCCCTCGTTGACGGCTTTCATGAAATCGTCAGTAACGGCTACTGAGATGTTGAAATTCGACAGGAATCCCGGCTGCTGTTTTGATGTGATGAATTCCAGTACGTCTGGATGGTCGACTCTGAGGACGGCCATCATCGCGCCTCTGCGCTTTCCTCCGGCTTTTATGATTTCAGTGCCTGTGTCAAATATGCGCATGAAACTCACTGGTCCAGAAGCGACGCCTTTTGTTGATCTAACTATGTCGCCCTTGGGCCGCAGTCTTGAGAAGTCGAAACCGACTCCGCCGCCGCTCTGTTCGATCAACGCCATGTTCTTGGCAGCATTGAAGATCTCCTCTAATGAATCTTCCACGGGCAGGACAAAACATGCGGAGAGTTGGCCAAGCTGGGTTCCTGCGTTGAAAAGAGTCGGCGTGTTGGGGACGAATTCGAGTTGCGACATCATTTTATAGAAGACTTGTTCAGTCTGTCCCATGTTTTCGCCATATCTTCTGTCCGATGCAGCCACTGCTTTCGCGACACGACTGAAAAGCTGGTCGGGCGATTCGACTATCTTTTCGTTCTCGTCCCTGAGCAGGTATCTTTGTCTGAGTACTTCAAGGGCGTTCACTGTCAGCTTTGGCAATTCTATGTTCAGTTTTTCTCTGAGCTCGCGAATTTCGCGCTTCTTGTTCCTGTACGTTTCGTATGCTTCTGCAACTCTTCCGTGCCCTTTCTTCCTCAGGACTTCTATGACAAGGTCCTGGGCATCCTCTACAGATGGAGTTCTTCCTTTGAATCTTTCCTCAAGAAGTTTCACAACTTCCTTGGTTACGCTTTCAGCTTTTTCCCCGTCATGAAGCTCGACCGCAATAAAGGCTTTGTAGACCGCATCTCTAATTCTCGATGAGTCAAAATCAACGATTCTGCGGTCTCTTTTGAATATCTTTGCAGGGGGCATGACTGATCAATCGAAACTTGGGCCAACTCAAAATATAAACCCTTTTGAAACCAGATAGCCCTGGCCAGATGCTAACCTGCTATCAGTTAGAGCTTCAGCGGTGCTACCTGCTCATCCGACCAGATCGTCAGATTCCTCATTTTGTGTGCCGTCTGATTGAGATTGTAGTTCTCCTATCGTTTCCGCGTATTTGATGTCCATAAAGAACCATGTAGGTATGAATATCGTAGCTCCCGACAGTGAACAGGCAAGAAACAGATTGGCTGTTCCTTTGAGTCTTGCGACTGTTCCAGACATGGTGATTCCGAATGGCGAGGCAATTGAGGCAAGCGAGACTATGACTGAAGTCACTCTGCCCTGCATCTTGGGTGGCACCGTGGTCTGCAATATGGTGATCACCAGCACGTTGGCCAACGCAATTGAGAAACCTAGTACTACCCCTCCCGCTGCTATGAATCAGAAGAGTTCTGTGAGTGTCAGAGCAATCAAAGTGTAGCCGACATGTAAGACGAAAAGAAAAGAAAACTTGCAGAAACCACCACTCTTCTTTCAGAGTTCTTCTTCAATGCCATTAGCAATGCGCGCAATGCGTACTTTCCAAATCGTTCAGTTCGCATTTGTGCTCTAGCCTGTGTGCATAAAAACGCAATTCGCACGAGATCCTGCAATCCCTTAGGGCTGTTCCTTCAATCGATCACTGATATCTTCCCAATCAAACATTTCGAAGCACATTAGGGTTACCGTTTTGCGAACAAACGGAGACTTCCTCATCTCCATGAGCTTGACATCTATGTCTTTCGTTTCTCCGCTTAGTACTATGATGAAGTCGAAAGGTCCGTGAACAAAATCCATCCTCTCCACTTTGGAGTCTACAAACAACCCTCTAGAGAGGATCTCCTCGCTGAATTCTTTCTCCTTTCCTGGATGAATCTCTATGAGCATGTAAGCGCGTGTTCTCTCATCTCTTGGGTTCATAAGTGTTTTTGTGTCGGCTGCCTTAATATTGTTTTTTATAGGGACACGTGCTGGGGTTGGCCTTCCCGACGTGTCTACCAATGAGAACACTGTCGTGTACTAGGTCTGTCAGTCCGATACTCAAGCGAGTTCAGCCTCGTGTAACTCGGCAATTTGTTTGATTTTCTCAAGATACTCTTTTATAAGCCGCAGAAATGTTTTTTTTGAAGTACTTGTTGTGGAATGGCTAAGGAATTAGCATGAGAAACAATGCAGTCCTTGTGATTGGAGCAGGCATAGCCGGAATACAAGCCGCCTTGGATCTGGCCAATCGAGGAGTCACAGTGTATCTCGTGGAGAAATCACCAAGCATCGGGGGTCGAATGGCCCAGCTTGACAAGACGTTCCCTACGATGGACTGCTCCATATGCATACTTGCGCCAAAAATGATTGAATGCTTCCGCCATCCGAACATAGAGCTGCTTGCGTACTCAGAAGTCAAAGAAGTTACAGGTTCTGCAGGAAACTTTGTGGTTAAGGTTTTGAAAAAACCCAGGTTCATCGATGTCGACAAATGCACTGGGTGCGGCGAATGTACCGAAAAGTGCCCCGTTAGAGTAGCAAACGAATTCGATATGGGTATGGGACAAAGGAAAGCTGTCTACATGGTTTTTCCACAAGCAGTGCCACGTGTTGCTGTGATAGACAAGGATAGCTGCCTCTTCTTTCAGAAGGGTGTATGCCAGATTTGTGAAAAATTCTGTCAGGCTCATGCGATCAACTTCGATCAGAAGGCTGAAGAGATTACCCTTAATGTTTCAAGCATAGTATTGGCAACTGGCGTAGAAATTTGGAATCCAGAATCGATTAGTGAGTATGGTTACAAACGGCACCAGAATGTTCTCCTATCACTAGAGTTTGAAAGACTCATTAACGCTTCAGGACCAACCCGAGGAGAGCTTTTGAGACCTACGGATGGAAAGAAACCTCGCATCATAGTTTTCATACAGTGTGTTGGCTCTAGAAGTGAGCGAAAGGGTTTTCCATACTGCTCCAGTGTCTGTTGTATGTACGCAACGAAGGAGGCTATTCTGGTCAAGGAACACAACCCCGAATGCATGGTTAACGTCCTTTATATGGACCTGAGAGTCTTTGGAAAACGTTTTCAGGAATTCGTCACTAGAGCCAAAGAAGAGGGGGGCGTCAACTATATCAACGGACGTGCAACGGTGGTCATAGAGGACCCAGTGACAGAGAACCTTTTTGTCAGATATGAAAACATTGCAGAGGGGAAAATGGAGGAGTTGTGCGCAGATCTGGTTGTGCTTTGTCCAGCATTGGTTCCAAGAGAAGATAATAGGCTTTTGGCAAAAACCCTTGGCTTAGAACTGGATGAGTATGGTTTCTTGAGAACGAAGGACCCGCTGCTTATGCCCGTTGAGACAAATGTGGATGGGATATTTGTTTGCGGATCCTGCCAATCACCTAAAGACATTTCTGAATCAGTCACGCAGGCCAGTGCCGCTGCAGACAAAGCCGCTGAAGTGGCGGCGACTCGACGAGTGGTGAGGTGACTGCAATGGAAGCGGACAAAGAGGAATTAAGAATCGGAGTCTTCGTATGTCGTTGCGGCTTCAACATTGGAAGGGTGGTCGATGTTCCTGCGGTTGCTGAATATGCCAAAACCTTGCCCCATGTGGTCTTCGCCGAAGAGGGCCTTTATACTTGTTCGTCAGCAGGCTTGGACTCCATCAAGAAACAGATAGAGAAGTTCAAGCTAAATCGCGTGATTGTCGCGTCTTGCACGCCTGCAACTCATGAATCTCTCTTCCAGAAGACATGTGAGGAAGCCGGGTTGAACAAGTATGTTTTTGAGATGGCAAACATCCGTGAACATTGCTCATGGGTTCACATGCACCTTCCAGAAGAAGCTACAGAGAAGGCTAAAGATCTCATCAGAATGGCCGTTGCAAGAGCAGGACATCTTGAACCACAGACAGAAACGGAGCTCGACATAAACCCTTCAGCCCTAGTGATAGGCGGCGGAATAGCTGGAATCACTGCGGCTGTGTCTCTTGCAAGGCAAGGCTTCCAAGTTCATCTGGTTGATAAAGAAGCGGAACTTGGTGGAATGTTGAACCGCCTGTACAAGCTGCAACCTACTGAGCGTGAGGCCTCAGAAGTTCTCCGTGAGCTCGTCATAGCTGCGAGGGCCAACAGCAACATACATCTTCATACGTCGACATTTGTTCATGAAGTGAGCGGTTTCATTGGCAACTTCAATGTGACTCTGCAAACGAATAACTCAAATCAAGCTGAACGAATTAACGTGGGCACAATAATCGTGGCCACTGGAGCTGAGGAGTTCAAGCCCGTAGGGATGTACGGGTACAAGGAAAATCAAAACGTTATCACACAGCTCGAATTTGAACAGCTTCTCCGAAACGGAGAGCTAAAGAAACCTAAGAAGGTTGTTACGATCCAATGTGTCGGAGCAAGAGAGAAAACAGGCAGAACATATTGTTCAAGGATATGTTGCCAAGTGGCTCTCAATAATGCTTTGCTACTCAAGAAGCTGGATCCGAATATTGACGTGACCATAATTTTCCGGGACATTCAAACATATGGGGAAAACGAACGTTTCTATAAAGACGCAAGGGAGAACTCCATAAACTTCATCCGATATGATCTGAACCGACCTCCCAGAGTCACTTCTAGACTTGACGGAAGCTTGGCTGTAACAGTTTATGACACTTACTTGGGAGCCGAGGTCGAACTGGAAAGCGATCTCGTCGTCTTATCTACTCCCTTGGTTCAACATGAAGACGCAAGAAAACTTTCAGCTATACTCAAAGTGCCTCTGGGCGCCGACGGCTTCTTCTTCGAGGTTCATCCAAAGCTCAGACCTGTTGACTTCGCATCAGAAGGAATATACGTTTGCGGCACAGCTCACGGACCCAAGAATATCGTTGAAAGTCTTGCTCAAGCCTACGCCACCGCCTCCAAAGCATCTATTCCGATGGCGGCAGAAAAGATAAAGGCCGGAGCCGTCAAGGCATCAGTCAACCAAGAGATCTGCGTCAATTGCGACGCATGTGTAGTATCTTGTGTTTTCAACGCCATTGAAGCTTTACCCTTCGGGCTTCCAAAAATAATCGAAGCCAACTGCAAAGGCTGTGGCGTCTGTGCATCAGAATGCCCGATGGGAGCCATGCAACTCATACACTTCAAGGATGACCAGATTATTGCGGCAATTGAAGCACTATTCAATTCTGAAAAGCGTACAGAACCGGATGAGAGCTTCAAGCCTGTGATTTTGTGCTTCGCGTGTCAATGGTGTTCTTACGCAGCCGCTGACCTCGCAGGAGTATCGAGAATCCAATATCCTCCAAACGTGCGAATTCTGCGGGTACCTTGCAGCGGCAGAGTTGATGTGCTTCACGTTTTGAAAGCTTTTCAGAGTGGCGCTGATGGTGTTATCATAACTGGATGTCTCATTGGTGACTGCCATTATGTAGATGGTAACGTGAAGGCCAAGGGCAGAGTGGACTTGATGAAAAAATCCTTGGGATTTCTAGCCATAGACCCAAAACGTCTTGAGATAGGCTTTGCCTCATCATCAGAAGGAAAAAAGTTTGCGACCATGATGACCGATTTCGTGAAGGAAATGGAGAAACTTGGACCCAGCCCTTCAAGG
>Ga0315285_10001028_pt1 | contig 29099 bp, 22 predicted proteins | sample YL17G09_36_MG_FD_203698 | JGI IMG/M metagenome (GOLD analysis project Ga0315285, IMG submission 203698) | Sediment microbial communities from Yellowstone Lake, YNP, Wyoming, USA - YL17G09_36 | ecosystem: Environmental > Aquatic > Freshwater > Lake > Sediment | place: USA: Wyoming | collected...
GGCCCCGTCGCCGCTGGCCATCTCTTCGCCGCTGGAAACTGGTCCCCTTCACCTTGGCGCTTCCACGGTCCCCGTCTGTGCCGGCTGCGTATCCTGAAATCTACGCTTCGTGATGAGCGGCAACACCGGATTGAACCACTTGCGGTGAGATCCACCCTTTCGTCGTGGCAGCTCTTGCAATTGAGGCGTTGCAGCTTCCTGGCGGCCTCCCGATACTTCATGGACGGGTGACCACCCCTTCGAACCAGATAGGCGCATTCCCCGGATCCTGCCGGAGGTTCGCAGGAAACGGCTTCTTCAGATCCTCATATGTTTCGATCACGGCCTCCAGGGCATCCTGAACGTTGCTGATGGCCTCCTCCAGCGTATCACCCTCCGTGACAAGCTCGGGCAAGACAGGGCTCGTGACGGTATAGCCGCCCTCTGGCTGCGGCGTCAGAACGAGCGGCACCTTAAAGACCTGTGCCATGGTGCTCCCTCCTCCACGACAGGGCCGTAGATGGAGATCCAGCGATTCCCGCTCCACCCCTGATCGCGTCGCACATCATGATGGACATTAACTCAAACATCATGCCTCTCCATCCGCAAATCCATCAAGGCAGGTACTAAACTACACATATGCCGACTGAGCGTCAAGCCATCACGCCCAGGATGCGGAACGGGGCACGCGCTACGAGGACGTGGGGCCAGGCTTGCATAATTGCGTAACTCCCCCAATGCGGAGTGCGGAATGGGGACGAGCTGCAGAGGAGCGGGGCAGCTGAGGAGCATGGGAGCAGCGGGGAATCGGGGAAGCTGAGCACGTGAGGCGGCCTGACAGAACGGGCAGCACCTCCGGCGTCGTCTCAGGGCACGGGGCATGGGGTCACCTCCGAAGGGAGGGTGACACCTGAACCCCGGGACTGCGAGGGGAATACGCGGATCGGATGCGGGAGGGAACTTGGGGGGGAGGACTAGGCTATCCAAGAACGATCCCAGAAGGCGATGGTTCACTGGCCATGGGTACCGGTGACCTGATGGAAAGTGGCCACATCGGGAGTGATGTTTCCACCCCCGAGGGAAGAAACGGGGAATCGGAGAGCCGGAGAAACGGAGACAAGGAGCAGAGGAAACAAGGGGCGAACCAAATGCGGAGTGATGAATGCGGAATGCGGAATCGAGGAACGGGAACTCGGGGAGGGGGAGCGCGGGAGAAGCGGGGAGACGGGGACGAGGCGACGGACTCAATGCGGAACACCCGGAGGGTACCCGAATGCGGACCAGCAGGGTGTTGGGACCCCACGGCTCCCAGGCCGAGATCTCACAGGCAGCGTTCCACCGCTACCTAACCCCAATCCGAAATTATTAACCGCCAAGGCGCCAAGAACGCCAAGACCAGAAGGCCTTATTGGGGAAGACAAACGGAACTTCTGAAGGCCTCAAGAACCGGTTCTCGTGTTCTGGATTGGAAGGTTCCGAACATGCCATCCATGGCGGCCTTGGCGTCATGGCGGTTCAAGGTTTTTCTCGGATCAGGGCTAATTCACTACCTATTTGAGTGGACCTTACCCAATTCCCACCGATCCGTCTTTCGCCACTGAGCGGTCTGCCCTCTCCCAAGACACTCCACTCTCCCGGCCACCCGTAACTTCTTCAATACTGAGCGGATGAGATCCAGCCCGACTCCTGGAATGGCCAACACCCCCCAGTGTAGGCCCCCCGGCGCGCTCGAAATGCTCCTCCCCCTCGCCCTCGCAACCGAGGAGCGTGAGGAGGAGCAGACTCTATTCACCCCTGCGCCTGGCCGCTCTTGCAGAACGCTAGGGCGTGATCCCCGACCAGCTCAAGATTTCGCCGGTCGAAACGCGCGTGCGCGGGAAGCGGTTCACGGGCGCGTCGAGGACCGGGTAGCCGATGGGCATGGTGAGCATCACCCGCTTGCTCTCAGGGATCCCGAGGGCCTCATGGAAGATCCACGGGTAGCGGAGCGGAGCCGCCTGCGGGCAGGTGCCGAGGCCCTTGCCATGCGCCAGCAGCTCGAGGGCGAGGGCGACCGCCCCCACGTCCATCACCGCCAGCTCGGTGAAGCACCGCTCGATGGTGAGGACGATGACCTGGGGGGCGTCGAAAAAGCCGATCCCGGCGAGGAACCACTCGTCCTTTTTCGCCTTGTCGTCCGCCGCGATCCCCAGCGCCTGGAGCACGGTGTTCCCCAGCTCCAGGCGGCGCTCCTTGAAGCGCTCGGGGAGATTGGGGGGCCAGCCCATCTCCGGCTTGCCGACGGGGTCGGCGGCCGCCGCCTCGCGGAGGCGCGAGCGGAGCTTCTGGAGCGGCTCGCCCCCCACGATCGTGAACTCCCACGGCTGCGTGTTGGCCGCGGAGGGGGTCCAGCGGGCCAGGTCCACGAGTTCCCGGAGAACGGCGGGCGGCACGGGGTCAGGGCGGAAGGCACGGATGCTGCGGCGGCTCAGGACGGCGTCTTCCAGTTGCATGCGTGGTCTCCTTTCTGCTTTGGTGGCTCGTCACCTGAAATCTGCGAGGTGCGGAGGTTCGACGTCCAAAGTTTCAGATACGGCAAGAATTGAAAGGCCCGGTGGCCAGGCGGACCTCTCACATTGGCAACCGCTGTTCGTGGGAGCGGCGGAAGCCAGTCTGGCGCTGCTTAGTGCTTCGATTCGCAAATATGGTCACGTATCTTATCCGACCGTTTGAATCATCTGCTCCCTCAGCACTAAGTCCTGAGTGAATAAATTCGTAATCGAATTTTGAATCGAAGGACTTGGGCGCGGTCGGGGCCATGAGCTGCCGGGATGCCTCACACACGGACTTGAACTGGGCGTCGTATTTCTGGTCGGGGCCAGAACGCTAGCCCCCGGGGCCGCCGCCGTTCACGTAGATGACCTGGCCCGTGATGTAGCTCGCCGCGTCGGAGACCAGGAAGGCAACGACGCTGGCGATCTCCTCCGGCTGGCCCGTCCGCCCCAGCGGGACCGAGCGGATGAACGCCTCCGCTCGCTCCGAGCCCATCACCTCCAAGGACTCCTCAAGCATGTCCGTCCGGATGGGTCCGGGGGCGATGGCATTCACGCGGATCCCATGCGGCCCCTCTTCCTTGGCGAGGATCCGGGTCAGCGCCTCCAGGCCCACCTTGGACACGGTGTAAGGGCCGTTGCCCGCCGGCAGCCGCTGGCTCACATTGGAGGAGATGTTGACGATGTGGCCCCGCTTGCGCTCCCGCATGTGGGGGATCACCGCTTGGATGAGCCGGAGGGGGCCGCTCAGATTCACCCGGAGGAGCCGCTCCCACTCCTCCCACCGCACGGCAACCAGGGGAACACCCGGGAGGTGCACTCCGGCATTGTTCACCAAGACGTCAACGTGCCCGAAGGCATCGAGCGCGGCACGCACCAATGCGTCGGCCTCTGCGGGTTGCCCCACATCCGCCCGGACGGGGACGGCCTCGCCGCCCGCCGCGCGGATCTTCGTTACAAGGTCATTCGCCTGCTGAGCGCGATCCCGGTAACTTAGGACGATGCGATATCCCGTGGCGGCCAGGCCGGCGGCGATAGCCCGACCAATCCCGCGTGATGCCCCGGTCACGATCGCGACCCCCGCTGCTCTTGTCATCGGTGGCCCTCCTTTCGTCACCGGTGTCACACCCGGCTTCCCTCGCGATGTGTCGCTCGCCAGGCACCGCGTGATACACGGATGCGGGGTAACCTACCCGAGGGGGGGTTCGGTGTCAATGAGGTTCGAGGTGAAGATGTGGATGTTCGAAGTGCTGAGGTGCGACCTTCGAGGTGTGGAGGAGCATGGGAGAACCGGGGAGACGGGGAAACCAATGCGGAGTGCGGAACACCCAGGGGGTACCCGAATGTGGAATGACGGGCAGACCCGAGAGCCGAGAGCGGAGGAACTGAGGAGAACGGGTGGGCGCTAGAGGGCGGCGAGGATCCCTCCGTCCACAAAGATGGTCTGCCCGTTGACAAAATCCGAGGCGCGGGACGCGAGGAACACGGCGGTGCCGACCAGGTCGGAGGGGTCACCCCACCGGCCCGCCGGAGTGTGCGACCGCACCCAGGCATCGAACTGTGCATCGGCCATGAGAGGCAGGTTCAGGTCGGTGGTCATGAACCCTGGGCCGATGCAGTTGACCTGGATGTTGTACTTCCCCCACTCGATCGCCATGGCCTTGGTGAGCATGATCACCCCGCCCTTGCTCGCCATGTAGGGCGCAACGGTCGCTCGCCCCCGCTGGCCTATGATGGACGCGATGTTGATGATCTTCCCGGCTCCCCGCGCGATCATGCCCCGCACCACCTGCTGGCTGACCAGGAAGACCCCGGTTAGATTCGTGTTCAGCACCTCTCGCCACGCCGACTCGTCCAGGTCCTCCAGGGGGCCCCGACGGTGGATCCCGGCGTTGTTCACCAGGATATGGATCGGGCCCGCCGTTTTCTCCGCGGCGGGAATGCTCCGCCGAATCTGGGCGGCATCCGAGACATCGAAGGGACACCCGTGCACGCGGAGGCCTCCGGCGGCCAGCGTGGCGACGGAGTTTTCGAGTGCGTCCTGATTCTTGTCGTTGAGGATGAGCGCCGCCCCCGCCTGCCCCAGGCCGCGCGCAATCGCAAGGCCGATGCCCTGCGCCGCGCCCGTGATCAAGGCCGTCGTCCCGCTCAGGTCGAACAGCGCGCTCATACGCAGGAAGCTCCTCCAGGCCGGACCCCGTCTGTTTGGATACCCGAGCGGGCTATCGTGGCCGTCTCTTCCAAGGACGCCGGTCGCGAGAGCGCTGGCCTACCGGACTTTACCTCGAGAGCCCTGTTTCCCAACGTGCGTCCGCCAGCCGTCTGGATTGCAGACGTAGAGATCCACGCCGGCGATCTTCTTGCGGTATCCAGGTGAGGTCAGCGGACTCAGAAGATAGTTCGTCCCGCGGGGATAGTAGGATCGGAAGACCTTGAGTGCTGCCGGATCAAACTGTGCCGGATCCCACTTGCACTCGATGGCATCCACTTGATCCCGGCTCCGCGCAATGACGAAGTCAATCTCGCGCCCCGCCGCATCGCGCCAGTATTGAATGCGCCAGTCATGGCCGTGCGCCTGGAGGTACTCCAGAACCAGGTGCTCCCACAGCAGGCCGTAGTCCTCGGGTCGCAAGGGATCCCAGCCACGCGCAAAGCTGAGGAACCCGGTGTCAAAGGCGTAGATCTTCGGCATTTTGACGAGTTCTTTCTGACTACCGCCGTGGAACGGTCGGAGCAGGCTGACCGCGTGTGTGGCTTGCAGGGCGCGGAGGTGACTGTCCACGGTGGCGCGGCTGATCCCCAGGGCGCTCGCCGCGCGCGCAACTTCCAAGAGGCCCCCACTCTGTTTCAGGACGTACTCAAACAGCGCATTGAACTTATCCGGACCGCGGAAGGCGAAGAGCCGCTGGATGTCCCGAGCGAAGAAGGAGTCCATCCATTCTCTGTAGAAGCCCGGCGCCTTGGTGTCTGCCAGGAGCGCCTGCGGGAGCCCCCCGTGGCACAGCCGCTTCAGGAGAGGAGTATTGTTGAAGGCCGGGAGTTCATCCCACAGCACCGGGGTCAGATGCACGAGGCGCTTGCGGCCCGCGAGGGTATCCCGGAACTTCCGGCTGGCCGCGAGCGTGGAGGACCCCGTCGCGAGGATCTTGAGATGGGAGAACAGGTCGGCGCCGATCTTCAGCAACCGGCTCGGGTCCCGGAGCTGATGCATCTCGTCAAAGACCACGATGGGGCGATCGCAGTTGCGGTAGAACAGCTCCGGGTTGGCGACCATGTCCGCCACCACTGGTAGGTCGCAGTTGACATACTGGATCCGGTCGCTTCCCAGGCTTTGGGCCAGCGTCGTCTTGCCCGACCGCCGCACCCCGGCCAGCCAGACGATCGGCGCCTCCCTCCAGGCCTTCTCGATGCGCTCCACCCAAAATGGCCGCGGAATCATGCCAGCATAATTAGCATATATCCGGAATAAATGTCAAGTATGCTTTCGCGAAGCAAATGACGCGGGTTGCGTCGACGGCCGGCTACATCGCCAAGAGGAATTCTAGCAGCATTCGGGAAGACAGGAAAATTGGCGGAAGCGGCTCGAAGCCACGCCCCCACGCCAAGCCCCGGGGTGAAGCGCCCGGCGGGAACCCCGTCCGGCTGCCGCTACGGACCTTCGGTGATCTCGCGTCCGCGCCAGGCGACGGGCCGCGCCTCCCAGCGGTACGGAAGCTCGACCTTTCCCCCGGGCTCCCTGATGGTCGTCGCCGCCTGTAGGGTGTCCTCGAGGACTTGGCGCTGCTTGGTATGGTTGCCGGGCTCGCCGAACATCGCGCCGCGCGGGAAGCGCACGTGGACCCAGCGCGGCGGCCGGATGCGCTCCATGCGGGCCGTGAAGTTCGCCATCGTGATCGTCGGGATCCCCCACGCCTCGATCTCGCGCGCGACCAGACCCCCGGTCTGGTGACAGAGGGGTCAGACGGGGACAACGAGTCCGAGGGTTACCCCGTCCTCCGCCATGGCTGCCGCGATGGCCGTGGCCGTCTCCTGGGCCACTTCGTCGGCCCGCGTGCGGTATCCAACGAGGCTGAAGATGCGCGGGGCGAGCGCCCCGAGACGGCGTTCCTGGACGAGTGACCTGAGGTGATCGAGAGGGAGGACCACGTTCACATCTTCACGCACCAGGTCCTCCGGGATGTGCGAGTGGGCCACATCGAGGGTCTTCACGTCCACGTCCGACGGGAACGCGAGGACCCGGGGATCGCCCTCTGCGGTATCGGCAAAGCGAGGATCAATCCCTCGCCGGTACAGGCCGGCCGTGGTGACCACGCCCAGGCGGGTAGTGGTGAGCGGGATCGTGAACGGGCTCCATGGTGTCTGGTCGAACGCTGGGAACGGGTACGTCTTGAACGCTACGCCGTACTGGTGCGCCTCGAGGAGCGCTCGGGCCTCCCGAAACCATGCCTCATACTTTTCGCGGAATGTCGGAATCCAGCTCGAATCGGCCTTGGTTGGTGTCGCCTGCCCCATGAGTTCCTCCTGTGAGCCCCCGCCCCTCGATGAGCCCTAGTCTTCTCGCCAACTGGTCCAGTTCAGGTCACTCGAACAACCCGCGGGCGTGTTTGAATGGCCATTGGCCCCTGATGTCCTCACTGTGGTGTCTTGCCTTCACTCAGGTTGTCCAGGCAGTCGCGGGCCTGCTGGCCAAGAGGCTGGCTCGGCCTCGTTTCGTGGACAATCTGGGGAGCATTCATTCCCAGGAGGTGGGTGTGGGTTTGGTCTGGTTTTCCGTAAGGGCAATCATGGTCTCCATTTCGCTGATATCGGTCAACCCGGGCACCCAGGCGCTCGGCTGGGTGCCCGGTATTTGCCGCAAGATACTTCGGTCGTCAGCCTAGTCCTTCAGGATCTGGTCCATCTTGGCTGCGGCTTCGTCGAGCAGAGGTTTGGGCTGTCCCTTGCCGTACAGGACGCCCACGACCGCCTCGCCGAAGGCCGTGGCCAGCTCGTTGGACTTCGGGTGGAAGTACGTTGGCGGAACCGGCTGAGCCAACATATCTCGGGTGGAGACGTAATCCGGTCGGGACTTCACGTAGGCGGAATCGAGGTTCGCCGTCCAGACCGGCAGGAGGCCCCCCAGTTGGCGCTGCTCCAGGTCATCCTTGGCGGTGCTGATGAACCGCATGAACTCCCACACCACCTGCTTGTTGGGGCTGTTCTTGTACACCAGGTTGGTCCAGGGGAAAAGGGCCCCGGCCCCGGGGCAGCTCTTCTCGCACGGCAGCGCGTAGACCTTGAAGGTCACGTCGGGGGCGTTGTCCCTGAGCCAGCCGAAGAACCACGATTCGCGAAAGATCACGGCGGCCCGCTTCTGGCCGAAGGCGTCCTCGGGATTCCCCAGGGCCACGCTGGCCACCTTGTACTTCAGGACGAGGTCGCCAAAGAACTGGAGGGCGGCCACCATCTCCGGGCTGTTGGCGTAGCCCGTGGCCTTGTCGAGGTTCGGGCTCAGCATCCGGGCCCCCCACGCGTGGGCGAAGGGGAGGAACTTGTCCGTGATCCCCACCGGGTGCCCCTTGTGGCGGATGGCGAAGCCGACCTGGGTTGGTTCCCCCTTGGCGTCCAGGATGGTGAGCTTTTTCATCGCGGCCAGCCACTCATCGAACGTCTTCGGCGGCCGGTCCGGGTTCAGGCCGGCCTTCTTGAACATGTCCACGTTGATGTACATCTGCTGGAAGTTCCCATTATCGATGGGGATCCCGTAGCGTGCGCCCTTCCACTGGCCAATGGGAATCATGTACTTGGGAAGGTTTTCGTCCCAGATCTTTTCGAGGTCAGCAGGCATCTTGTCGCAGAAGTCGTATTGCCCGCACCACTGGTGGGTCATCCCGTTGAAGAAGTCGGGGGCCCCAGATCTCCCCATGAAGGCGGCCAAGTACTTGGCCTCGTAGCCCTGGTAGGGAATAACCACCGCCTCGACCTCGTAGCCCGTCTTCTTGGCGAACTCCTTCCCCTTCGTCTCGTACCACTTGTTGAAATGGGGGTGCTGTTCCAAGTGGGTCCAGTACACCAGCTTTTTCTGCTGCGCGAGGCCCTGACTCGGGACCGCGAGCGCAATCGCAGCCACGGCCAGGATCACCAACGTGACCCAACTCCTTTGTCGCATGGCCTCCTCCTTTTCACGCGAGCCAACTGCAGGATGTACTAAGGGCGACCTAACCCTGTTCCGAGAAAAACTTTGAACCGCCATGACGCCAAGGCCGCCAAGGATGCGACGTTCCGATCTCACCACCGAAAAACGCGAGAACGTGCTTATGGGGCATCCAGAAGTTCCGTTCCTCCCCCCCCATTAAGCCATTTCGGTCTTGGCGTTCTTGGCGCCTTGGCGGTTGAGAATTTCGGATTGGGGCTAACTCTAATCCGAAAAAACCATTGAACCGCCATGACGCCAAGGCCGCCAAGGATGCGATGTTTCGAACTCTCGACCGAAGAACGCGAAAACCGGTTTATGGGGCATCCAGAAGTTCCGTTCCTCCCCCCCCATTAAGCCATTTCGGTCTTGGCGTTCTTGGCGCCTTGGCGGTTGAGAATTTCGGATTGGGGCTAAGCGTGACCTGAATACGGTCAGATCTTTACGCGTTTATTTCTCCTTAGCCAGTATAGCTGATACCCCTTCACCCGTATGACCCCTTGAACCTTCACGTTCCAGATGCTCCCAGTTCGCGCTCGGGGCACCAAGATATCTCAAGCCTTCGCGTCGGCGGGGTGACTTCATGCGCCTGCATCTGAACCCGGGCACTCGTCCTCAAGCCTTCATTCACACCCGGGGGGTGGTTATCCGGCCCGGAACCTGGCCAACGCCTTCTCGTCAATCTCGATGCCCAGCCCCGGCTTTTGCGGCACGGCCACGTGGGCATTGCGCATGGGCGGGAGCGGCTCGACCAGCAGCTCCTCCCGCAAAGGATTGGGCGGGTACATGTACTCGAAGATCAGAAAGTTGGGGAGCGCCGCCGCCCACTGCAGTGACGCCGCCACCTCCACCGCTGACGAGGCCCCGGTGGGGGGGGCCACCGGGACGTCGAACGCGCTGCTCAGGCTCGCGATCTTGCGCGCCTCGGTGAAGCCGCCGGCACGCCCGAGGTCCGGCTGGATGATGTCAATGGCCTGGCGCACCAGTAGCTCTTTGAAGGCCCAGCGATTGAATTCGGATTCCCCGCCCGCGATGGGGATGTCCAGCGCCTGGGCGAGCTTCGCATACCCGTCCAGGTTCTCGGGCACCACCGGCTCCTCGAACCAGGCAACGCCCTCGGCCTCCAGCCGCCTCCCCAACTGCAGGGCGGTCAGCGTGTCGTAGGCGCAGTTGGCGTCCGTCATCAGTTGAACCTGGTCGCCCAGGGCACGGCGGATCTCCCGCACATTGCGGATGTCGGCCTCGATCCCCTGACCGATCTTGAGCTTCATGGCAGGGAAGCCCTGCGCTGCCAGGTGCTCGGCCTCCCGCACCAGCTCGTCGGTGGGCTTGAACAAAAGCGACGAGGCATACACCGGCAGCGAGGTGCGCCCGTAACTCCCCAGGACCCGGTGCACGGGCTGCCCCAGTGCCTTGCCGATGATGTCCCATAGGGCGATGTCCACGGCGCTCATCGCCTCCAACACGTAGCCCTTGGAGTGGCCGCGCCCCCGCATCACCGCGTACATCCGATCCCAGAGCAATTCGACGTTGAAGGGATCCTGGCCGAGCACCACGGGACTGAGGATGTCCTGGATCACGCTTGCCGCCGCCCGCGGGGAAAAGCGTGCCATGCCCTCCCCGAACCCCGTGATGCCCTCGTCCGTCTCGATGCGAACCAGGACGGCATGCATGCTCGTGTACACGGCGGTCCCGATGCGCCAGGGCTCTTTCACCGGCGCCTCGAGGACGATCGGCTCGACCTTCGTGATTTTCACGGCTCCTCTCCTTTATCCTCCGCGAGACATGCCTACCGTGGTGGATGATCCCGCCTATCGGTGCGCAGCCCGATTCGCGTCAGTGATACAGCAGCCTCTCGTAATGGCTTCCGTCAACCTCCGCCTCAATGAGCATCGGGCCCGATTGACGTCGTGCCCGTGCCAGGGCCTTGCGAAAGTCCTGCACTGATCCTGCCGCAACGCAGGGCACGCCGAAGTAATGCGGCGGCGTCGCGTATCGCCGGTGAAACAGATCAACGCCCACCACCCGATACCCGCGCTTCCTCTGCTTGGCTTCGATCAAGCTCAGGGTTCCGTCGCGGAGCACGATGAAGAGGACCTTGAGGCCCAGGCGGGCGGCGGTGGCCATCTCCCCGGCCAGCATCAAGAACCCGCCGTCGCCCATGATGCACGCGACTTCCCGCTCGGGGCAGGTCAGCTTTGCGGCCAGGGCCGCAGGGAGGGCAGACCCCATGGAGGACCAACCATTCGACACCAGCAGCGTGCCCGGCTGCAGCACCGGCCACTGCGTGGCCACAAGGTGTGTGTGCGCCCCGACGTCACAGGTCAGGATGCCATCGGCCGGAAGCCACTGGCGGAGGAGGTCCAGGATCTGGTGCGGCTGCAATCGGCGGGAAGCCGGTCGGAGGCCCCGATGCAGGCGCGCGCGGAAGGCGCGGATCGCCCCAGAATCCCAGTCTGCCTCGGGCAGGTCAGCCGCAAGGAGCTGCGGCAGAATGATCGCTAGGTCCCCGCGAAGTTCGGCCGCGACTTTCACGCGGGGGTCCACATCGGCTGCCTCCCGGTCCACGTGCACCAATGGGACGTCTGGCATCCAATCCTCATAGCCGATCTCGACGGGATCGTAGCCGATGCCGAGGATGAGATCGGCATCCGCCAGGAATTCTTCGATCCAGCGATGCCGCGCGCGCCCGACCACCCCGATGGATAACGGATGATCGTCCGGGATCACACCCTTGCCCATCATGGTGGTGACGAACGGAATCCGGTGCCGTTCCAGGAGGCGGCGGATCCGGCCCCCCTGACCTGATCGCGCCGCCGTCAACCCCAAGGCCGCCACCGGGCGACGGGCCCGCCGCAGAACGGCAAGGGCTTCCTCCAACCCTATCACCCCGCCCACCGAGTCCTTCACCGCACGCCGAAGCCGCGCCGGACGCTCCTGGGCGGGCGCCGCTGCGAAATCCTCGGGGAATTCGAGATGGACCGGGCCGGGCGGCTCGGTCGTCGCCACCGCCACCCCACGATCCACCGTCTCGACGACCGCACCCGGCTCGAGGAGGAAGGACGCCTTCGTCAGCGGTCGAAAAAGCGCCTGGTGATCAATGTGCATTTGAACACGGCGACCGATCTGCGAAGACGGGACCTGACCGGTCAGCACCAGGCACGGTGACCGGTCCAACAGGGCGCCCCCGACACCAGTCGCCAGATTTGTCGCGCCCGGCCCGAGGGTGGCAACGGCCAACCCCGGGACACCGGTAAGCCGACCCACAGCCTGGGCCATGAAGGCCGCGGTCATCTCGTGGCTCACCAGGACAAACCGAATCCCGTGTTGCTCGAACGCCTCGATGGCCGTCAAGACCTGCCCGCTCGGGATCCCGAAGGCGTGCCGCACCCCATGCGCCTTGAGCCGTGCCGCCAGCAGATCGGCGTTTGTGTTCCTCATCCTCGCCATGGATTCTCCATCGTTTTCGGGCCTCAGATCTCTGTCCCTTTTCCGAATTCCCCATTCGACATTCCGCATTCCGAATTCCGCATTCGGGATTGGGTTCGTCACCCCGTCCCCTTTTCCCTGTGTCTCCCTTGCTCCCCTGCACCTCCGCCCCATTGCCCTCATTCCCCCTGTCCCCGTTTCACCGTGGCCCTGTTTCCTCGTTTCAGCGGTTCCCCCGTTCCGTCATTCCGCATTCCGAACTCCGCACTCCGCATTCAATCCGTCCCCGTGTCTCCGTGTCTCCGTGTCCCCTCTGCACCCCTGCTCCTCTGCCCCTCATTCCCCATTCCGCATTCGGGTACCCCCTGGGTGTTCCGCATTCCGCATTTGTTCAGGGCCACAGATCAGTGCTCAGGTACTTCAATCCCGAGTCACAGATGGTGACGACGATCGTCTTGCCCTTGCAGGTTCCCTGGAGCAATTCCATGGCGGCCGCCACGTTTGCCCCCGAGGAGAACCCGGCAAAGATTCCCTCCTCCCGGGCCAGCCGCCTCGCGCTCGCGACGGCCTGCTCATCCGGCACCTGGATGTAGCCGTCAATGTGCTCGGGCCGGAGCAGGGGCAGCTCGGACATGGAATAGCCACCGCCCTGAATCCGGTGACCCGCGTGCGTCACGGGCTTCCCCGCCAGGGCGGCCGCGCCCTCGGGCTCCACAATGAAGCACAGGATGGAAGGGTTGTGCTCCTTGAAGGCAGCCGCACATCCGGCAAAGGTGCCGCCGGTTCCAACGAAATCGCAGAAGGCGTCAATGGCGCCGCCGGATTGCCGCAGAATTTCCGGACCGGTGTGCAGGTAGTGGGCGCGAAAATTTCCCGCCAGTCGGAACTGGTCCGCACGAAAGGCCCGCCGTTCCACAACGATCCGCTGCGCCTCCTCCTCGACCCGCTTCAGATCCTCTCCTGAGACCTGCCCGGGCTTGGAACCGGGCATCTGATCCACCAGGACGACTTCTGCCCCCAGTGCAGACATCATGCGCGCCCGCTCTGCGGAGTTCCCCTTCGACATGACGGCGACAAAAGGATAGCCTTTGATCCCGCACACGATCGCCAGGCCGGTGCCGGTGTTTCCGCTGGTCAGCTCCACCACGGTTTGCCCCGGCCTCAGCAGGCCTTGCGCCTCGGCATCTTCGATGATCTGGCGGGCGATCCGGTCTTTCTTGGAAAAGCCCGGGTTGAGATGATCCAACTTGGCCAGGATGCTGCCGTCCAGGTTTCGAGTGAGCCTGGTCAGCTTGACGAGCGGCGTGTCACCGATCGCCTCGATCGCAGAGCCGAGCACCTCTTCTTTCCTGCTCATGTCATCACCTTCCGTCCTCGTGGGCACCGCGCCTCTCCCCCCTCGACAAGTCGTGCTGCATCATTCCGCATTCCGCATTCCGCATTTGGACGGGGCGTCCTATCCGCCCGCCCGCTGCTCGTAGTCTTCGGGGACCCGGTCCCAGACCGGCATGAAGATCCAGAGAAGGATGTACAGGATCCCGCCCACTCCATAAGCAAGGAGCAGGAGGGTCCAGAGGAGCCGCACAAGCCAGGTAGGGAACCCGAGCCAGTAACCGATGCCCGCACACACACCGCCGATCCAGTGCTTTCCCTTGATGCGCCGGAGCTTGGGTCGAGATCCGGGTCCGCTCACCATGGGGCTCTCCTTAAACGAAAGGGACGCTGTCGCGGCAGGCGCAGAGTATAACAAATCTCCCGCATCTGCCACCAATGGATTGAACTCCGGCAAGAGTTCGCGTACCCTGAAAAGGACGGTGGCCCTCCGCCGACCATGAGGCAACCGCTGCAATGGAGCCCTGGCCCGACACGACATGAGAGTGACCCCGATGCCTCTCCTGAGCGTCCTCGACCAATCGCCGATCAAGAGCGGCGGCACGGCAGCACAGGCGATTCACGAAACCCTCGAACTGGCGCAGGTCACCGACAGGCTGGGCTATCACCGGTACTGGCTGGCCGAGCACCACTCGGCGCGCGGGCTGGCCGGATCAACCCCCGAGATCCTGATCGGTCAGGTTGCCGCCCGCACCAGCGGTATCCGGGTGGGTACTGGGCGCGCAATGTGGCATGGATGAGTTCGTGATCCTGACCATCACCCACGACTTCAATGCGCGGGTGCGCTCGTATGAATTGCTGGCCCACGTGTTCGACCTGAAACCGCGAAAATCAGCCCCCTGATCGGGGAAGATCCCCTCCCTCCGCGGGAGTGGGGAGAGCCGGCATCGGGGTCATCAGGGAGCGTGGCATGGCACGACTCAGCGGCAAAGTGGCAATCGTCACGGGCAGCGGCGGCGAGCATGGCCTCGGGCGCGCGATCGCGCGGCGACTGGCGGCCGACGGGGCCGACTTGGTGCTGACCGACATTGCGCCCACCGGAACCCGTGTGGTCGCCACCAAACCGGCAAGTGCGTGGGGCGGGCTGGAGGCCGTCGCGGCAGAGGTGAAGGTGGCCGGCCAGCGGGCCATCACGGCGTTGCTCGACATCCGGTCCACCCGCCAGATCGACGGCGTCATCGCGCAAGCCCTTGAGACGTTCGGCCGGATTGACATCCTCGTGAACAACGCGGGTGCCCCACCGGGCGCCGATCGCGTCCCCGTCGTCCAGCTTTCCGAGGAGGCCTGGGACGCCGTCCTGAACGTGAACCTCAAAGGGAGCTTCCTCTGCGCCAAGGCGGTGGCGACGGTGATGCTCCGCCAAAAGATCCGGGGGCGCATCATCAACATCGCCTCGGACAAGGGCAAGGTCGGCAGTGCCAACCTGGCGGCGTACTGCGCCTCGAAGTTCGGCCTCATCGGCTTCACGCAGGCCCTCGCCATGGAGCTGGCGCCTGCGGGGATCACCGTGAACACCGTCTGTCCAGGAGGGTTGGATACCGAGCGGTTGGATTACCTCGGCCGGCGCGAGGATGGGAGCTACGACGCGACCCTGCGCGCGGAACGGATCCGGCAACTGGAGGCGAAGGTCCCCCTCGGGCACTTCGCCACCCTGAACGACGTTGCTGAACTCGTCGCCTTTCTCGCCTCGGACGGGGCGGAGTACATCACCGGCCAGGCCATCAACGTGAGCGGCGGCACCATCATGCACTGACCGGCTCTTCGAAATGCGGAATGCGGAATGACGCGGAGAGCCGAGAGACGTGAACCGAGAGCCGAGAAACGGAGACACGGGGACAGGGCGAGGGGACGCAGAGGGGCAGGGGTGCAGAGGAGACACGCAGACCGGGAGAACCGGGGAAATGGGGAAGCGGTGAAACGGAGAGAGGGGGACACGGCGACAAGGGGACGGACTGAATGCGAAACACCCAGGGGGTTCTCCAATGCGGAATTCGGAATGCGGAATGCCGAATGATACTTCGGGGGAGGAGGCTGGTGTGCACAGGCCACGGGATGCCGGGGATGAGGCACGACTTGGAGGAGGCGGCACCTCACCCGTTGCCCTGATCACCGGGGCGGGACGGGGGATCGGGCGGGCCACAGCCGAAGCGTTTGCCGCTGAAGGCTACATGGTGATTCTGGCGGAATGCCTACCCGCGCTGGGGATGCGCGCCGAGCGGGCACTCGTGGGGGCGGGAGCCAAGGCCCTCTTCGTCCGCACCGATGTCGCCAGCCAGGCGTCCGTGCAGCAGGCCGTGGCGGTTGTGACCCGCCGATTCGGGCGGCTCGACTGCCTGGTGAACAATGCGGGGGTCCTCTCTGTCGGGCCGCTGGTTCGTCTTTCCGTGAGGGACCTCGAGCAGATGCTCGCGGTGAACCTCCGCGGACCGCTCCTCATGGCCCGGGCCGCGCTCCCGCACATGCTTCGTCAGCGATCGGGCTCCATCATCAACGTGGCCTCGCAACTCGGCAAGTACGGCCTGGCCAACTATGTGACATACTGCGCCACCAAGTTCGGCGTCGTCGGTTTCACTGAGGCACTGGCCGCGGAGCTTTCCGGCACGGGTATCCGCGTGTGGGCGGTCTGCCCCGGCCTCACGGACACCCCCATGGCCACGAAGACGGGAGTGTCTCCTCGAGAGCGCGCAGGCCTCATTCGGCCCGAGACAGTGGCCCGGGTGATCGTGGATCTGGCCATAGGCAAGAGACGCGAGCCAAGCGGGACGGCCGTCGATGTGACCCGGTAATCCTGCCGCCGCACATTCCCCCCACTTTCAGCCTGCCCCTGCCCCAGACTCGAACCGTATAGGCTCCGCAATTGCGTCCCCCTGGCCCTAACGTACTTCCGCCGAAGCGCGCGATCGGACTTTCCTGCGTTTATGCTTGCAACAACCGGAGCCTTTTGATAAGAGGGGCACGATGCATTGACCTCTCCAGCTCAAGATTCCCCGGGAGCGGCCCCCACCTTCCCGCTCCATTCGGATTGGGCTTTACGCGATGCCTCGGATCCAGTCGCGGCATCGTCTCCATTGGCAGCGTCGTGGCCTTGTACGAGATCGGCCAATTCTGCATGGTCAGCGGGTTGGAGCAGCGTGCTCCCAGGGGGTGCCTGGCCCGGCTCATCCCCGACGCGACGTTCCTGATGGGCCGCGGGCAGGCCACGAGCGGGGCGGGATTGACGTGAAACTCATCAAGAACACCGGCGACAACCGGGTGATCGACGAAATCCGGGCGGCGCTCGACTCGCAATCGACGCTGGATATTGCCACTCCGGCGCTCTCGCTCTTCGCGTTCGGTGAGGTCAGGGAACTGCTGGAAAAGGTCGCACACTGCCGTCTGGTCATCCCGACGCTGCCCGGTCATGAGCCGGAACTGCTCGGCGGCGATGCCGACCGGCCGTTTCGCAATCGCCTCAACGCCCGCGCTCTGGCTCGGCAACTTACTGCGTGGCTGGAGAAGAAGGTCGAGCTACGCGGCGCACCGATGCCGCTCCCCCAGGCGCTCCTCGCCATCGGCAACAGCGCACGATTGCCCGCTCGCGTGCTCACGGGCCATTGCGCATTCACGACTGATGGTCTGGGGCTGACGCCGGGCAACCAGTTCAGTCTGATCCAGTGCGCCGAAAGCGCCGATGAGTGTGCGGTTCTCGGCTCGTGGTTCGAGGCGCTATGGAATAGCCTGCCTACTACGCCGGAAGCCAAGAATGCGCTCATGGCGCACCTGCGCGAACTGACCGAGCACAAGCCCCCCTCACTCGTCTACCTCCTGATGCTCTTCCACCTCTTCAAGGACCGTGGAGAGGAGTTGGACGAGGAGCGCATCGTCAAGACCGCCACCGGCATCCGCAGTACCGTCGTCTGGAAAAAGCTCTTCAAGTTCCAGCGGGATGGGGTGGTGGGCGCCATCGACAAGCTCGAGCGCTACGGCGGCTGCATCATTGCCGACAGCGTCGGCCTGGGCAAGACCTTCGAGGCGCTGGCGATCATCAAGTACTATGAGCTGCGCAACGACCGCGTGCTGGTCTTGGTGCCAAAGCGCCTCCGTGACAACTGGACGCTCTACAAGGCCAACGACCGCCGCAACTTTCTCGCCTCCGACCGCTTCAACTACGACGTGCTCAACCACACCGATCTCTCCCGCGACGGCGGCGCTTCCGGCGATATCGACCTCGCCCACGTCAATTGGGGCAACTACGACCTCGTGGTCATCGACGAGTCCCACAACTTCCGCAACAAGGCCACGCACAATGACCGCGAGACCCGTTACGATCGCCTCATGCGGCGCATCATCAAGGAGGGCGTCAAGACCCGCGTCCTCATGCTCTCCGCCACGCCGGTCAACAACCGCCTCGCCGACCTCAAGAACCAGATCGCCTTCGTCACCGAGGCGGACGACATGGCTCTGGATGCCCACGGCATTTCCAGCATTGAGGCGACGGTTCGCCAAGCGCAGCTTCAATTCAACCGCTGGCTCGCCCTGGAAGACGCCGACCGCCGACCCGCCCGCCTCATGGACATGCTCGGCTTCGACTACTTCAAGCTACTCGACCTGCTGACCATCGCCCGCTCCCGCAAGCACATCGAGAAGTACTACGGCACCCACGAAACCGGCGAGTTCCCGGAACGCCTCAAGCCCATCAACATCAAGTCCGACGTGGACCTTGCCGGTGAGTTTCGCTCCATCCGCGACATCAACAACGAAATCCGCCGCCTCACCCTCGGGGCCTACGCGCCGCTGCGCTACGTCCTGCCGCACAAGCAGGCGGCCTACGACGCCAAGTACAGCACCCGGATTCGCGGCGGCGAGAGCTTCTTCCGGCAGGTGGACCGCGAGGAAAGCCTTGTCCACCTCCTGCGTGTGAACGTCCTGAAACGGATGGAGAGTTCGGTCACCTCCTTTGCCCTCACGCTCACTCGCCAGCTCGCCGACGTGAAAGCCACCCTGGCCAAGATCGAGGCCCACGCGGAGGCGGTGGAGGAGATCGACATCGAGGACGTGGATGCGGACGACCCGGCTTTCGAGAGCCTGCTGGTCGGGCGCAAGGTCAAGGTGCTGCTCCAGGACGTGGACCGCGTCCGCTGGCGGCAGGACCTCATCGAGGACCGCAACCGGCTCGCCACGCTCCTTTCGGCGGCGAAACAGGTGGGCGCGGCGCGTGACGCCAAGCTCAGTGCTCTCCGCGATGTCATCGAACGCAAGTGCCGCCAGCCGCTCAACGCCGGCAACCGCAAGGTCATCGTCTTCACCGCGTTCGCCGACACCGCCCACTATCTCTATCACGAGCTTTCGGGCTGGGCACAGAAGGAACTCGGCCTGCACTCGGCCCTCATCACCGGTGCCGGCCACAACGAGACCACGCTGCCCAACCTCCGCAAAGACTTCGCCAGCATCATCACATCCTTCTCGCCCCGCTCAAAGGAGCGTCCCGAGGACCTCGCCGGCGAAGGCGAACTCGACCTGCTCATCGCCACCGACTGCATCAGCGAAGGCCAGAACCTCCAGGACTGCGACACCCTCATCAACTACGACATCCATTGGAACCCGGTACGCATCATCCAGCGGTTCGGACGGATCGACCGCATCGGCTCGTCCAACGAGCGCATCCAGCTCATCAACTTCTGGCCCAACATGGAGCTGGAGGAGTACATCAACCTCGAACAGCGCGTCAGCGGCCGCATGGTGCTGCTCGATATCTCCGCCACCGGCGAAGAAAACATCATCGAGCACCAGTCCGGCAACCAGATGAACGACTTGGAATACCGCCGCAAGCAGCTCCTTAAGCTCCAGGACGCCGTCATCGACCTCGAAGACCTCAGCAGCGGCGTCTCCATCGCCGACCTCACCCTCACCGACTTCCGCATCGACCTGGCGGGGTTCCTCAAGGAACACGCCGGGAAGTTGGAGAGCCTGCCGTTTGGCACGTTGGCCGTTACCACCGCGCAGGGCAGCGGCGAATCCGCCATCCCGCCGGGTGTCATCTTCTGCCTGCGGGCCGTGGGCGAGGCGGCGCTGAAGGCCATCGAACCTGGCCACCCGCTCGCCCCACACTACGTCGTGCATGTGGGCGATGACGGCGCGGTCCTGCTACCGTTCACCCAGGCCAAGCAGGCGCTTGATCGCCTGAAACGGCTCTGTATCGGGCGCGACCTGCCCGATGCCGGGGCATGCGCCCGCTTCGACAAGATGACCAGGGACGGCAAGGACATGAGCGCCGCGCAAGACCTGCTCGCCAAGGCCGTCGCCTCCATTGTCGGCAAGAAAGAGGAACGTGGCGTCGCCAGTCTGTTCACCCCGGGCGGCACCCATGCCATGAAGGGCGAGTTCCAGGGCATCAACGACTTCGAGGTGGTGGCCTTACTTGTCGTGCTACCGGAGGCGGCAAACGCATGAACTTTGCCCCGGTCATCAACGCCCTGGCCCTGCCACCGGACGCCCGCGTGGATCAGCGTGTGCCCAAGAAGCTGCTGCTGGAACAGGGCGCGCCTGCCGCCGCCGACAAGCGCCAGATTCAGGACGGTATTGAGGAATTGTTCTGGGTCGCCGCTCTCAAGCCCACCAATATCGCCGTGCCGGCCTTCCGGGACGAGGTGCGGGAGTATTTGGAGATCGCAGTGCTCACCGCCGCGCTCCGCGCCGGCGCGAAGCCGACCCGCCTTATCGAACTGATTCATCGCGCTATTCCCTATCCCCTCGTGCTCGTGGCAGCGCACGGCGACACCGCCACCCTGTCGCTGGCGCACAAACGCTGGTCACAAGGCGAGACGGGCAAGGTGGTCATCGAGGACGTGCACCGCACGGCCCCGTTTCGACCGGATACGCCCACTGCGGAAGAAGCCCCGTTCCTCGCCAGCCTCGCGGTCTCAAGCCTGCCCACCCGCGACCTGTTTTGCACTCTATCAAGGCTGGCTCGACCGCGTCGCCGCACTGGAAGCGGCCCAGATCACCGGCACGTTTGCCCCGCCGGATTCAGCCGACCGCGCATCGGCCCTGCGCGAGGGTCTCGAAACCCACGCCCGACTTCAGCGCGACCTGACTGCCCTCCGCGCTCAAGCGGAAAAGGAAAAGCAACTCAATCGCCGCGTGGAACTAAACCTTGAAATCAAGCGGCTGGAAGCTAAACTGGCAGCTACGGCAAGGACACTCTGAAGGATAAATGCAGATGAAGAAACTTACTGCTCAAGACCCCGAAACCAAATCCGCCGACGTGCTTGCGGAGAACATCGCCCGCCTCAAGGCTCTCTTCCCCGAGGCCTTCACTGAGGGGAAGGTGGACTTCGAGGTACTCAAGCAGTGCCTTGGCGGCGCGGTGGACGAGCGGGAGGAGAAATACGGCCTCAACTGGCACGGCAAGCGCCGCGCCCGGCAGCTCGCGCTCACCCCTTCCACCGGCACCCTGCGCCCCTGTCCGGAGGATAGCGTGAACTGGAATACCACCCGCAATCTCATGATCGAGGGCGACAACCTCGAAGTCCTCAAGCTCCTCCAGAAGTCCTACGCCGGGAGAGTGAAGCTCATCTACATCGACCCGCCGTACAACACCGGCAAAGACTTCGTCTACCCCGACGACTTTCGGGACAATATCAAGAACTACCTGGAACTCACCGGCCAGGTGGGCGAGGGCGGCAAGAAACTCTCCTCCAACACCGAAGCCTCCGGCCGTTTCCACACCGACTGGCTCAACATGATGTATCCGCGCCTCAAGCTGGCCCGGAACCTACTTCGGTCGGATGGGGTGATTTTCATCAGCATCGACGACGGGGAGCTGCCCGGATTACGGCTTGCTGCGAATGATGTGTTCGGCGAGGAGAATTTCCTTGCCTGTTTCGTCTGGAAAAGTCGTCAGAACAAAGATAACCGCACTGTCACTGGCGCATCCGTCGATCACGAATACATAGTGTGTTACGGCAATTCGATCCGAGGCGCTGGTCGGGATGTAAGTCAGTATTCCAATCCGGACGGTGACCCGCGTGGCGATTGGGCTAGCGCTAACATGGTCGGAATTGCTACCGCCGACCGTCGGCCAAACCTCCACTACGACCTCATCAATCCAGAGACTGGTCTAAATTATGGCTGCCCTGATATGGGCTGGAGGTATGACCGCAACACCATGGGACGGCTAATTGCTGAGCAACGCATTCTTTGGCCGTCTAATCCTGATGGTCGACCACGGCGCAAAGCCTTCTTGACCGAGTTGGACTCCGACTTCACGGGTTTCTCCACGATCGTGGGTGATGGCGTGTTTACAAGGGACGGGACAGCGGATGTTGATGGTTTATTCGATGTCCGGATTTTCAGCTTCCCGAAGCCAGTACGGCTTGTGTCTAGCCTCGTGGAGCAAGGTGCCAACGATGGTGACATTGTTCTGGATTTCTTCGCTGGCTCAGGAACCACCGGACACGCCGTCATGGCGCAGAATGCAGCCGACGGCGACAACCGCCGCTACATCCTCGTCCAACTTCCCGAACCGCTTGATTCGGAAAACAGAGACCAGAAAACTGCTGCGGACTTCTGCGACAAACTTGGCAAGCCCCGCACTATCGCCGAACTGACCAAAGAACGCCTTCGCCGTGCTGGGAAAAAAATTCGGGAAGAGAACCCGATGTTTGCTGGCGACCTTGGCTTCCGCGTCTTCAAGCTGGCCTCCAGCAACATCCGGGTATGGGAACCGGACCGCGAGAACCTCGCGCAAACGCTCGAAGCCTCCGTCGAGCATCTCAAGACCGACCGCACCGAGGCGGACATCCTCTTCGAGCTGCTCCTCAAGCTTGGCCTGGACCTGACGGTGCCCATCGAGCAGAAGACCATCGCCGGCAAGGCCGTCCACAGCATCGGCGCAGGCACGCTCATCGTCTGCCTCGCCCCGCAGATCACTGCCGCCGAGGTGGAGCCGTTGGCACTCGGCATTGTTGAGTGGTACAAGCAACTGGGGCCAGCGGGCGAGACCACCGTTGTCTTCCGTGACAGCGCCTTCGCCGATGATGTGGCCAAGACCAACCTCACTGCCATCCTCCAGCAGCACGGGCTGGACAACGTGAGGAGTCTGTAAGGAGCCAATGCGCCATGGCCGACCAACCTGTGGTCCCAACCGGCGAGATCGTTCTCTATCAGACCGAGGATGGACGCACCCGCGTGGAGTGTCGGTTCGCCGATGAAACGCTGTGGCTGAGCCAGGCGCTGATCGCAGAGCTGTTCCAGAAGGACGTGCGGACGATCAACGAGCACCTGCAGAACATCTATGACGAGGGCGAAATCGATCCGGGGGCAACTATCCGGAAATTCCGGATAGTTCGCCGCGAGGGGACACGCGCGGTGGCGCGGGAGGTCGAGCACTACAACCTCGACGCCATCCTGGCGGTGGGCTACCGAGTGCGTTCGGAACGAGGCACACAGTTCCGGCGGTGGGCGACGGAGCGGCTACGGGAGTACCTGGTCAAGGGATTCACGATGGACGACCAGCGGCTGAAGAACCCGCCGGTCGATGGCTCTGGTGTACCCGACTACTTCGATGAATTGCTGGAACGCATCCGGGACATCCGCGCCAGCGAGAAGCGGATGTATCTGCGGGTGCGGGAAATCTTCGCGCTGGCGGGCGATTACGACCCGGGCAAGAAGAAGACGACCAGGTTTTTCCAGACCATTCAGAACAAGCTGCACTTTGCCGCCACGGGCAAGACCGCGCCGGAACTCATCGCCGGCCGGGTTGATCACACGAAGCCGAACATGGGCTTGACCGCGTGGAAAGGCGACGTGGTCCAGAAGGTCGATGTGACGGTGGCAAAGAACTACCTGAACCAGGACGAGATCAGCGAGCTGAACCGCATCGTGACGATGTGGCTGGACTTTGCCGAGGACCAGGCGCGGCGGCGGAAGCAGGTGTTCCTGAAGGACTGGGAAACCAAGCTGAACGAGTTCCTGCGCTTCAACGAACGGGCGGTGCTACGTGACAAGGGCAAGGTGAGCAAAGGCGACGCCGACGCCCGCGCCGAAACGGAATACGAAGAGTTTGCCGCGCGCCGCCGGGCGCTGCTGGAAGCGGAAGCCGAACGAGCCGGGCAGAAGGCGTTGGAAGACGCGGCCAAGAGGTTGCCTGCCAGACCGAAACGCAAGAGGCCCAAGCCATGAAACTGCATTTTGAACCCAACCTACCCTACCAGCGCGCCGCGATTGAATCGGTCTGCGACCTGTTCCGCGGGCAGGAGATCTGCCGGACAGAGTTCACGGTCACGCGAGATGCTCTCGTATCCCAGCAATCCTTGGCCTTTGCCCAAAGCGATCTCGGCATCGGCAACCGCCTCACCCTGCTCGACGACGAGGTCCAGAAAAACCTTGGCGACATCCAACTCCGCAACGGCCTGCCGCCCTCTGCGAGTCTGGCCTCGGGCGATTTCACGGTGGAGATGGAGACCGGCACGGGCAAGACCTACGTTTACCTGCGCACCGTCTTTGAGCTGAACCGGCGGTACGGCTTCACCAAGTTCGTCATCGTGGTGCCCTCGGTGGCAATCAAGGAGGGCGTGTACAAGACGCTCCAGATCACCGAAGAGCACTTCCGCAGCCTCTACGCCAACGCACCCTTCGAGTATTTTCTCTACGATTCCAGCAAGCTGGGCCAGGTGCGCAACTTCGCCACCAGCCCGCACATCCAGATTATGGTGGTGACGGTCGGTGCCATCAACAAGAAAGACGTCAACAACCTCTACAAGGACAGCGAGAAGACGGGCGGCGAGAAACCCATCGACCTCATCACAACCACCAAGCCCATCCTCATCGTGGACGAGCCGCAGAGCGTGGACGGCGGCCTGGAAGGGCGCGGCAAGGAAGCGCTGGACGCGATGAATCCGCTGTGCACCTTGCGCTACTCCGCTACCCATGCGGAAAAGCACCACATGGTGTTCCGCCTGGACGCGGTGGACGCCTACGAGCGCAAGCTGGTCAAGCAGATTGAAGTGGCCTCGCTGGAGGTGGAGGGCGGCCACAACAAGGCGTATGTGCGGCTGGTGGGCACCAGCAACAAGCGCGGGGTTATTTCGGCGCGGGTGGAGCTGGATGTTCGGCGGCTGATGGGCGTGGGCCGCGAAGAAATGACCGTGCGGGACGGCGACGACCTGGAGCAAGTGACCGGCCGGGCGATCTACGCCGACTGCCGTATCGGCGAGATTCGCGTCGGCAAGGGCAACCAGTTGGTCGAAGTGAAGGTGCCCGGCGGCGAGCATTGGCTGCAACCGGGGCAGGCCATCGGCGATGTGGATGCCGACGCGTTCAAGCGCCAGATGATCCGGCGCACGATCAAGGAGCACCTCGACAAAGAAATGCGCCTGCGTCCACAAGGCATCAAGGTGCTGAGCCTGTTCTTCATCGACGTGGTGCAGCACTATCGCAGCTATACCGCGGAGGGCCAGCCGCGGAAGGGCAAGTACGCCACGATGTTCGAGGAGGAGTACCGGCGGCTGGCGAAGCACCCGGATTACCAGACCCTCTTCAAGGAAGTGGACTTGGAGAGCGACGCCACGGAAGTGCACGACGGGTACTTCTCCATCGACAAGAAGGGCGCATGGACCGACACCGCCGAAAACACCCAGGGCAACCGCGACAACGCCGAGCGCGCTTACAACCTGATCATGCGCGACAAGGAGAAGCTGCTGAGCTTCGACACCAAGCTCAAGTTCATCTTCTCCCACTCCGCTCTGCGCGAGGGCTGGGACAACCCGAATGTGTTCCAGATTTGCGCCCTGCGTGAAATGGGCACCGAGCGGGAGCGCAGGCAGACCATCGGGCGCGGCCTGCGCCTGTGCGTGAACCAGCAGGGCGACCGGCTGCGCGGCTTCGACATCAACACCCTCACGGTGATCGCCACCGAGAGCTACGAGCAATTTGCCGAGAACCTCCAGAAGGAAATCGAAGCCGACACCGGCATCCGCTTCGGCATTGTGGAAGAACACCAGTTCGCCGCCATTGCCGTGACCGACGCAAGCGGTAAGACCGTCCCGCTCGGGTTCGAGCAATCCAAGGCGCTCTGGAGTCATCTGAAGGCCGAAGGCTATGTGGATGCCAAAGGCAAGGTGCAGGACAAGCTGCGCACGGCGCTAAAGGACGGCGCGCTGGCCGTGCCCGTGGAATTCCAGGCGCAACTGCCGCAGGTGCAAGAGATTCTGCGCAAGCTGGCCGGCAAGCTGGAGATCAAGAACGCCGACGAGCGGGTCCAGATCAAGACCCGCCAGGCGGTCCTGGACAGTGAAGAGTTCAAGGCGCTGTGGGACCGCATCAAGCATAAGACCACGTACCGGGTGCAGTTCGACAACGACAAGCTCATTGCGGATTGCGCCAAGGCGCTCCGCGATGCGCCGCCGATCAGCAAGACTCGGGTGCAGATTCGCAAGGCCGACCTCGCCATCGGCAAGGCGGGGGTGCAGGCAACGGAAACCGCGTCTGCCGCGCCCATCACGCTTGACGAGACCGACATCGAACTGCCCGATCTGCTCACCGATCTGCAGGACAAGACCCAGCTCACCCGCCGCAGCCTGGTGCGCATCCTCACCGAGAGCCTGCGGCTGGACGACTTCAAGCGCAACCCGCAGCAGTTCATCGAGCTTGCTTCTGAAGCCATCAACCGCGCCAAGCGCATGGCACTGGTGGACGGTATCAAGTACCAGCGCCTCGGCGACGAGCACTACTACGCGCAGGAGCTGTTCGCGCAGGAGGAGCTGACCGGCTACCTCAAGCAATGCCTGGAAGCGACCAAGTCCGTGTACGAGCGGGTGGTGTACGACTCGTCCGGTGTGGAGCGCGGCTTCGCCGAAGAACTGGAAAAGAACGAGGCGGTGAAGGTCTACGCCAAGCTTCCGGGCTGGTTCAAGGTCCCCACGCCGCTCGGCACCTACAACCCCGACTGGGCCGTCCTGATCGAGAAAGAGGGCGCCGAGCGTCTTTACTTCGTTGTCGAGACCAAAGCCAGCCTTTTCCTCGGCGACCTACGCGACAAGGAAAGCGCAAGGGTCGAGTGCGGAAGAGGACATTTCCGGGCCCTTGCGGTGCAGGAGCCACCCGCACGCTACATCGTGGCGACCAAGTTGGATGACCTGATGGCGCAGTGTTGATTCGCAATGTGCACCGGAGCCAGGACAACTTCATCGACGGCTTCGCCCGCCACCTCCGGGATGCTCTCCCCAATGCTTCTTTCATTGGGTTCACCGTTGTCAGACGGGACGTTGCGCGAAAAGTTCGAAAAGTGGAGTAGCTCCACTTCCTGACGGGGCTCGGGCGAGCGGGCTGGGAGGCTTGGAAGCGGAGACACGGAGAACCGGGGAGATGGGGAAACGGGAACGGACAGCTGAGGGGCGGAGGGGCAGGGGAGCAAGGGAGCGGAGGGGCCGCGAGCCACGAACGAAGAGCCGATAGCGACAGGGATAGGGATAGCGATCGAACGAGCGCCGAGCACCTAGCGCAGAGAACAGAGAGCGGTGAGCCGAGAGCCGAGGCGGGCGACAGCGACAGGGACAGGGACAGCGAGAAAGCACGCGAAGGCTGGCAGCCGGCAGAGGGCAGGAGGAACTCAGGGCCGCGAGCCGAGCGGTGGGGCCGCCGAAGAATTGAAACCATGCCCTCGCAAAATCACGAGGTTAGGCCCTAAACGGTGTCCGGTACCTTTTTTAAGAAGACCGCGGCTCGCCGTGCCGAGCGGTCGAAGGTTTCGCGGCTGTAACTTTGGAGAACCGATATGCGAGACCCGCATGTTGTTGCATTGAGATACAGGTTTGAATCGAGTAGCGCACTCACTTTTGCCGATCCTCCTCCCCTTGAGAGGAAGACGAATGAATTTCGAGTGAGGCTGGCAAATGATTTGGTGACATTCGAAATGAAAACGCACTACGCCGAAGTGGGGTTGGCCAGGGCGGTGGCCGAAGAGTATCTACGCAGTTGGGAAGTAGACGCAGCACTCGTTTTTGATTTCGATGCAATTAAGTTCCGATTTATCGAGCCAGAGATTGTGGATAGAAACCCAGAGCCCGGGGGGCCAGCTGTCGTAGTGGTGACACGTACGGTAACAGTACCAGTCGACGTTACAATTACTCACATTGTCCGATCGAATTACCCCGAACCTGCCACCAATTTTGTGGTATCGCCCGACGTGGAAACAATGTGGACTCGGTTTCAGGGATACCGATTCGGTCGAGAACCGCTCGCGTCCATGGGGTACATGTGCCTTACTGTTCTTGAGGCAAGCGCGGGTGGTCGGAAAGAGGCTGCCCGCCAGTACGATGTTGATCTCGAGGTATTGAGGAAACTTGGTTACCTGACGAGCGAGGTGGGGGATTCAAAGACTATGCGGAAGGCGGACCCTCGTCATCCACGTCGACCACACACCAATATTGAAATTGCGTGGGTGGACGCAGTGATAAGGGGGCTTATTCGACGCGTAGGCGAGTGGGCGTTCGACCCAGCGGGCAAGCGACGAGCACTCACTATGGCTGACTTTCCACATTTGCCCTGATTCGTGCCGTCTTCGCGCACTTGCTGCGCTTGCATGCGGAGCTGAGCTAAGGATCTGAAAAAGGTACCGGACAGTATGCCGTGGATACCATGGGACTCGCCGGTGGAAGTCCGGCCCCGGGAGCGGGCAGCGCGCCCGGGTAGCTTGAGGGAGGTGCCACGGGTAACCGGAAGCACCGAGTTCCCTGACGAGCGCTCGCCGAGGTGAGCGCGCAACCCCGCAGGCCGTAGCGTGCAGCGAACCCAGGTGTAGCCCCGTTAACTCAGCGAGGGCGTCGACTCCGCTGTCCGGGGAGGAAGACTGGTGCTCGTAAGAGGGGACGCCCTGCTCGTAAGAGGGGACGCCCTTAAGTAATTCAGTTTCTCCCGACTCAGATTACAAGGGGACCCGGCCGTTTCCGTCAAGGTCTACAAGTATGAAGCTGGCCCCGCACTGATCTTGGAGTCCCCATGGCAAAATCTCTCATGAAGTTGAAAGTGCGCCTGCCCATGTACGGGTATCCGCGGAATGCGTGGCGGCGAGAGATTCACCGCGTCGTGGCCGAGGAGCTCAAGAGCAAACGAGTCCATTACAAGCGTGATGATATGTTCGACATCACCGTCCGCCTATACTTCGAGAAAGCAAAGCTTGAACAGGTGGACATAGACAACCGTGTCAAGGATGTGTTCGATGCTCTCCAGGGCCACGTCGGCGGCCGAGGTAAGAAGCAGCGCGCGCTGAAGCCCATCATTCAAAACGACAGCCAGATCTTCCGAGTGACCGCGGAGAAGTGTCTCCCACCCGGACAGAGCCACGGATTCGGCCATCTCACCATACGCCGCTACCGCGGACCGGTTTACCGGTGAGATGTTGATAGCCATAATGGGGGATGTTGGTTCTGAAACAACTTGTGACAGTTGGGGACGTTGCCACTTTCGTCACTTTGCTTTGAGGTGCTCCTCCCACTCCTCGGCCGCCGCTCTCCCCCGCTGTAATGGGGGACGTTGTTGACTGAGAGGAATAACTCTGATGGCGTTCCCCACGACTCAAGACGGAGGGCCAGCGCGAGGATGCCACGACAGGCACGGCT
>Ga0315285_10001031_pt1 | contig 29039 bp, 22 predicted proteins | sample YL17G09_36_MG_FD_203698 | JGI IMG/M metagenome (GOLD analysis project Ga0315285, IMG submission 203698) | Sediment microbial communities from Yellowstone Lake, YNP, Wyoming, USA - YL17G09_36 | ecosystem: Environmental > Aquatic > Freshwater > Lake > Sediment | place: USA: Wyoming | collected...
AAAGATTCGGTAGCCTTGTGCGGAAAGGGCCGACTTCGGCGAAGTCGGCCTACTGCGACGGGCATCCCATTTCCATACGTCACCGTATTTATGAATATGTGTACTAAGCCTACTCGATGCTGAAACTCTGCTCATCCGCGTAGTGCGAATTGTCGACGTAAAATTCCGTGAACGGCTCCGCGCCGGGGTCGTACTCTTCGCCGAAATCGAACCGCACGATCGGGCCGAACGACGCAAACGGCAGGTCCTCTCCCCACACGATGCCACCCGGATTGGCCAGCTTGATCCACATCCCGTCCTGCGGCGTGCCTTCAGTCGTCATCTGCCAATCGCCACACAGGCCGTTATCCAATTCGGTGACCTTTTGCACGGTGAACTCGCTGTCGCTCCGCGCGTAGATCCACAGATCCCAAATATACCGCGGGACATACGCCGCCCGGAGGAAATAGGTTGTCCGGCCGTCGCTGGTCGACGGCACGACGCGCAGGATGCCTTGCAGCTCGTCTCCCGCGTAGTTGGGCACGTTGAAGCGCGTCGGGGCGATGTAGGTTGCGATGCTCCCATCGATCTGCAGCTTGAACGACGGCACAAACTCGACGGTCGCCCGCTTCAGCGTCGCCCAACGCAGCGTGTACTGCGCCGTCAGGTTGTCGGCCACGTGCTGGAATCCCGCGCCGATGTCGGCCGGCTCGAGCGCCATGTACAGCCGCCCCTCAACCGACGACGTCGCGGCTTGAAGCGCCGCCATGTTGACCTCATCCCCAAACCCGACGCCGTAGACGCGCACGCCCCGGGCGTTCGCCCTGTCGCGCACGTTGTCCGGCGTCCTGATGCTGGAGGTGTCCCGGCCGTCCGAGACGAAGACGAGGTTTCTGGTCTCGTCTTTGCCGTCGGCGGGATCAAACTCGCCCAGCGCCGCGTACACGGCATCCCAGCAGCGAGTCGCGCTCGCATAGGGCCCGACCGTTTCCTGAATCTGGTCGATTTGCTCGCACACGAACTCCTTGTCCGTCGAGAAGTCGCAGACTTTTACCGGGTCGGTGTCGTGGCGGTGAAACTCATAGACGCCCACCAGCGTGTCGGCGTCGAGTGCGGTCAGCAGCACGTTTTTGACGGCGTCTTCCATGGCGTCGATGGCGCCGGGCGTGGCGGCCATGCTGGCGGTGTAGTCGAGGACGAGGTAGATGGCGGCCTGCTTGGCGCCGGCGCGCGCCAGGTACGGCGGCGACTCGAGCGCACTCGTCGGGACGTTGTCTTCGGAACACGTCACGCCGATGCCGGCCGGATTGACGATGACGGGCGCGCGGTTGCGGTCCTGGATCACGAACGTGAAATCCATCAGGTACGGAGACGTGTAGCTGTACGAGACATCTTCGACCCGGAGGGCGCCCGCGGTCGCCTCGCTGCCGTCCGATGTGAGCGTTATATCGACTCGCCGGGAATTGATCCCGCTCGCCGAGATGATGATATACCCGGAGTGGACGCCCGCCGCCAGGCCGTGGCGGCTCACGTTGAGGGTGATGACGCGCCGGTCGTTTGCGCCGGTGCTCGACCCGGACGTTGGACTGCAACCGATCCAGGAGGTGGGGGTGGACACGGCGAAATCCAGCCGGGGCACGGCCGGATTCGAGTTCCAGACCTCGAGGTTCCACGGCTGCCGGCTCAGCCCGAAGTCATAGCTCGTTTGAGAGACCGCAATGGCGTCTTTTTTCCGCTCGGGCGGGCAGCCGGTTAAGATCACGGCGACACCCAACCACATCACGGCCAGAACGACCCTCGCCCCGTTTTGCATGGTCATACCCTCCCCGTTTATTGCGCCAACGACAGCATTACCCAGATGCGCCCTCGTTATCTATCAATTATGGATACAACGCTGCGGTAAGATCGTTTCAACAGGCGCATTGTGGTTGCCGAACGAGGAGACAACAAAGGACGCCGCTTCCACAAACGTGTCCAGTCTACGCCCGCTTTTGGGGGCTGATTTCGCATCTCAGCCGGGCGGCCAATGTAAGGGGCGGCCGCCGACGATGTGCATGTGGATGTGAAACACTTCCTGGCCGGCCCAGGCGTTGCAGTTGATCACGTACCGGAACCCTTTTTCGGCGATGCCTTCGGCGGCGGCCACCTGGTTTGCCCGCAGCATCATCCGCCCCAGCAGGCCCGAGTCGGCCTCGCCCGCGTCGATGATTCGCTCGATGTGCTTTCGCGGAATGATCAGGATGTGGACCGGCGCGGCGGGATGGATGTCGCGGAACGCGTAAAACTCGTCGTCGGAATACACCTGGTTCGAGGGGATCTCTCCCGCCGCTATCTTGCAGAAAAGACAATTTTCGGCCATCTGTTCCTCCTGTATGTTCAGGCCCTGCCCGGGTGAGGGATCGGGCCCAACTCGCCCAGTTCGTATTGGATTAGAGCGGCGCCAACGAGTGCGGCCATTTCGGATCTGTAGGTGGCGGCGCCGAGGCTGACGGGCGTGACACCCGCCTCCAGCGCCATGGCCACTTCCTCGTCGGTGAAATCGCCTTCCGGCCCGACCATCAGCGCAACAGAACCGGCCCCGAGCGCGGTGCGCAGTGGTGCGGCGTGGAGGTCTTTTGTCGCCAGCAGGACCGGCATGGCGGCGTCGCGAACGGCCTCCTCGATCCCGTCGGCGAGGATGAATTCGGGCAGCCATATGCGGCCGCACTGTTTGCAGGCCTCGATTGCGGCGCGGGGCCATTTGTTGCTGTGAACGGGTTTGCGCTCGGATCGCCGCGCCCGGAAAAATACGAACCGGGCCACGCCCAGTTCCGTCCCGTGCTCAACGATGAAGTCCAGCGCCTTGTCGCGGTGCAGCCAGGCCTGCAACAACGTCAGCCGGCGCGGCGGCGGCGGCAACACCCGCTCTTCCAGCGCCTGGATCACCACCTCCCGCTTCCCCGCGGTTACCACCTCGCCCAATATTTCCCGCCCATGCCCGTCGAACAGCGCCACCGGATCCCCCGGCCGGACGCGCACCACGTGCAGGGCGTGGTGCGCCTCATCGCCCCCCACGATAATCTCGCCTGTGGCCGCGGTTTCCTGCGGAATATACATCCGGTGCAAGTGCGCCATATAAACAGCTTACCAGCGGCGGCAAGTTCACGCAACCATTGTAGCGCAGGCGTCCCGCCTGCAAGGTTGTAGCGCGGGCGTCTCGCCTGCACGTTGGGACGCCCCCTGGCTGCGCCGAAGGCAATCGTTGTAGGGTGTGTCCCCTTTTTCACGGCCGGCGGTCTGGACGGCGCCGGCTTCTCAGCCGCGGCGAGACGCCCGCGCCTTGTACGCCTTCACTACAACCTGCACGTTTAAGAAGCAGGCGAGACGCCCGCACCACAATCTGCGCGGCCCAAGAGCACGCGAGACGCCCGCACCACAATCTGCGCGGCCCAAGAGCAGGCGAGACGCCCGCACCACAATCTGCGCAGCCCAAGAGCAGGCGAGACGCCCGCACCACAATCTGCGCAGCCCAAGAGCAGGCGAGACGCCCGCACCACAATCTGCGAGCCCAAGAGCAGGCGAGACGCCCGCACCACAATCTGCGCGGCCCAAGAGCAGGCGAGACGTCTGCGCTACACCGCCTGCGCTACACCGCCTGCGCTACAATAACGGCTGTTTTTGGCTTTTCGTTGTTTGACTTCTCCCCAAACCGCATATTATCATCCGATTTTGGCGGCTAACCTGAACTTTACCCATGGATTTTATTTGCAACAGGTCAACTCTATCCGGCGAGGTCGCGATACCGGGCTCGAAATCCCACACGATCCGCGCCGTCAGCATCGGCGCGCTCGCGGACGGTGAGAGCCGCATCGAGCGCCCGCTGGATTCGGCGGACGGCCGGTCGGCGGTCCACGCGTACCGCGCGCTCGGCGCCGTTATCACCACCGACGAAGACAGTTGGACCGTGACGGGCGTTGGGGGCAGGATCGAGACGCCCGAGGACGTGATCGACATCGGGAATTCGGGCACCAGCCTCAACATCGCGCTGGGCTCGTGCGCCCTTTTGCGGGGCGGCATCGCCGTGCTCACGGGGGACGGCCAGATCCGGCGTCGGCCGTCGGGGCCGCTGGCGCAGTCGTTGAACGACCTTGGGGCGCGCGTCCGGTCGACGTGCGGCAACGGCTGCCCGCCATTTGTTGTGGAAGGCCGGTTGCGCGGCGGCGAAACGTCGATTGAAGCCGTCAGCAGCCAGTACCTGACCAGCCTGCTGATCAACGCGCCGCTCGGGGATGGCGACAGCCGCATCCGCGTCTCGCTGCTGCACGAGCGGCCGTATGTCGAGATGACGCTCGACTGGTTGCGCAGGCAGGGAATACAGTTCGGACACGACGAGTACCTGCGCGAGTTCCACGTGCCTGGCGGGCAAGGTTACGAGTCGTTTGAGCGGCGTATTCCGGGCGATTTCTCGACGGCGACGTTTTTCCTTTGCGCGGGCGCGATCGGCGGCAACCAAATCACAAGCCTGGGCCTCGACATGAACGACACGCAGGGTGACAAGGCCGTTGTCGACTATATTCGCCAGTTGGGCGGGGAGGTCGAAGTGGAGCCTGACCGGATCGCGGTGCGTCCGGGGCGGCTCGAGGGGTGCGAGATCGATCTGAACGCCACGCCGGACGCGCTGCCGATGATGGCGGTGCTGGCGTGTTTCGCCGAGGGCACGACGCGGCTCATGAACGTGCCGCAGGCCCGAATCAAAGAGACGGACCGGCTCGCCGTGATGCACCGCGAACTCGAGCGGCTGGGCGCGGACATCGAGGAGCTTCCGGACGGCCTCGTGGTTCGTCGCAGGGATTTGCACGGGGCGGACGTCGATGGCCACGGCGACCACCGAGTCATCATGGCGCTCGCCATCGCCGGCACGATGGCTTCCGGCAAAACGCGGGTGCGCGGCGCCGATGCCGTCGGCGTGACGTTCCCCGGGTTTGTCGAGGCGATGGCGGGCTTGGGGGCGGAGATCTGGAGCGTGTATGAGTGAAGAAGGCTGTAGACCGTAGGGAAGAAAACCGACGGGAGGCATTATGCTGGGTTGCACTTATGGGAAGATGTTCAAGGTCACGGTTGCGGGGGGCAGTTATCAGGAAGGGCTGACCGTTCACCTGCAGGGCGTCCCGCCGGGAATGAGATTTACCGAGGCGAACATCTATGAGGCGTTGCTGACGCGGAAACCCGGCCAGAGCGAGCTGGCGTCGCCGCGCCGCGAGCCGGACGTGCCGGTGATTTACAGCGGGGTCAACGCGGCGGATACGATGCCGGGGTTCTCGAACGCGGGGATGACCAACGGCACGCCGCTCGTGATCCTGATCCCCAACCTCGACCGGCATTTCGAGCATATCGACCAGTACCAGAAGACGAACCGGACGCCGCGGCCCGGCCACGCCTCGTATGCGTCGTACCAGAAGTACGGGGAGTGCGACGACTCGATCGGCGCGGGCTTTTTCAGCGGCCGGTACACGTCGACGATCGTGGCGGCGGGCGCGGTGGCGCGGCGGGTGCTCAAGCAGCACGGGATCGAGGTGTTCGCCTACGTGAAGGAAGCGGCGGGCGTGCGCGCGTCCGACGTCCCGCACGACGAGGCGCGCAAAAAAGTGGACCTGTTCCGCGATGTCCGCCGGCAGTACGACCCGATCTACCAGTGGGCGTTCACCGAAGGCCGGATCAAACCCGAGATGCGGATGCTCGAGAAGATGGCCGTGCTGGCCGAGCTCGAACGCGACCTCATCCAGATCCAAGATGCCGCGCGCCCCATGAAGCCCGCGGCGATCCGCGCCGAGTTCGGCGTCCACCCCACGATGAACTGCCCCGACGTCGACGCCGCATTCGAAATGGGAAAACGTATCCTCGAGATCCGCGACGAAGGCGATTCGAGCGGCGGGCTTGTCGAGGTCGTCGCCACGGGCCTGCCCGCGGGGATGGGTGAGCCCGTGTTCGAGAAACTCGACGGCGAACTCGGCAGGATGATGAGCATCGGCACGATAAAAGCCGTCGAAATCGGCGCCGGGCTGGCCGTCAAAGACCTGCGCGGCTCGCAATCCAACGACCAGATGCGCGTCAAAGACGGGCGCGTCGTGTTCGACTCGAACAATGCCGGCGGGATTACCGGCGGCCTCACCACCGGCCAGCCCATCGTCGTCCGTCTCGCCGTCAAGCCGACGCCCACCATCGCCAAGGATCAGCACACCATCGACAAGGTGTCAATCGAGAACGCCACGCTCAGCGCCGTCACACGTCGAGACCCAACGATCGTCGCCCGAGTCTGGCCCGTCGCAGAAGCCTTCACCGCCATCGTCCTGCTCGACCAATACGTCCAACACCTCGGCTGGCAAGCCATGTGGCGCAAATAGGTTTTGGGACAGGATAACGGGATTTACGGGATAAGAAGAAACAAGGCGATTACCTCTTTCACTTATCCTGCTTCAGATCTGCGGCTCTGCGTGAGAATAGGACCGATCACTCGGAGCCGCAGTGGTATTCAATCCGAAATCCGCAATCCGAAATCCGCAATCTACTCCAGGAACCCGCAGTACCGCCCCATCCAGTAGGGGAGGAGCCAGAAGGTTGGGGCCCATTCGGTTTGGCCGTTGCCGCCCTGGGTGGCGGTCCAGGGGTTTTTGTCCCATCGGACGACGCCGCGTTCGCTCGGGGGGAGGAGGCGGTGGGTTTGGAGGTCGTCGAGGATGGGTTGGCGGACGAGTTGTAAGTCTTCGCGGGTTGAGTTGTCGACGGTCCAGTTGACGAGGTCGAGCGGCGTGTCGCGCAGGAACATGAGCGAGTGTTCGATGTTGGGGTTGCCGCCGGTGAGCATCGCGTAGGTGAAATTGAAGTAGGGGCTGTTTTCCTTGCCCGCGCCAAGATACCACCCCTCGACGCTTTCGCGGTACAACGCCCGCAGTTCCGGGTCGGTTTCGTAAGCGAGCAGGGCCGGGTAGGCTAACGCCAGCAGTTCGTCGTCGATGTGCGTCCGCCATCCGGGGATGTAGGTTTTGGCGCGGCGGACATTCTCGGCGTAGCCTTCGTCGAAAAGGAGGCGGCGGTATTCGCGCTCGTACTTGTCGTCGCCGGTGACGTGCCACGTCGCCTTGAGATACGACAGGATCTCGACGGAGTTGATTCCGCGTTCGGTGGCCCAGTCCGGGTCGTGGTTGAGCCGTTCGGGCGCCCAGACGCCCCACCGCGTGTGCGCGCCGTCGATGTCAACCAGCACGTAGCCGTTGTCGATGATGTGGTCCATGATGCGGCGCATGTGGCCGCGTAACTCGTCTTTCTGCTGCTCGTCCGCCACCAGGTCGTAGAAGATGGGCAGGGCGTAGAAATGGCCGGTCATCTCGTCGCTGCTGGTATCGCCTTTCCACAGCCATCCCTCGCGCACGGCGGGCCGCCACCGCTGTTCGACGGGTTTGTCCCGGACGTCTTCGGCGGCCATCTCGGCGCGTTCGCGGTCGGAGTACGCGCGGTTGCCATCATGGACGCCTTTCCATGAGGCGGGTACGACACTGCGGGCCACAAAGCCTTTGGTGCCGGTGTATCGTTGGAGATCCATGAGCGCGGTGTATGCGTTAACAGCACTTTGGCGCGCATCGGGATCTTTCGTCGCCGCGTAACGGTAACACTCGGCGGCGAGGTACATGGCGGTGTACTGGCCGTCGTTGTCGTCGTCCATCGGCTTCCACGATTCGAGATCGCCCGGACGCTCGAGCCGGACTTTTTCGACCAAGCCCGGTTCGCGCACGTGGCGTTCGGCCGTGACGGTTTCAAAATAAGCCGCCTTCTCGGCGAGCCTCATCTGCCTGCGGCGGATTGCGCTGACGCCGGCCGCCGTGGCCACGTAAGCCGTGCCATCCGGCCCGAATGCCACGTCGCGCACGTCATCCGACAGCAGCCATCGCCGGCTGTGGCGCAGCGACCAGTCCCGGCCGTCGTACCGGGCGACGCCAAGTTTCGTACCGACCCACATCCGCCCGTCCGGCCCGCGCCGCACGCACCGCACAAAGACGTCATGCAATCCCTCGTCCGGCGTCATCTGGCCCACGCGCACGCCGCCCCGGTACAAGGTCACCCCGCCCAACCCGCCTACCCACAGCGTCCCTTCGGAGTCAAACGCCAGCGAGGCAACGTCCGGGCTGAGGATCTCGTTCTCTTTTTGGTACACGCCCCTCTCATTAGGCCGCACGCATACGAGTCCCATCCCCGTAGCGACCCAGCACGTGCCGTCGCCATCCACCATCGCGTCGCGCCGGTTCACCGACCCCGGAATGGGTTCGGCCGCCACGCCGCCGCCCGCAACGCGCCACACGCCTTTCGGTCCCATCGCCAGCGCGCCCCCCTCGATGACGGCAATCGCGGTTACCGGCCCTTCCACGCCATCCACGCGAGTCAACCCCGCCGCCGTCCCGCGGTACAGCCCGTCCCACGCGCCTGCCCAGACCTCGCCGTCCGCGCCGGCAGCGATTCTGTAGGCAGGCCCCGCGGCATCGCCGAATAGAGGCCCGCGCCATGCGCCCTGCTCGAGCACGAAGACGCCGGCCCGCGTCGCCGCCCAAAGGTTGCCGGCCGAGTCGACGGCCACGGCACGGACGTTGTTGGCCTCCTGGGAAGCCAGGGGGCAGGGTTCGTGGTACTCCTGCCAGAACGCCTCATCGGGCGTTTCAGCCGCGAGGGCGACAAGGACTGCTAGAATGAACGGCATGATTTGCTCCTCCGCCGGGTAGGCTCAGGCTTGGAGTGTAGCCTGTTGCGCCGGTTGAACTCCAGCCGAGCCGGGGGATCTGTGTTAACATCATGTCGCCAATGTGGGGAGAGCCTCGATGAAACTACTTGTGCTGGGCGGTTGCGCGGACATGGCGGCGCCGCTGCTGAAACTTCTGCAGTCGGACAAAGAGGTTGAGGCGGTGACGCTGGCGGATATCAACGCGGGCAAGGCGGAGTCGCTGGCCGCGGAGTGTGGGCCGCGTTTTTCGGCGGTGTGGTGCGATGCGACGGATCGGAAGAAGGTTCTCGGGGTGATGCGCGGCCACGACGCGGTTCTGTGCTACGTTGGGCCTTTTTACCGTTTCGAGAAGCCGTTGGCCGCATGTGCCATTGAAACGGGCGTTCCGTACGTGTCCATCGCGGACGATTACGACGCGTACCTGGACGTTGTCACGCTCGAGGAAGCCGCCCGCAACGCCGGCGTCAAAATACTCACCGGCTTCGGGAATTCGCCGGGCCTGACGCAGATGCTCGCCCGTAAAGGCTACAACGAGGTCGCCAACCCGTTTCGGATCAGCGTCAACTGGTGCGCGGGATCGAACGAGCAGGTGGGACCGTCAAACCTGATGCACCTGTTCCACATTTTCAACGGCGCCACGCTTCAGTGGATGGGTGGGCGCGAGGTCCGCGTGAAAACCGGGGCCGGCGGCAAATGGGTCGAGTTTCCGGCGCCGGTCGGCCGTGCGCGGGTGTTTTACACCGGCCACGCCGAAAGCGTGTCGCTGCCGCGCAACCTTCCGGGCCTCGAGGAGGTCACGCTGCACGGGGGCGTCAAGCCGGCGTACATTGTGCGGCTGGTCAAGCTGATGAGCGTACTGGGCCTGCTCTCGTCACACGCGAAACGCGCGGCGCTGGCGCGGTTCTTCCATCGGTTTGAAAGCTGGTTCTCGTCGCCGGGCCTCGACCAATCGGTCGGCCGCGTCGAAGTCTACGGCAGGGAAAACAGCCGGGTTGTGCAGAAAACATTCACGTACGCCGGTCATATCGCCGAGATCACGTCGTTGCCGGCGTATCTGGCGGCGAAATGGCTGTGTCTGGGCAAGTTCAACGACAAACCCGGCGGCGTGTACGCGCCCGAAAGATTGCTCGACCGCCCGGACGAGTTTCTGGACCGCCTGAAATCGCTGGGCCTCAAGATGTGGCCCTGATTTTTCTATTCGAGCGCCTTTACGAGCCGTTCCTCGAAGGCGTCTTTGTTTTTCCAACTCATGGCGCAGTTGACGGGGCGGCCCGTTTCGTCGGGTACGGTGTTGCCTTTGTCGTCGATGGTGAGTTTCACCGTCTTCATTTCGCAAAATGAGTCGTCCATGGCCAGATACACGGCTTCAGTGTCGAACAGGACGCTGCTTTCTCCTTCGGGGTGTTTGTCGTAGTTCGCCCACGCCCGGTAGTTCGCGATCACCGTCTGCGCGCGCGGGTTCTTCGAATCGCGCACCCTGGCGAACCGCTCACCTTTAAGGATCAGCGTGCCGCAGGTGTCGAGCGGGGCAAACGTGATGTCCCACGGCGCGGCCAACACGGCCTGGGCCGCTTCAACGTCGCGCAGCACGTTCCATTCGGGCTGTCGGCCGGGTTTTCCACCGTAGCCGATCTCGACGCTGCCCGACATCGACACGACCCGCGCTTTCTTGGCGATTGCGGGCTCGCGGCGAAGCGCCTCGCGGAGGTTTGTCTGCGGCCCGATCACGATCAACGTGACCGGCCCCTCCGACCCCATGATCAGATCGATCATCGCGCCGACCCCGTCGTCATGCACTTTGCCGGGGTACATTTTCAGGTCGTAATCGGCCAGCCACTTCGATTGGTTGATGGGCCTGTCGCTGTTTTTCACGCCGGCGCCGATCGGGATGTCCGTCCGTCCGATTTTATCCAATATTTTCGCGAGCAGGCGTGTTTTTGTGGGGGTGTCGTCCGACGCGGTCGTAACCAGCCGCAGGTCCAGTTGGGGCGAACCCAGCAGGAACGCCAGCGCCCAGGTGTCGTCGATGTCGTCGCCGATGTCCGTATCCAGAATGACGACGGGTGCGCCGGGAGCGGCCGTCGCCGCCGCAAAGATGTGCATGCTTGCCAGAAGAATTCCCATGCCGCGTTTCTCCTCGAACAGGTTCAGCGGCGCCGATTGTAGCACACCCGGCGCCTCGCGCTCTTACGTCTTACGTTGCCCGGCGCGGCTGTGCTAGAATACGAACGCCTTAGAATCTTTGGTCGTGACATCTGTGCACGACGCGTAGATGTTGGCTCAAGGTCGTGAACAAAGATTCTGAATGCGGCTTCTTAGCCGCCTTACGGTACATTGGGGGGCGTATGCCGCTGCTCCAGAGACGGAGGTTTCAACGGCCGGGCTTGCCGGAACTCGTCGCGCTCGCAGCCGTGCTTGCCGCGATAGCTGCGGCATTGGCCTGGCTTAACGCGGCGACGGCCCCCGTACTCGAACGGACCTCCGGCCGGATCGTCTCGTGCGACATCCGCCTCATTCATTACAACGCCGCGTCCGACCTCCCCAAAGTGTTTGTCGACTATGCGTACAGCGCCGGAATCGGCACGTACACCGGCCACTGGGAGGGATTCTGGCCCGCCACGAACAGCCCCGATGCCCTCCCCCCCGATAAGCTGGACCTGCTTAAATCGACCGGAAGAACCATCACCGTGTTCTACGACCCGGCGGATCCGGGCAGGAGTTTTCTGCACAATTCCGCAACCCGGTTTCCCGCCTTATACGCCTTTGCCGCCGCCGCCGCAACGCTCGCCGCCGCCGTGTACGTTGTCCGTATATACCCTGCCTGGAAAACCCGCCGGGGCTGATCGAGCGTGGCGTGACGCCGATTTCACCCCCTTTTTTTCAACAGCGGCAGGACGTCCTTGCCTACAATCAGCCGCGATGCTTCGTTAAACGTGAAATAATGCCAAGCCCACTGAACGAGCACGAGCACCCGGTTTTCGAACTGGACCAAGTACAACAGGTGGACAAACAGCCATACAAGCCAGGCCAAGGGCCCCGTCAAGTACACATAATGTAAATCCGCCACGGCCGCCGCACGGCCTATCGTGGCCATGGCGCCCCGGTTGTGGTATCGGAACGGTTTTGATTGCCGGCCTTCTATCAGATCGAGGATACGGGTGGCGACGTATCGGCCTTGCTGCATGGCCACGGGCGCCATTGCGGGCAGGGGTTCGCCGGTGTCGGTCATGAAACTGGCCATGTCGCCAATCACGAAGATGTTATCCTGCCCCGGCAGCCGCAGATCTTTTTGTACGGCGACGCGGCCGTCCTTTTCGGGAGTCTGGAGTGAAATCCGGGCAACCACCCCGGCCAGGGGGCTTGTCTTCACGCCCGCCGCCCACAGTATCGTTCTACAAAGAATCCTCCTGGTCTCGTTATCTTTAGATTTCAGTTCCACGCCATTGGCCGTTATATTGGTAACCAGGTGCTCGGTGAGCACGGTCACATGCAGCCGTTCCAAGTCTTTTTTCGCCCTCGTCGACAACTTTTCCGGGTACGTCGCCAGCACGCGGCTTCCGCCTTCCACGAGATAGATCTTCGCGGTATCGGGCCGTATAGCTCGGAAATCGCGGGCCAAACTGCGATGTGCCATCTCCGAAAGGGCCCCCGCCAGTTCCACCCCTGTCGCGCCCCCGCCTATGATGGCAAACGTCAGCAGCCGCTCCCGCTCTTCCGGATCGGGTTGGCGCTCTGCCGCCTCGAACGCCAACAGGATCCGCCGCCGCATCTCGGTGGCATCCTCGATCGATTTCAGGCCCGGAGCCAGCGCTTCCCACTCGGGGCGCCCAAAAAAATTGTTCTCCGAACCGGCCGCGACGACAAGGTAGTCGTAGTGAAGCTCTCCGTCGCTCAGGACAACTTTCCTGTTGTCCGCGTCAATATCGACCGCCTCCGCCAACAGAACCCGCACATTGGCTTGCTTCCTCAGGATAGCCCGCAACGGCGATGAAATGTTTGCCGGCGAAAGGCCCGACGTCGCCACCTGGTACAACAGCGGCTGAAAAAGATGGATGTTCCGCCGGTCGATCAGCGTCAGATTCACCGCCGCCCTTTTCAGCGACAACGCCGCGTACAGACCTCCGAATCCCCCGCCGATGATGACCACCTCGGTCCGTCGCGCCAGCGGCATTCCTGCTCTCCCGAGTTCCAAGAGATACAAGCAACCGCCATGCCGAAGAATGGAACTCAGTAAATGGGGGGAAATTGAGTGAGGCAAGTGGGTTGAGTGAAACTCTCGATTAAGCCGGAGAACGGAGGCTGTCCATCGCCTCGAGGTACGAATCCGACCGGAAGATGTACGATCCGGCCACGAGCACGTTTGCGCCGGCGCGGATGACGTCGGGTGCGGTGCCCGCGTCGATCCCGCCATCGACCTCGAGGTCTTTCTCGCCGATCATAGCGCGCACGTTCTCGATCTTGCGCAACATCTCGGGTATAAACGCCTGGCCGCCAAACCCCGGGTTCACCGTCATGACGAGCACCATGTCCACGGCGTCGGCCAGGAACTCGATTTCGTCCTCGCTGGTGCCGGGGTTGAGGACGATGCCCGCCTGGCACCCGAGTTCTTTGATAGCGCCGATAATTCGGTGCGGATGGCTTGCGGCCTCGATGTGGAACGAGATGATGTCGGCGCCCGCGTTGGCGAAATCCGCCACGTACCTGTCCGGCTCGGCGATCATCAGGTGGACGTCCATTGGCACCGTCGAGTACTGGCGTAGGGCCGCCACCACCGGCGGGCCTATCGTGATATTTGGCGTAAACTGGCCGTCCATGACGTCGAGGTGAATCCAATCCGCCCCGGCGTCAATCACTTCCCGGATCTGCTCGCCAAGCCGGCCAAAATCACTGGCGAGTATCGAGGGTGCGATCTTGATTTTGGGCGCGGCCATGCATTCCTCCTGTTATTGGACGGCGTATTGGGTAATGACGGGCTCGTTGTCGCCTTCGTAGACGTAAGTCTGGGCGAGTTGGCCGTCGAGGTAGATTTCAGCCGTCATTTTCTGGAAAAACGACAGCGTCGGGAATGTAATTTTGTAGCTGGATCGGAATTTGGGCGGCATCCCGTTGACGTAGTTGCGCTCGAGTGGGAATGCCGTGGCGCGCCTGCCGTTGCGGTCGATGACATCGAGCTGGACCTCGCGCTCGAACCAGCTATGCGGCACGACGTAAACAATCTGAACGTGGCGGCGCGCGTCGGGCAGTTGCACCGACCCGGAGGCGTATACGTCGTAGGTGACCACGTCTCCTTCCTGGACCAGCGTTCCCGCCGTGGGGCGCTGATCGAGCACGACGTCGAACGGCTGCCCGGGCATTACAACGGGATTGGGCTTGGCCTTGATGCCGTAGGGAGCGAGGGCCGCGTCGACGTCGGCGACGGGCATGCCGACCAAGTCCGGCATGATAAACGCGGGCTTGGTTTCGGTGACGCCGTCACTGACCAGCAGGTTGATTCGCGTCGAGGCGGACACAAGCCTGGCGGAAGCGGGATCCTGGGCGAGCACGGTATCGCGCGGGGCGGTGTTCTGCATCCGCGCCACGGTGCCCAGCGCAAACGAGGTGCGGCGGATTTCTTCCTCTGCCTTGGCCAGGGGCTTGTCGATTAGATTGGGCGGGGCGAGCGATTCGGTGCCCGCGCTCACCGTCAGGAACACCTTTCGACCGGTGCGGACGACTTTTCCCGGTGCGGGCCGCTGGGAGATCACGTAATATTTGGGCACCTGCTCGTCGGCGATCATTTTGGGCTTCGGGATTTCGAGGCCTTCTTCGGCCAGCTTGTACGAAGCTTCGGTGATTGGCCGCAAGGTGACATCGGGCACTTCCACGTACGCGCCGCCCCGGAGCGATTCGTAGAACACGTAATAGCCGGCCCCCGCCATCACCGCGAGGAAAAAGGCCGTCGCAAACGACCACCGGGCGCACCACCACAGGAACAGAAAAACAAACAGGACGAAGTTCAGGACCCCTTCCGCAGACGCATCAAGAAAAACCCGTCCAACCCCTCGATTTCGGGCAGGATCCGGTACTGTCCCGGGCTTATTTGCCACTGTCTGAACCATTCTGGACCTTCTTCGAGTACAACGTTTTCCGATTCCGTAACGGCGCGCGCCACGTCGGTTGTTTCGGCGCGCGTGAACGTGCAGACGGAATACATCACCAATCCGCCATTCTTGCAGAGATCCACGGCGGATCGCAAAAGTTCCAGTTGCAGCGCCGCCAGCCTGGCCGGCGCGTCGGGTTGCGCCCGCCACTTCAGGTCGGGGTGGCGCCGCAACGTCCCCAGCCCGGTGCAGGGCGCATCGACCAGCACGCGGTCAAACCCCGGGCGCAGCGGCGGCTTTGTGCCATCGCCGCAAACCGGGAATACGCGCTCGATACCGAGTCGGTCGGCGTTTTGGCGCACCAACCCGAGTTTTTCGGGGTGAATGTCCATGGCGATCACGCGGGCCGCGTCGCCGGTAAGCTGGGCCAGGTGCGTCGATTTCGTGCCCGGCGCCGCGCACAGATCTAATACGCGCTCGCCCGGCTTTGGTTCCAGCAGGTGCGGCGGCAACATCGACGCCGCGTCCTGGACGATGAAATCGCCTTCACTGAACCGCTTGGAGCGGGCCGGCGGCGGGCCGGACAGCAGCGTCAGTTCTTCGGGAACAGGCGTTCGCTTGACGGCCATCGGCTCTTTCTCGTTGAATGCCGCCAGCATCGCCTCGACACTGGTGCGCAGGGTGTTGACGCGGATCGTCGTGGGCGCCTCGGTGTTCGACGCGATGCAGATGGCTTCCGCCCGTTCTTCGCCGAATTCGTCGCACCAATTGCGCACAAGCCATTCGGGCATCGAGTATCGAACCGACAAATGCCGGACGAGGTCTTCCTCGCGCGGCGGCAACTCGACATCCTCGAGCTTCTGCGGCACTTTCCGCAGCACCGCGTTGGCCACCCGCGCCATCCCCGCATGGCCGCGATATCGCGCCAGCTCGACGCTCGTATGCACCATCGCCGGGAACGTCACCTGGTTCAGGAACAGCGCCTGGAACACGCCCATCCGCAACACCGCCAGCACCGGGCGAGGCAACTGGTCGAGCGGCTGGTGCAACCTCGAGGCCAGCACGTAATCGGATAGCGTCTTGTGCCGCGTCGTCCCGTACACAAGCTGCGTCAAAAACCGCCTGCCCCGGTCGCTGACGTCCGCCCGCTGCAGCGCCTTGTCCAGCGCAATATTGAGATACGCCCCCTCGAAAAACACCCGCAGCAACACGTCCACCGCCGTGTTCCGCACCATGTCGACATCGTGTTTCATGGCGTCTTGACCTCCATGAGCACGGACGGACACGGACGGACATGGACGAACACCGACTGCAACCATTCGGATCCTGCGCGGTTGTTACGCCACATTTTCGAATCGTTCGCCGAGTTGGATGGGGTGCCCGCGGAGGTAGTCGCCTATCGGCATCGGCTTCTTCCCCGGGGCCTGGAACTCGAGGATGGCGAGTTGACCTTCGCCTGTTGCCACAACCACGCGGTCTTTTTCGACGCGCGTCACGGTTCCGGGCGCGGCGCCCGCGGGCTCGTCAACCAGCTCGGTCTTATGGATGCGGCATACGTCTCCGTGGAACAGGCAATGGGCCACGGGCCACGGGATCGCCGCGCGCACCAGGTTGTGGATCCGCCGCGCCGGCATTTCCCACCTTATCCGCCCGTCTTCCTTGCCATACATGCGCGTCACCGTCGCCCGCGCGTGATCCTGCGGCGTAAACGTCGCCCGCCCCTGATCGATCAGGTCCAGCGCCTCCACCAGCAACGCCGCGCCAATGTCACCAAGCAGGTGCGACAACGACAACGTCGTGTCGTCGGGGCGGATCTCGAGTTCTTTCTGCAGGATAATGTCGCCGGTGTCCATGCCGGCGTCGAGCCGCATGATGGTGATGCCGGAGCGCGTCTTGCCGTCGAGAATGGCCGTCTGGATCGGCGATGGGCCGCGATACTCGGGCAGCAGCGACGGGTGCATGTTGATGAACCCGTGCGCGGGCACGTCGAGGATGGGTTGTTTCAGAATGCGCCCGTAAGCCACCAGCGGGCACACGTCCGGCCGCTGCTCGCGCAGCCACGATTCGAACCGGCCGTCGTTAAGGGCGGTCGGCTGCGTCACGGCTACCCCGTGCGATTCCGCCCACACCTTCGTGGGCGGCGGCACCGGCCGGCTGCTGCGGCCCTGCGGCTTGTCGGGCTGGCAAACCAGCGCCACGAGTTCATGCCGGCCCGCCACCGCATCGAGCGACGGCACGGCCAGCTCCGGGGTGCCGAAAAAGACGGCGCGCACCTACGTCAACCCCGGGATCTCGATGCCGCCGGTCAGTTCGGTCATTTTCGCTTTCACCAGTTCCTGCACCTTGCGCAAAGCGTCGTTGGCCGCGGCGCGCACCAGCGTCTCGAGCATTTCGGGGTCGTCTTTGTTGATGACCTCGGGGTCGATCTTCACGGCCACCACTTCAAACTTGCCGTTCATTGTTACGGTGACCATCCCGCCGCCCGCCGATGCCTCGACACGCTCATCGCCAAGCTTTTCCTTCAAACCTTCGATCTGTTCCTTCATCTGCCTGGCTTGCTGAAGCAAAGCGTGCACTTTCCCAAGGTCACCTAATCCTTTAAACACGGCGCCTCCTCGAAATTCTGTTGGATGTTGCTTTCAATGATCAAAGTATACTTGCCCAAACCCCGGCGGGGCAAAAACAGTTGGGACGCCCCCCGGTCGCGCTTGTGGAAGCGGCGTCCTCGCCGCTTCATGTAGCACTCAAGGCTCTGCTCCAACCGCCTGACCTGGGATTTGAGCGCCACAAAGCCGACTTCGGCGAAGTCGGCCTACCATACGCCATTCTTTGTCCGTCATCAAACCTTGAACTCGTATTGTGGGATCTTCAATAGTTCCCCATCCTTCGTCGCCGACTGATGCGCGACAATTCCCGCAACCGTCATGTTCAACGCCCACGCGATGTTCACCAGCGGCGCGCGACCCTCGAGGATCGACGTGACGAACTCGTTGCTCAAATACCCGTGTGAGCCCCCGTGCCCGCCCGCCGACATCGCCGGCGGCAACGGCGGTTTCGCCAGATTCAGCGCCGACACATCATCGAGCCCGTCATACTTGCCGTACAACGATCCCTTCTGGCCGCGGACTCGACCCATCTCGCCGCCGAAACCCGGCGAATCCCAACTGACGGCCATCCGCGCCATCCCGCCCTCGCTGGTCCGGAACAGGGCGATCTCCGTGCCGAACGGGTTGGCGTAGACATTGTTGGCCGGCTGGAGGTGTTCGATCAGGCTCGGAATCCCCATGCACGACACCTCGGTGAAACTCCCGCCGGTCACGCAGGTGTAGTAGGCGTTCGAATGCGTCGGGTACCACTGCGGCGGCAGGCCGATCCGCCAGCCTTTGTACGAGTCGAGCGGCTGTTCCATGTAGTGGTAGTACTCGCCCTCGCTGTACACCATCTTGCCGAACCCGCCCGCGTTGTAAATGGTCCGCATCGCGTAGCAGTCGTCGTGGAACGACGACGTCTCGAACATCATGTAGTTCAGCCCCGAGGCGGCTTTCACGGTCTGGTACAGCGCGTCGGCCTCTTCGAGCGAACCGAACGCGGCCGGCACCGCACTCGCCACGTGTTTGCCGTGCTTGAGCACCTCGATGCAATGCCGCGGATGGCTTGGCGCGTCGGTCGCCACGAACACCGCTTCGATTGCCGGGTCTTTTACCAGCTCCTCGAGCGATGGGTAGGTCTTGGCGCACCGGCACTTTTGGGCCAGTTCCGCGCAGCGTTCCGGGATCAGATCGCTCACGGCGACGATCTCGACATTGGGATGGTTCTGAAAATCGAACGCCGCGCCGAATTTGCACACCCCATACCCAACAATCCCCACCCGCACCTTGCGATCCGACACGGGCTGCCACGCCCGCGTCTTGTCTGTGTTACTCTGCGTATCTTCGAAACCCTGTATGGGTTTCTCCTCCGCAGCGGCCGCGGCCATTCCCATCCCCGCGATTGCACCGCCCAAAAACGCGCGTCTCGAAACAGTCTCTCTCATGTCACGCCTCCCGTCTGTTTTATAAGTCCTATGCGTCCTGTTTGTCCTGTAGGTACTATTGCTTTTCACCCAGCGCTTTCAGCAGTCTCACAGCCGTCGCGGCCATTTCTTCGCCTGTGCCCGGCGCGAGAAAGCTGCTCCGCGCGGTCCGCACTTCATATCCGCCACCTTGGAAAGCTTCCTTTGTCGGTGCGTAGCCCGCGTAGCCGTTCGCCAGTTCCGCCACCAGCGTTGGTTTCCACGGCGAGCCGTTTTTAATAGCCAGCCCCAACGCGCAGAAAAATTCCGTCGGGTTTGTCGCGATTGCCGCGGGCCCGATGTGCATCGCCTGCACTTCGACGTGGGCCATCGGCGATTCCGCTTTCCGCGCGCGTACCAGCGCGGCCTCGCGCAGGTACGCATCGTTCTGCGCGGAGCCGAGCCCGGATGCCGGTGTCTCTCGCGCCACCAACGCCTCGTCCGACTCCGCCAGGTCGCGAATGGGCAGGTCGAGCGACTCGGCCGTTACGGCCAGCGGCACGTCCGCCGAGTATTCCATCCGCGCGATGACCTTAAGCGCTTCCGCGCCGAGCGTCATCCCGATTCGGCGCGCCCAGGCTTCGCCAAACTCCGGCGGGCGCGGGTTTCTGTTGTCCACCTGTGTCACGTCGCCGCACGCGCCATTAAGGAACACCACGCCGATGTCGCGCCCAATGCCGCCGCGGATCGTTTGCCGCATGTAACCAATCCAATCCGCCGACAGCTTGCTGCCGCCGATCACGGTGCCGTGCAGCGCGTGGTTCACGATGCAGCCCAACAGTTCGCCCTGCAAGTTCTCGACGGCGATCACCGCCACGTCCGGGTCCATCGGCCCCGCGGGCTCGACGATATCGGGGTTCATCCGGCCCGGGTGCGTCTTTTCGGTCTCGTCTTTCATCTTGAACCGGCGGTTAAAACTCACCGAGTCCTCGTGTCCCACGCCCGCGCCCAGTTGCGCATCAACCGCGCCGGCGCGCGCGGCCGCCACGGCTTTGGCGATCGCCTCGGCCAGCCTGTGGCAATAGGCGGGGTCGCGATCGGAACCCAGACAGTCGGTCGTCGGCCCGCCGTTATGCGTATGGCTCGCGCCAATCAGGATGTTCGGCCCCGGCACGCCGCAAGACGACTCCGCCAGTTCCCGCGCCTCCCCCACGATATCGTCCGGCGTGAACAGCGCGTCCACCCCTGCAATCGCCAACTCGACACCGCCGCTCATCAACACGGCCGCCTCGACGTAAAGCGGGTCGTGCACGCCTTCCGCAAGATTCTTCGAAAACCCGCCCGGGATCTGGCAACCCGCCGCCGGCGTGATGTCCACCCGCGCAAACCCCGCCTTAAACGGTCCTGCATTTTGCGCCGCGGCCGCCCCTGCGCACAAAACCACCAGCGCGGTTAAGCCCGCAATGTGTCGTCTCATAACTCGCTCCTCATCTCCAACCAATGCGCCGCCAATATAGCCTTAACCCAACGCAGCGGCAAGATTCAGCGAAAAACAGGGACTGACTCGCTTTCGGCAGTTTGAAAGCGTGTCTGATCCTGCTTTTCGCGTGCCTCCAATAAAATTGCCTGCCTTTTTCACCAACTCCTCTGTCCCCGCTCGCGCCCCTCCAACCGTCGTACGATTAAAACCTGCCGCCCTACTCCACCCTCTTGTGCGTCTCGACAGTCACGTGAACCAGCCCGAGGTCGGCGGGCAGCAGCCGCTCGTAGACGTCCACCTCCTCCCGCCGCTCCGCCACAACGACAATCTCCGCCGCATAGATGCCCGGCCCCACCGACCACACGTGCAGGTCTGTGACGCGCGCCTCGTCCCGCGCCTCGATGCTCGCCCGTATCGCCTGCCGCACGTGTTCGGGCGCCTGCACGTCCAGCAGCACCCGCGCCGACACCCCCAGCAGCGTCCACGACCATCGGATTACGAGCCCGGCGCCCACCACGCCCATCATCGGGTCCAGCCACTGCAGCCCCAGGTATTTGGCCGCCAGCAGCGCGAAAATGGCCAGCAGCGACGTCAGCGCGTCCGCCAGCACGTGCAGATAGGCCGACCACAGGGTATGGTCATGATGGTGAGCATGAACGTGATCGTGCTCGTGCTCGTGATGATGATCGTGGCCATCATGAGATGACGCGCCGCCCAAAATAATCAGCGATACGCCGTTCACTATCAGCCCCGCGAACGCCACCAGGATCGCCTGGTTGAACTCAATCGTAACCGGCGCCAGGAATCGTTTCACGCTCTCCGAAGCCATCACCAATGCGAACACCACCAGGATCACCGCGCTCGCAAACGCCGCCAGCGAATTAACCTTGCCCGTGCCGAAACTGAAACGTGCGTCAGCCGCGTGCCGGCGCGTGTACGAGTAGGCGAGCGCCGAAATCGCCAGCGCAGAAGCGTGGCTGGCCATGTGCAGCCCGTCCGCCAGCAGCGCCATCGAACCAAACGCCAACCCCGCGGCGACCTCAACAATCATGGTCAACGCGGTGATGACAATGACGACGCGGGTCCTGGCTTCGCCGGGTTTTACCTCGCCTTGGCCGAAACTGTGTTCATGCAGCCACTGTTCAACCATCGATCGGGTCATTTCCCTAGGGTTTCGCCGCCCGGCTTTGCCGCCAATAGCGGCGCACTTCCTCGAGCACGTCGTCGCGGCCCGCCCACGGTTTGTACACCAGCCGCATCTTGAACCCGTACTCTTTCCCGGCCTGCGCGTCCGGCGCGAAGAACTGGAAGTCCCACGCCGGGTTTGTGTCCTTCCCGTCAGGCGTGCTGCCCCCGCCGGACGGCGAATGGGCGAAGCGGATCGGCGCGCCCCGCTCGAAAATATAGATCAGCACCATGTCGCGCCACCGGCCGTAGAAAAACGGCTCGGCGTACCGCAGCGGCGAAATGCAGTTGTACAACGTCGTCCCGCCGGGCTCGAACGCCACGGGCAACGCGTCTTTTTCCCACAACACGCTGCTGTCCCGGTCGTGTTGCTGCGTGCAGAACTGCACCCACCTCGGTGAGTCCAGCGTCGAGCCCGCCGCGAGAAAATAGATGCTCTTGTCCTCGGGCGCGTTGATGTACGAGGCCCAGAAACAACCCACGAACCCGCCCTGCATCGGTTTGTGCGGCGTACATGTGAACTGCATGTCGACATAGTGCGGTTGCGAGAACACAAACCGGGTCCGGCTCTCGACTCCGTACACGGGCGTCTCGGGCTGATAAAGCTCCGCCGTCCGTTCATCGACCTTCGTAAACTTCATCGGCGCCCAACGCGGCTCGAAAAGCACCTGCCGGTCGTCCGATCGCGGCCGCGCGTCAAAGTAATGCTCCAGGTTCAACCCCGCATACAGTGGAACAAACGGCGAATCCACCTGCCCTGGCGCCTTCAAGCTGAACAGGCCGTTGTAACAGTTCCGATGCTCGCCGAGCGCGCCGTTGTCGCCCACGAGTGTGGTGAAGCCCGGAAGCGCAAACTGCGCGTATTCAGCCGCGGGCGGCGCAGAATCCGCCGCGCCAAGAAAAAACAAAAGGAGAGCGCCCGCCATGCTGTTCCTCCTTAATTGTGTCGCGCGTCTTAAGATAGCGCAGATCCTTGTGAACATCAAACACTTCCTGGCGTGCAGCTTTGTCAGCAGCGGCTTTCCCAAACCCGCACATTTGGCCCGTTTCTCCCTGGGTGGAATTTGCGTGCCGATATGGAGAAGAATGAGCGACAGATGGACATCTGGAGGTTTTTCTCATGCGGAACGCAAAAACCGCCCTTCTTCTTTCTGCACTGGTTATCGCCGGCACGAGCGTCGCCCAGAGCCCCGCGGAACGCTGGCTCAGCCGCTTAAGATTTGAGCCGCCGTCCGTCGAAGAGGAAGGCGTCTGTGGGGGCACGATTGGCGAATTGCCGCAGTTCGAGGTCAGGCCGGAGGAACCGGGTCGGCGACTCGTGCGCATATCGCTGCCGTTCGAGCCGGGTGCGCTCCCGTGCGAACTCGGGGTCGTTGTCATGTGCGGCAGCCGCGAAATTGTGCCGGACATGCACATACTGACGCGCCATCCCGGCAGGCCGGCGTCCGCGCGGCGCGCCTTGATCACGTTCCCCGCGGAATTCGCTACCGCCGACCCGCAGATGTTCACGCTCGCGCTCGCGCCCTCGACGGCAGCCCCGCAGAGGCAGTTGATCGAGAAGGACGGAGCGTGGACGGCCACGCTCGGCGGCACGTCGGTTTCAGTCGGGTGCGGCCACGTGACGATTTTGCTTGACTCTCATCAATACGAGGCGCGTTTGATTGCGCCCGGTTTGGAGTCCAGCGGCCAGGCCGTGCCCGAAGTCGTCGAGTGGGGCAACTACTATGCATGGTTCCGCCTTCTCGTGCCGGACAGCCAGTGGCCGCGCATCATCGAGGTGCGGATGGACTCGACGGGCAACGTCGCGGTGCAGGCCCATTTGCAACGGCTGGAAAAAGGCGACGCCGCCTCTCCGGAAATAGGCTGGGATATTACAACGCCTGAGCTCGCCTCGGGCGTGTCGCATTCGTTTGCGGAAGTCGCACCGTGCATCATCCCCGCTGCCGCCGCCGGATCAAGCGTCTCGTTCCCCACCGCGCCTGGCTATCGTCGCGGCCACGTCGATGCCGCCAACGACAACGGCGCGGGCAAAATAAGTTACGTCCGCTGCGCACCCGACGAAAACGTCCCCTTCCAGCAATCGGCATGGCGCTCCGCGGCGTTTGTCGTGAGCCAGGCAGGCGCCACGTCGCTGAACGTTCTGCTCGAACCGGCGTTGGACGTGCGCCTTTCCACCACCGCCGCTCCCGCCAAAAACCTCGACCTCTGGCCCGTGCTGAGCGAGCTTCAGCAATACACGCGCGATGCCATCGCCGCCAGCATGCTCTACGGCGACGATTTCGGCAACGTCACCGCCTTCAATGCCGGCGGCCCCGCCGCGGTGTTCGGCATGAACCGGCTCAACCATTGCGGGGCCATCTTCGAGGAGGCGTCGCGTGCCGGTTGCCGGAAGCTGCGCGAGACGGCGCTGCTCTGGTGCATCAACATGTACGATCTTTCGACGTGGTGGGCGGATACCGACGAGTTCGGCGGCACGCGTTACAACAACGCCACCGCCGCAGGCTCGAAAGACCACGCCGACGACACCTCGTTCATGTGGCGCGGCAATAACGCCGTCCACTTCTGCACCAAAGGGTTCGATAACTACCTGTCCGCCTACGAGGAGACGGGCGACCCGCGCATGCTCGCGGCGTTCCGCGCACAAACCGCGTACGCGGCCAAATACATCCACACCGACCAGGGCGAATGCAGGAACATCGGCGACGTTGGCGATTTCATGGCGCTGTACCGCGCCACAGGCCGGCGCCAGTACCTGGACGAGGCGTTGCGGCTGTTCCGCGAACTGCGCACGAAACTCTCCCCCGACAGTCTGTTCAGCCAGGGCGGGCAACCGATCGTCGAAGACGGCCCGTTCATCGACGACGACCAGCACGGCTACGAGGCGCCGTTCGCCAAGCCGTACATCATCGGCTACGCGCTCGCGGGCCTGCCGGACCTCCTGCGCGAGTGCCCCGACGAGCCGCGGCTGCGCGACGTGACCCGGGCCGTGGCCGATTTCATGGCGTCCTCGCAAGACCCGCTGGGCGGCTGGCGGTACCCGCACCCGAAAAGTTCGTGGCAGATCCTCAGCCAGGCCATCGAGCACGCCGCGCAACTCGCCCGGGCCGCCGCCGTCCTCGAAGAACGCGGCGAGCCGGTCGACAACCTGCTCGATGCAATCGAAAGAACCCTCCAGCAGCGCGTCAACGGCTTCGCCCGCACCGGCACCATCCTCGCCGGGCTTGGCGGCTGGGAATCGAAAGCCGGCGTCATTAAAGAAGGGCAGACGATCTACGACCTGTATAAAAAACCGGCCGACCGCGATCCGTCGCGCGATTACACCGAAGGCGAGATCAGCCTCGGCAGTTCCGCGCCGGAAGGGCTCGTTTATTTCACGGAGGTGCTCGAATTTTACCTCGAGCACCGGCCCGCTGAACGCCTGTTTCACAACAACGATCAACTGGCGGCCGTTCTGCAACGAACGGAACAGCGCCGTCACCCGCCTGAACCTCAACGCGCGGAACCGCTCGGGTATGGCGTCAAAGATGAACTGCCCCACTTCCGCGACGCGCAGGTCGCCCGGCTCGATTTCCCGATGTCACGCGAGCAATCCGGCCTGCCGTTTACTGAATGGCGCGCCCGCGCCCGCGAAACCTTCCTGTCCTGCCTGCCACCGCGGCCGCCGCTCGCCCCGTTCGACCCGCAGGTGGTTGCAGTCGAAGATCGCGGTTCATACGAGGCCCGGAAAATCGCGCTCAACCTCTCCCGGGACGCCCGTGTGCTCGCCTACCTGCTCGTGCCCAAGGGCAAAGGCCCGTTCCCCGCGATCCTCGCGCTGCACGATCACGGCGCCCATTTCTCAATCGGCAAAGAAAAAGTCGTCCGCCCGATCAATGAACCCGCCGAGCGCTTCGCGGACGCAGAAAAGTGGGTGCGCGAGTGTTATGACGGCGTCTTCATCGGCGACGAACTCGCGGCCCGCGGGTACGTGGTCTTCGCCACCGACGCCCTGTACTGGGGCGACCGCGGCAGGGCGGAGGGCGTCAGCTACGAGGCGCAGCAGGCGCTCGCCGCCAACCTCCTCCAGCTTGGCTACACCTGGGCCGGCCTCATCCTGTGGGACGACATCCGCAGCGCCGAGTTCGTCCAGGGCTTGGCGGAAGTCGACCCGGACAGAATCGGCGCGGTCGGCCTCTCCATGGGCTCATACCGCACCTGGAGCCTTGCCGCCGCCACCGATATCGTCAAAGCCGGCGCGGCCATCTGCTGGATGGGCGACACCCCGTCGCTCACCAGCATCGGCAACAACCAGACCCGCGGCCAGTCCGCCTACTCGATGATCCACCCCAACCTCCGCAACTACCTCGACTACCCCGACGTCGCCTCAATCGCCTGCCCGAAAGCCATGCTGTTCTACAACGGCAGACAAGACGGACTGTTCCCCGTACCTGGCGTCGAAGCCTGCTACGAAAAACTCCAGCGCGTCTGGAACGATCAGGGCGCGGAAGACAGGCTCATCACCCAACTTTGGGACGTCCCCCACGTGTTCAACCGCGAAATGCAAGCCCAAGCCTTTCAATTCCTCGACACACACCTCAAGGAGGAATAGCAAGTTGGGACGCCCCTTGCCCCGCTTCTTAGCGGGGTGTCCCAATTCTTGGGCGGCCTGCCGCCATCCTATCAAAGTCCCAATCGTCCTGCTGTTTACCGTCATCGCCCTCATCATCCTCGTTGGCTTCCTCATCAGCATCCCACCGAAACTCCGACTCGCCAACAACGTCCTCCTTTCCCTCTACACCGGCTACATCGCCATCAGCGTGGTCCTCAGCGTTCCTCTACTGCGCCGGAACGCGCAGCTTTAAAGGCGTGGTGCACACTCCTCGCCAGCCTTGACAACCGTTCCCCGACATCCTACAATCGCCAGCTAGATGAGTAGCAAATAATGCTTACGCCGCTGCAAAAAAAGACCGCACAAGCGATCGTCAACATCTTTGAAACCGGGAAAGTCGCCGGCGATTACGGCCGCGTCACCGTCCTTTCCGGCGACACCGGCGGCCTCAGTTTCGGCCGATCCCAGGTCACGCTCGCCAGCGGCAGCCTCCACAAGCTCATCCGCGCCTACTGCATCTCCGAATCCGCCCGTTTCGCCGAAATGTTGCGCCCGTACCTTGAACGCCTCAGGCAACGCGAACTCGCTTTGAACTCGGATCGCCCCCTCCGTCGGGCCCTCAAGAAAACTGGCAACGACCCCGCCATGTGCGAAGTCCAAGACGCCTTCTTCGACAAGGCCTACTGGAATCCCGCACAAAAAGCTGCCGACGGCTTCGCTATCACAGAACCGCTCAGCGTGGCCGTCGTGTACGACAGCAAGATCCACGGGTCCTGGACCCGAATCTCCAACAACGTCATAAGGCGCGTCGGAAATCCTGCCTTGTTCGGCGAACGCCCGTGGATCGAGGCGTACGTCAACGAGCGCCGTAGCTGGCTCGCCAACCATTCCAACGCCCTCTTGCGCAAGACGGTTTATCGGATGGACGCGTTCCTCGAGTTGATCCAGCAAGCGCGGTGGGCGTTGGACCTCCCGCTCGTCGTGCGCGGCATCACGATTGACCAAGAGATGTTAATGCCTCAGCCCTGACGCCTCTGACTATTCTCTGCTACGGCGAAAGAACACGCCACCAAAGAGCAGGCGACTTCGGCGTCGACAGCGTGGGCGCGTCGGCTTGCTTCCCATTTCCACGGCCGCGGTTTTTTCTTTATACTCGCCGTCACGAAAAGAATGGAGGCGTCATGAAGTTTCCAGCAAAATCTGGTGCGTTACTATCAGTTCTCCTTTTAATGGCGGCCGCGGCGGCGGACACGCTCGAATACGTTGCCGGGCAGGAAGGCGGCGCACTCGCGCTCATTGAAGACGCCGCCACTCCGTATCAGTGGCAAGACCTGAACGGCACGCGCGTCGTCGGCCATCCCGTCAATCCCGACTGGTTCCAGCGGTCCGGCCTTCGCTTCCGGTTAAACGCACCGTTGCCTGAAGACACTGCTGAGGCCACGCTCGTCATCGAGCACCTCGACACGTCCATCGGCCTCATCACCGTGCGTTACGACTCCGGCAGGGATCCCGCCGACCAGCAGCCCGGTGATCACCCCGCCTACACGGGCGCCTCTGCCCTCGCCGGCTACACGTGCCTCGGCACAGGCCGGCCACGCACCGCCGTCTTCCAAATCGCCGGCCCCCGGTTCCGCCACGGCCAGAAAGGCGAGACAGACTTCGTCATCGAAGGCGTCCGGGCGCTCCGGCGTGTCAGGCTCGTCCCCAGCCCCGACCCCGCCGCGGTCGAGGCCGCCCGCGCGCAGATGCCCGCCAACCTCGCGCCGCGCGTCGTCCTCCGGCGGCCCATGCAGCTTGTCACCACCGTCAGCGCCCGCATCGGATTCGCCGAAGACCTGCCCGCCACGCTCGAGCGGATGCGTGAACTCTGCCCGGTCGCCCGCGCGCTCGGCTTTAACGGCGTCGAAAGCTACGTCGCGTGGGGCAATGTCGAAACGCAGAAAGGCCAATACGACTGGCGCTTCTACGACGGCGTCGCCCAAACCGCAAAAGAACACGGGCTGCGCTGGTTCCCGCTGCTCATCGGCGGCTCCGCCTACTCGTTGCCGACCTGGTACCACGACAGCCCCGAGAACGTCGGATTCGTCTGCCTCGAACACGCCAAGCGCAACAACATCCAATCCATCTTCACCGACAACCAGAACAAGTACGTCGAAGCCTTCCTCAACGCGTTCGGCGCCCATTACGCGCCCATGGACGTCCTGCTCGGCGTGCGGCTCGGGGCCAGCGGCAACTTCGGCGAGTCGCAATATCCCGCGGGTGGCAACTGGGGTTTCAAAGGCATCCGCGAACACATCCACATCGGCTGGTGGGCCGGCGACGAGCACGCCGTGCTCCGGTTCCGCGAGTTCCTCCAGTCAAAATACCGCGATATCGCCGCGCTCAACGCCGCGTGGGAATCCAGGTACGCCGCGTTCGACGACGTGCCCGTGTTCGTGCCCCAGTTCGCCGAGAACATGCGCCAGCGAAAGGATTTCGTCGACTGGTACATGGGCGCCATGACTCGATGGTGCGGCCAGTTCGGCCGATGGACACGCACCGCCCTCCCAAACACGCCCATCTACGAGTCCAGCGGCGGCTGGGGGTTTGTCGAGAGCGGCACCGATTTCACCGACCAGACGATCAACATGGCCAGAATCAACGGCGGGATCCGGTGCACCAACGAAACCGACAGCTACGCCCAAAACTTCTACGCCACACGGATGCTCTCGTCAGCGGCACGGTTCTACGGCGTCCCGTTCGGCTCGGAGCCGGCCGGGTTCGGCAGCGGCAGGGGCATCGCCGCCAGGATTTACAACATCCTCGTCAACAACGGCCAACACCTCTTCTTCTACGAGAGCAACCTCCTCTACAACGACCAGGGCGCCGATCAGTGGCTCGAACTCGCCCCGCTACTCGATCAGCGCGCCGAACCCGTCATCGACGTCGCCGTGATCTACCCCGACACCAAATCCAAGCTCGACGACGCCGTGTTCCGAAACCTTTACGCGTTC
>Ga0315285_10001032_pt1 | contig 28997 bp, 35 predicted proteins | sample YL17G09_36_MG_FD_203698 | JGI IMG/M metagenome (GOLD analysis project Ga0315285, IMG submission 203698) | Sediment microbial communities from Yellowstone Lake, YNP, Wyoming, USA - YL17G09_36 | ecosystem: Environmental > Aquatic > Freshwater > Lake > Sediment | place: USA: Wyoming | collected...
TCGCGAGGATTTTGAGGAGAACTAAAGAGAATTATGAGTCAAACGCCTTAACCAAGGAAGCTTACCTTAGCAACAAGAAAAAGTTTGAACCTGTTGACTTGGACGACTTAGAAAAGAGGTATCCGCAGCTCAAAATAATGCACTTGACAGTCGACACAGAGCATGATGCTCCTGAGGATTGGTACATAATCGAGATGGAAAAAAGGTAGCTGGGCACTGTTTTGTCATGATAATAGATTTGCATATTCATTCAAAGAGTTGTTCTGACGGAAACTTGACAGTTGAGGAAATCGTTAGAGAAGCCAAGACTAGAGGAATTGGGTTAATGTCGATTACAGATCACGATTCAATTGGCTGTCAAGAGCAAGCTGTGGCTTTGGCAAGGCAAAATGGAATCCGCTATATTTCCGGGGTTGAGTTGAACGTAACCTTTTCGCATCCCAGATGTCGCGAGGGCAAATCAATATCGCTGGATTTCTTGGGTTATCAGTTTGACGTAAAGAACAGGGAGTTAAAGGACAAACTTCAACAAATGGCGAAGTACCGAGAGGAAAGAGCAGCAAAGATCTTGGATAAAATTAATGCAGAATTTGAAAAAGAAGAAATCGAAAAGCTAACGAAGAATGATATGAAGAAGATTCAGGATTCCGCTGACGGAGTGCTTGGAAGACCTCACATAGCAGACTATTTGGTGAAAAAAGGAATTGTCAGAACCAAGCAGGAAGCTTTTGATAAGTATCTTGTGAAATGTGATGTGCCCAAATATCCGCTTTACATTGAAGAGGCGTCGAGACTGGTGAGAAATGCTGGAGGGATAATAGTCTTGGCTCATCCTAACGATCCTCACGGGACCTCACTTGTTAGTCTAACTAAATCGCTGCCTGAACAGACAGAGATAATCGAGGAATCATTTTTAAGATACATTGACGGCGTAGAGTGTTGGCACTCCAGAAATGACCTCCAAACAACGAAGCATTATGTGGAGTTCGCAGAAAAACATGAACTGATCATGACTGGGGGAAGCGATTGCCATCAGAAGCCGATCCTCATGGGAGCGGTGAAGGTCCCCGAGTATGTAGCTAAGCAATTCAAACTTTGAATGAATCTTTCCTGATCAAAGAGTCTTCGCGTATGTGGAGGCTAGTTTGAAGTATGCTTTTGCCTCTGTCATCGCTGCGCTCTTTTCCTCACTGCCTTCGCTAGGATCTTCAAGTTTGAAGCTGGTGACTTTTCCACGTACGTAGGCTCGGTAGCATTTGTAGAAAGGAAGAAGTTCCGCCAACTCTTGGTCTCCAGAATATTTAACATATCTATCGACAAAGAAACTAGACAGGTCGGTTCGTTCTTTGAAGTCTAAGTCCATGGCTAAGAAGGCAATGTCGGAGGCAACGTCAGAATACCTGAATCTTTCGTTGAATTCTATTGCGTCGAAAATGTAGATTCGGTCTGCAACAAATATGTTACCCGAATGAATGTCTCCGTGACAATCTCTGACTCGGCCCTCCGCCATCCTCTTCTCAAAAAAGGACACATTTCTCCTCATGAAATCGTCGATTCTTTCTCGGATTAGCTTGAAATCCTTCATTGATATGGTTTTGCCGACAAACTCCCTGGTCTGGTCGAAATTCTCGTTCCAATTGGTTTCCAATATCGCCAAGGAGCCGAACTCGCTTATCCTCCGGTTCGTTTCCGCCTTTGAATGGAATTCCGCGATGATCTTCGCTATTTCGTCAATGAGCTTGCTGTCCACCTTGTTCTCTTCGAGGAGGTTGGTCATTATCTTTTCCTGAGGCATTCTCTTCATCTTCACAGCGTACTCAACGGTTCGTCCTTTGCCTTTTACCTTGAAAACGTTTGATCTGTTGATGGGAACAACCTCGAGGTACATGTCTCCGCACAGTCGTCTGTTGAGTTCTAACTCTTTTTCGCAGAAGAAACGTCTCTTTTCGAGGGTTGTGAAGTCCAGAAACCCGAGGTCTACAGCCTTCTTCACCTTGTAGACAAAGTTTCTGGTCAGAAAGACGAAGGATATGTGGGTCTGAGTCAGTTCAATTCTGCCTGTTTCCTCGTCATAGGCTTCAGGCTTCATTAGAGCTTCCACGACTTGCTTCTGAACCGACATTTATCGAATCTGCTTCCTTCAGAGCGCTCGGCAGCTTTCTGTTATGGATGGAACTTCAATGAGCAATATAGAGATATCCCTGCGAGGAACCCCAAACCCTAGGGTAATCGTGGACTCAGACAGACTGAGTGTCTTCCTCTTTGAACCTTCTGATGTAATCCAAAACGGCATGGGCTTGCTCCTTGGAGATTAGCTTGCTTTGCAGCAGACGGTCAACTAATTCGGAGATCTTGGCTAGTGCGTGGACTTTGTAGCCTAGCCGTTCAAGGTTTTCTCTGCCGCCCTGCTCCCTGTCCACGACAACCATGATATGCGCGACATCGGCCCCAAGCTGTTCTAAGGATCTTATTCCTTCAAGCTTGGACAGTCCTTCGCTGACGACGTCGTCAAAGAAAAGTATGTGCTCACCCTTGGCCACTTCCGCGCCGGCGATTCTGCCAGTCACGCCGTAAGCCTTCTCTTCCTTCCTCACCACAACACACGGCAGATTCACTTCGCAGCCTATGCTGGGCAAGATCAGCACACCTTTCAACTCAATCGAAGCCAACTTGTCTATCCTCTCAACTGCCATGAGGTTCTTTATTTCGCAAGCAGCGATCTCCGCAATCTTGCACAGTTCCTTCGGGGAAGAAAGCAGACAAGCAAGATCAATGTAATACGGACTCAAAGCCCCGGACTTGATGCGGAAACTCCCAAACTTCAAACAGCCAGAACGGTAGAGCGCACTCGCAACCTCAGATACAATGTCACCCATTTCAAACCCCAAAATGACTATGCTTTTCGAAATTTAACACTTACCAAAGACAAATCGCAAACTGGACAAGCCTGTCCCGTCACTCCCGAAGTTCAATCTATATATAGAGGAGGGGTAGGTGTCTCCGAGACGCGTAGGGATAACATCAGCTGGCTGCGGGGACCTAGAAGAGGCGAGTCCCGAAAACCTATCGAAAACGATGGAATGATTAGCAGCCACAGTTACAGGTTGAGCCGAAAAAGCGACGGTAACGTTTATAACTTATTGTTCTCATTCCTAGAAGACACGAAGCGGAAAAACGATGGGACATCGCAAAACCCACGCACCTAGACATGGTTCTCTCGCATACTTACCTAGGAAACGCTCCACACACTTACTGGCCAGAATACGCTTTTGGCCGAAAATACAGGCAGAAACGCCTCGGCTTCTCGGCTTCGTGGGCTTCAAGGCCGGCATGACCCACGTATTCACGATTGAGGATAGAAAACGTTCACCAGACTTCGGCAAAGAAGTCGTACGACCGGCCACAGTTTTGGAAACACCCCCAATCCTCGTGTGTGCCGTGAAAGCTTACACAAAGAACGCTTACGGCATGCGCACCCTGAACGAGGCATGGATGAAAGACCCGCCAGACGACCTAGAACGGGTGTTCACTCTTCCAGAAAACTTCAACACGGAAGAGGCCCTCAAGAAAATCGAGGAGAACCTGCCTAAAACAGTGAAAATCCGCGTCATCGCCATCAACCAACCCAGACAAACTAGTCTGTCAAGGAAAAAACCTGACATGACCGAAATAGAATTGGGCGGCGGCACAATCCAACAGCAACTCGAATACGCCAAAAACCTGCTGGGAAAAACCATAACGCTCCCAGAAATCTTCAAGGAAGGCCAGTTCGTGGACGTAGCCTCCATATCAACTGGAAAAGGCTTCCAAGGACCAGTGAAACGCTGGGGAGTAACCATTCTTCAAGCCAAAGGAAGAAAGACCAAAAGAGGCGTTGCCACCCTAGGCCCGTGGAACCCGCACCACGTGATGTACAGCGTACCAAGAGCTGGACAAATGGGCTACCACCAAAGAACAGAATACAACAAACGCATCCTCAAAATGGGTGCAGACGGCAAAGAAATCACACCGAAAGGAGGCTTCATAAGATACGGCGAAATCCGCGGATCATACGCGCTTCTGGCAGGCAGCATAGCAGGGACGGAAAAGCGCCCAATCCGGCTGCGTTATCCGGCACGCTCACCGAGAGATGTCGCTGAAGAACCTCCGCAGATCACGCAGATATCTCTCGAATCGCCGCAGGGAAGGTAATCGGTGAAGGCAGATGGCTAAGAAAACAGTGAAAGTCTTCAACCTCGAAGGAAAATCAACCCGCAAGATAGAACTGCCGCCTGTTTTCGCCACGCCACTAAGACCAGACGTCATAAAGCGAGCCGTTCTGGCAATACAATCATCCAGATTCCAGCCGCAGGGAAGGGACCCGATGGCTGGAAAAAGAACCTCAGCCGAATCCAGAGGCACAGGCTTCGCCATGGCCAGAATACCCAGATTGAAAGGGCAATCAGGACGAGCAGCGTTCGCACCTGGAACAGTCGGCGGCAGACAATCACATCCGCCAGTTTCTGAAAAGAGAATAGTCAAACGAATCCCGAAGAAAGAAAAACGCTTAGCCCTGCTTTCAGCGATAGCTGCTACCGCCTCGAAAGAAGTCGTAGCTGCAAGGGGCCACTCAGTTGTTGACGTTCTCGAAATCCCCTTGGTAGTAACCAACGACTTGGAAGCATTAAAGAAGACAAGAGAAGTTGAAGAGACCCTCATACGCTTAGGCGTTTTGTCCGACATCTACCGAGTGGAAGGAAGCAGAAAAGTCCGCGCTGGAAAAGGCAAGAGCCGAGGCAGAAAAATGAAACAGTCAGTCGGCCCGCTCATAGTCGTGGCCGAAGACAAAGGAATAATGGAGGCCGCAAGAAACATACCAGGCGTAAATGTTGCCCGCGTCAGCAGTTTGAACGCTGAAATGCTTGCTCCCGGTACGCATCCTGGAAGATTGACAATCTGGACAGACAGCGCCCTTGAAAGGCTGAATGAACTCTACGGCGGGGGAAAACAGGCATAATGGACCCTTATGATGTTATCCTTTATCCCTTGATGACTGAGGCGGCAAGCCTCATGGTTGAAAAGGAAAACAAACTGGTCTTCATGGTCAGCTTGAAAGCGGCAAAAAGCGACGTGAAGAAAGCGGTTGAAGAGCTGTACGAGGTTAAGGTGGAGAAAGTCAACCTTCTAGTTACACCTCAAGGAGAAAAGAAAGCCTTCGTCACACTCCACCCAGACTTCAAGGCAGCTGACGTCGCAATCAAACTTGGGATGCTGTAGAATCATCGAAAGAGGAATAGTCAATGGGAAAGCGAATTCGTGTTCAAAGACGCGGGCGCGGCGCCCCCACATTCCGAGCCTCAACCAACAAACGCGTAGCCCCCTCCCGGTACCCCTTATCAGCTACAACGAAGGAATATCTTGAAAAAGCAGTCAACGGCGTTGTTGAAGACCTCGTTCATGACCCTGGACGAGGGGCTCCACTTGCTTTGATAAAATTCGAAAACGGAAAAACATGCTACACCGTTGTTCCCGAAGGAATATGCTCAGGCCAGCAAATCCAGATAGGCGGAAAAGCCTCAGTGGAAATCGGCAACATCCTCCCACTCGGCAAAATCCCCGAAGGCACCATGGTCTGCAACATAGAGCTCCAACCTGGAGACGGTGGCAAAATCGCGAGAAGCTCAGGAGCCTACGCCACCGTTGTCGGACACACCCCTCAAGGAACAATCATCAAGCTTCCGTCAAAGAAGAAGAAATACATAGCTGACAACTGCAAAGCGACAATAGGCGTTGTCTCAGGAGCAGGCAGAACCGACAAACCCATGCTGAAAGCCGGCTCCATGTTCCATCTCATGAAAGCAAAAGGCCACAAATACCCGAGAACCCGCGGAAGAGCAATGGGCGCTTATGTGCATCCTTACGGCAGCAGCAAGAGAAGCGCCCGAAGAGGCACTACCACATCGCACGGTGCGCCGCCTGGGCAGAAGGTCGGATTGATCGCCGCCAGAGGTGCAGGTCGAAAGGGGAAAAGTGCACGCTCCGCCGCCATAGCAGAAGGTTTATAGCATTTCAAGTTAGCAGTAGGGTGAGGGAAAATGCCAAAGGAATTCGCTTACCGTGGATATTCGCTTGAACAACTGCAAGGCATGTCCATGGACGAGTTCATCAACCTGCTTCCGTCAAGACAGAGAAGAACGCTTCACCGCGGCTTGAAATCCGACCAGAGAATACTTCTGGAAAATCTTAGAAAGGCAAGAGAAGCTCTCAGAAGCGGAGGCGACGCCTCAGTTAAGACACACGTTCGCAACATGATCATCCTCCCCGAAATGGTAGGCATCAAAATCCTCATCCACAACGGGAAGGAGTTTGTGGCTGTGGAAATGAAGGCTGAAATGATCGGGCACTCTCTCGGCGAGTTTGCAATCACAAACAAACCTGTAAGGCATGGCACTCCAGGCATCGGCGCCTCTCGTTCTTCAATGTACGTACCATTAAAGTAGCTCGCTTTCCAAACCAGTCTTAGGCGCTGTAATCCATACCTGCAGGTTTCTTGTCGGTTGGTTTACCTGCCTCTGGTATCTGCGGCAGAGGAATCGGGGGCGGAATGTTCAGCGTTCTGGAAATCAGAACAGATTCGATGAAGGCAATATTTGACACTGACTGCACTATGATAGGTGGCGGCGGCTTCTTCTCCTCGTAATCCTTGTAAACCTTGTCAGTCTCGCCTTTCTCACCAACCACAAAAGCCCTTCCCTTCATGCTTATCTGCGCTATGGAAGGGTTGTAGCTAATCGTCAAAACAAACGGAACTTCCAAGGAATCATCCGGCTTCTTTTCCATACCTGTCAAGTTGAGGTTAGTGTTTATCTGAATCGGCGGAATGGGCTTCCTAAAATCCAAGTAACGCTCAGCAGAAACACTAGAAATAGAAACATTAACCCTTATCATTCAAACCATCAGAAAGCATCTAAGCGTTGCCCAATTTAAAGCTGCTCATTTCTCAGCAGGCTTGTACCGCGTGAAACCACAGTGCCCACAAGTGTATCTGTTGCCGTGGTCTGCCATGAAATATCCAGGTCCGCAACGCTCACAAACCGGGCGCAGCCTCTGAACCTTGTCGTTTTCCAGCTTGTACAACGTGTGGATGCGTTTTTCTTTCTTCTTTTTCTTCTCAGGTTTCGGAGCCTTCTGAGCCTTCTCAGGCTTTGCCTCTTCCGCAGGCGCCTCTTTCGGCGCTTCTTTCGGTGCCTCTCCTACCTTCTCACCTTTCTTCAACTCTTTCTTCGGCGGTTCTGCCTCTTTTGCTTTCTTAGACATTGCCTACTTCTGCTCCTTTGCTTCTTCTTTGGGCTTTTCAGGCGGGATGTTTCTCTTGACGATGTATTCGGGTTCAATAAGCTTGGCTTGCTCAACAGAATCGTAAACATGGGCTATTCCCGAGGCAGAGTGAGTTCCTGTCTTAGTTGCAAACCTCTTAAGAAAAACCAAGTTTGCATCCGCTTTCAGCGCGGTGGCAACTGCTTTTCTAACCTCTAACCTTGGCGGTGTGCTCCCTGCTTGGGCATGTTCCAGCTCGAACTGGACCTCGGTACGTCTGAGTAGTGGGTTTTTCGTCTCTGATATCACTTTGACTTCCATGACGTTTCCCTGCATGCGGTGTTGACTTGATACAATGCCTTCCTATTTAGCTTTTCGAGCATCTTCCATAGCTTTGAGAATTTCAGCAATCTTTGCCCTTTTCTCGGGCGTGACCTTGACGACAACGATGCCCTCATACGGCTGTCCATACAGGACAAAGGAGTTTTCTGGCGCATACATCACAGCGATGAGCGTTAAGAGGTCTTCTTCTCCATCAACAACTATTTTGACGCTGCCACTGCTCCTTAGAGAATCTTGGATTGCCTTGATGGCCTCTTCTGTTATCGTTGCTTGCGGATTCTCGACATGAACAGTTCTGTCCGTCGCAAGGTCGACGGGCTGCGTACTCTTTCTCATGCATTTGTTGTCCACTATTGACAGTTGGGGAGGCATGCGACTTTTGGTAAGGTTCCTTGTGACTGTATCGCCGACAGCGATTATTCGAGGTGGTTTTTCCCTCTCCATCATTTGCCTAAACCTGTTCATCGTGTCGATAAATGAGCCTTGAATAAGCGTGCCGATGGGTTCCTTCAGTCTTGCTCGCAGTTCGGGCGTGAGACGGTAGGCGATGCCCATGCTATCTGACCTTTAGTGCGTACCGTCCTTTCTCTTTGATGTTCATCGTTTTCGCGATGGCTGAACCTTCAGGGTCAAAAACTATCAGTATCCCACTGAAATCGTCGCTCAGACTTGATGTTTTACATTTTGGGCAAACATTTTCCTTTGTTATGAAGTGACACGTTGAGCAAGCTTTCTCAATCATCTAATCACCGTCTATTTCTTGGCTGCCTCCGCTTTCTCAAGCGGTTTCTTTTCGCTTGCCTCTTTAAGTTTCTGTACGTCGTGATCGATCCATTCCAGCTTGCCTAGGAAAGGCTGTCTGGCGGTTACTCCTATTTTCCCCGAGCTTCCTGCCCTTCCGAGCGAGACTGCTGTGATTCTGACGCGCACTTGGTCTCCACTCATCAGCTTCTTTTTTGTTTCTTTTCCCAACAAAACGCCCTGCTTCTCGTCATAAGAGATGAAATCGTCTATGAGCTGAGAGACATGAAGCAAAGCGTCAATGGGTCCTATGCGCACGAAGGCTCCGAAGTCGGCGATTTCAACGACTTCACCTTCTACTATTTCCTGGATTTTAGGATAGAAGGCTAACAGAGAGAAAGCTACCTTGTGGTAGGTGGCTCCGTCGCCTGGAATTATCTTTCCAATCTGGCTCACATTTACCTTGGTCACAGCTATAACGTACCCGAGTTCTTCGTCAACAACGCCTTCGTATTTCGCCTTGACCTGCTCGAGACCTACCGCCTCTAAGGGTTTGCCGAAAGTCTCAGGTGGAATGCGAATCGTGTCCTCCAGAGTTATAAGCTTAAACAAAGATTACAGCCTCCCGTCAACCTCTAGGCGTGACTTTTGTCTCACATAAATCACTGGCACATTTATATCTCTTAGCCTCTTTCTAAGCTGCCTATCATTCGTAAAGACAGGGCAGCCCCATTTGCGGGCCACTTCCACAATGACGTCGTCGGGAAGAACCCCCTGCTCTTCTTCAATCTCGACCAACCTGCATTTCTCGACTAGCTTTAGGGCGTACGACGCATTTCTCTTGACTTGTGGTGAGGCTTCTGTTGCAAGCCTCTCAATTTCTTGGCGAACTGGTGAAAGCAAAACTGGCTCAAACTTAGCATTTAGAAGTTTGCCCAGTTCTTCGAAAATGTCTATTTTGAACTGAAGCGGAACAAACAAAGCGTTTGAGTCCAATACTATTTTCAGCGCTTTCTTCGTTTGATTGGGCTCTTCTTTCATCTTATCTTATCATTCCGTATCCTATGAGTCTCCATCTTCCAGCCAATTTTCTGCTCAACGCGACTCTTGAACCTGCTTGTGCACAGACAGGTCGGGTGAGCTTCAATGTGACCTTGTCTTTTCTTACTGAAGAGACTTTTCCGACAGTTATTGCTGCACCCGCGTGCAATAGCAGAGTCTCGTTCATGCTGACTTCCTCGATTTGAGCAAGTTCTTTCGTACCTACTGCCCGGTCAAGAATCTGCGTTTCCAACGTCAACTCCGATAGTGTTGGCGGAAGCATGCCTGCTTTTCCAATAATGTTCCCCGTTAGACCATCCGCTTTTGAATATGACGGGTCTAAGAGTGTTCCTATCCCTACAAGCCCGCCACAATACGCTTCGTCCACTTTTCGTCCGCCTGCTTGCAGGCTGGCAACTTCACTGAACAGAGGATTGTAGGCGTTTCTTCCCTCTTTCTCTATAGCTATTCCGGGGCGGATTTCCAGTTCCTCGCCGACTTCGAACTTGCCCTGCAGTATTGTGCCTCCGATAACGCCTCCTTCCATTTTCTCGATAAGAGTGCCTGGTTTGTTAACGTCAAATGAACGTACCACGTACATCAACGGCGGCTTGGTTTCATCTCTCTTCGGCGTCGGTATGAATTCTTCCATTGCTTGGAGAAGTACGTCAATGTTTACTCCGTGCTGTGCGGACACAGGTATTATGGGTGCGTCTTCGGCGACGGTTCCCTTGACAAAATTCTTTATCTCCTCGTAGCTTTTGCGTGCCCTCTTCTCGTCAACGATGTCGATTTTGTTCTGAACGACAATAATGTTCTTTATGCCAATGACGTCTGCCGCTGCCAAATGCTCCCTTGTTTGTGGTTGCGGACACAACTCATCTGCTGCTATCACAAGGATTGCGCCGTCCATTATGGCGGCTCCTGAAAGCATAGTGGCCATCAAGGCTTCGTGGCCTGGAGCGTCCACAAAACTGACTGCTCGGACGAAAGTTGCTTTTGACCCGCAGCTTGGGCAGGTTGGTTGTGTGGAGTAGTTCTTCGGAGGTTCGCACTTGGGACACTTGTAAATGGCCATGTCCGCGTAGCCCAGCTTTATTGTTATGCCTCTTTTCAGCTCTTCGCTATGTCTTGACGCCCAAACGCCAGTCAGCGCCTGCACTAACGTTGTCTTTCCATGGTCAACGTGGCCAATGGTTCCAATGTTTACTTCAGGTTGTTTCGGTAAAGGTGCGCTTTTCTCGCTGCTCATTTTTCCTTTTTCCCATAACTAGTTTACAAATTATTGAAGGATTAAATTATGCGAGTTAATAAATCTTAAGTCCTTCATTCCTCTTTGCTGGCTGGCGGTTGAGCTTCTGCGCCGGCTTCTTTTTGAGGCTTTTCCTTTTTCTTTTCTTTCGTCTTCTTGGCTTCTTTCGCTCCTTTTGGTTTCTCCACGATTTTCATGTTCACTTGGACTATTTCATCCGTTATCACGTTTCCGCGGATTGTCTTGCGTCTCCTCATTCCCTCGTTCTGAGGTCTATATCCTACTCCCATGCTTAACACGACTCTCCGCCTCACTCCACCGTGAACACTTGGACGCATTGGAAAACCATCCTTGTCTGAGCCACCCGTTATCTGCGCCTTGTGGCCAGGCAGGTTCACTATCGACCCCTCTATTGTTTCGCCTATTCTCTTTCCGATTAACGGGGCGGCGCGGGCTTCTTCAAGCTCAACTATGCTTGAAGTCCCGGTTTCTGGGTCTGAAACGATTATCTTGAACTTAGCCATTGACGGTGGACTCTCCAGCAGTGGTATGAAAGTTGAATCTCTCTCTATTAAGGATTTACGAGATGTTCATGAGGGCTAGTGCGGGTAAAAGTTTTAATTCCACCTCTAAAACGTTCTCTAGCCATGTGGCGACTGGGGTTCTTCTTCCACGAAATGGGCTTCGGGTTGCTGTCCATTTTCCTGCCGCTATACTTGTATTCGATCGACTCCACCAACGGGCTGTTCTACGTTGGATTGATGACAGCCATCGCCCTATTTGCGGCTATCCCAGCCTCTTTCTTCTGGGGTTACTTGTGCGACAAAACACGGCACTACAAACGCTACATTCTACTCGCATTCCTCGGCTCAACCGTCATGCTTTGCCTCTTCACGTTCACTGCGAATATAGCTTTATTGATTACAATCTACGCGATAATGTCGATTCTCCACGTGGCTCATGAGGCTCCAAAGAACGTTCTAATTTCTGAACTGTATTCTCATCAGGATTGGAAGAAGAACTTCGCCTTCTACGAGGGTTTCACGGAAGTCGGGTCGCTAATCGGCCTGTTGTTGGGCTTCTTTGCTTCAAGCTATGGTTTCGGCCCAGCGAGCACGTTGTTTCTGGTCGCAGGACTAAACTTCATGGCGTTTGTTCTTTCCGCAATACTCGTGGTAGACCCATCCATGATATTTGAAAGGGGCCTTGTAACCCTTGAGAAGACGGTGGACTTCGCGTCTCGCGGCATTTTCTTGGCCTCCAAGATGATGGACGGCATCGGACTGGATGAGAGACTAAAAAGAGAGAACGTCACGGCCTTCTGCTGTGGACTGGTACTGTTCTCATTGGCCACAAGCATACTCTTTACGCCCATGCCGATTTTTGTCTCTAACATCGTCAGCGAGGCAGGTCTGCCTGCTAGTCTTGTCTTTGCGATCTTCGTTCTGAATTCGGCTGGAGGGGTTGGAGGATACTTCTTGGCAGGCAGCAGGTCAACCCGGTCAACTGGAAAGATTGGCCTAGGCAAGATCGTGATGTTTCGAAGTTTGCTCGCTTTCTTGCTGATTGCAGGGTTGGAAATGCCTTCGTACAATGTGATATTGGCAACTACGATTTTGGTACTGCTCGGGTTTGCCAATGCCATGTTCCTCGTTTATGCGCTTTCACTGTCTATGGAGCTCATCCCTGCGGGAAAAGCAGGCATGTTCAACGTTCTAATCGGCGTGGGCGGAGCTTTTGGCTCTTTCGTCGGTTCATTCATCGCGCAGACGTTCGGCTTTCTCCACGTGTTTGCGGCTGCAGGCATAATTTTCTGCTTAGCGTATGTCGCCTTCAAGTTTTTTGCTTGAAAGAAAATGGGGGCCCGTGGAGGCGGGCGTTTCGAACTTGCTATTCTACGTGCACTCTGAACAGGTCTATGTCTTCTCGCATTTCAGGCGTTGATTCGAGGAAGTCTCTGACTGCGCGTTCAACGTCTTTTGACTGTGTTACGTATCTTCCTACGATGATTATGTTAGCTCCTTTTGAGAGGGCTTCTTTTGCTGTTTCGGGCACTATGCCGCCTGCGACTGCGATCAGGAAACGCTTGTCGCTGAAGGTCTGTCTTATCTGCTGTATAAGTTCTAATCCGAGCGATCTTCCAGTTTCTTGGTCTATTCCTCTGTGCAAGATGACGATGTCTGGGAACTCTTTGATTGATTTGAGTTTCTTTATGGGGTCTTCGACGTTCAGCATGTCCACGGCGGCGTATATTGCGAGTCTTTTTGCTTCGTTGATAAAAGAGTCGAGTGTCTCGGCAGGCGCCAGCCCAGCGGCGACAACAGCGTCTGCGGTTTCTTCGTAGGCTAGGTCAACTTCTACTTTTCCAACGTCCAAGGTCTTGAGGTCTGCGACAAAGAATATGTCTTTGGCCACCTGTCTCAGATCGTTTATTATCCTTGTCCCATACCTTTTGATGAGTGGTGTGCCTACTTCGAGGATTATTCTGTCGCTGCCTGGAAGTTGAGATATGATTTTCTTTGTTCTCTCCAGTTCTGGCACGTCAAGCGAAATCTGCAGGTATGGCGGTCTCCACAGGCGGGGTACTTTGAATCCCATTATTGGGTGTTTGGCTCTGTCCTTGTCGTAGAAGATTTTCTCCAGTGTCGGATACTTCGCGAGGGCTCTTTTCAACGCCAGCTTGGTCGCGCTGTAATTGTAGTGATATATTTTGCGGAAGTCCGTTGCTTGCGGATGCACAAAGACGCTGGCGATTATCACCCACTCGTCCGCTTTCTCTTTTGGAATGATTCCTTCTTCTACTGCATCTGCGACAGCCTTTGCCACTGCGGCTTGAGCGGGTCCGAAGATTTTTCCGATGTCTTCGGTGTTCTTGATAGTGACTTTTGGCACAAGCAATGTGTGGGGCTTGGGTGGAAGATTAGGCCTTATCACAGCCAACAACGGCGTGTGGCCGACGGAAAGGTTGGACATGCCGGAGGCGAAAGCCTCTCCGACAGGGCCGTTCTTGTCGCCGATCAGCAGGTCTATGTGGGCAACTTCATTTCCCTCTCCCACGAGCGCCTCGCCGATCATGTATGCGGGTTTTCCACAGGTATCGACAGTTTCTGCCGCGTAGGCCGTCGGTATGGCGTCGGCTATTTCCTTGAAATCGACATTGAACTCTTTCAGCCATGTGTACAGCGTGTCTCTATGTATGTTTAGAAGAGCGGCTGTTCCTGAGACTGTCGGCTTTGTCGGTCGTCTCGTTAGGCGATTGCGGGTTTCAGCCTCTTTTTCAGCAGCATCCGTCACTGCTTTGACGAGTTCTTCTCTCGTTGCAGGTCTCTTTGCTTCTTGTTCCGACATTTCGTATCACTAGTAGAAGTCTGATAGACAAGCTTGTATATAAAAATGTCGGAGCATGGCAACAGAGGACAAGATGGGGCAGCAAGGTGGGGCACATATTGTCGGTCCTGCGACTGCGCTTAGCACAAGCCTTTTCCAGTTCGTGCTTCTTTTGTCGGCATTGATGGGAAGGCTAATCGGGCCGAGCGCTGAGACGACACTTTGCCGTCGGTGGCAGGGGAAGGTGAGGTCTTGTTCCATCGGAGCGGTGATTGCTTATGGCGAGAACAATTATATACATGGCAGGTTCCAAAGGTTTAGAACTGGGTGTGGGAGTCTTTTCTATGCACTTGAGGGACATCGTTCTCCTATGCGTCATGCTCGCAGGCTTGATCCTCTTCCTGTACGGCGCCAATTACTGTGATGCCCTATCAGGCTGGATTGGCGTGTGTCTGGTTGCAGGCGGTTTTCTTGCCGAAGTGCTTCTGAGAGTGTTCAAGAGGGCAAGAAAAAAGGGAGATGGATTAGAAGCCGTAAAGCTTGGAGAACTTTCCATTCAGGTAGTTTAAGTATGGTTTGACTGTCAATTCCTTTCCTGTGATTCTTTTGATGAGGTCGGCTGGGTCGTAGAGGTTTCCTTGGGCGTGAACGTTTTTGGCTAGCCACTGTTTTGTTTCGGTGAAGCTGCCTTTTGCGAGTTGTTTGCGCCAGTTTGGCAGGTCTTTTTCCATCGTTTCAAGTATTTGTCCGCTGTAGATGTTTCCCAGTGCGTAGCTTGGGAAGTATCCGTAGTAGCCGCTTGCCCAGTGCGTGTCTTGCATTACGCCTTCAGAGTCATTTTCAATCTTGATGCCGAGATAGTCCTTGTAGCTTTGGTTCCATATTTCCGGCAGTTCCTTCACCGTTATCTTGTCGGCAAACAGGTCTCTTTCAATGTTGAGTCGTACAATGATATGAAGTCCATACGTAACCTCGTCTGCTTCGACACGGATTTTTGAGGGTTTGACTTGGTTGATTGCGTGGACGAACTTGTCCAGATCCGCATCTGCGAGGGCTTTTCCCGTGAGTTCCTTCAGTTTCGGCAGGAAGTGTACCCAGAATTCTCGTGACCTTCCAATGATGTTCTCCACTGTGCGCGATTGGGATTCGTGAAAGCCTGAAGAGCAGCCTGTGCCGACTGGTTGATACATCCATTCTGGATTCAAGTCTTGCTCGTACATGGCGTGTCCAGCTTCGTGTAGCACTGAGAACACGGATGAGGCAAACATGTCTTCGTAGTAGTGTGTTGTAATCCGCACGTCGTCATAATAGCCGTTCGTGAACGGATGCTCAGTCTCGTCAATCCTTCCACCGGCATTCTTCGATGTTACATCGTATCCCACTGCTTCGGTGAGGGCTATGGCGATCTTGCGTTGTACGTCTATTGGGGTCTTGCGGCTGAGAAGACTTGTGTCTGGCTGTTTTGGAGCGTGCTCACACTTTCTCAATAGCGAAACCAAGCCTTCTCTTAGTTCGTCGAATACTTTCGTGATTTCCTTGGCAGTCATTTTGGGTTCGAAAATATCTATCAACGCATCGTAAGGTGTGGCTGTTTTCTTTACTTTCATCAGGATTTCCGCGGCCTTCTTTGCTAATTCGATGTTCTTCTCAAGTTCAGGTTTGAACATGGCAAAGTTCTTGGCTGCCTTAGCCTTCTTCCAGACGTCCACTGCAATGGCACGCTGTTTTGCAATTGCCACGACAAGCTCTTCAGGAAGCTTCGTTTGCTCATCATAGTTTTTTCTGATTAGGTATATGTTTCGCTTTTGAACCGCGTCCAACTTGCCGTAATCCGGGTGTTTCTCGATGCTTTCTAGCAGTTTCCCTATTTCCGGGCTGGTTTCCATCTTGTGCTGCATACCGCTCATCAGGGCAAGTTGCTGGCTTCGCAGTCCGATGGCTTTTGGCGGCATCATCGTTTCCATGTCCCATTGAATGACAGCTTGAGCCGAGTTGAAAATGATAGTCTCTTTGATTTTCTCCATCAGTCTCTTGTAGTTTGAAAGCAAGTTTTCCGTCATTTTCAATCGCCTTATGCTTTGAAGACTATTCCATAGAAGCTGCATGTATATGAGTCTTTACGGGAGCAAAATTGTCTTCTGAAATGGTGCTCCGGCCGGGATTTGGACCCGGGTCTCCGACTCGAAAGGCCGGAATACTTAACCGGGCTATACTACCGGAGCCCCCTTAACCCGGCATCATGCAGATTATGCCTTCATTCGAATAAACCTTATCCCTTGAAAGCTGTCTTCAAGCACTCTTCCTGAGGCGCCAGTATAGTCTGCGCCTTGTTCAGTGTAGGCGCGTAATATGCTGTCTTTGCAGAGTTTGTCATAATCGTCCTTATTCCAAGCGTCTCTGTCCATGAAACGATCGTGCACATGTCCGCAAGCACGTGGGCTCCGGTTCTCTCAATAGTCTTGACGTAGTCTGCAGCTTTCTCCATATTGTGCCGCGAAGTGCAAACCCAGCACTCTGTTCTCTGCTTCACTTTCTTCCCTTCAACATGCCCCGCGATGTGTCTGATTTCGTCTAGTGAACAGTGAGGGCAACCTATGAAGACCAAGTCCGGTTCATGACGCGCTGCCGTTGACAGGCCTTCAATCGTGCGTTTTATGTCCTCGGCTTCCACGCTCACCTTTTCGATTCCCCTTTTTTCCGAGCTGGCGTCTCGGCGGAACATGTTAGTCATACCTGTCGTGGCGAGCGCCGCACCTAATTGTTTCAAGCTGTCTTCGGACGCATTTTTCAAGCCATTAATCAACGGGATTTTGTTCCCCAGAATCTTGCCAAGATGGATTCCTAATGCACCAAACTCTGTCTCATTCTGCAACGGCTTCTCGACGTTGACCAAGATGGTTGGCTCTCGATTTCCCGCCATGTGCATCCCATAGTCAGGTGTTTTCCCGATTATCGCAGCTGCAAGAGCACTTGGTCCGCCCTCACGGTTTGTCCACGCGCCAAGTACAGAGTTGGCATAGACTACAGCTGAAGACTCTGCCCACGCGAGATGCGAGCCAGCTTCCGGCCTGTGCAAGTAGTAAGGTGTGCACGTTAGAGAGCATGTGAAGCCCATTCTTTCGAACTGTTCAAGAATGGTGAACTGTTTCTCGCGGATGTTTTTTGGCAGTTTCTTGCCCAGGTATTCAGGAGAGAAGCTTTGCGGGTTCAGGGTGGCTTTGACTTTTGCCTTTCCATCAGCATCAGCCATGTTTTTCAAGAATTCTATTGGCGCGTCTCCCAAGGTCTTGTATGAAACTCCAGAAATATGCGCTGAGCTTATCGGGATTAGTCTTGTAGCGTTGAACAGTTCGCCTAGGCGGACCAAAATTTTCATGCAGACTTGGTTTGCCCAGCCGAACTCGCCATCGTAGATTTGCTCTTCCTCTCGCGTCAAATGCAACTTCTTTTCAGCTCTTCTCTTTTTTCGAAACCCTGACACAACCGCTGGAGCCATCGACCTCGACAAGGTCGCCAGTGTTGATCTGATCAATGTCAACTTGGGTGACCATTGGGATGTTGGCTATTATTGCTCCAACTACTACGACAGGGTCAGCTGTCTGGTTGAGTATCGCTTTCGGCGCCGAGTTCCTCTTCGCAAGAGAATAGAGTACGTAGCTGCCGACTGTTGAGCCGTGTCCGTGGGGAAAACACAGAATCTTGTCCTTTATGCATTCTCCGTACAAGTCGTGGTTTTTCTCGATGATCTTGCCGTCGGCAGGGTCTACTCCCCCTAGAAAGCTTATGGGCTTTGAAGACACCAGCGCTTCAGCTTTGCAGTGCCCTTCAACGATGCCTCGTCCTTTTAACGTTAATCCTGTCATCTTGCTAGCACTCTAATAGGATATTTTCGTTGCCGAGGGAATCTTGCCCAAGATCTTTGAAGCTGCACTGCTTACTTTTTCCCTGTTTTCTTCGTCGGTGTAGATGCGCAGAATGTTTATGAAGCCTTTGAGAGTTTCAAAAATCTTCGAAATGTCACTCAGACGCTGAGGAACCTTCTTGTCTCCCTGCGTCTTGAAGAACACTGGGATTTCCATGCTTTCCATGAGAACCGAGTGGTGGTATGGAACAGAAGGCACGGTTGGCACGTCAATTATCACGGCTTCAGATTCCACATGTGCCTCCTTTGCTATGTCGGTCTGAAGCTGATTCCTGTATGTTTCTCGGCTGAATATGTTAGAGACCATGGTGTCCTTTTCGTAGAAAGTCCTTTCATAGGCGCATTTGAGCAGTCTTCTTCTTTCCAAATCCCCTATTATGCCGCTGGATTTCTTGCAGTTTTTCAGCATTGTCCAGACTGTGTAGTCATCCATAGCCAGATACTCTTCTGGAGTTTTGAACTGCGTCAGGCCGAGTTCTTCGTTTGCTTTTTCCATGGCTATGGCCAGCATTATCTGAGCTGCTCTGCCCACGCGGTGGAAGTATATGCTTTTGAAGGATTCTATTCTGGCTATTATCAAGGATTCCAAAGCTGAAAGCGCCCCCAAATCGACCGCCAGATTGCCGTTCAGTATATCCAGAGCGTGGATTAGGCGGAAGACATCGATATAGCCGTACTCGGCGCCTGTGTGATGCGTGTCCCGGACGATGAAGTCAAGCTTGTCCACATCGACGGCGCTGCTTATTATCTGATCCAAAAAAGTCTTCTTTGGCTTGTGAAGCGTGCCCACCGCCAATCTCCCAACATCTTCAGGCTTGTATCCAGCTTTGCAGAGCATATCCTTCAGCTCGCCTTTCTGGATTATCCAAGACGTAATGTCTTCATGCGTCTTGTCCAGTTCCTTGATAAGCAAATGCTCAAAAACATGTGAGAACGGTCCATGCCCAACGTCATGAAGCAAGGCTGCAATCTTGACCATTTGCGCTTCCTCATGGCTTAGGTGTTCAGAAATGTTCGGGTTTTCAGTTACTCTGCCAGCCAAGTACATGACGCCGACTGAGTGTTCAAAACGTGTGTGGTTTGCGCCTGGATAAACGTATTCTGTCCCTGCCAGTTGGCGCAGTCTGCGCAACCTCTGAACAGGGAAGGAGTCTATGATTTCCTTCTCCTCTTCAGTTATGTACACGTATCCGTGCACGGGGTCTTTTATCTCGCCCCAATGACTTCTCGCCATGAAACCTTTTCCCCGATTTTTGTTAAAGAATTATTAATGCATCTCCACTCTTATAATGCCTGATGTTGAAAGCCAAAGGAGACAGGGAAAGTGGGTGCGAGAGGCTTTTTCATTTGTGTTGAGGGCTTGGATGGTTGCGGGAAGACAACCCAGACTAAACTTCTCGTCAGGAGGCTGAGAAGGAAGCGTTACGACGCTATTTACACTGCTGAGCCAAGTCGGGGAAAGATTGGGAAGTTCATCAAGAGGCATTGTCTGCACGGTGAAAAACGTGTTTCGAGCATCATTGAAGCGTTGTTGTTTGCGGCTGACCGCTTCGAGCATGTGGAAGACGTGATCGTTCCCGCCATTGGAAAGGGGAAAATTGTGGTTTCCGATCGCTATGTTTACTCCTCTCTGGCTTATCAGGGTGCAGCTGGGCTTGACTTAGAGTGGATTGAGAAGGTGAACGAGCACGCGATACATCCAGACTTGGCATTTTTCATCGATGTCAAACCCGAAATCGTCGTCAAAAGGCTGAAACCCAAGAAGTCGGTGATGGAGAATCTGCAGACGCAACAGAAGGTTCGAGAAGTCTATATGAAGTTTGTTGAAAACGGAGAGCTTGTCAAGATTGACGGAAACGGGTCCGTGCAAGAAGTGGCGGAGAGCATTTTGAAAGCTGCCTTAAAGGGCTTTGGCAAAGCCGTCTAAGAGGCCTCAAGGGGTTTCAGTATTCCTTTTGAGACTGTCTCGTTGATTCTTTCTACCACAAAGTCGGAAATCTCTTCTGGCAGCATGCGCATGGGTCCTTTTTCGTGAAAAACCCGAATCTCCACATGTCTGTCGAATATGAAGCGAAGCATGTAGTAGTCAAACCTCAAGGGTCTTCTCTTCTGTTCCTGCGTCTTGTAGTATCGTGTGACCAGAAGGAAATCCAAGATTGGGAAAGGTTTCCGGTTGATGTTATTCATCACTCTACTTACTTCTTCGTCATCCAAATAGTTGAAATCGCTACCCTCAGCTATTCCAAACTCAAAAATGACCGCGCATTGCGACATTGCCGAATCCGCAGTGCCATCCAAACTGGCGGCCTCATTCAGTTTGCGCAACGTCTGAATCAGGGTTTGTTGCAGCTTCTTGGTTGGAGTTAACGCTGCAAAATCGGCTATCTTGTGAACATTTTCCGGAAAACTCTCATAGACCCCGAGCATTTGAAAACTTACGCCTACGCCTTTTTCGCTCTTCTCAATTTCTCAAGGTTTTCAAGCAGTCCGGACAACGCTATACCAAGTTTCTGCAGATCATCCACGTTTTGCTCCTGCTCCATCTTACCCTGAATCTCCTGAATCTTGGACAGAAGTGTCGTTTCAAGTTTCTCCAGAGCCATCGAACTAGTTATTTTCGTCGTGTCTTCCCCTTCCCTCACCATGACAACTCTCTTTTCGCACTTGGCACACCACAATTCTCCGTTCTTGAGCCTGAAAAGCGGTGAAGCACATGCTGGGCACGCGTGCTCGGTCAGCGTTGAACCTTGCCGCAGAAGGTCAGCCATGCGTTTGATGTCCTGTTCTTCAGGTTCTTTGCGGGGCAAGTTTTAAAACCTCAAACTAAATAGGTATGAGAGCCTATATAACAAGGTTATCGCGAAATCTGCGGGGGTGGCAAACACGGTCAGGAAGAAGAAGATGGAAGAATATGAGGAAAGGATGAAGCAGGCGTTGGTCGTGCTTGGAGAAGTTTCTGAGGACACCACCACGCCGAGAAACATCAGAAGAGCGGCTAAAGACTCTGTGAACGCTCTTCAAACAACAGAGTACACGCCGGCCGTCAGAGCCGCAAACGCCATATCAAACTTGGACGAGATCTTGCAGGATCCAAACATGCCGCCTTACACTCGCGTGAAACTGTGGAACATTATGAGTCTGCTTGAAGCAATAAGAGATTAGACTGCTCGAAACGCTGTATTCTGCAACCACTCTGCTTGTCGCACCTCGCTAAATCTATGTTTCAGTTCACCCTAATCACACTCCGCAGTAGATGCCAGCTCTTGAGAAAGGAGGCAAGCGTTACACTGAATTGCAGATTCAGGGCCGACGAGGCTTTTGCACGCAAGCTAGATTCAGAAGACCCTCTTGCGAAATTCCGCCAGAGATTTTACATCCCAAAAGGAACAACATACTTGGACGGAAACTCCCTCGGCCTGCTATCCAAAGACTCTGAAAGTTCAGTTCTCAGGACATTAGACGAATGGAAGGCTCTTGGGATAAGGGGCTGGCTTGAAGCGAAAACCCCATGGTTCTATCTCGCCGAGCAGCTTGGCGCGAAGTGCGCAAAACTCGTCGGGGCAGAACCAGAAGAGGTCGTGCTTACGGGTGCAACGACGGTGAACATACACTCGCTTGTGCACACTTTCTATCGGCCCAATGGAAAAAGGAAGAAGATACTCGCAGACGAGCTTAATTTTCCAACAGACATCTACGCTTTAAAGAGCGCAATAAGACTCAGAGGCTTAGACCCCCAAAAGAATCTCGTTCTTGCTCCAAGTGCGGACGGCCGATTCTTGAAGGAAAGCAAAATCGCTGAATTGATGAGCGATGAGGTTGCCCTTGTTTTTCTTCCATCAGTTCTGTATCGCAGTGGGCAGCTGCTTGACATGCGGTATCTAACGAAGGAAGCGCACGATAGGGGAATACCCATCGGGTTTGACTGTTCTCATTCTGTTGGCACGGTGCCGCATTACTTTGGCAAGTGGGATGTGGACTTTGCCCTTTGGTGCAGTTACAAATACCTTAATGGCGGCCCTGGAGGCACGGCTTTTCTATACGTGAACAAGAAACACTTTGGACGAGAGCCGGCGCTCGCGGGGTGGTTTGGGTGCGTCAAAGAGAAACAGTTTGGCATGTCTTTGGATTTTGAGCATTCCAGGAGCGCGGCGGGATGGCAAATATCTTCTCCCGCGATTTTCAGTTCGGCTCCAGTTGAAGGTTCTTTGAACATTATCCTTGAAGCTGGGATAGATAGGATAAGAAAGAAGTCTCTGAAGATGACCTCATACCTACTGTTTCTTATCGAGGAAGCCCTGTCTGAAGAACCCTACAATTTCTCTATAGGAACGCCTCGAGAACCTGAACGACGCGGTGGGCATGTCGCAGTCGAACATGAAGAGGGAAGACGAGTAAGTGAGGCCTTGAAGGAAAGGGGCGTGATCACTGATTTCCGTCCGCCAAACGTGATAAGAATCGCCCCCATACCCCTCTACAACACGTTTCTTGAAGTGTGGAATGTCGCACAGCACCTAAAAGAGATAATTGACGGGAAAGAATACGCAAGATTTCCAATCGAAAGAAAGGCGATATCCTAGGCTTGGACACATGTTGGCGAAGTTGGCCAGTTTTTTCAAGGCAGTGAAAAACTGATATATAGGCTGCTGGAATAGTTCTCTGCTCTGAAGGGGGCAATTTGGAATGAGAGCATTTCATTACACGGATGTTGAGGCGAAGGACGCTGATGAAGGAACTTTCAAACTGAAAGTGAGATGGCTTATCACCAAAGACATTGGCGCGCCGACCTTTGCCATGAGACTGTTCGAGATGAAACCAGGCGGGTACAGCCCGCTACACAGCCATGATTGGGAACATGAAGTTTTCATCCTTGAGGGCGAAGGCTCCGTAATCGGAGGGAGCGAACAAAGAGGGTTCAAGCCCGGCGACGCTGTGTTCATTCCGCCTAATGAAAAGCATCAGTTCAGAAACACTGGCAAGAAGCTCGTGAAGTTCCTGTGTCTCGTGCCCTATCATGAATAAAGGCAATCTGCACCGTTCATGTGCTCGCTAGAAATATATGCTAGTTGTTACATGTACTTCTGGGTTTTAGGGGGACAACCCTGTTGAAATATGACGTAATCATTGTCGGCGCAGGTCCGGCGGGGATTTTCGCTGCTCTTGAGCTGACAGAAAAGAACAATCTGAGCGTTCTAATGCTGGACAGAGGGCAAGACATAAACCAACGTAAATGCCCCGCAAGCCGCGGTTTCGAATGCGTTCACTGCGACCCATGCGCGGTCTTGTCTGGCTGGGGAGGCGCGGGCGCTTTCAGTGACGGAAAACTGACTCTGTCAGCTGAAATAGGTGGTTGGCTCAACGAGTACGTGTCCTGGAAAGAACTGGAAGAACTAGTGAATTACGCCGACAGCGTCTATCTCAAGTTTGGTGCACCTGAACATGTTTACGGGGGCGACCTTGAGAAGATAGAGGAGATTGAGCGAAGAGCGTCGTTGGCAGGGTTGAAGCTTGTCCGCCAAAGAATTCGCCACATGGGCACAGAGAAGTGCGCTCAGACTCTTCGGAAAATGCGGCAGGCACTGAACGGCAAGGTCGAATTCAAACCTAAAACCGACGTGAAAGGTCTAATAGTGAAAGATGATGTCGTTGAAGGCGTCGAAACCGTAAACGGCGAAAGGTTCCTCGGCAAGTACGTGATCGTTGCGCCTGGGAGAAGCGGGGCTGAGTGGCTTCAGACAGAAGCGCACGCCTTAGGATTAAAGACGCTTAACAACCCTGTTGACGTTGGGATTAGAGTTGAAGTCTTGGCTTCCGTGATGGAGGCGTTGACAAGCATTCTCTACGAGCCGAAGCTCATCTACTACTCAAAATCATTCGACGACCAAGTGCGTACTTTTTGTGTTGCACCTTACGGCGAGGTCATAACTGAATCCTATGACGGGGTTTTGACGGTCAATGGCCAAAGCTATGCCGAGAGAAAGACGGAAAACACGAACTTCGCAATTCTGGTCAGCACGTCCTTCACTGAACCGTTTAAGGAGCCCATAGCCTATGGAAAATACGTTGCTAGACTCTCAAACCTTCTCAGCGGCGACGTGATAGTGCAACGTTTGGGCGATTTAGAGTCTGGTAGACGTTCAACGCCGGAAAGAATGGCCAGAAGCGTCGTTACCCCTACGCTGAAGAATGCCACGCCAGGCGACCTCAGCTTTGTTCTGCCCTACCGTTATCTGGCTGATATTCGTGAGATGCTTCAGGCTTTGGACAAGATTGTTCCTGGGATCAATTCGCGGGATACGCTCTTGTACGGTGTCGAGGTGAAGTTCTATTCTTCACGCCTTCAGCTGAGCAACTGTTTGGAGACAAAGATTCGGAACTTGTTCACGGTCGGCGACGGCGCAGGCGTGACTAGAGGGCTTATTCAGGCTTCAGGGTCAGGCGTTATTGTGGCTAGAGAAATAGTGAAGAGAGAAAAGAAGGAGGCGTAAGACCTGTGTCGGTGATTCAGGAAATACACTGTTCCCACTGCGGAGCTCCTATAGCTTTTAAACCAGGCGAAATACTGGCAACGTGTAAGTACTGCGGCTACACCGTTGTGATAGAAACTGGAGAAACTTTCACCTACGAGCATTCCATGCTTCTGAACAAGTATGACCCAGCTCAGGTTGAAGAGCCTGTCCGAGACTGGATGCGCACGGGTTTCCTTAAGCCTGGCGACCTTGCTAGGAAATCAAGAATCGTGGAGAAAACCTTGCAGTACTTGCCTTTCTGGGTGGTTTCAGCGGAAGTCGAAACCGTCTACAAAGGGGTTTTTGAACGCATAACACCTGCCGTTGCGAAGGATGGGAAACTGGAGAACGACTACGACTGGCTTGTTCTGGCACGGAAGGCGTCCGAGTTTCCCACAAGAGAGTACAACGTGCCCTTGGAAGGGAAGATTCCCTACGATTTCAGGAAGATAGAAGGGTTTGCCAAGGTTTTGAACAGCGAGATTGACAAGGATGAAGCCGTGGAGCTTGCTAAGCATCAGATTGAAGAACTTCATCGTTACCTGATTCAGAAGGATGTTGACAAAATCATTGACATGAAGACCGAAGTAAAGGTGGACCAAGTGGTTTACTTGCATGCCCCAGTCTGGTTCGTAAAATACGAGTACAAAGGCAACGCTTACCAATTGCTGATTGACGGCGCCACTGGCTCATCCATAAAAGGCGACATACCTTCAACAAACCTCTGAACATCGCGAAACTTTAAAAGTAACCCCTAAATCATCTATTAAATCGAAAAAATCGATGTGAGGAACCTGTTCGTGACCGAGAAAAAAGACATTTATGGAAAAGCGAAGAAGCAGATGCGGCTTGGTGAACGCATCCTAGCGGAGATTCCTGGTTTCCGCGGCTACAAGGAGAAGGAGCTGCGACGCGAATCTGACAGACTCATTAGAGACAACCTGTATCGGAAGCTGTCAGCAGCGAAAACCGACGTGAAAGGTATTTTCCAAAAACTGTCTGACCGCCGCGCTTTTGACGTTCTGACGGATATGGATCGACTTGTCGCCAAGTTTGACCGCGTAACAGAGAAGGTTAATCATGCTTCTTACGGGTATTCAGGCTTCTTCGACGCAGTGAAGGTTGAAGAGGAGAACCTTGACAGGATGATCGATTTCGACAACCGACTGGTTGATGAAGTTGACAAGATAGCTGAAGAGGTTGCAGCGTTCAAGGCAGAAGTTTCACAGCAGGATTTGACGAACGCGGCGGCGCGCGTGCAGCATTTGGGTGAAATCTTAGACTCTTTTGAGAAAACGTTTGACAGCAGGCAAGAGGTAATATTAGGAGTGAATTGACATGCCACAAGTCATAGAATGGAAGAATCCAGGTTCAGAAGACATTCTTTGGAGATATCCAGACGAAGAGATCACGTGGGGGGCTCAACTGATTGTCCACGAATATGAGACAGTGGTGTTTTTCAGGGACGGCAAGGCGTATGACGTTTTCAACGCAGGAAGACATACACTAACAACGCTAAATCTGCCACTGATAACCGGTCTGCTCACAAGGATCGCTGGTTACAAGGAGAAACCTTTCAAAGCGGGAGTGATTTTCGTTTCGACCAAGGTGTTTGCCGGGAAATACGGCACACAGGCCCAGACCACAGAGCTTGCTCCGTTGAAGGCGTATGGCGGCTTCTGGTTCAAAGTTGAAAGTGCGCAGCTGTTCGTGAATGAGGTTGTCGGCGGGCAGAGCGCGTACACAAGTGAGGATGTCAACAATTATCTGCGCGGCTTCCTGAACGAGAAACTCATCGACGAGCTTTCACGGTACGACCTGTTGACTGTCTTCACAAGGCTTGACGAGACCTCAGTGGTAGTGAAAAACACGATCTCAGACTACTTCAAACGTATAGGTTTGGAACTGACTGATCTCCGTTTTGAAGGGATAGACACTACGCCTGAGTATCGTGAGCGACTATTCTGGCTTAGAACTGGAAGGGCAGCGCCTGAAGAGGTGCTGAGGATGGAGACGGTGAAGAAAGCTGCTGAGGAGCTTGGAAAGTCGTCGGGTGCAGGCTTAGGAACTGGCATGGTGCTCATACCTCAAGTGATGACGCCGTCTGGTCCAGTGCAGGCGCCAGCAGCAGCTTTGGTCATATGTCCGAAGTGCAACGGGAAAATCCCTGCTACTTCAAAGTTCTGTCCAGAGTGCGGGACGACGATAACTCCGCCGTCGGGCGGAACAATGAGCTGTCCTAAGTGTGGGAAGACGATTCCTGCTGGGTCCAAGTTCTGTCCTGAATGTGGTGAGAAAACCCAGTAGAGGGCGTGATTTGAGAATTGGCTAGCTCTGCAAACAGGGGCCTGCTGTCGATAGGTGCCTTCTTTGTCATCCTAGTGGTTTCCATAGTTTTTGGGGCCTTCGTTGTCGGTTGGTTGACGGTTCCGCCGATGATAATTGCGTTGTGCGGTTGCTGGGTGCTGGTGCTTGGCGGGATGCAGGCTTCAAGTCCGCAGAAATATGGGCGCAGTGCGTTCAGCCTTTTCGGGTGGGGGTTGCTGTTCATCGCTGTGGGCAGTGCATGGTTCTTGTACGGGTTTGGCTGGATTTACTCTCTAGCTGTAGTACTGCTTGTTCTTGGTGCTTTGGCAATCGCGGCTGCTTTTCGGAAAAAGTAGCCTCCCATTTTCTCTGAAACGTTTTTTATCTGTGACGACAGTCTATGCTGTTGGAGGGCCGAACTCGGGATGAGCGAGAAGGTGATTGGTCGCGGTACGTGGTACGACAAGATGGCGGCTGACATTGTTGAGAGGGAGCGCAAGCTAAGCAGGAGCTTGAAGCTGATTAGAACTGAGATGGGTCTCGGCGCTTCTGGTTTTCCACACATCGGCAGTGTGGGTGATGCTGCGCGTTCTTTTGCAGTGACACTGGCTCTTAAGGAGCAGGGGTACCACTCAGAGCTGATAGCTTACTGCGACGACAAGGACGGCTTGCGTAAGGTTCCAGTTGGGTTGCCGAAGTCTCTAGAGAAGTATTTGGGTTTTCCAGTTTCCAGCATTCCAGACCCGTTTGGGTGCCATGAAAGTTATGGTCGCCACATGAGTTCGTTACTGCTTGATGCGTTGGACAAGTGCGGGATGGAGTATCGTCATGTGTCTGCGCTGGAGATGTACGAGAAGGGGCTGTTGAACAAAGAGATCGATGCTTTGCTTTTGAACGCGAAGAGAGTTGGCGAAATAGTCAAGGAAGAAGTGGGGCAGGAGCGGTACACTGGGGTTTTGCCGTATTTCCCGATATGTGGCAATTGTGGTCGCATATACACTACTAAGGCTTTGGAGTATCTGCCGAAGGAGAACAAGGTTACGTATGTCTGTGAGGGCATGGAGATAAGGGGCAAGTGGCTTGAGGGCTGCGGCTTCAAAGGTGAGGCAAACATAGCGAAAGCTGAGGGCAAACTGAGCTGGAAGAGCGAGTTTGCGGCGAGGTGGAGGGCTCTTGACATCAGGTTTGAAGCTTACGGCAAAGACATAGAAGATTCGGTTCGTATAAATGACAGGATTTGCAGGGAGATACTGTGTTTTGAGCCGCCTTCGCATGCTAGGTATGAGATGTTTCTGGACAAGAGCGGGCGGAAGATTTCGAAATCAACAGGCAACGTTTTCACGCCGCAGGTCTGGTTCCGCTACGGATCGCCTCAGTCGGTGTCGTTGTTGATGTTGAAGAGGTTTGTTGGAACGCGGACTTTGAGCGTTACGGACATTCCCACGTACATGAATGAGATGGACGATTTGGAGGATGTGTACTTCGGAAAGAAGCCGGCGAAGGACGGGAGGGAACTTGTCAAACTACGTGGGTTGTATGAGTATTGCTGGGCGCTGAAGCCTCCGCAGAAGCCAAGCGTCAAAGTGCCTTACAATCTGATGACTTTCTTGGTTAAGATGGCGCCTAAAGGCAGTGAAGAGGAATTCATAGCTGAGAAGCTTCGAGGGTATGGGTATTTGCAGAAAAGTCAGACGCTTGATGAAGGTTTGAGAAGGCGAATCGAGTATGCGTCTAACTGGATAAAGGATTTTGAAGAGATAAAAGAAACCCCTGTCGGTCTGTCCGGCGCAGAGAAGGCTGCAATGGCTGAGCTGGTTGAAGTGTTGAAGAGCGAAGATGATGCTGAGAAGATACAGAACGCCATATTCAACGTGGCTAAGAAGCACGGTTTGCAGTTGGGCAGTTTCTTCAAATCTCTTTACATGATTCTTCTAGGAATCCCGCAGGGGCCTAGGCTGGGACCTTACTTGGTTGCGATGGGAAAGCAAAACGTGATTGACGCCTTGCAGAGAGCGTTAAGCAAGAGTTGAAACTGCTTACAGGCGTGTCTAAACCCTTTTTTTGCATCAACTATATTTCTCGTACGATGGACCCGCAGTCTAGGCTGGACCAGCACTTCTGCGGCGATATCTCCCGCACAACCTCTATTTTTCCTGAGAAATCTTGGGTGCATTCTCGGTTGCTTCTGATCTAAATATCATGTTGTAGATGCTCGGTACGTGCGAATTCTGCGCGGACCGATTCTGTGCAAAGACTGCGAAAT
>Ga0315285_10001033_pt1 | contig 28993 bp, 17 predicted proteins | sample YL17G09_36_MG_FD_203698 | JGI IMG/M metagenome (GOLD analysis project Ga0315285, IMG submission 203698) | Sediment microbial communities from Yellowstone Lake, YNP, Wyoming, USA - YL17G09_36 | ecosystem: Environmental > Aquatic > Freshwater > Lake > Sediment | place: USA: Wyoming | collected...
CCCCGTGCTCCAACAGCTTCTCGGCCAGAGATTGATTCTCCGGCGGATAGATCTCGGTCAGCCCGCTGCCCATCACCGCGATCGAGCGCCCGCCGCATTCGACCGCACCGTGGTGCGCAAACGCGTCGATGCCGCGCGCCAGCCCGCTGACGACCGTGAACCCGGCACCGGCCAGCAGCTCCCCGAAGCGGCGGGCCTGCTCGCTGCCATAGATCGTGCATCGCCGGCTGCCCACGATGGCCAGGGCGACGGCGTCGGTGGCGCGCAATTCGCCTTTGACATACAGCACTATCGGCGCGTCCGGGATTCGCCGGAGTCCCTCCGGGTACTCCTCGTCCGCCCGGCAAGTGATGCGCACGCCGCGCTCGGCGGCGGTTTCAATCTCCAGCTCGATGTCGGCCGCGTCGCGGCTGCGCCCGATGGCATTCGCCTTCTCGGTCCCGATGCCCTTGACCGTCTTCAAGGTCTGCGCGGAGGCCCCCAGGGCCTGCTCGGCGTCGCCGAGCTGAATGAGCAGACGCGAAAACGTCAGTGGGCCCACGCCATCGGTCAGCGCCCAGCGCAAGTATGCGCGACCGATAACGGAGATCGTCTCTTTCACATGGGCCTCGCGCAGCAGTTTCCGGCGGGCGGCCGGCGAGTGTCGTGCCGCGCCACAACCCGGGGCGGACTCGCCCGTAACCCGGTGCGCCAATCGCACCGATAAGTTTACTCGGTACACCAGAACGGCGGCATGGGTGCCGTGTGGTCCGAATCTTGCCCCGTCGACCGGCGGCAGTCGCCCCAGCCGATGGCCGGGGCGACCCCGGAACGCGAGCAGTTGGCGATCACAGCGGAGCTTACGATGAGATTTCGAGCCCTCCGAACGAAATTCCGATGGGGTCACGAGCGCAGGTTCTACACTGGCGGCGCAATGCTAGCGCTGCTGCTAGTGCCGCTGGCTTGGTGTGCCGGCTGCGATGATACGACCAGTCAGGAGTTCCGCGCCGCCGCGCTGGATTCCATTCACCAAGGCTTCAACTCGATCGCCGAAGGCATCCTCAACGGCATCTTCGCTGTTGCCCAGCCGGCCGCCAGCAGCGGCACCAGCGGTGACACCACCGGCGATGGCAGCACGACCGGCGACACAACGACTACCGGCGGTACGCCCACCACCGGCGTATAACCCGCGCCGCCCAAGCGGAGTCAGCACGAGCAGCTCTGCCCTCAGACCCCGCACCACCGGCGTACCATGGCGCGCTTCGTATCGTTCCTTCATTTGCCCGACGGCCTCGGCCCAGACGTCCGACGGCAAGCCATGTCCGCCGCCGGGCACGAGCTCGATGTACGCGTCGCTGCCGAGCCGCTTCAGGCTATCGCCGAGCTTGATGAACGCCCGCTCCAGGAAGAAGTCATCCTCGTCGCCGCAGAACAGGTGCAGCTTGCCCCGCAGGCGCGGGCCGAGCGATTTCCAGTTTGATTCGATAATCAGCCGGATGTCGCACTTCTTCCACGCCTCAGCTACGCGCGGGTCGATGCGCCCGGTCTTCCGATCCCACAGCGGCAGCGGCTTGCCGTCCGGGCCGCGCGGGCTGAAGACCGCGTCGAACGACTGAAACTGGCCGCCGCGGCCGAGGACCTCCTCCATCCGGCAGAAGTCCCGCAGCACGAGCGCCTTGTCGAATGTCGCCGGCCGCGAGCACCGCCGCCACCCGCCCTCGGAATCCCGCAGAAAGTTCTCGTTGGGGTCGTAGATGTCGACCATTTGAAAGGTGCTGAAATCGACCGGGTCCGGCGACAGCGACCACACGCCGCCGAAGGTGTCGGGGTACGTGATCTGCAACCATAGGCTGCTCCAGCCGCCGGAGGAGGCGCCAGTAACATAGCGGCCGTCGGGCTCGGCCAGCAGGCGAAAGCGCTGCTCGAGGTACGGGATCAGCTCGGTGACCAGGGCCGTGCCCCAGGGGCCGTTGTTGGCTGAATCGGCGAACACGTGGTGCCCGGTCGGGCAGTCGGCGTCCAAATAAACGACGGCCGCGTCAAACCCCGCACGGTCCGCCAGGCCGCGCAGCATCCGTGCGAAACCCTCGTCGCCGATCGTGCCCCCGAAGCCCGGCACGAGATACAGCGCCGGGTAACGCCGGTCCTTGTCCCGGGAATACGCGGGCGGCAGCGCCACCGCGGCATACATGTGGACATAGTGGCCGTAAAACCGGGTCAGCGCAGTGCTCAGCAGCCGCACGTACTTGATGTCGTCCGTATCCACTAGGCGCAGCGGCGGTAGTGTCTTGTTGATGCGCAGCCGGATCTTCGCGGGCCGATCGGGGTCGTGCTCAACTTTGACGACGTCGCTGATGCCGTTGCCGGGCGCCTGAATCACGTCGTGTGACCACCCGTTCAGGTCCAGCACGGCCTGGACGCGGTACGTTCCGGCCGGCAAACGGTCCAGGTCGTCCGGATAGCCGAGGCATTTGTCCGGATCGAACCGCAAGACTTCCCCAGGGCCCCAATCCACCACATCTTGGGCAAAGAAGGGCTGCGTGTCGAACCAGTTCACGCCGTCCAGCGGACTCTGCCGGGGCCGGGTCGTCGTCACGACGTAGACCCGGCCCGTGTAGGGCTCGGCCCGCACGGACTTGTCAAAGGTGATCTCGAAATCCGGCGGCGCGGCGACGGCTCGCCCGGCCAGCGCAACGACCGTTGCGCCTGCGAGCAAAGCCGCCAGGCCGATGCGGCGCCCATGCACGTCGCGTGGTGTCATGGTATCCTCTGGGCCGTCGCGGCATTATAGAAGCGCGGGAGCGACCGATGCGAATCCGCCTGGCCCACAGCCCGGACCCCGATGACGCCTTCATGTTCTACGGTCTGGCGTGCGGGGCGGTGGCTTCGGGGCCGTACGAGTTCGAGCACGTCCTCGCCGACATCCAGACGCTCAACGAGCGGGCGCTGCACGGCGAGTACGAAGTCACCGCGATCAGCATTTGTGCGTACCCGCAGGTGTGCGGCCGATATGCGTTGACTTCCTGCGGCGCCAGCATGGGCGACAACTACGGGCCCATCGTGGTGAGCCGGGAACCGCGCACGGCCAACGACCTGGTCGGCCGCACGATCGCCGTCCCCGGCCTGCTGACGACGGCGTACCTGACGTTGCAGCTCCGGCTGGGCCGGGATGCGTTCAAGCCGAAGGTGGTCATGTTCGACCGCATCCCCGAGGAAGTCGCGGCTGGCCGCGTCGATGCCGGTCTGCTGATCCACGAAGGACAGCTCACCTACGCCCAGCAGGGCCTGCACCAGGTCATCGACCTTGGCGTCTGGTGGCAGCAGCAGACGGGGCTGCCCTTGCCGCTCGGCGGCAACGCCATCCGCCGGGACCTGGGCCTGGAGCACTGCCACGAGATCGTGACGATCTTGCGGGCGAGCATCCAGTATGGTCTGGACCACCGCGACGAGGCGGTGCGCCACGCCCTGGGATTCGGGCGCGGCCTGGACCTGGCGCTGGCCGACCAGTTTGTCGGCATGTACGTGAACAAGTGGACGCTCGATTATGGCGACCGCGGCCGCGAGGCCGTGCGCCGGCTGCTGCAGGAAGGCGTCGCGGCCGGACTCGTGCCGAGGTTGGAAGGCATCGACTTCGTGTGAGCCGGCGGCGGACGGCGACGTAGCGGCCGACCCCCGAGTCGGCCGTCAAAGGTCGGGTGTTCAACCACGGCCGACACGGGGGTCGGCCGCTACTTTTTCCGCCGCTCCCGCTATAATGCCCGCTTGGCGCGGCATCGGGTATTCCGCGGGCAGCTCCCCAACGGAGAGCGCGTATGATCGGAGTCATCGGCGGAACCGGGCTCGGGGAAACGCTCTTCGGCGTCTCGGGCGGGCGTATGCACGACATCGATACGCCGTTCGGCCGCCCGAGCAACCCCATCCGGGTCGTCAAGTGGCACGGGTCGGAGGTCGCGCTGCTGGCGCGGCACGGCGACGGCCACGTGTGCAACCCCTCCGCCGTGCCGTACCGGGCGAACATCTACGCGCTGAAGACGTTGGGCGTGACGCACGTCCTCGCCAGTGGCGCGGTGGGCTCGTTGCGCGAGCACATCCAGCCCCGGCACCTGGTGATCCCCGACCAGGTCATCGACAAGGCCTACGTCCGGCCCCAGACCTTCTTTGACCACGGGCTCGCGGTACACGTCGAGTTCGCCGAGCCGTTCTGTCCGGACCTGCGCGGCCTGCTGCTGTCGGTGGCGAACCAGGCCGGCACCACGGTCCACTCGCGCGGCACCTACGTCTGCATGGAAGGCCCCGCGTTCAGCACGATGGCCGAGTCGCACATGCACCGCGCCTGGGGCGGCGACATCGTCGGGATGACGGCCCTGCCGGAGGCCAAGCTGGCCCGCGAAGCGGAGATGTCCTACGCGCTGGTCGCACTGGTGACCGACTTCGACTGCTGGCAGCCCCGCAAAGGCAACTGCGACCGGCACGCCGTGCTTCAGGAGATCATCGGACACCTGAAGGCAGCCACGCTCAACGCCATGACGCTGATGCGGGCGACCATCGAGGCCTATGCGATCAAGCCTCTGCCGCCCGGCCCCATCCAGACTGGCCTCGACTTGGCCGTCTGGACCGATCGCGACAAGATCACGCCGGAAGTCCGCGAGCGCTACGGCGTGCTGCTGCAACGGTACCTGGAGGCGCACTAGGGAGTCGATCTGTAGCGGCCGACCCCCGTGTCGGCCGAACCGTAGCGGCCGGCGGCTCGCCGGCCGTAGGAGGAAGGCACACATCTCCCAGTCCCGCACTGAGCGCGAGTGGATCATCGCCGCTCCGCATCCGGAGCGCCAGCAACTGGCCAGCGCCGCGGGCATCGCGCCCCTGCTGGCACAACTGCTGCTCAACCGTGGCGTGCGCACGCTGGCTGACGTCCGGCCTTTCCTCACGCCCGACTTCAAGCTGCTGCTCCCGCCGGAGGCATTGCCGGGGGCCGCGGCGGCGGCTGACCGGCTCGCAACGGCCGCCCGCGCCGGCCAGAAGGTCGTCATCTACGGCGATTACGACGTCGACGGAATCACCGGGACGGCCATTCTCTGGCACGCTCTCAGGCTGGCCGGCGCGAACGTGAGCTTCTACATCCCCAGCCGGCTGGAAGAGGGCTACGGCCTTAACGCCGAAGCCGTCGAGCGGATTGCCGCCGATGGAGCCGCGGTGCTGGTGACCGTGGATTGCGGCATCACGGCGCTCGCAGAAGCGCGGCGGGCCCAAGAGCTCGGGCTCGAGCTGATCGTCACGGACCACCACCAGCCGCACGCGCAGCTTCCGGACGCGGCCCTGATCGTACACCCGACCGCGTGCGGCGAAAGCGCCAACCCCGACCTTTCGGGTGCCGGCGTCGCGCTGAAGATCGCGTGGGCCCTGGCACAGCGCGTGTCGGGCACCGCCCGCGTCTCGCAGGCCTTCCGCGATTTCCTGCTCGACGCGACCGCTCTGGCCGCCCTCGGCCTGATCGCCGACGTGGTCCCGCTCGTCGGCGAAAACCGGATCATCACCAGCTATGGCCTGCGGCACCTGGGGCACGCCACCAATCCCGGCCTGCAGGCCCTGCTGGAGGTGTCCGACCTGACCGGCAAGAAATCCTATGACGACTATGACGTCGGCTTCCGGCTCGCGCCGCGCCTGAACGCGGTCGGGCGAATGGGCCACGCGCGGCTGGCGGTCGAGCTGTTCACCCGCGCGGACGCCGCCCGGGCCCGCGAGATCGCCAGCACGCTCGACGCCGAGAACCGCAAACGCCAGGAGGTCGAGCGCCAGCACGTCAAGGAGGCCGAAACGCTGGTCATTGAAAAGGGCTTCCATCGGGAAAGCTGCCGCGGCATCGTGCTGGCCAGCCCGGGCTGGCATCCCGGCGTGATCGGGATCGTCGCGGCGCGCCTGGTAGATCGTTTCCATCGCCCTACCATCCTGATCGCCCTCGAAGACGGCCTCGGCCAGGGCTCGGGCCGCAGCGTGCGGCACTTCCCGCTGCACGAAGCGCTGCGCGCGTGCGAAGCGCATCTGCTGAGTCACGGCGGACACGCAATGGCCGCCGGTGTCCGGCTCCGCGCCGACCAGACCGACGCCTTCACCGCCGCGTTTCAGGCGGAAGCCGCCCGGCGGCTGACCTCTGCGGACCTGCGGCCCAAGCTTCAGCTCGACGACGAGGTGGGGCTGGCCGATCTGACCACCGACATCGCCGACGCCATCCAGCGTCTGGCCCCGTTCGGCACCGGCAACCCGCGCCCCCAGTTGGCGACGACCCCCGTCGAGCTGGCGGATGCCCCGCGCCCGGTCGGCCAGAACGGGGCACATCTCCAGCTTTCGCTGCGTCAGGGCAACGTGTACCGCAAGGCGATCGCGTTCGGCGCCGGTCCCCAGGCCAACGACATCGGCGAGCAGCGGCAACTCCGCGTGGCGTTCGAGCCCATCATCAACGAATGGAACGGCCAGCGCAAGGTCGAGCTGAAGGTCATCGACTGGAAGCCGGCCAATTAGCGTAGTTCTCCGCGCTGCTTAAACCCTACCCATGGCCCGCTCCGAGACGGATGATCGCGACGGGTGGCACGACCGTGTCGGCCGTGAGGGGCTGGCCTGTCTCACGGCCGACACGGCCGTGCCACCCACAGGGTGCAGCGTTCCCCACAAGGTATGCTAGCGTCGCAAGTGGCACGCCACGCTATTCCGGCTGGGTCTCCGCCGCCTCCTCCGCTTCCTCGCGGTTGCGCTGCTGCTTCATTGCCTCCCACTCTTCCGCCGTCACGACCACCTCGCGGGCCTGGCTGCCCTTGTATTCCCCGACGATGCCGGCCTCGTACATCTGGTCGATCAGCCGCGAGGCCCGGCTGTAGCCGACCGTCAGCCGGCGCTGTAGCAGGCTGACCGAGCCGCGGCCGGTCGAAACGATGATGTCTACGGCCTGGTCGAAGAACTCGTCGCGCTCGCCGGGGCCACCGCCCTCGCCGCCGGTGCGGACCAGCTCCGGGTGGAACTCGGGGGCCCGCTGCCCGCGGCAGTGCTTGACGACCGCCCGCAGTTCGTCCTCATCGACGAAGGTGCCCTGCGCACGGATAAGCTTCGAGCTGCCCGGCGGCAGGAACAGCATGTCCCCCTGGCCCATCAGCACCTCGGCCCCGTTCTGATCGAGCACAATCCGCGAATCGAGCCGCGAGGAGACGCGGAAGGCGATCCGGCTCGGGAGATTGGACTTGATGAGGCCGGTGACCACGTTCGCCTGCGGCCGCTGCGTGGAGACGATCAGGTGGATGCCCACGGCCCGGCTCTTCTGGGCGATGCGGCACAGGAAAAACTCGACCTCCTTGGCCGAGGTCATCATCAGGTCGGCGAGCTCGTCGATCATGATGATGACGTAGGGCAGCCGGACGGGAATCTTGGCCATCTCGTCGTCGCTGGTCGGCTGGAGGCGCTCGCACAGGGCGTCATAGCCGAGCCGGTTGTACGAGCGGATGTCCTTCACGCCGGCCTCCGCAAGCAGGGCGTAGCGCTCGTCCATCTTGGTCGAGGCCCAGTCGAGGATGCTTTCGGCCTTCGTGATCTCCGTGACAATCGGGCAGATCAGATGCGGCACATCCTTGTATGCCGCCAGCTCGACCACCTTCGGATCGACCAGGATCACGTTGACCTCGGACGGCGTGCGGGTCATGAGGATTGACATGATCAGGCTGTTGATGCAGACGCTCTTGCCCGAGCCGGTCGTGCCGGCGATGAGCAGGTGCGGCATGCGGGTCAGGTCGGCCACGAGCGGCTGGCCGGAGGCGTCTTTGCCCAAGAACAGGGGGACGGCCAGGTGCTCGGTGCGCGCCGCGGACAGGGCCATCACGTCCCGCAGGCGGACTTTCTCCTTGTCGATGTTGGGGACTTCGATGCCGATCGTGCTTTTGCCCGGCAGCGGGGCGACGACGCGCACCGCCGGGGCCTTTAGCGCCCGGGCCATGTCGTTGGCCAGCGAGGCGATCTGGCTGACCTTGATGCCCGGCGCCAGCTTCAGCTCGAACACGGTGATGACCGGCCCGGTCTCGATCGCGACGACCTCGACCGCCAGGTGAAACTCGTTCAGCGTCTGCTCGAGGACGTACGCCTTCTCGCGGCACAACGCCTCAATCGCCCCTTTGTCCACGGCGATGGCCCGGCTGAGGAGTTCCGCCGACGGCAGCTCATAGTCATCGTCCGGCGCCGATCGCGGCAACGGCGGCTCCGTCTTCCTGGCCGGCGCAGGCGAGGAGCCAAGCTCTCTCACCACCGGCGGTGCCGCCACGGCGGGTGGGTCGGCGACCAGCAAAGGCGGGTCATCCCTCTTCTCGGCGGGTGCTTCCGCTTCGCGTGCCTCGGTGTCCTCAGTCCCTGGCCTGCTGGGTCTAGCGACGCGCGCCGTCGGCGCTGCGGCCGGCCGCGCCGAACTGCCTGCACTGCGGCGTGCGCCGAGCGTGCCCGCCATGCCGCTGGCAACCGCAACGCCGGCATTGGCCACGGCGCTGCCCCCGCGGGCCAGCACGGGTGCAGAGGTCTGCCCCGCCCAGCGCAGTCCGCGAAACAGGCTCAGCAGCAGGTTGTCCGCCGCCAGCACGAGGCCGACGAGCAGCGCTAGCGACAACAGCAACACCGTCCCGAGCATTTGCAGGTTCGGGAGCAGCAGCGCGACGGTCGCCGTGCCGAGAATCCCGCCGGGCCCGTTGATGAGGTACCGGTCGGAGGGCGGCAAGAACAAGGTGCTCAGCGTGGCCGTGGCGGTGCAGATCAGGACGAGCCCCACGAAGCGCAGCCACGGGTCGTTCAACCGGTTCTGCCGCGACGCCGCCACCACCCCCGCATGCAGCAACAGCAGCAGGGGGTAGGTCGCGACGCCGAAGTAGGTGAAGGCGTAGTAGGCCGTCCAGGTCCCGACGGTCCCGCCGAGGTTGCGCGGCGGCGACGGATTCGGCCAGACGGTCGTGGAGGGTGCATCTGCGACGTTGAAGGTGAGGATGCTCACCCAGCCGAAAAGACAAGCCAGCCACCCCAACGCCACCAGGCAGAACCGCAGCGCTGCCTGACGCTCATCCGTGCGCGACATGCCAGCCATCCCTGCTCGTTCCTTCGCCCGGCAACCCGGTCGGGCGCAATTCGGTCGCCGGCTAGCATATCGCATTGTGTGAAGGATTTCGATAACCTATGGGCCGCGCGCCGCGGACAGAGGGCCGGGTCGAGGCCGCTCAGCGCCAGCGCGGCAACCAAGAGTGGGAGACGGGACGTGCCACGCAGCAATCTTGTCGCCGATTCGCTCGCCCGCGTGGGTGCCGGCACGATCAAGGGCGTCACACAGGCCCTGCTAAACTTCGGCCGCTTCTGGGTCTTCAGCGGCTATGCCGCCTCGTTTATCCCGCTGGAAATGACCTCGGCGCGGGGCTGGCGGCGGTTCCTGCCCCAGTGCTTCCAGATCGGCACGCGGTCGGCCCCGGTGGTCATGCTGACCGGAATGTTCATCGGCATGGTCCTGATCGTGCAGGGCTGGGCCCAGTTCGACGCCGCGAACATGGCCGACCGGCTGGGCGCCATCGTGATTATCTCGCTGTGCCAGGAGCTGGGGCCGGTGCTGGCCGGCGTGATGCTGGCGGGTCGTGCGGGTGGGGCCCTGACCGCCGAGCTGGGCACGATGAACGTAACGGAGCAATTGCTGGCCCTGCGCTCCATGGGCGCCGATCCCATCCGCTACCTGGTCACGCCGCGGTTCGTGGCCTGTGTGGTCCTGACGCCGCTGCTGACGGCCTACGCGGACCTGATGGGCACGCTCGGGGCCTGGGGCGTCTATGTGCTGGTGTTCCAGGGGCAGTCGGAACCCTTCTGGTATAACGCCCGGCAGACCGTCGAGATGTGGGACCTGAACAGCGGGCTGTTCAAGTCGATCTTCTTCGGGGCGGCCATCGGGCTGGTGAGCTGCTATAAGGGCTTCCATTGCAAGCCGGGCGCGGAGGGCGTCGGACAGGCCTGCACGCAAAGCTTCGTCACGAGCTTCATCCTGATCCTCATGTTGGACCTGTTCCTGGGCTTCCTGCTGAACGGCGTGTACAGCGCCTGGTTCGGCTTCCGGTCGCTGGTGTAAGGACGTCGCCCCGTGGAGACCGATCACCCGGTCATCGAGCTTCGCCGCGTCAGCAAGTCCTTTGGGCGCCAGCGCGTGCTCGACGATATCGATCTCCAGGTCGAGCGCGGCAAGAACACGGTGATCATCGGGCGGTCCGGAACGGGTAAGAGCGTGCTGCTCAAGCACATCGTCGGGCTGCTGCGGCCCGACCGGGGCGAGGTCTATTTTGAGGGCCAGCGCGTGGATCGGCTCCACGAGCGCGCCTGGGTGCCGATCCGCCGGCAAATCAGCTTCGTCTTTCAGCTCAACGCGCTGTTCGACTCGATGACCGTGCTGGAAAACGTCGCCTTCCCGATGACCGAGAACACCACCGGGCGCATCGACCGCGAGAAAATCCGCCACCTGGCGGCCAAGTGCCTCGAACTGGTCGGACTGACCGGCTTTGAGAAAAAGCGGCCGGCGGAGCTGTCCGGCGGCGAAAAGAAACGCGTGGCGCTGGCCCGCGCCATCGCGATGGATCCGCCGCCCAAGGTCGTCCTTTATGACGAGCCCACCGCCGGCCTCGATCCGCAACGCTCCGACGGCATCAACAAGCTCATCCGCCAGATGCAGCACGATTTCAACGTCACCGGCGTCGTCGTCACGCACGACATGCGCAGCACGGCCGAAGTCGGCGACCGCGTGCTCGTGCTCTGGAACGGGCACTTCGTCGCCGACGGCACAGCGCAGGAAGTGCTGCAAGCCCAGGAGCCGCACGTCCGGCGTTTCGTGCAGGGCATCGCCGAGCCGGGGGACGTGGTCACGTTCACGGCGTAGCGCGCCGCGTCCCATAAAACCCAGCTCTTCGGCCGGATGGTGCCGCACACGGGTCCCTGGCCGGGAATCACTCCCGCTGCGGCCCGACACGCGAAAGTTTATCGGGGGATAAGCCGATGATTTCATAGTGAGCGAGTAAACCGGCGGCGCGCGGCTTGTTGAAGGACCAGCAAGCGCCGCGCCGTTTGCAGGCAACCCAGCCAACCCGGATGGCGCAACTGAGGGCGATGGCTCCGCGCGGGCCAGCTCTTGGAGGCCGCGATCAGTGATGAGCGAAGTCGGATTTGTCCACAATCCGGGGGCTGCCTCCCCACCTCAGACCAAGCCCATGCCGCCGCAACAGGAGCAACGCTTGTCCGTCCGCGAGCGGAAAGCCGTCCGCGACGATCGCGTGGAGTTGTCGGATAGCGCGCTGCGCCCCGATGGGGAGGTTGACGCGGCCCGGGCCATGCAGCAGCGCATCGCCGATATCCGCGCCCGCATCGCCGCCGGCACTTACCTCACGCCGGACAAGCTCGCCGTGGCCATCGCGCGTCTGCAAGCCGACCTTGAGAAGGCCTAGCGCTCGCGATTTCTTGGCTTTTTTGTCTTTCGACGGCGGCAGCTTTTTCACGAGGTCGCGCGCCGTTTCCTCGAGCCGGGTCACGTCGTTGCCGCGGTAGCGAATGATGCCGTGATGATCCAGCACGAACCGCCGGGGCCAGCCCTGCACATTCCATTCTTTCGCCAGGACGCCGTTGCCGCCGTCGCAAATGTTGGGCCAGGTGACCGAGTTCTCGTGCAGGGTGCTCTCCAGCCGCTTACGGTTGTAGTCGCCGTTGACGCCGATGATGGTGAACGGCCGATCGGCGAACATGCTCAGCAAGGCCTTCTCGCGAGGCAACGCGTCGCGACCCGGCCCGTCCGACATCCAAAAATCGATCACCACCACGTGTCCTGAATAGTCGGACAGCCTGATCGCCTTGCCGTCCAGATCGACGCCGACGAGCTCGGGGGCTTTCATTCCGACCTGGAGTTTTTGCAGATCGAAGATCCAGCCGTCGGCCTGCTTCGCAAACTCTGTGTCCTTATAGGTTTTCTTGACTTCGCGCAGCAGTTGCAGCGCCTGCTGCCGGACCGGCTTCGGATCGTCCAGCTTCTCCGAGCGATGCGCGAGATAGACGGCTTTCTGAAACGTCGCCTGGGCGAGCACCGCATGATCCGGGTTCTGGGCCAGCACCGCGTCGTAGAGCCCCTGCACCGGCTCGGGCTCCAGCCGCCAGGCCGTGTGGAGCACTTTTTCGAGCGTTACGGCGATTTCGGGCTGGCCGGCATGGTCGCGCGTCAGGCGCTCCACCACCCAGCAGGTATCCGCCTTGGGGTCCGCCACCGTATAGTGGGCGGCTTGATCAAGAATCCAGGTCAACGCCGACAGCGCCGCCGTTTGCCCCGCGTACTTCTCCGCCAACTCCTTGAAGCGCGGCAAGTACTCCCGGGCGGGGTGCTGGCGCAGATCGGCCTTCACGCCGGCTTGGCGCGCCGCGTCCTGGTAGGCGCGTTCCTGCTGCTGGTAATCCTGCAACAGGGCGTCGACCTCATACGGGGCCGACTCCTGGGCGCAGGCGAGACTTAGCGCGGCGAGAATGGCGACGATTGGAAGCCAATGGCGAGATTGCATCGTAAGCCTCCTCGTTCACGATTCTGTCGAAAGATCGGCCCAAATGCAATCGAAGTCGCCTCCCGCCCCGCGATCCCGCGCGCGTGACGAAACCGGCCGCTACAAGCCGTGTTACGGCGCGAGGTGCGTGTTTCCCTCGCGCATCCAGCTCACCCGGGTGACGTCGCGACGATCGAGCGTCGCCCGGAGGATAGCCGGCCGGCCGTTGCGAAGCATGGCCAGCTCCACCGTGGCCCCCACGGGCGATTGCCCCACTAATTCCGCGAACTGGGCCGGGCCGGTCACCGGCTGGCCGTCGAATGCGACGATGGCGTCGCTGAGGACGAGGCCGGCCAGCGCGGCCGGACCGTCGGGCTCCACACGCTGGACCACTACCCCATGCGCCAGGCCCAGCGCCGCGCGTTCCGCTGCATCCGGCGAACGGACGGTAGCGCCCAGATAGCCGTATTCGATCGCGCGCCCCTGACAGAGCGTGTCGATGAGCCGGCGTTTGACGGTCGTCATCGGGATCGCGAAGCCGACGCCGTCATCGGCGGGCGCCCGCGTGTGCATGGCCGTCACGACCCCGATCAGCTCGCCGTGGATGTTGAACAACGGGCCGCCCGAGTTGCCCGGGTTGATCGGGGCGGTGACCTGGATCATGTCATGGTAGAAGCGGTCGTCGGCCTCGCCGAGTCCGGGCAGTTGGCGGTCCAGGTTGGCGATCACGCCGACCGACACGCTCAACTGGCCGTCCTGGCCCAACCCGAACGGGTTGCCGATGACGACCGTCCATTGTCCGCGGGCCACGCTCGGCCAATTGCACATCGACGCCGCCCGCAAGCCGGCACGCGCCGTTTGCAGGATCGCCAAGTCGCTGCGCGGATCGGCAGCCAGGACGAGGGCCCGCAGCCGCTGCCCATCAAAGAACAGGATCTCGATGTCGGTCGCCGCCTGCACGACGTGCTCGCTGGTCAGAATCAGCCCGTCTGCGGAGATGATCGTGCCGCTGCCGTTGACCACGACCGTCGGACTGGGGGGCTCGGCCTGGCCCGCGCCGGCCAGCGTCGCCACGGGCCGGCGTTGTGCGCGGATGCCCACGACGCTCGGCGCAACCTGGTCGACCACCTGCTGAAAGGCGCGCTGCAACGCTTCGAGGTCGGCGGTGCCGCGCACGGCCCCGCCGGCCGGCTCATCCGCCAGCGCGTGCGGCGTGAGCAGCGCGAAGACTCCGAACAATAGCGCCGTCACCAGCCACAGCGGCCAGAACGGCAATCCCGCCGACCCGCGACGCGACCAGGGCGATGCCGCACCTATCATCGTGACGGTTTCCGAAGTTCGGCACGCTCCGGGGCCGCCGGCCGTGGATCGGCGGGCGGGACGCCCACCCCACCCGGGCCGGCCCCAGTGCTGTAGCCTTGTCTTCTTCGGCCGCTTCTGCGCGGGCCATCACCGTGAGCACGGATTCCCCGTGCCTCGGCCCAGAACCTCGCCCATAACTCCCCTCCCTTTTGGGGAGGGGTCGGAGGAGGGTCAAAGTGTCGCCGCGACACCGGCGTGAAACCTACCGTTTACGGGACGCGGCGACGGCCGGCCTGCGATCGGTCGCCCCGCTCGGCTTCACCGGCTTCTTCTCCTCCGCTTTGTCCGCGGGCTTGCCGCCCGCCTGCTTTTCCGCCGGCCCCTCCGTCGGCTCGTTCTTTGGCGCCGGCCGCTTGATGGCGAGCACTTCCGTCCGAAGCTGCTGCAGCACGTCGGGATTGTCCTTCAGGAACTGCCGCACGTTCTCGCGCCCTTGTCCCAGCCGCAGTTCGCCGAAGCTGAACCACGTGCCGCTGCGGGCCACGACGCCGCACTCGCACGCCAGGTCCAGCACGTCTGACGCACCGCTGATCCCCGAGTCGAACAGGATGTCGAACTCGGCCTCGCGGAACGGCGGGGCCACCTTGTTCTTGACGACCTTGGCCCGCACGCGTGTCCCGATCACCTGCTCGCCCTCTTTCAACATGCCGATACGCCGCACGTCGATGCGCATGGAGCTGTAGAACTTCAACGCCCGCCCGCCGGGCGTGGTCTCCGGACTGCCGTACATGACGCCGATCTTCTCGCGGAGCTGGTTGATAAAGATCACGCTGGTGCGGCTCTTGGCGGCGATGCCGGTGAGCTTGCGCATGGCCTGGCTCATGAGGCGGGCCTGGAGGCCGATGTGCTGGTCGCCCATTTGGCCCTCGAGCTCGGCCCGCGGGACGAGGGCGGCCACGGAATCGATCGCGATGATGTCCAGCGCGTTTGATCGCACCAGCAGCTCGCAGATCTCCAGCGCCTCTTCGCCGCACGACGGCTGGTTAACCATCAGCTCTTCGAGGTTGACGCCCAGCCGCTTGGCCCAGGAGGGATCAAAGGCGTGCTCGACGTCGATGAACGCGGCGGCGCCGCCGGCCTTCTGGGCCTCGGCGACGATGTGCAGCGTCAACGTGGTCTTGCCGGAGGACTCGGGCCCGAAAACCTCGATCACGCGTCCGTGCGGGATACCCGCTCCGCCCAGAGCCAGGTCGAGCGAAAGACAGCCCGTGGAGACGCCGTCGACCGTAGCGGACTGACTCTCCGTCAGGTACATGATCGTGCCCTTGCCGAATGACTTCTCGATCTGCTGCACGGCTCGGGCCAGGGCTTCCTTGCGGTTTTCCTCGCGCGGGTCCTTCCGGCTTTCGTCGCGTCCATCTGACATGCGTACACCCTCACTGTGATCGCTCGCGTTTCGCGCTCCCGGGGGCGGCCACCATGGCGCATCCCCGCACACACCCAACGGGTGCGAGTATACAAACAGACACCTAACCGTCAACCCCCGGCGCGGCCGATTTCCGGCCGGGGATCAGCCCGCGGGGCAAGCCGATGTCCACGACGACGACACGCCCCACCACCTGCCGGCCAGCGGGTGTCAGAAACCCCACCTTCGGGGCGACCATCGTCACCGTGGCGTCGGCCCGAAAGCAGGGCTCGTGAATCTCGCCGCGCTCCGCGTCCAGCCCGGACGGGATGTCGATCGCAATACGCCGGGCGCGCGGGGCCGTGTTGGCCAACTCGATCAAACTCGCCATCACGCCACGCGGCGCACCCGTCGAGCCCGTGCCGAGAAGAGCGTCGACGATGACCGCGGCTTGGCCCGCGGCCTGACGGGCGATCTCCAGCCCGCCGGCCTCAAACGCCCGAATGAACTCTAAGTCCATTCGTTCCAGAATCTTGAGGTTCGTGCCGGCGTCGCCCGCCGACTTCTCCGGCGCGGCGGCGAGCACCACGTCTACCGGAACCCCCGCATTGTGCAAGTGCCGCGCGACCACAAACCCGTCGCCGCCGTTGTTGCCTGGACCGCAAAGGATCATCACGCGACTGGCCGGCGGGTCGACGAGCGCGCCGTAGATGAACTCCGCGGTCCCGCGTCCGGCGTTCTCCATGAGCACCACGCCGGGGATGCCGACCTGCTCGATCGCGAGCCCGTCCAGTTCGCGAATCTGCTGGCAGGTCAGGGCCTCACCGGGCGGATAGGGGATACCCATCGATCTGTTTCCGGTTCGTGCCGTGGCACGCGCGGGTTACGGTATCCGCCCGCCCAGCGAATTCAAGCCCGCGGTTTCCGAACCCCCCACGCCAGTGGGGGGCGCGAGCAGCGCGAGCGGCCCATCCGAACCCCCCACGCCAGTGGGGGGCACGGGCGGCGCGAGCGGCCCATCCGAACCCCCCCCGCCAGTGGGGGGCGGGCCCCCTCCTTGCGGAGGGGGTTCGGAATTCGGCACGCTCGTGGCGGGGCTGGCCCCCTCCTTGCGGAGGGGGTTCGGAATTCGGCTCGCTCGTGCCAGGCGGGCCCCCTCCTTGCGGAGGGGGTTCGGAAATCGGCTCGCTCGTGCCAGGCGGGCCCCCTCCTTGCGGAGGGGGTTCGGAATTCGGCACGCTCGTGCCAGGCCGGCCCCCCACTCGCGTGGGGGGTTCGGAATTCGGCTCGCTCGTGGCGGGGCTGGCCCCGGGCGGCCAGCCGGCCCAGCGCGCCCGCCTCGGCGCCGACGAATTACGGGAAGCCAACCCCGAGCCCTGGCTCTGGCGGATCGCGCAGAACCTGCTGCGCGAGCACCGGCGCAGGTACGCGAACCGTCCGTCAGGCGATTTTCCGCGGCATCGGCCCAGCCGGCGGCCAGATCACCCTCGCCATCGGCGAGGTCAAGTTGGACCCAATGCGGCTTAATTCCGAGCACTGGATCACACCCCAGACGACCGTCTTCAAGCCGTAGCCGACCCGCGCCCGGCGTGAGTGGGTGCCACGGTCCGCCGCGGCGGATCGGTCGTGAGGGGCGAACCGTTACCATGCGTTGGAGCGTCACCCCCTCACGGCTGACACAGCCGTGGCACCCGGCCGGCCTTACTCGCGTTCGTAGCGATCCACGTGGCGCAACAGCAGCTTCTTCCCCGCGATGACTTCCTTCAGCGCCTTCGGATCCATCAGCACCTCGCGGTTGGCTGCGACGAACCGCGCCAGCGCTTTCCAATCGCGAAACACGATGGCGTGGCGGCCGAAGTTGTGCTGCCCCTTGCCGGCCAGGACGAGCGCCAGCATCTCGTTGGCCCCGTAGGCCTCGGCGTCGCCGGGCTCGTTGCCTACGCCGATCAGCAGCGTGGGCCAGTCCTTGCGCAGCGCGTGCAGCTTCTTCTCCTTGAAATCGCCGGGCCGCAAGACCTGTTTAACGCTTTCGGCCATGACGACCGGTCCCTCGGGAAAGGCGTGTTCTCCCAGCCAGGCGCGCGTTTTCTCGAGCAACGAGCGCGGCCGGCCGGTCAGGTACAGGATGCGAAAGTCCTGGGCCCAGTCGCGCAGCGTCTGGGCCGAGCGTTTCAGCGGATCGCTGCCGTCCTCGTCGCGCTCGACGAGCAGTTCCTCGTAGTCGGTGCGCGCGATCGTGTGATCGACATCCACCGCGAGGATGACGCGCTCGTCGCCCCAGCGGAACACGCGCCCCATGGCCCGCAACTGTTCGTGCAGGACTTGCGCACGGGCTTCATAACGGTCACTCCCGGCCGGCAACCGGTCCTTGATCTCGGCCCGACCCTCGTCGTCCGTCTTCTTGTCCCCCACTTCCTGCCCCGCCACGTCAAACCTGACCTGCACCCCCACGATGTCCTTTCCCAGGCCCAGGATCGGTTCCCGCTCGACGAACGCCACAAGGCGGGCCTTCTCGCCCGGGCGAACGATCACATCCTCGACGCTGAGCACGGGCCCGCGACAACCCGCCACCAGCGACAGCAGCACCGTCGCCCGTGCGACAACGACCGCAGCGGACTGTGGCTCTACACGGGCGTGCCGGATTGCTCGAACCAACTGCATCGCGTGCTCCTCCTGACCGTCGCACGGATACGCGCGTACGTAGTATACCCAGGCAAAACGCCGCACGAGACCGGCCCGCCAGCGCGGGCGATTGCCGGCACCCTGTGCCGCGCCTTAGCATGTAGCGCAGCGCTACCTGGGCCATGTCCATGAGCGAACCGGCGGCGGCATCGCCGAAGCGTCTGGGCGATTTCGAGATCGTCCGCGAGATTGGTCGCGGCGGGATGGGGGTGGTCTACGAAGCTTGGCAGTCATCCCTCAAACGCAGGGTCGCGCTCAAGGTGCTATCCGGCCAACTCGGGCTGACCTCGCAAGCGGTGGTACGTTTTCACCGTGAGGCCGAGGCGGCGGCCAAGCTACATCACACCAACATCGTGCCGATTTACGCGACGGGCGAGCAGGACGGGACACACTACTACGCGATGGAGCTGATTGAAGGGCCGTCGTTGCAGGTGGTCATTAGGGCCCTGAAGCACGGTGGGGCGGGCGTCTCGCCCGCCGGCCGCGACGACACGACAACCACCCTGTCGGCGTGGGTTATGGAGACCATCACCGGCCCCGCGCGCGCCCATCCGAAATCAGAGCCCGAAGCGCCAGCGCGGGGGCCGGCACAGGCGGACAGCCTGGGCCACACTGGGGGCGCTCACTTCGACACGCTCGCGCGGCTGATGGCTGAGGTGGCCGACGGCCTGGACTACGCCCACCAGCAGGGCGTGATCCACCGCGACATTAAGCCGTCGAATCTGCTGCTTTCGCCCGCCGGGCGGCTGAGCATCAACGACTTCGGCCTGGCCCGCGTGCTGGAACAGCCGGGGATGACCATGACGGGCGAATTCATGGGCACGCCGCGGTACATGTCGCCGGAGCAGATCGCGGCGGGCCGGGCGCCGCTGGATCATCGCACGGACATCTACTCGCTGGGGGCGACGCTGTACGAACTGCTGACACTCCAGCCGCCGTTTCCGGGCGAGCGGCGCGATCAGGTCATCGCGCAAATCCTCCACAAGGACCCCACACCGCCGCGGCGGCTCAACAAGCGGGTGCCGGTCGATCTGGAGACGATCTGCCTCAAAGCCCTCGAAAAGGACCCGGATCGGCGGTACCAGACGGCGGGGCAGATGGCCGACGACCTCCGGCGGTACGTGAACCGCTTCGCGATTTCGGCCAAGCGGGCGGGGCCGATCACACGCACGATCAAATGGTACCGCCGCCGCCCGGCGGTTGCGGGGTTGCTCGCCGTCGTCATCGTCGTCTCCGCCGCAGCGGGGTTCTTGGCGTATGGTATCCGTCGCTCGCAGGCGCGGGTCGGTGCCATGGAACTCCGGAAAGCGATCGACGATGCGCTTCTGGCCGCGATGAGCGGGAACGTCGCGCAGGCCGAACTGGCGATTGCAGAGGCGGAAGTGTGTGGCGCCAGCGCCGGGTGGGTGCGTATGTTGCGCGGGCAACTGGCGCTGGATCAGGGTCGCGCGCCGGAAGCCATCGAGCACCTGCAACAGGCAGTGCGACTGTTACCGCAGAGCGCGGCATCACACGGCCTGCTGGCGTACGCGTACTTTGCCAATGGAGAAATCGAACGATATTACGACACGTTGCCAAGCCTCGAGCGCCTTCCAGCGCAGACGCCGGAAGACTGGCTTTTCAAGGGCTATGCCGAAAGCATCGACAATGATACGCGCGCGCTGGCAACGCTCGACGAGGCCATTCGGCGGCGCGACTCCGGCTTGGCGCGGCTGATTCGCGGCAGGGCGCGGTGTCGGAAGGCACTCATGACGGCGGACCCCGCGGACGTGGCGTCGGCCATCGAGGACGCGACCGTCGCGAAGAGCCTACTGCCGGACAATCCCTGGGCTTTGCAGATCCACCTTCGCGCCCACCTTGTCGCGGCCGGCGTGTTCGCCGAACACGGCCAGCAGCCCGAGCGAAACACTGCACTCGCGGAGGCTGAGCAAGACGCTCGTGCGCTAGAGCGCTTCGCCGGATCGCTTCGCGCGCATGAGGCACGGGCGGAGTATTTCGAGACGATCGGCGACGGCATGGCTGCGCTGGCCGAGGCCCAGCAGATAGCAGAGCGGTGCAAAAAGCGCTGGGCGTATGCGGGGAAGCTCTGTCTTTACGGGAAGTACCAAGAGGCGCTGGACGCGTTGGACCGGCAACCGGAGCACACAAGGGACACACTCTGGCGGACAACCCGAGCATACGTGCTGGCGCTACTGCCCCAAGGCAACACGGAGCTGCCGTCCGTGTATGATGATTTTGTGGCGAACCCCCCGGAGGGGCTGTGGGCCGTTAACCCGCCAACCGTCTTCCTGCTGCTGGGTTCCCGGTCCGATGCGATCAAAGCCGCCCGCCAGAGCCGCGAGCGGGTCGCCCACGGGGCGTCGTGGCTCTACGAATGGTACGGCAAGATCCAGGATTATCAATGTGATGCGATCTCAGGCGAAGAACTGCTGTCGTTCGCCGGCGCGGAGCGCGGGGGCCAATGCGAAGCACATTTTCACATCGCACTGACCCGGCTGGCAGAGGGTGACCGCGCCGGCGCGGCAGACCACCTCCGAGCTTGTTTGGAGACTCACGTCTTCGACTATTTCGAGTACGCTTGGAGTCGCAACTTCCTGGCCCGTCTGGAGCAGGACCCCACCTGGCCGCCGTGGATACCGACAACACAGCCCTCGTCGATGCCGAGCGAGGGCCAGCCATGACGCTGCAAGCGCGCCAACAGCTTGGCCCGTACGAGGTTGTCGCTCCGCTGGGCGCCGGTGGGATGGGCGAAGTCTATCGCGCCCGCGACACTCGGCTGGGGCGCGAGGTAGCGATAAAGGTTCTGCCCGAGCACCTGGCAAAGAACGCGGAAGCGCTGGCGCGCTTCGAGCGTGAAGCCAAGGCCATCGCCGCACTGTCGCACCCGAACGTGCTGGCAATTCACGATGTCGGTGTGGGGAGCATCGGCGTCCCGCCGGTAGAAGAAGTACGGTTCGCCGTGATGGAGCTGCTGAAGGGCGAAACCCTTCGCGCGCGGTTGCGCGGGCCGTCCGACCCCCACGGCCGGCCGGGAGGTCGGCCGCTACCGTGGCGGAAGGCGGTTGAGGTCGGCGTCGCCATCGCCGACGGGCTGGCGGCCGCGCATGCCCGCGGGGTTATCCACCGCGACCTGAAGCCGGAGAACATCTTCATTACCACCGACGGCGTGGTGAAGATCCTCGACTTCGGACTGGCGAAAATCGGTGGGGCGGGCATCTTGCCCGCCGATCACGTCGGCCGCGGGGGGCCGACGCTACAAGAACGGCCAGGACAGAGCCCGGCCGCCACGGGCGGATCGCCCTCCCCGCCGGACGATACGTCCGATCTCGGGCTGTCGGACCGCACGTCCGCGCCGCCGTACCCCGCCGGCGCACCCACGGTCACGGGGAGCATCGGCGTCTCGCCGGTAGACCACACGCGTCCCGGCACGGTGCTGGGCGCGGTGCACTACATGTCGCCCGAGCAGGTCCGGGGTGGGGTGGGCGTCTCGCCCGCCAGAGGAGTGGACGCCCGCAGCGACATCTTCTCGTTCGGCGTCGTGCTGTACGAAATGGTCACGGGGAAGCGGCCGTTCACCGGCGACAGTCCCGCCGAGATCATGTCGGCGATCCTCCGCGATGAGCCGCCGGAGATGGGTAGCACGGGCGTCCCGCCCGTGAACATCCCCGCGGAGCTGAATCGGATCATCCTGCATTGCCTGGAAAAGAAGCCGGAGGAGCGGTTCCAGTCGGCGAAGGACCTGGCGTTCGATCTGCGGGCTGTGTTGCCAGCGGCAGGCGCCAGCGTCTCGGCCGGCGATCAGAGCCGCGACCGTGAGGGAGCGGTGCGTCGAAAACGGTGGGCCCTGCCCACCCTACTCGTCCTCGGCGCCGTGGCAGTGCTCTTTGGCCTCAATGTGGGCGGCCTGCGCGACCGGCTCCTCGGCGCGCGGTTCACCGGCGGGACGCCGGTGCCACCCGACATCATCCGGTCGCTGGCGGTGTTGCCGCTCGAGAACCTCTCCGGCGACCCGGAGCAGGAGTACTTCGCCGACGGGATGACTGAGGAACTCATCGGCAAGCTGGGGCGGCTGGCGCCGCAGAAGCTGCGTGTGACGGGTCGCACGTCTGTCATGTACTACAAGGGCAAGAGCGTCGCGCTGCCGGAGATCGGTCGTGCGCTGAATGTCAACTATGTCCTGGAGGGCACGGTCCGCCGGGCGGCCGACAAGGTCCGCATCACCGCCAAGCTGATTCAGATTTCGGATCAGAGGCAGGTCTGGGCCGACGAGTACGACCGCACGCTGGCCGACATCTTCGCCGTGCAAAGCGAGGTCGCAGAGAGCGTGGCCAAGGCCCTGTCGCTCGAACTGCTGCCTGAGCGGCGGGAACAGCTCGCCAAGGCCCCGACCGCCGATCCCGAAGCGCACCGGCTCTACTTGCTCGGGCGCTATCACTGGAACAAGCGCACCGAGGATGGCTTCCGCACGGCGATCACGTACTTCCAGCGGGCAATCGACAAAGACCCCGGTTACGCGCTGGCCTATGTTGGCCTCGCAGATACCCACACCTTGCTCGCCGATTGGGCCTTCGTCGGCCGAGACGAAGCGCGCGCGGTCGCCAAACCAGCCGTGCAGAACGCCATTCGGTTAGACGACACGCTGGGCGAGGCCCATGCGACACTCGGACTGGTCCTGAACGATCTGGAATGGGACTGGGCCGGGGCGGAGCGCGAATACCGTCGGGCAATCGCGCTCAACCCCGGGTATGCGCCGGCGCATCAGTGGTATGGCATTTGGCTGGCTTGCCAGGGTCGGCGGGAGGAGGCGCTACGGGAGGTCCGCCGGGCGCAGGAACTCGATCCGCTCTGCCTGATCTTCCGCGCGTCGGCCGTGTACGTGCAGACGCGGGCGCCTGACGAGGGCATTGCGCAGGCCCGCCAAGCGCTCGAACTGGACCCGAACTTCATGCCCGCGCACGCCTTTCTGGCCGAGTACTACTCGCTTCAGGGCCGGCACAGTGAGGCCCTGGCTGCCATCCAGCGCGCCCTCGAGCTGTCTGGCCGCGCTCCCTCGGAACTTGGATCTTTCGGGGTCTACTGTGCTCGCGCCGGAATGAACGAGGAGGCCCGCCAGGTGCTGCGCGAACTAGAGTCTCTCTCCACCCGCCGCTACGTCTCTCCGGTGGAGTTCGCATACGTTCACGCCGCGCTGGGCGAGAAGGACGCGGCGTTTGCGTGGCTGGAGCGGGCCTATGAGCAACGTGACCCCTATTTGACCGATGCCAAGGTCTACCCGGGCTTGGACCCACTCCGTGACGACCCGCGGTTCGATGACCTGCTGCGACGAATGGGGCTGAAGGGTGTCACTGCCGCGCCAGCAGTGCCGCCGTCCCCCGCCACCCAACCACTGCTCAAGAGCAGTGGCACACAGCCGGGGGCGGCTCTGCCACGGAAGATCATGCTGGCGGTGCTGCCGCTGGAGAACCTTGGCCGCGATCCGGAGCAAGAGTACTTCAGCGACGGGCTGACCGAGGAAATGATCGCCCGGCTGGGCAGCTTGCCGCTGGAGAAGGTGGGCGTCATCGGGCGCACCTCCATGATGCGCTTCAAGGGCACCACGAAGGGGCTCGACCAGATCGCGCGGGAGCTGGGCGGGATCGACTACGTCCTGGAAGGCACCGTCCGCCGCGGCGGCGACCAACTGCGCATCACGGCCAGACTCCTCCAGGTCCGCGACCAGACGCAGATTTGGGCCGAAACGTACGACCGCACGCCGACGGACGTTCTCGCCGTGCAAGCCGAGTTGGCGCGGGCGGTCGCGCAGGCCATCCAGGTCAAGCTGACGCCGCAAGAGCAATCCCGACTCGCACAAGTCCCCGCGGTCGAGCCCGCGGTGCACGAGCTGTATCTCAAGGGCCGCTTCTACTGGAACAAGCGGACTGAGGAGGGATTCAGCAAGGCGATCGGGTACTTTGAAAAAGCGCTCGAGAAGGACCCGAACTATGCGCCGGCCTATGCCGGGCTCGCGGATGCCTACACGATGCTGGCCGACTGGGGGTTCCTCACCGGCGCGGAGGGCCTGGCGAAGGCCAAGCCCGCCGCGGAGAAGGCCCTGCAGTTAGATGACACATCCGGGGAGGCGCATGCCGCGCTAGCCATCATTCGGAATGATCTGGAATGGGACTACGCGGGTGCCGAGCAGGAATACCAGCGCGCCATCCAGCTCAATCCGGGGTATGCGACGGCGCACCACTGGTATGGCGTTTGGCTGGCGGAGCAGGGGCGCGCCGACGAGGCCCTAAGAGAGGCCCACCGCGCCCAGGAACTCGATCCGCTGTGCCTGATCTACAAGGTTGCCAACACCTATTACCTGACGCGCCGCTATGCCGAGGGCCTTGCGCAGGCGCGCAAGGCCCTGGAAATCGATCCGAGCTTTATGGCGGCCCACGCCATAATCGGCACGATGAGCGCGCTGCAGGGGGAGTATGAGGAGGGACTGGCTGCCGCCAAGCGCTCCGTCGAGCTCTCCAATCGCGGACCGGTACAGCTCGCGGAGCTGGGACAGGTTTACGCCCTGGCCGGCCGCGCGGAGAATGCCCGGGAAGTCCTCCGTGAGCTGCAATCCCTGGCGGCACGCATGCACGTGGGCCCGTGCCCGTTCGCAGTCCTCCACGCGGCGCTGGGGGAGAAGGATGAGGCTTTTGCCTGGCTGGACCGGGCCGTTGAGCAGCACGACCCCTTTCTGTCCGACATCAAGACCAGCCCGACTTGGGACAACCTCCGCGGCGACCCGCGCTTTGACGACCTCCTGCGGCGGATGAGGCTCGGGCCCTCGTCGCCGCCCACGCGGCCGGCATCTGGGCCCGGCACGAACGCCTTTCCCCTTCAGCCGACGGGGGATCGAGCGCGATGACTTGGCGCGACCGCCTGCTGCTGGCCGCCCTTTCCCTGGTCGTGCTCCTCCCTGGCACCTTCGGCGTCAGCCTCGTCGATCGCGACGAAGGCTGGTACGCCCAGGTCAGCCGCGAGATGCTTCAGACCGGCGACTGGCTGGTCCCGCACTATCTCGGCCAGCCCTGGATTGCCAAACCGCCGCTGTTGTATTGGTGCGCCGCCGCCGCCTTCGCCGTATTCGGCGTTCACGCCTGGGCGGCGCGCTTGGTGTCGGTGCTGGCCATGACGGTTGCCGTGCAACTCGTGGCGGCTCTCGGCGCCGAACTGTACAACCGCCGCGTCGCGCTCTTCGCAGCTTGCTCGTTCATCACCGCCGGACTGCCGGTCATTGTCGGCAAGATGGTCCTGACCGATGCCCTCCTGCTGGCCTGCTGTCTGGCGGCTACCGTGCTTCTCTGGAGAATCGCGACCCGCGGCGCGAGCATCGGGCGGAGCATCGGATTCTGGTTGTTCGTCGGACTGGCCATCCTGGCTAAGGGGCCGGCGGTCTTCGTGTTCGTGGGTGCGTTCACGCTGGCGGTGCTGCTGATTTCCCGACCACTCACCGGCAAGATGCCGGTGCCACAGTTCTGGCTGGCGTCCCCGGTATGTCTTGCCGTCGCCGCACCGTGGTACGTCTATGTCGCATTGGGCGCGGGCGGGACGTTCTGGCAGCAGTTCCTGGGCTATGAGATCGTCTCGCGCCTCGTGAGTGCCCCGCACGGGCACGCCGGCCCGCCGGGGTACTACGTTTTGCTGAGCCTCGCCGGCTGGCTGCCCTGGACCGTATTGGTGCCGGGGGCGGTGTTCGAGGCCTGGCGCGCCCGGCGTGACGATCGCATCGCGCGCCTGCTGCTGATCTGGTGCGGCGTGCCGTGGCTCTTCCTGGAACTGATTCCCAGCAAGCTGCCGCATTACATTCTGCCCTGCTATGTCCCGCTCGCGATCCTGTTCGGACGGATGTGGGACGTCGGCTTGCAGCAAGTGGTTACCAGCCGGCAGCGCTTCGTGCTCGGGCTTTGGGCATGGGTCCCGATGGTGCTCGGGGCGGGGCTCCTCGTGACCGCGGTCGTCTGGCACGAGTTGGCCTGGTCGCTCGCCGGGGGTGTCGCGGGGGCCATCCTGCTCGGGGGCTTTGCGCTGGTGGGCCGGTTCGCCAGCCAGGGTCGCTTGGCGCCCGCGTGGGGCAGCGCGGTCGGCGTGATCGCGATCTTCCACGTCATCGCCGGCCTGTGGGTCCTGCCGGGCTTCGAGCCCTACCGGCTGAGCCCGCAGATCGCCGCGCAGGCCAACGCCCTATGCGGACCAAACACCGAGGTGCTTGTCTGCGGCTACACCGAGCCGACCGTCTTCTTCTACTTGCACCGTCCCGCGCGCGTGGTCAGCGCCGCTGAGATCGGCCGCGCCGTGGCCGAGCCGGATGCTGCACGAGTGTTGATCGTCCGCGAGCCCGAGGCCCAGGTGGCCGGCCTCACGATCGACCGCGGCCAGGGATGGCACCGCTTGGAGGGCTTCAACTACGTGAAAGGCCGCCGCGAGACAGTCTGGATCACGCGCCATCCCCCGTAGCGGCAGTTTCGCGCGTCGGCAACTCCTTCTTGTAAAACGCCGGCCCGAGCAGGCGCAGCGCGCCGAACACGATGAGACCGGCCAGCCCGTAGCCGGCCAGCACATCGGACAGGTAGTGCCACCTCGTGACAATCCGCTCCAGGCCGAGCAAGGCCGCCAAGCCGTAGAACACCCAGCGGGCGCGCGGAAAGTAGATCCCCAGCAGCAGGGCCAGCACCCCCGCCCCCAGCGTGTGCCCCGAGGGGAAGGAATCCCAGGGATGAGTCCCCGCGAAGGGCGCAAAGTGAAAAGCGCCGTCGCCGACCAGTGGCCGGGCGCGGCCGATCGCCCATTTCAGCAAGTGCAGCGCCCCCGTCGAAACGAGCACCGGCACCAGAAAGCCGGCGTACAAGCGCCAGCGATTGGGAAACGAAGCCAGGACGGCCAGCACGATCAGGTAGGGCCCCGGGGCCGCGGCGATGGCCACCGCGCGCGCGATCCAGTGTTGAACCAGGCCGGTGCTCAGCCAGTCGGACACGCGCTGGTCGACGATCACGGCCGCCGCCGTGCAGCCGCAGCTCAGCAGGAGCAGGCCCCAGTGGGGCCGCGCCGTGCAGGCCGGCCCAGGCGGCGGGCTTGCGGAACTCGCCCCAGCTTCGCTATCGGGATGGTCAGCCATAGGATGCGTGGGGGCGATCTTACCCGGGGGAGGTGTCCGTGGGAAACCGCGCGCCTGGCCGCGCTGTGAGGAACACAGCCGAGGGCGGCTGTGCCACACTTCTGCGGCGGGCTCTTAGACCACGTTGACGCGCCGGCCGACGCGGCGTTTGCGGTTGATGGTCTTGCGGCCGTTGTGCGTGCGCATGCGCGTCCGGAAGCCGCTCTTGCGTTTGCGTTTGATGAGGCTGATTCGTCGTGGGTAATGCATAACCGTCACCGTTACTGTCACACCGCCGCGGTGGCGGCATCTTGGCCGCGCGACCCGAATGTCGCGCAACACGGTAGTCTGGCACATTTGCGGGGCGGCGCCAAGGCCGGCCCGGAAGGCGACACGGCCCCTTGCCTGGTGCGGCGCAACCGCGTTCTTGGGGCGTCGGGTGCCATGCCGTCCCGGCGCGCCGGGATTCGCGTCGGCATGTCCTTCGACCATCACAGCCGCCTATGACTTCCTCACACGCCGATCCTCCGGCAGCGAGTCAAAATCGATCCGAATTAGGTCGGGCGGACGGGCATCCGCATGCCGAGGCAAATCCCGGCGCGCCGGGACGGCATGGCACCCGGCCACCATACAATTCGGCCGAGCGGGAGCTCGGCCGCTACGGGATAACCGACGCGCCGTCGGCCGCTACCGGCGGGCGAGACGCCGGCTCCACGCTTCGCGGACACTGCTCAAGAGCAGTGGCACGCTGGCCTCGCTTGCCCACCGTTTGCGTGCTCGCTAGACTGCCCGCCTTTATCCGGCATTACCCGCACGCATAGTCGGGAGAACGTTCATGGCGCTGGCGGCAGCGGTCCACCAGAAGGCGGCACAGCTCGGCAAGCTCGCGGTCCGGATGACGGCGGAGGCCGGCTCCGGCCATCCTTCCAGCGGGCTTTCGCTGGCCCATATCGTCACCTACCTCATGTACCGGCAGATGCGTTGGGACCCGGCCGATCCGTGGCATCCGACGGCGGACCGGCTCGTGCTTTCGGAGGGACACGCGGTTCCGATCATCTATGCCGCCCTCGCTGACCTGGGCGCCACGGTTGGCCGCGACAAAAGCTCCGCGTTCCAACTGACGCCGAACGAGGTTGACCAACTGCGGGCGCGCGACAGCGTGCTCGACGGTCACCCGAACCCCGCCGAGGGCGTGCCCTTCTTCGATGCCGCCACGGGCAGCCTCGGGCAGGGCCTCAGCGTCGCCGCCGGCCTGGCGCTCGCGGCCCGCCTGGACGGCTCCGACCGGCGAATCTACGTCCTGATCGGCGACGGCGAGTCGCGTGAAGGACAGATTTGGGAGGCGGCCGACTTCATCGCCGACCGCGGCCTGAACAACGTCTGTGCCGTGTTCAACGCCAACGGCCAGGGGCAGGCCGGGCCGGTCTCCACGCAGCAGTCGGCGAAGCGCCTCGTCGCCAAGCTCAAGGCCTTTGGCTGGAAGCCGGTGGAGATCGACGGGCACGATCCGCAGGCCATCGCACGCGCGTTTCGGAAAGTGGGCCGGTCCGCCGAGCCACTGGCGATCGTCGCGCACACGGTGAAAGGCTGGGGCGTCGATGAGCTTCAGAAGGGTAACTGGCACGGCAAGCCGCTGGCCGTGTCGGAGCTGGACGCCGCGGAGGCCTCGCTGGACCGGGCCGTGGCCGAGTTTGCGTCCGATGGCAAGCTGCCCGCCGTGCCCAAGCCGCCAGCCCTGGCCAAGCCCCAGCGCTGTGACCCGTGTGACGTGACGTGGCCCGCGTTTGCGGACGCGATGGAGGCCGCCGGGCTGGGGCCCATGCTGGCAAAGGGCAAGCTGGCCACACGTCGGGCTTACGGTGCAGCACTGCGGACCGCTGGCGCGCTCGTGCCGCAGGTCGTCGTCCTGGATGGCGACGTGAGCAACTCGACCTTCAGCGAGATCTTCGCCGCCGCGTT
>Ga0315285_10001034_pt1 | contig 28969 bp, 31 predicted proteins | sample YL17G09_36_MG_FD_203698 | JGI IMG/M metagenome (GOLD analysis project Ga0315285, IMG submission 203698) | Sediment microbial communities from Yellowstone Lake, YNP, Wyoming, USA - YL17G09_36 | ecosystem: Environmental > Aquatic > Freshwater > Lake > Sediment | place: USA: Wyoming | collected...
TTTTTCCAGGCATGTTAACCTCACAAATTCTGGTTAGGATCTGGTGTGCATTGGACACTACCGCAGGAAGCTTCTTTCTGACCGGTCAGTGCAGCGCGTATCATCGCTGCAGCGCAACCTACGCCACTTTCAACTGTGATCGCATCAATTGGGCAATTCTTTTGGCAGGCACCGCATTCCATACAGGCTTCCAGATGTACCAGTTCTGCCAGGCGGTCTCTCATGATAAATACCCCATGCGGGCAAACCATCTCGCACATCTTACAGCCTATGCAGGCTGCCTGATCGTAACTGAGTGTATTGGTCTGATATGCATTGAACATGGTTAACCTCCGATCAGTGAAGGAAGATCAAAGCGATATTAAGAACAATCCCCACTCCGAACATCACAGCCATGGTGGGTATATAAGCGAAGATCTCGCGCCGGACGCCGGTTCTGGATGTGTACGTGGTCGAACCTGTGAAGTTCAATGCAAGAAAAGCTGTAATGGACGGAATGATCAACAAGTTAAAAATTGACCAGGAAGCCCGAAGCCACCAGATCATGTCGGGATGTCTTAACCAGGAAGATACAGCGAATGGTAAAGCCACCAGCCCACCCAGGAGGAATCCCTTGGTACTGAAGTTTGGCGTGGGGATCCAGGGCAGTAGAATTGGGAACAGGACCACACCCGCCAGGATGGCAGCAACCGCCCCCCTGGATCCTGTCAAAGCTACAAGCAGTAATGGCAACAGGACCGCAACCAGTTCAACCGGAATCAACGCCAGCCTGTCACGCAGATTAAAGCGGACACGTCGCATCTCTGGTGTAGCTTTGTGCATCAGGAGGTATTCCGGTAGATCTGCTGCCCGTACCGGACCGTATTCAACTTTAAAACCGGAGCGTTTCTTGACTTCATGGGCAGAGACACCAGGCGCACCCAGTTGAGGTAGTATCAACAGGCGATGCCGGACAACCCCTTTAAGATCGGTGGCTTCTATTCGATCTACCAACTCATCGGTACCGAAGGTCCCCTTTCCAGCCGCACACCAAACGTTGATTCCAGCCGTATCAAGTACCAGGATATATCCATCGATACCAGCTAGGGCAGAGCGCAGCGCGTCAAAGCTTAACGTGTAATTCGCCGTGACGAAAACAGGCGAGTCAGGGATGGGATCGCCCAGGGTATAGACACCAGGCTCTACCCGGTGCTTCATACGCTTGATCGCCCAACGTGCCAGGAAGTGATCCCAATGGTTCGCAAAAGTGATATTACTGTCGGTTGAAAAGTGATTTTGGAGCACCGGTTCGGATTGTACTGATGTCATTCTCTCCTCCAATTATTCTTAAGTTACTTCACCCTAGTACGGTATGAACTGAATACAAAATAGCCTGCCATTATGACAACCAGCAATAGCCAAAGACGCTCAGCTAACGTTGGTTTATATGACTTTGCTAATCCATCTAACCTGGCGTGTAACTTGCTCTCGGGAAACCAACTACTCCGCAACATGATGCCTGCAATTTTACTGGCATTGGCAACATCTGCCCTGGTGGCACTGCTGCCATTCCAATAGCCAGGCTATGCTCGTTCATACCGTCAAAAGGTAGGGAGTATGGTGCATCCAGGAGTAATTGACGCTCCTCGAACGGTAAATTCAGGAGGGTTTTCGCTGACTTTTCCTCAATTCCCAGGTATGCGATATCGACCATCGAGACCGATGCGTAACCACCTGGTGAATCGGTAAACAGGAGCAACGCTGGACTGTAATCCCAATCAAAATTGCGTCCATAGAACATATCTGCCTTATTACCAAGGGCTGCGAACAGGGAACATGCCCAATTGGTCCCTGATGAGGATGGATCTATCACAGGTTGGTCTGTGACCGGCACTTTTTTATTGGTTACATTGTTGGATACACCAGTGATATAGTCACCGTAATAATGCAAAGTGTATAGTGGATGATCATCCACCTTCTTCAAGCTGTTGAGGGTTTTAACCTCATTGCCAGAAAGACCTTCGAGAGGACTTATTGCTGTTGGCAAAGTGACGGGGGTTTTTTCTGGAGCGCAATAGGGGTCATTTCTGGTGACCCAGGGATACCACATGCGACCAGTAACCAAATGGTCGGCACAATGCTGAATAACCGCTGTAGCGATCGAGGCACGACCATTTCAATTTTCATTGATTAATAAAGAGGTGATTACCCTGATGAGATTTTTCCAAGCATATCCCGAAAGCGGGCGATCTCCGCGAGGGTGTTGTAATGAACAGCGCCGACACGTATCATCCCCCCACTCGCCTCTAGGTCAAGACGCTCAGTTACCGCCAGTGCATAGTAGTTTCCGTCCCAGGCATAGATGTTGGCTTTATCCAGTTCCTCCGCAACCTTGCGCGGGTGTTGTCCCTTCATTGTAAAAGCAAAGGTGGGGACTCGTTCCTCGAGCCGGTGCATATCCCGCAATCCGTAGATCTGGACACCAGGCGTTTCCTCCAAAGTCTCGAGCAGTGAACGGCTGAGTTCGAATTCATAAGCCCTGATGGCGATCATCGCCAGTTTTAAGGTTAATTGCCTGTCTGTATAATCCATGCCAGCAAGCCCCTCTGCCAGCTCATTCCCGAATGTCGTCCCAACCCAGGATAAATATTCGACTGCTCCCAAAATACCTGCAATGCCCTCATGATTTCCTGTGCCTGTTTCGAACTTTCCGGGGGGATTCTTGGGTGCTGGTCGTACTTTATAGGCGATCAAACTATCCAATAGCTCGTAGCGCCCATAAAGGATTCCAGCATGTGGACCGAAGAACTTGTACGAGGAGCAGACAAGGAAATCGCATTGAAGTTTCTGAACATCAATCGGACCGTGAGGTACATATTGGACTGCATCCACATATACCAGCGCCCCGGCAGAATGAGCCATCTGGACGATCTTGTTCACCGGGTTGATGGTGCCCAAAGCATTGGAAGCATAACCAACCGCCACCAGGCGTGGTTTACCTTCCAGAGCCTTTCTCATGACCTCCAGGTCGAGAGTACCATCTTCAGGGTGAAAGTCCACCCACCGCACCTTGCAGCCACGCTCCTCCGCTGCAAGAACCCACGGAGTGATATTCGCGTCATGGTCCAATCTCGTGACCACGATCTCGTCATTGCGCTTCCAGGTGCGTGCCAGCGAGCGGCTGAGATTAAAGGTCAGGCTGGTCATGTTCGGACCAAAGACGATCTCCTCAAGCCGGGAAGCAACCAATAGATCAGCCATGGCTGCCCTGGCTTCTTCGATCAGGGCATCAGACAGGCGGCTCGTGGTAAATGCACCGTTATGATTGGCATTTATCTGGGTCAGGTAGTTGGAGATGCGGTTGAGAACAGTTCCTGCCACCTGAGTGCCGCCTGGATTATCCAGGAAAATTGCTGGACAGTTGAGAGAGGGGAATTGGGCACGGATGAGTGGAAGGTCAAGGGGCATTGTTGTTCTCCATGAGGATCTATTAGAGCGGGCGGGTGAGGTCAATTACACCCACAGGCGCGAGGACAATTATAAGGCGATTATCGTGGAACTGATAAGAAAAAAAATATGAGTTCAACAAAAAAGACACCCTCGATTGAGCGTGCCTTAATTATTTAAACAACAAGATTGTACAGATCAGGTTTTACGACCGGTCACTGTAGCAGAAAAAACCTTGCTGTCAGGATCACAGGTCGGTTCATGACCGAAATCATCTTTTGGCAAAACAGTGATATCACTAAAACCCGCTTGACGAAGACCGTTTGAATATTCGGAAACATCCAGGGCACCAGCCACACAGGCTCCCCACGCCTCCATATCCTTTTGCATGGATTCTGGCAGCGGACCATTCGTCACAATATCCGATACTGCCACGCGCCCACCCGGTTTTAAAATCCGGTACATCTCATGAAAAACTTTAGATTTATCAGGTGAAAGGTTGATGACACAGTTGGAGATCACAGCATCCACTGTGTTATCTTCAACCGGCAATTCTTCCAAATATCCCAGGCGGAACTCGACATTGGTGATTCCGAGCCGGCTGGCACTCAGTCTGGCCCGTTCGAGCATCTCCGGGGTCATGTCAACGCCAATGACAAGCCCTTTTTCTCCAACCTGGCGGGCCGCAAGGAAACAATCCAATCCACCACCCGAGCCTAGATCCAGGACAGTTTCACCTTGCTTGAGTGCAGCCAGAGTGATGGGGTTACCACAACCCAAACTGTATCCAGCGATATCCGTTGGTAGCACTTTCAGTAATTCTTCTGGATAGAACGTATTGCCAGAATCGCAGCATGGTGATGTTGAGCGAGCGTGGCTTGCGTAGCGCTGCCTTACAGCTTCGTGGATGGGTGAATGTGTTTGCTTCATGATTCTTATCTCCTTTTCAAATAGAGGATTGTCTATATATGACGAGAAAAAAAGAGGGTCTATGTCAAGGATCGTTTAATGTTTCCTGTCATCTCATCCTCAGGCGCGAAGTTCAACATCAACTTGCCACAGCAATCCGCGATACTCTTCTGGTTTAGAGTATAGAAGGTCTGCTTGCCTTCTTCACGGACATTCACCAACCCGGCCTGGCGCAGGATGGCGAGGTGGTGTGAAACAGTAGGCTGGCTGACATTGGTCTTCTCGACAATCTCGTTGACCGAGAGCCACTGGCAGCAACAGAGTTCCATGATTTTCTGGCGTGTTGCATCGGCGAGAGCCTTGGTGAAGGCAACTTGATCATTATTTGTCATATAGATACTCATCTATATTATATTCTTATCTCTCGTTCTGTCAAGGGTGAAATTGCTCGATCACTGATGATCAGGATTTTCTTTGTTCTATACAAATTTTTCCACATGTGCTTCCAGATCTCCCGAGCATAATATTGAACCAGGTAATTTTTTCATAACGAAGAATGGAGGCGGTGAATAATAAAACTAAATATGAGCACACAAGGACAGGAATTCCTTAAAGTAACTGATAATAAACGTTTTATGATCTGACTGCTACAAACCCGAGTCCATTCGGACCAACATGAGTACCAATCACTGTGGTTACATTAACTATCAGGTACGGGATCGACGGTGCTGGTTTTAATTCCGCAATCAATTGCTGGGCTCGTTCCTCGGCATTGGTATGCAGGATCGCCAACCGCTCAAGTGGACCAAGATCCCTGAGCATTTCACACAGGTTGGTAAAGCCCTGTCGATATGTGCGGGTTTGTCCCAATCTTTCTACAATCCCCTCATGGAGCCCAATCAGGAGTTTAAGGTTCAGGAATCCACCGATCATTGCTTTTGCCCATGACACACGCCCACTGCGCCTTAAGTACTCGAAAGTATCGAGCAACGCAACCACACTGATTCGCCTTCTCACATCTTCCACCAGCTCCAGGACTTCATCCATGAACGCACCGCGTGCGATCCTTTCTGCTGCAGATAGCACCTGAAAACCCAGGCCCATTGTGATCTGTCCACTATCCAGGACATGTACCCGCGTTCCAAAAGATTCAGCTGCCAGGCGGGCAGCATTGAAAATTCCACTCAAGATGGCAGGTGGATGGATTGATAGGATCTGATCCACACCAGACCTTAATAGTTTCTCGTACTTTTCCTGAAAACTCCCCACCGCGGGAGCCGCTGTTGTCGGTGGATCTACCATTGCGGGCAGGCGGTTGTAGAATTCCTCACGACTGAGCCCTTCTCCATCGGTATAACTTTGCTCGCCCAACACCAGGATTGCCGGTACAACTTCAATCTGATAACGTTCGGTTAGGTCAACAGGCATGTCAGAAGTACTGTCAGTCACCAATCCAATCTTCATCATCATGTTATATTATATTCTCCATCACGACCAATCCCATGCACTGTGGTCCAAGCAGAGCCGCCAAATGTGCATTGCTCACATGTATGCTAAAAGGTACTTCAGGGAAAACATCATCGATATATTGATATATTTGTTTTAAACGGAAATGGTTCATTGAAGCTGGTTTAAGAAAAGCGATATGGTCAGGATTGGTGAATTCCTCGACAAATTCCTGGAAATAATCAAGTAAGTGACGGTGTGTACGCACTTTACCAAGAGGGGTTAAATTCCCCTCCTCTAGAACGAAGATCGGTAATAAACCAAGCATCTCACCGATGATCGCTTGGGAGAAGCCGATGTGCCCAATTTTTAGAAGATAGTGCAATTCTGGTATGCAGAACATCGAGTAGATGCTATGGATCGCAGACCGCATCTTCTGATCGATTTCAGCCAGGGTTGCACCACCTGCCGCTGCCGCGGCAGCCTTCTGTACCAGCAAACCCAATCCAATTGCAGTCGTTTGTGAGTCGATCAGCCGGATATCAGCCCGGCCCCCATACTGAGATACTGCCTGTTGGGCATTTTTTACAGCCGGTTCCAATGATCTCGAGAGTGTGATAACCAGGATGGCTTCATATTCAGTGCTCAATTGGAATAATCGATCTAAAAAATCCTCCTTGGAAGGATAATACTGCCTCCGGGTCACGACACGTTTATTAACAGATGTGTTCCTGTCTTCCGGTAATAGGGAGGACCGTATTTCAACAGGGATGACGTGAACCAGCTCGAGTCCAGGAAATTCAATTTCGGTAAATTGTGCTGTCCCGTCAGTGAGAATACAAACCCTGCCCATGAATGAATTATTCAATGGATACAATCAACTGGTAATGAGGTTGTCCACCATCCTGGACTTCAATTTCCTGTGCAGGGTAGGTTGTCCGAATCATGTCTGCGATATGATTTACCCTGGTATGCGATATATCCTCCCCATAATAAAGTGTGATCAGTTCATGATCGGCAGCATTTGCTTTTTCCAATAATCCGAGGCAGGCTTCCTCAACAGATGCCGCAGACAAAACCAGTTTGCCATCCAGGAGAGCGATGACCTGGTCCTTTTCTACAGTCACACCATCAATTTCAACCGAGCGGTTAGCAACTGTGATCTCACCGGTCTTTACATTTCCAAGCGATTTTTCCATCTTATCCGCCACGGTTTCAATATCGCCGTTCGGATTCAGGACCAGCATTGCTGTCAATCCTTGAGGAATTGTCTGGCTGGGAACGATCCGCACGTTCTTGACTGTTACTTCTTTAGCCTGCTGAGCTGCCAGGATAATGTTTTTATTATTCGGTAAAATAACCACCTTGTCGGTTGGTAGATTCTCAAATGCTTCCAGGATATCCTTCGTGCTCGGATTCATGGTGTGTCCACCCTCGACTATGGCGGCACTTCCCAGACTGGCAAAGATACGGGATAAACCTGGTCCTGGCGAGACGGCTACAACCGCGATTTGCCCAGGTTCAATATTCGCCAGCTCTAACCGATCACCTTTTGACTTGTGATCGATATCATTCATCTGAGCTAACAGGTTCTCTAATGCCACCTTGGTAATCGTGCCGAGTCCCATGACATAATCGATCGGCTGGTAGCGTTTTTCAGTTGGGACATGGATGTGCAACCGGTATATCCCTTCGCCCTCACCAATCTGGATCGAAGTGCCCATTTCCTCAAGGGTGCTGTAAAAATCATGTAAGTTCAATGGTTGAAACGGGTAAAAATCTGCCACAATTTCGAAGTCTTGGCCGGGCTCGATGGTGTTCATTGCGTTTTCCAAGTTCATCACAGTGATCGGCTGTAAGGTGGCAATGGGCAAATCCAGTGGCTCACCGTAAATATACCGCAGCATGCCTTCCAGAATGAAGTAAAGTCCCTTGCCTCCAGCATCAACCACACCAGCCTGTTTCAATACTGGCAAAAGCTCAGGTGTATGCTGGACCGACTCATCCGCTGCTGGTACTACTTTGGCTAAGATTTCGATGGGATCCTGCGTCTCTTTCAAGGCGGCTTCTGCTGCTGTAGCAATGTCTTTCGCAACAGTCAGGATGGTTCCTTCCACGGGACGGACAACCCCTTTATAAGCCGTGTCTCGCGCATTGGCAAAGGCTCTCACCAGACTTGGTCCATCCAGGACCTCCTGCTCATGCAGGGTACGCGCAAAACCGCGCCATAACTGTGAAAGTATCACGCCCGAATTGCCGCGCGCACCCATCAGAGCCCCTTGTGAGACCGCTGCCGCCATCTCCCCTATTTTGCGGTGTCCCATATCGCTGATCTCAGTATAAGCCGACTGCATGGTCAGAACCATGTTCGTACCGGTATCGCCATCCGGGACAGGGAAAACGTTCAATGCATTCACCAGCTGCTGGTTGGTGCGCAGCCAGGTTAATCCAGCTTCAACCAATCTTTTAAGAGCCTGTCCATCTAATGGCAGATCCTGCATTTGTTTTAATCTATATACCCGTGATTCACTAACAGGATTCTCACTCATGAAATATCCAGCTGTCATGGATTAATCGAGGTCACTAATGCGCAAACCGGCTACATGAACGTCAATCGAGTTTATTCGTAGACCGAGTGCTTTTTCTACATTGAAGCGAACAGTGTTGGCGACACTGGTTGCGACAGAAGTGATGCGCGTGCCATATTCCACGATGATGAAAATATCAATATCAATATTCTCACCGTCATAACGTACTGAGACACCGCGAGCTGGCTCTTTAGTGATTGTGTGTGCCAGACCTTCCGCCAGATTCTTAGGAGCCAGCCCAACGACCCCATAAGATTGGAGAGTGGCATGATAAGCAATGGTTGCTACGGCATTTGGAGATATATAGATGCATCCTAAGGTAGTAGTCTCTTCACCCATGGTTTTTCCTCTGGTTTAATTAACAAGCAGGCTTGTAGAAGGATACGATATATGGTAAAATCCGGCTCCTGGGTTAACAACCCATTCGCGTCATGATTTATTGGAAAGGATATATTAAGATGGCGAAGTGTGCACACTGTGGTAAAACGACGACTTTTGGTCATAACCGTTCTTTCTCAATGCGAGCGACAAACCGGGTATTTCGCCCAAACCTGCAGCAGGTGACGGTGCTCGAAAAAGGTCGTAAGGTGAAAAAGGTGCTGTGTGCCAAGTGCATTCGTACTCTGGTCAAGACAGCTTGACATCGTTGTAATCCTACTTTCTTCAAAAATCACGGCGTAGGCCGCGATTTTTGTTTTTTATCTGCCACCGTGACCTGGTAGTGCAAAGAGAGACTTTGAACAGCCATGTGGTGGCTCACTTAAGTATCTGGAATATTCCTTCGCGCAATGCCTTGATTCCAGCTGTGATTCCTGCGGGATGCTTGAAAACTGCGCTGGCAGTAACAAATGCTGTTGCACCCGCAGCCATCACGGACGGCAGAGTTGTACTCGATATTCCACCATCCACTTCCAACCATGCCGTGGATTTCAGCGTATCCAGTTTTTTCCGGATCTCAGTGATTTTAACCGTCATTTCAGGCAAGAAAATCTGGCCTGAGAAACCCGGATTGACCGTCATCACCAGTACCAGATCCACCAGATGAAGGACAGGTTCTATGACAATTGACGGGGTGCCGGGATTGATCACTACGCCCGGTAGGCAGCCCAGGTCTTTGATCTGCTGCAATGTACGATACAAGTGAGGGCATGTTTCTACTTGAACGGAAAGCCTGCTTGCCCCTGCTTCAAAAAAAGCCTGGAAATAGCGTTCCGGTTCTTTTATCATCAGATGCACATCCAGTGGTAATTTCGTAGCCCGTCTACATGCCTCGACAATAAAAGGTCCCACGCTGATGTTCGGTACGAAATGACCATCCATGACATCCACATGGATCCAGTCCGCCCCAGCAGCCTCACATTCCGAGATCTGTTCACCAAGATTTAGAAAATCTGCGGACAGTATGGAAGGAGCAATAACGTATTGTTGTTTCATAGACTAACGAATGGGCGGATGATATAAGAGGTACACCCACATCCAGAATGGGATCAAACCGCCGGCAGCGATCAGGGCAAGTAAACCAAGACCGACAGACAGCCAGTCTATGCCCAGATCGACCTTCTCAACCTCCCCCTCTTGAGTAGCCAGAGGGGCAGCACGAGTCTGGTAAGCAGGCGCGGTTTCCGGTGTTAAAGTTAATACTGGTGGGGGCAGGGTCTCATCAGGGATACCAAATTTCATCAGCACCCGTCCCAACTGGTCGGCTGTCCGGTAGCGCGCCGACGGCTCCTTGGCTAACACTTTTAAGATAATTTGCTCAAGGGTTGGGGGGACATCTGGCAGGTATTCGCGAATGGGCATCGGTGCTTCATGCAGATGCATGCGTGCAAGCTCTTCCGGTGAGGTTCCGGTGAAGGGCAAAGAGCCAGTGACCATTTCATATAAAACAACACCCAAAGAGTAAACGTCAGAAGCTGGTGACGGAGCATTGCCAGCAGCTTGTTCAGGTGAAAAATATTGCGGCGAGCCCCACACGATCTCACTATGCTCGTCAGGGTGGATGGATGCCAACGCCCGTGCAATTCCAAAGTCAGTCACCTTGAGACGTTGATCAGATGTAACCAGCATATTTTGCGGTTTGACATCACAGTGCACAAGCCCGGCGCGATGGGCATAACCGATACCTGCGCAGGCCTGCACCATGAGAGGGATCGCCTCTTCGATGCTGAAACGGCCACGTTGACTGAGCAAGGTCTTTAAATCAGTGCCAGGTATGAATTCCATCACCAGGTACAATTGCCCACCATCGAATCCAAAGTCATGGACCGTGACAATGTTAGGGTGGGAAAGATTGGCGGCTGCCTTGGATTCTTGTCGAAAACGTTCCTGAAAAGCTGTATTCTTTGAGAAGTCCGTGCGTAGTACCTTGATGCTCACATAACGTTCGAGCATCCGGTCATTCCCCCGGTAAACTACAGCCATGCCACCCGACCCGATTAGTTCGAGCAATTGATAGCGGTTGTTGAGCAATGGATGTGTTTCCATAGTGTAAATGCAAATTACCGTTCGGATTATATCATGCCACCTGTGCCCTTCCTTCCTCTTATCTTCCCCCTTATAATCTACCTATGCGCAGGGCAATCTTGTTGTATAACCCGGCAGCAGGACGTTTTCCAGTGCGTCCCTTTATCCATTCGGCTGACAAGGTGCTATCCAAAGCTGGTTGGTCCTTGGAAATCATTGAAACGCGCAGTAGTGATCATATCATCCAAGTGGCAAAGCAAGCCGCATCAGAAAAATACGACGCGGTCTTCGCAGTTGGCGGTGATGGCACGCTTGGGAAGGTCGCCTCCGGGTTAGTAGATTCGGAAACCGCCCTGGGTGTGTTGCCTGCCGGCACATCCAACGTCTGGGCTCGCGAACTGAACCTGGTCCCGTTTTCCTGGTTGCGCTGGTGGACCCTGCAGGAGAATGCTGATCTCTTGGCTAAGGCGGTCAATTGCCCCATTGATATCGGCATTTGCAACGATCTTCCATTCTTGATGTGGGCTGGCATGGGTTTGGATGCAATGACCGTCCAAAAGATAGAGCCGCGTATGCGTCTGGAGAAATTCTTTACATTCCCCGAATATGCCGCCTCAATCATATGGAATGCCAGCATCTGGCATGGTCTCAATCTGCGCCTTTGGGTGGACAACAATGAAGTGGAAGGTCACTATCTACTGGCCGTGGTCAACAATATCCGGCACTATATGGGCGGGCTGGCTAACCTCTCACCAGAGGCTTACCTTGATGATGGCATATTTGACATATGGCTGTTTTCAGGAACCAGCCTGGTCGATGCCTTTCGCCACGCCTTCGATCTGTGGGCAGGACGGCATGTGGATTCAAAGGAGGCACGACGCATTCCATTTCGCAACCTGTACCTTGAGGCTGATGCGCTGTTTTCAGTCCAAATGGATGGTGAGCCGGCATTTAATACCCGGCAGGCGGTGATCTCTGTCCGCCAGCGTGCCGTAAGGGTGCTGCTGCCGCCACAGGCGTTTGGACTGTTGAAAAATCCACCACGCATGGATTAGATGATAGAAGAATGATAAAGAAGAAACCATTGAGTGTTAATGTAAAAGCCTTTTTCGTTGAAAATCCCTTATCCATCCTTCTCCTGACCCTGCCCTTTATTCTCCTGGCAGAAGTAATGGAGTGGTCCGCTTTGTGGATCTTTGGTTTGGCTGCTCTTGGTATCATACCCCTCGCTTCCATTATTGGTGAGGCGACCGAAGCCATTGCTATCCATACTGGTCCGCGGATCGGCGCCCTCCTGAATGCGACCCTCGGTAACGCGGCTGAACTGATCATTACCATTGTCGCGGTGCGTGCCGGATTATTGGAATTGGTCAAAGCTTCCATCACTGGTTCGATCCTCGGTAACTTGTTGTTAGTCCTGGGTTTATCCATGGTGGTCGGTGGTTTACGGCATGGCATCCAGAAATTTGATCAACAGGTTGCGAGCCGTAATGCCATATTGCTTGTGCTTTCGGTGCTGGCTTTGCTCATCCCATCAATCCTCAGCCATTCGATCGGTTCTGCGGGCAGCCCAAAGGTTGAAGCACTGAGCCTGGGTGTAGCCCTGGTCATGATCGTCCTGTATATCCTGGGTTTGCTGGCTTCCTCCCGGTCCAGCAAGGAATCCCTGGTTGATGATGTAGCTCGTGCGGTTTCCCCGAAATGGTCAAAATCCACTGCTTTGATTGTCCTGACTCTATCAACAGTAGGGATCGTTTGGTTGAGTGAAACCCTTGTCCGGGTTGTTGAACCGGTCATGAATGGTCTGGGGATCTCGGAATTCTTTCTGGGGATAATCTTAATTCCATTGATCGGTAATGTGGCTGAACACCTGGTTGCGGTACAAATGGCTGGTCGTAACCGGATGACCCTGAGCGTGGAAATTGCGGTCTCCTCCAGTCTTCAAATTGCCCTCTTGATCGCACCCCTGTTGGTCTTTATCAGTCTGGCAATGGGAAATCCGTTGCAGCTGATTTTTAACTCCTTCGAGTTACTTGCCCTGATGGCAGGTGTCCTGATCTCTGCACTGGTCTCCTTTGATGGTGAATCTTCATGGCTTGAAGGTGCCAGCCTGCTGGCAATTTATTTGATTCTTGGCCTGGCTTTCTTCCTTTTACCTTGATGCGAAATGAAACGTAACAATCCACTTAAATTAATAAATGGTTGGGTCATCCTGGGGGCATTTTGTACCGCTGCGGTCCTGATGCTGTTAAGTCTAATAGGGTTTGGCCGGGACAGTCATAGAACTGCCGAGTTCGGTTTTCAATCTGCCGACCTGACCATCATCCCTGGACCCACCTCCACGTCGAATTCCTTTCTCACACCAACGGTCAATCCGGATTTTCTGGGTACGACAACACCGCTCCCTGGTGTGATCGCGATTAACCTCTACGTCCAGATCACCGGCACTGAAGGTGAAGGTCTGCGCTTCCGTTCCGAACCAGGCTTGGAAGGTAAACCGTTGTTCATGGGCTTTGATGCGGAAGTCTTTAAGGTGAAAGATGGTCCCCAGGAAGCCGATGGGTACACCTGGTGGTACCTGTTCGCAAATTATGATGACACGCGCGCTGGATGGGCAGCAGCGAACTATCTAGTTGTTGTCCCCTATCCATAATCCGTCAGGGAATGACAGATTTGCTCACAATAAGGGAATGCATAATGAATGAACGAGCCACAAATATCACTGTCAATTGATGGACAAAGGAACTGATAGTCACTTGGGATGAGGGGCATACCAGTGTCTATGCATTTTCGCTGCTACGGGCAGTCTATCCGTGCGTCGAATGCCGCGGCGGGCATGAGAACATGAGCTCTGAACCAGACCCGCTTGTATTTGGAATAGAATTGGCAGAATCACCAGCGATACGGCTGGCGAATATCACCACCGCTGGCTCCAATGCGATTTCTATCGCATGGGAGTATGGCCACAAGTATGGAATTTAAAGTTGGCATTACCTGCGGGCGCTGTGTCGATCCGGAAAGTGCCAGGAAAAATAACCCCTGTTATTATTATTTCTCTCCCAGTCTCCGTTTAAGTTTACCCACTGCAGTGATCAAAGCGGCTAATTCTTGGTTAACCGGGGTCATTCGTACGCGTAAAGCCTTCAGTGCTCTTTGGTCGCCCACTTCTCCCAGGAGCTCGATCGCCATCATGCGCTCGTCAAGGTTCCTGCTTTCGAGCATCTTCATCAATTCGTCAACTTGCTGCGTTGTTCCACCCATTGCAGGCTACAATGAACCTCATTATTTGGAATAAATATCTCACGGTGTTTTTATAACCGTGGGTGTCTTCGTGCTCGTAGGTGTCTTGGTCGCGGTGGGGGTCGGCGTTGGGGTGCGAATGTTATACAGGTGTTGGAGAGCTTCCGCTCGCATCTGGGGGGTCATTACATCTACAGGGAGATCGAGCAGAGCCTGCCAATCTTTGGCAGCCAATGAAAGGTTGTTCAAGCCTTCCAGGCAGGTCGCCCGCCAGTAGTATGTCAATGCCATCTGTTCGTTATTCTCAATTAAAGAACGGGTATGTTCGATTTGTAAATAACAGTCCCCGTAATGCTTTTCAAGCCGGTAAGCACGCGCGAGTCCCAGACTGGCTTCGAAGGAACTTGGCAGATAACCAATTGCTTCCTTTAGATCGTGTTCAGCATTTTCACCATCTTCCATACCAACATAAGCCAGACCTCGGTAGATATAAGCTTTACCGGTTCTTTTTATACGCAGGGCCTGGGTCAGGATATCGACTGCCTCTTCATATTTTCCCGCGGCATTATAGGCTCCACCGAGCAAGACCAGTGTATTCGCATCATCTGGTTGGTATTGAACGTAAGTCTCCATGGCACCGACAGCCTTCTCCAACTGGCCATTCGCCTCATATGCCTCTCCAAGGGCCAGATAAGCGTTCAGTAGTGTAAGGTCAAGATCGTTGGATTTTTTTGCTTCCTGTAACGCATTTGTGTAATTCCCCAATGCCAGGTCCACCTTGGCCAGGCCAAGATAGACCAACGCCGAATCAGGCTTGAGCGTCAAGGCGTGTTCCAGATCCTCTCTTGCTTCATAGGGTTGGCCATTTGACAGAAAATACGCAGCCCGCTCGAGATAAGCCTCTGCGAAGTTCGGATCGCCTTCAATTGCATGGTTTAACTCAGTGAGAATATCGGCTTCCTGATCCACACCCGGCAGGACTCGTGCTCGCCCGAGATAAGCCGGTCCGAAGTTCGGATCGATTGCAATTGCCTGGTCATATGCTCCCAACGCATTTATATACTGCCCCTGGAAGCGGTAGGCTTCGCCGATATAATAGTGAGGATCGGAAAGACCTGGATCGATAGCCGCGATCTGCTGCATGGCGTTGATCACATCCGACCATTTTCCTTCTTTATACGCACCTTCAGCTGCCCGGTAATAGTCTCTCGCCTGAACCGAATGCGGTGTACTGACATAGAGGGGCGTTGGTGTGTATGTCGCGATCAGGAGCATCCATAACGGAGTTGGACCTGAAAAAGATGGTGTGGCAGCCGGCTTGGCGTTGAGAAAAGTCGGTGTCGGGGAAAAAGTTGGAGAAAGACCTGGTGTGTCTATATGACGAATGTTAAATTGACTCAGACGCGGCGTAAGCAGACCAAAAATAGCCAGGCTGATAACCAAAATGCCTAACACCAGTAGACCAACCAGGCGGATAACAGGGCTGGCATATAAACCTTTGATCCCCTTTGGCTTATCTGCCTCAAATGATTTAACAAAATCAGATTCCCATCGCCGCGAACGATTGATCGGGAAGGGTTTAACATCCTTATCAGGTGCCAGCGCCCCGAATATGACAAGACCGCGTTTCGCAGTAACATTTTCCGGGTCTATTCGTAGCGCCGTCTGCAGACAGTAGATCCGCTCCTTCTTCGTTTCCACCACTGCGCTCATCCAGTTCCAATAGGTCGCGTTATACTGGTCATCTTTAATTAAACGCGTCAACAATTCTTTGGCGCGCCTATCGTCCCCCTGCCGTATGGCTTCAATGGCTTCCTGGAGCGTAATCTCTTCTGCCATAACTTGAGTCTAGCACAGGCAAATGGAAGCGGCAAGCCAGGTCAACCAGAAGTATGACCGCCTCCAGAGATCTCTTTGCTTAAGTGGAATCAGGGTGCTCGTGAAATTCTTCCACCTGGTAGATCAACACATCTAGATGTTTTTGCCTCCAAAGACCGGGCGTTGCACCCATCTTGGCGCACAGGTGATCAAGAAATTCTGCAGGATCAGGGAGCTTCTCCCATACCTGTGGCAGGAAAGTCGCCCGACGCACGCCGTCACGGATGACGACACCATCCACTCCCGGCCGTAAGCGGGAGAACAGGTCCTCAGGACCATCGTATTCAAGAGAAACGAGGGGAGTCAATCGCGAGACCTCAATCTCGATCTGGGAAAGTTCATTGATCCGCACAGGGGGGAATCGATAATCGTTTAAAGCCGCGGCGATGGCGTGCTCACGCACATCTTCAGCCAGTGACTGGTTAGGCTCAAGGCTTCCAATACATCCTCGCAACATACCATTTATGGTTAAAGTCACGAACGATGTTCCATCTGCTTGCAGACGCGGCGTCAGTGCTAACAAGTCAAGCGGTGGCAAGGACACGCCACGCACACCATTTTCCAACGCCTGGCGGGCAATACTTAGCAGGGCTTGTTTCTCCTGCTGTGTGAGATGATCTTCATCCATCATATCGATTACCTCCCATGATCTATAACGGCTGTTCCTGGAGTTGCCAGTAATCACGGTCATAATAGAGTAGGGGTCGACCTTTGTTTTTAACCTGAACCAGGATCACTTCTGCGATAAACACTGTATTCGTCCCGGCGGATACCGTTTGAATGACTTTACAAACCAGGTTCGCTAAACCTCCTTTAATGAAGGGTGGTTTACAGACCTGGCTTTCCATTTCCAAATAAGACAGACGGTCTTCCGGACCCACAGTCCGTCCAGCAATATGATCAGATATCTATTTTTGCCCATCGGAAAGGATCGTCACACCAATAAACCAGAATTTATGACCAACCCAAGTGTGTGGCTGGATTTGTTTAGCGAGACAGACACCAAAGGTGGCTCCGCTGACAATGACGTTAATGAGCTGACCGTCTTACCATGTTCAACACCGTTATGCGAGGCGGTAACCACGGCAACACCCGTAGCCCATTTTTGCATCACCTGGCGGAATTCATTAGAATCGATGGCCATTGATGCGATCCCTTTTACCATTCATCATACATGTGAGCGGGCTATGCGTCAAGCCAGGAAATACAACCTTTTCCATCCGAAATCCCTCTTGCCTGTTTGAAGAGGAATGAGGTACTATTATCAAATATATGGATACTCCCTCTCCACAGCCACCGGTTGCACCACCTCCATCTCGGAAGCCTCAACGAGCTCGCATCCTGCAGACCACTTTGAGCGTTGCGATCCTGCTGGCAACCCTTTTCACTACCTGGACACCAGCTGGTCTGTTCTCGAGCAGCCTTTCGGAGAAGTTAAGCCTGCTCCTGACTGCTGAGCCGGAAGATGTGCCCGCCGCCGTTACACCATATCCCCAATTACGTATTGGCATCGTCGCTGGTCATTGGGGAAACGATTCCGGAGCGGTTTGCCGCGATAATTCCGGGCAGGTCACCCTAAGCGAAGTGAATGTCAATCTAAGGATTGCCAATCTCGTCCAGGAGAAATTGGCAGAAAAAGGATTCCTGGTGGATCTGCTGCAGGAGTTGGACCCGCGCTTGAATGGATATCGTGCAGCATTATTGGTTTCGATACATAATGATTCATGTGATTACATTGATGACAATGCGACTGGGTTTAAGGTAGCTGCTGCAATGAATACCCGGGATACCAACCGTGCTTCACGCCTCACCGAGTGCCTGCGTAATCGATACCAAGCCGTGACCGGTCTGCCATTCCACGCTGGCAGCATCACTTCAGACATGCGTGAGTATCATGCCTTCAATGAAATAGATAGCACTGTAACCATCGCCGCCATCATTGAAACTGGCTTCCTAAATCTTGACAGAGAGATTTTGACCCAGCACCCTGATATGGTCGCCGATGGTGTCGTACAAGGCATCGAGTGCTTCATTTATAACGAGAACATCGAGCCTACCTCCATCCCCACTTTTATCCCATGACCTCTGATCGCAACGAGGCTCTAAAAGCAGTCCGAGCCGCCCGGGAATATCTTCAACGAGGCGACAAACACAACGCGCGCCGCATGGCAGAGCTTGCCGCATCTTTAGCCCCTGACATGGAGGAACCCTGGTTGATCCTTGCGGCGGTTGCCAGCCCGCGCGCCAGTATCGCCTACCTGGAAGAGGCGCTCAAAATCAATCCCAACAGCCATCGCGCCCACGAGGGCATGCGTTGGGCAAACCAAAGGCTAAGCACCCAGCAGCAAAAATCAATTACATCACAATCAAAAAAAATAGAGCATCTGCCACATCCCGCACCTGGTAAGCTACCGGTAAATAGACGTTCACCCCTTCCAACCCTTCTGCTGACATTATCAGTCGTTTTGGTCGGCTGGGCTGCCTTATCGGGAATAGCCTCACCTGCCATGGCATTTATCCGCACCAACCTGGCTGCACCCACGGCTACTGATCAACCATTCTGGTCGGAAGCAGATATTCCCAAACCAACCTACACACCAACACCCACGCCCACTTTTACACCAACGCCGACTTATACTCCAACACCAACCCCCACCGATACGCCCACGCCCACACCTACATTTACCCCAACTGACACCCCGCTACCAACCAGCACATATGCGCCGCAGCCCACATACGCACCCCCGAGACCGGTTAATTTCTATGATGGGCGCTGGATAGATGTGGATCTATCCTATCAACGTGTGTATGCTTACAAGGATGATGTACTTATTAATTCATTTCTTGCTTCAACCGGAACCTGGCTCCACCCAACATTAACTGGCGAGTATTCTATCTACATCATGGAAAGGTACGACAATATGGAAGGTCCGCCTGGACCTGAATATTACTACCTGCCTAACGTACCTTATGTGATGTACTATTACAAGGGCTACGCTTTGCATGGGACATATTGGCACAGTAATTTTGGCGTACCCATGAGCCATGGCTGCATCAACTTAAGCATTAGCGATGCCGGTTGGTTATTCAACTGGGTTTCGATTGGCACAGTGGTTTATATCCATTATTAGGGTAGCATGCTTGAAACCCCGGCAGCGCTTTCCAGGCGTGATTTCCTAAAATTAAGCAGCGCAGGCTTGCTGGGACTCATGCTGACTGAATTGCACCTTGATTATGTCCTGGCGGCAGAAGCCATTAAAGAAGGGCGCGCAGCTCTGAGTGGTATCAGTATATATGATGCCCCATCTTTCAATGCTAGGCAAATTGATATCCTCAACCGGGACCAGGTAGTACCCATCACAGCCGAAGTGGCAGGTGATGATGAGACCGCTTATAATCGCCTATGGTACTGCATTGGGAATAATGGTTATGCCTATTCAGGTTGGATCCAGCCTGTCAAGACAGTTTTCAATGCTCCCGTTTACGATTTACCCCCGACAGGGATTCTTGGAGAGATCACTATCCCCTTTGTAGCCATCCGCCAGCAACCCAACTCTCTCTACCGCACTGGTTTCCGCCTGTATTATGGGTCCACTCACTGGATCCAGGAAATTGTGATCAACAAAGACGACGAAACAATCTGGTACCGCCTGGATGATGAACACTTACAAGCCTCTTACTTTGTCCCTGCTGAAGCTGTCCGGGTCTCCACAACCGAAGAGCTGACCCTGCTTTCACCTGATATTCCAAATGAGCTGAAGTCGATCTACGTGGATCTGGCTGGTCAAACCGTTATGGCTTTTGAAGATGAGAAACCCGTTCTCATGTCACGCCTTTCATCTGGCACGAAAGGCACACGTACACCGCGTGGATTATACAGAACCTATCATAAAAGTCCGACCGTCCATATGAGTGATGATGAAAAAAACCAGACCTACGACCTGCCCGGTGTACCCTGGGTGACCTTCTTCACCGGTACCGGTGTTTCCTTTCACGGTACGTACTGGCACAACGACTTCGGACATCCACGCAGCCATGGCTGCATCAACCTTCCCATGCCAGCCGCAAAATTCATCTATCGCTGGACCCTGCCCACTGTCCCTCCCCAGGAACGTTATCAGCACAAGCCAGGAGAGGGAACCAACGTACAGATAGGTAAAATCTAAATCTACTGGGAGGCATATATGAATCCTGCTTTTCAATATGACCAGTACCTTCTCAAGCGCCAGGTATTCGCCATGACGGGCAAATTCCGTTTCTATAATCCTTCAGGTGATCTCCTGTTGTTCAGTGAGCAAAAGATGTTCAAGCTCAAGGAAGACATACGTTTATATAGCGACGAGACCAAGTCGCAGGAACTCCTGCAGATAAAAGGCCACCAGATCATTGACTTATCTGCCGCATACGATGTAATTGATAGCGCAACTGGTCAGATGATTGGAGCGTTGCGGCGTAAAGGATTCCGTTCCATGGTGCGGGATGAGTGGGATGTGATGGATGCCAACGACCTTGTGATAGGTAAACTGTTTGAAGATAACATCAGCCTGGCTCTGTTGCGCCGTTTTCTGCTCGGTTCTTTCCTGCCTCAGAACTATGACCTTTCCATGGGAGAACAGCGTGTTGGCGACCTCAAACAGCGTTTCAATCTTTTGCGCTATGAACTAATCCTGGACTTCAGCATGGATTCAATGAGGCTGCTTGACCGCAGCCTGGGGATAGCAGCCGGCATTCTCCTGGCTGCCATCGAGGGGAGGCAGCAGTAATATGCCTCGCAAGGCGCTTTTCGCGGGTCTGGTGGTAGACGAATTCGACCATCCCACTGAGATCGCCTACGTGGGCGAAGAACCCTGCTATGTGGTCAATGATGGTGGATTCCGCCGCCACATCCTCGCCGAGCAGGTCGACCGCCAGGTGTTAGAGCAGATGCACGAAATGATCGAGGGCAATGAAGGTTTTCTCAGCGAGCAGGCCGCTAAAATGGTCGGCCAGGAGGACATTTTCACCCGCGCCATGATCGAGCAGCAACTAAAAAACCTTGACCAGCAATTTGACGCCATTATGCAGGCCGGTATACCTGAAGAGGGACGCGCCTATATGGGAATGATCGGCTTCAAGGTAGTTATTAATGTTCATGGTGAAGTGATCCGCCTTGTCCAGCCCACTGCGCCCGAGACAGGTAGTGACGGAGAATGATTCCAAATACTCTTTCTCCTTGGACGAGGATTGCGCCAGGTAGGAATCCGATTGCTTTTAAGGAAAGATAGTGGAAAAAGAGAGTGGGGTGAACATGGAAACCTGGACATAATGTCAGGTTTATTTGATGGGAATTTATTCGCAGAAAGATTACAACTGACTACCTCCAACATGGGTTGTGTTGTTCACAGGGGATAGAACCAGTTTGTTTCGGCTGTATAATAGTGACAGCTTTCACCACCAGCCGCCGGGAATCCAGTGTCTGACATTCTCCTCAACGTTCACGTCGTTATCTTCAGCCTGTATCAAGACGCCCTCCAGGTCTTGCTGACCCCCTGCAGTGATCCCGGGTTTGCTGACTGCTGGGAGCTGCCAGGTGAACCTGTTCAGGAGGACGAATCTCTGGAGGATGCAGCCGGGCGGGCACTCTCCGGACGAATTGACCGGCGTGAGGTCTATCTGGAACAGCTCTACACATATGGTGAACCTGACTGGTACCCGCGCTTTCGGATTATCTCAGTTGTATATTTTGCTCTGATCCCGGCTGGAGCACGCCGCCTTTCACGTCCCGAGCACGAGCGCTGGTATCCCGTGAATGCTTTGCCGCATCTTGCTTTCGACCACGCTGGTGTCATTGCCTATGCACTGCGCCGCCTGCGCTATAAACTGGAATACAGCGCCGCTGGTTTCCAATTATTACCTGATGAATTCTCCCTGAGCGAGCTCCAGCACACCTACGAGATCATCCTGGGTGAGGAACTGGACAAGCGCAACTTCCGGCGGCGCATTCTTCAAGCCGGTATAATCGAAGATACTCCCTATCTGCGCAGCGGTGAAGGGCGTCCGGCCCGCCTCTACCGCTACCGGCTCGATGCTGTCGCCGAGGTCAAAGCCCGGCGGTTGTTCCCATAAACTCCTGATCAAGCTGAAAATCCCATCATTAGAATCCAGGAACATCATGACCAAACAATCCTCCCTGAGTCGTCTGCATCCCAATGTCTGGGTTCTGACCGCGACATCATTCTTAACAGATATCTCCTCTGAGATGCTCACCAATCTCATACCGCTTTTCCTTGCCAACGTGCTGGGTGTACGCACAGCTGTCGTGGGCTTGATCGAGGGTCTGGCTGAGACAACCGCCAGCCTGACAAAAGTCTACTCCGGCTACCTTTCGGATAGACTTGGCAAGCGCAAGTGGCTGACCGTAGCTGGTTACGGTCTTTCGACCATTGCCAAGCCCTTCCTCTATTTCGCCAACACCTGGGGCTGGGTACTTGGTGTGCGCTTCACAGACCGCCTTGGCAAGGGCATCCGTACCGCCCCGCGCGATGCACTGGTGGCTGGCAGCATCGACCTGGACCAGCGCGGCTTGGCATTCGGACTGCATCGGACAGGCGATACCGCCGGCGCCTTCCTGGGCCTGGGTATCGCGGCTTTCATCGTCTGGTCGACCCAGTCGGGTGCTGCTGAACTTAGCCGTAGGACTTTCCAGATCGCCGTGCTTGCCAGTATTATCCCAGCTGTATTGGCAGTGCTCGTCGCAGGTCTGGGTGCGCGAGATGTTTCCACCGGTGGCATGTCAACTGCACCGGTCTTGAGTTTAAAAAATATCGATGGACGCTTCAAGATTTTCCTGCTGGTTGCCATGCTGTTCACACTAGGCAACTCGTCGGATGCTTTCATCGTCTTGCGGGCGCAAGAGCGCGGCTTGAGCGTGCTGCAGGTAATGCTGATGCTGATGACCTTCAATTTGATCTATGCAATCCTATCCGGTCCGCTTGGTGCGCTATCCGATAGGATCGGCCGCCGCAAACTGATCATCGGCGGTTGGCTGGCGTACGGATTGGTTTATCTCGGTTTTGCCCTCTCGCGTACCGGCTGGCAAGTCTGGGTTTTGTTCATGTTGTACGGCATCTACTATGCAGCAACTGAGGGTGTTGTCAAGGCCATGATAGCCGACCTGGTCAGTCCGCAGCAGCGCGGCACAGCGTACGGACTCCATAACGCCGCCGTTGGTCTGACCGCCTTCCCGGCCTCTCTCATCGCCGGCCTGCTCTGGCAGGGAATGGGAACCTGGCATGGCCTGGGTGCGTCTGCTCCATTCTTTTTCGGGGCTGGCCTGGCTTTACCGGCAGGCCTGCTGTTTTGGTTTTTGGTCAGGTAGGTATTGAAATCGCTCCCATTGTATATGGTCACAATGGAAGAACCAACCAAAACTGAGATCTCACACCTGTCCTGGGGGCAGATCGACGTGACCATCTCAGGCAAGTCCTACCAGTATAAAGACTGCCTGGTCTGGCCTGGGGAGGCACACGAGTGGGACTGGAACCTCACCGCTACCCGCCACGAACCGGGCATCCAACCTGCCGACATTGAAGAGATGTTAAAACATGATGTGGAGGTTGTGATCCTGTCCCAAGGTATGTTCAACAGGCTCCAGGTTTGTCCAGAGACAAAGCAAATGTTGGAAAATAAGGGGATCGAGTATCACATCGTGGATACCAAACGCGCCGTGGAGTTGTACAATGACCTCTCACGCCAGGGTAAAAGAGTTGGCGGTGTCTTCCACTCGACCTGCTGAAGCCATATTTTGGCAGAGAGCATGTCTTTGAAAACGATAATCAACTCTATCACCTTCTTGCTAAAAGAATATAATGGCAAAAAATCCACGTTTCTTGACACTTGGTGCTTAGGATGATATATTAGCGCTCAATATGAGAGCCTCGTTCACCTGCACCGATAATAATTCCAATGACATCCGCACCCTTCCGGTCGCGGGACGTTGGCGTATGGGAGTATCCTCCCTCTGTATCGGCACTTAGGCTCCTCAGGTCGCCAACACCCCGCAGCAATGCGGGAATTTTTTTATTGGAGGAAAAGATGTCTGCTCTATCACCTGACCACATCCCCGCGCTGGCAGTCTCGCAGTCGAATCTGATCCCTGTCAGTGACCATCTGAAGAGACTGAGTCCCATTCCGCCCTCACGAATGTTCCTGATCAACAAGTCTCTAAAGACCTACCTCGAGAAGTACCCAGAAAGCCCGGTCTATGACGCCTCCCAGGGCGACGGTGGAGCCAGCTTGCCCGGGGTACCGCGCCAGATCCTGGAACGCGCCGCCGCGATGCAGATCGAACACGGATCGGCTTACGATATGCCCTACGGCACCGATGCCTTCCGCAAGGCAGTCGTCGAGCAGTATTGGAAGCTCGACCCGGGATCGGGATTTGGACCAGCCAACGTCACCGGAACAGCAGGTGGTCGTGATGCGCTGGTCAAAGCTTACCAGGCGATGCTTGCCCTTGGCCACGGCCGTGAGGGGGATCTGCTGGTCGTCTCGCGCGTCCCATGGATTTCGTACAACTGGGGTCCGTATGGTGTAGGTGCCAACGTCCTCTGGGCGCCTGGCAGCCCTGCCGATGGCTGGGCGTACTCCGAAGAGAGCCTGCAGGCGTGCGTCGATTTTGCCGCCCATTCAGGGCGCAAGGTTGCTGGCCTCGTGATCACGTGTCCTGATAACCCCACCGGCTTGACCGTATCGGTTGAGCGCCAGGCTGCGCTTGCAAAGGCAGCCTTGCAGGCCGGGGTTGCCTTCGTCCTGTTCGATTGGATGTACCACTACGTCACTGACGAACAGCCGATGAACCTGAATTCATTCCTTCAATACTTCACTACCGACGAGCGCCCACGCCTGATGTTCCTGGACGGCATCACCAAGTCGCTGGGCGGCTCGAATATCAGGAACTGCCACCTGATCGCATCGGAAGAAGTGACCAGGTTCATCACTGCGCGCGCCTCTCACAGCGTAATGCCCTCGTTCTTCTCACTAGCTGTTGCCATGGTTGCCTATAAGATGGGTTATGCTGAAGCGTCGAAGACAATCACCGAGCCAACCAACGCCAGCCGTAAGGTGCTCAAAGCGCTCCTCGACCAGCATGGTTTCACCTATATCCTGGGCAAGGGTTACTACGCCTTCATCCATGTCAGTGAATGGATCAAGGCAAAAGGTTGGATCGATACCGAACCGTTGGGGCAGTTCCTGGCTGAGGAACACGGCGTCGCAGTCGTACCGGGTGCGTTCTTCTCACCTTATGGCGGCGAATGGATCCGCTTCTCCTATGCGACGCCCGTCGAAAAAACCCGGGGCGCATTCAGCAGGCTTGTCGAGGGCTTGGATGCCCTGAAATGATCTTATGCTCCATGCTTGATATTCTTATACCGTCCAGGAGATTGGTTTCATATACCGGTTCTCCTGTCACCTGTCACAGGTAGTGGCCTGCCGTGTCCTATAACCCATCCCAATTCGCCGAAAAATTCTTCCTTGCCCTTGAATCAGCAGCCAAGGACAAACCTTCCGGTGGACTGAACGGCTTTGAGTTGGAGTGGAACCTCCTGGATGAGGAATTCCGCCCCTTGCTGACCGTCGGTTCCGGTCCCAGCCAGCAATCTTTCGTAGACTATCTGCGGTCTGATTGTATCTCTTCCTCGCTGCGTGGCTTCAGTCAGCTCGAAATATTCCATTGGATGATCGAGTGGGCAACCCGTCCGTATTACTCCCCGCGCGGCGCGGTCTACGAGGGACGCCTGATGGAAGCTGTGCTGAACAATGCCTTGCAGCGTGCTGGTCAGCAGTTCAACAAACGGTTGTACTACTGGCATGGCAACCTGCTCTTTCCAACCACCATTGATCACGGTTCGATCCCCGGGAGCTGGGGCATCGCCAAGCGCCGCTATCTTGAGCGCTGCGTCGACCTCTACGGGAACTTGCTTGCCACAGCCGGCACCCATTCCAATCTCTCGCTCCCTGATCCGCTCTTTGCCTGGGACTTCATGCATTTACCAGAAGCTCAGCGCGTCAACCACCATCTGGACGAATACAAGTCCGAGTTTTATATCACCTCCACCCGGCTGATGCGGGCTTTTGCCGCCCTTTTCATCGCCCTCAGCGCCTCCACGCCCCTGCAGGTGCAGGTACATGGTGAACGCTCTGTGGTCACCCTGACAGAAAACGACTCGGTCCGTAACATGACCTTCCCCAATCCCCAGTCCCTTGACCTGCCAAACCTCTATCGATCTTACAATGACTACCTCCGATTATCATACAACCTGGTCCGCCGCGGAGTGCGCTTCGGTAACAACAACTGGACACCTGTGCGCGCCCGCTCGTTCGCGGAACCGGTTGAGCGTCTGATCGCTTTCACCAGTGACCAGCTCCACGACCTTTACGCTCGTGGTCTATTTTCCATTGGTGAGACCCAGCCACCAGAGGACATGGCTCAACAGATCGAGAAGCAAAACCTGATGGCACGCATCAACCTGCCGATGGCCCGGGTGGAAGTCCGTACAGATGATGGTGGGCACCCGCTGGAAGTGGATATTGCCAACCTGACCCTCAAGCACCTCCTTTTGATCCGTTTCTACGCTGACCCGTTATTTGCCCGTTCTTTCCTCTACGATCGCAAGGACATTGCCCGCGCCCGGCGTAACGAGCAGGCTGCTGCCAGAGATGGGTTGCGCTCCGAAATAAAAAACCCGTTCACCGGCAAACCTGTCCAGATGCGGGAATTCCTGAAATGGTCCATGGAAGAAATCCGACCCTTGGCCAATGCCCTGGGTTATTGGAACGACCTGCAGCCTCTGGTCGCGATGGCTGAGGGTGGTCCGAATACCGCTGAAAAATTACGCACACGCTTGCAGATGGAGATAGGTTCCAGGGATGAGGTGCCACTCTCCATTTTGCGTGACCTGGCACAGGTGCGCGAAACCCAGGTTAAGGCGGACGCAGAGAAGATCGCTGCCGAATTCGCTGCTCTTGGCGTCGACGCGGGCAAGCTCAGCGAGTTCCTGCAACGAGCCCGTGATGACGCCCGCCAGACCCCTCAATCCCCGATCCAGTTTTGGCCGCATCCACATGCCAGGATCGAAACCTCCTACCCGGACAAGACCAGTGAGATCATAGACCTTTCCATGCAGTTGATCCGAGCTCCCTCTGTCACTACCGGTGCGGTTGAGCGTCTGGATGAGATCTACCGCCTTGGAACGTTCATCTTCGACTACCTGCGTAATTATGGTCTGGAGGTGCGATTCTTCAATCAGAGTCGTTATCCCGCCTTGTTGGTCTCTTATCCGGGGCAGGCTGATGCACCAGCGATGCTATCTGGTCACATCGACGTTGTCCCGCCTGACCCGGACGATACCCAGTTCGAGCCGCGCCTGGAGGGTGATTACCTGTGGGGGCGTGGTGCTGCCGACATGAAGACCGTTGTTGCCACAAACCTGGTTTGGTTCAAGGATCGGCTGTTGCAAGGTCCCCCCTACCCACCCATTAACATGCTCCTGGTAGGGAACGAAGAGAACGGTGAAACCGAGCCGATGGGTACACCCCATGTTCTGAAACTGCTCAAGCAGGAAAGGGGGTATGAACCACGACTATTGGTTGCCGGTGAACGAACAGGGGAAAAAGGACAGGAGAGGTTCGGTGAGATATGCACCCAAAACCGCGGCGTTATGCGCTTTGAAGTAGCAGGCAGCGGTCATCGTGGTCACTCCGGTACAGCCAGCCAAGGGATCAGCCTGTCCGAACACTTACTTCTTGCTCGTCAGGCCATCCATGATATCCTATCCCGTCATCTGACCGTCAGCAGTACTGATAAATGGCAGTCACAGGTCACCTTCCCCTTCATCCAGATCGGTGAGCGGGGTATCTACAACATCACCCCCGACCACGGTGTTTTCGGTGTCGAAGTGCGTCCCATCCCACAGGATAACCTGGCGAACCTGCTTGCCGAGCTGAAAGCCTGCTGCGCGGAAAACCAGCTGGAATTATCTATCCATGTGATGGAAAACGGCATTGCCTGTGATCCGTTCAATCCAATCCTGCAAGCCTTGATGCAGGCCTTCCAGCAGATCTCTGGGCAGGAACCCATCCTGGGACGCAAACTTCCTGCCACGAGCGCCCGCTTCGCCCCTGCCGGGCGGGGGATTGTCTGGGGTCAGAGCGGGCTAGAGCCGCACGCCAAGGACGAGCGGCATTACATCCCCAGCATACTCCCTTATTATCAAACCCTGCAGATTTGGGGCGATTTGCTTTGTTCATTAATTTGAAGGGATAATCCTCATACATTATCTACCCATATCGGCGGGCTGTTTTTTCCGGTATCATTTCCCAATCGTCTCGCACGAGCGTCGAGATATATAGTTCATAAGTGGTAGCTCTTCCACAAGCACCGGCTGTCTTAAATGACACAACCGCCGCCTACATGAAATTCTTCAGCGGCAACGCGGGAGCAAGCGCGGATAAACCGCTGTTGATCATCCAGTACTACGTGCCGTAGAAAGACATCTGGACACAGGAAGATAGATTATTGAAGAAGCCCTGTGAGGGGAGAAACCTTCACAGGGCTTTCTGCTTTGCTTCAAGGATGCCTGAGGGTCGCTTTGGTATCAGGACGGGAGACCTCGACCATTCACGACAGATTATTCATATGCAAGGGTATCACGCACTGTCAGGTGTGAAGCGCGCCGGGCGAGCAGCTCTGACCACCACCAACCCGAGCGACGTGCGGCGGTGGGAGCAATTCCCCTTTCATCTTTATCGCGACTGCAAGCAATGCCACCTTTGGCCGGTAATAGTTGACTTCACAATCACTTTGGTAGACATCCAAATCTAAGGGTTCACTGCAACAGCTTGACCAGTATCAAACAATGCCATAACAGGTTTTACTAGTTCCTCCAACTCTCTTGGAGGTTCCAATCCGTATCTAAGCATGGCTTGATACGGGATAAATGCGATTATTCCTGGATAGTCCAACCCAAGAGAATATGCGG